>Ga0126371_10000454_pt1 | contig 33452 bp, 29 predicted proteins | sample PanSoiMetaPlot_4_FD_110145 | JGI IMG/M metagenome (GOLD analysis project Ga0126371, IMG submission 110145) | Tropical forest soil microbial communities from Panama - MetaG Plot_4 | ecosystem: Environmental > Terrestrial > Soil > Tropical forest > Bulk soil | place: Panama | collected 2016-02-17 | reverse complement strand
TGCCGTACTCTGCCACGTACCGCGCGATGGCATCAGGTGCACCCTTGCGAATCTGACGGCCATCGAGGTCCACCCCCGACATGCGCGTCTGCGCGGAAAACTGGATGAAGTTCGTTTCGCGTGCAGAAAGGTCCCGACCGCGCAGACCATATTTATCCTTGGCGAGCACGACGATGGAGCGGCCCTCAGGAGTTTCATCGGCAAGGGAAGAAAGCTGCGCGGCATCGGCCAGATACTTTTCATCGACGCCCGGAGCAGCGATAAATTGCGTGGCGGCGCGATTTCCGAGGGTGATAGTTCCGGTTTTGTCGAGCAACAAAATGTCAACATCGCCAGAAGCCTCAACGGCGCGGCCGGACATGGCGATGACGTTACGCTGGATGAGCCGATCCATCCCAGCGATGCCGATGGCTGAAAGCAAACCGCCGATGGTTGTGGGGATCAGGCAAACGAGCAGCGACACCAGAACAAAAAGATTTTGCGGCGCATGTGAATAGATCGCGAATGGCTCCAATGTGGCCACGGCGAGAAGAAAAATAATCGTCAGTCCAGCGAGCAGGATATTCAGCGCGATTTCGTTCGGCGTTTTTTGCCGGGAGGCGCCTTCGACGAGGGTGATCATTCGGTCGAGGAATGTTTCGCCCGGATTGGCGGTGATGCGAACTCTGATTTGATCGGAAAGGACGCGAGTACCGCCCGTCACAGCGGAGCGGTCCCCGCCGGACTCGCGAATTACGGGAGCGGATTCGCCCGTGATGGCGGATTCGTCTACGGAAGCAATGCCTTCGATGACTTCGCCGTCCCCAGGAATGAATTCACCGGCCGAAACGATAACCACATCTCCGGCACGGAGCTTTGAGCCAGGAAGATTTTCGATAGTTCCATCGCATCCGACGCGATGAGCTTCCGTATCGGCGCGGGCCTTGCGCAGCGTTTCGGCTTGGGCTTTGCCGCGTCCCTCAGCCATGGCCTCTGCGAAATTCGCAAAAAGGACAGTGAACCAGAGCCAGAGCGTGATCTGCAATGCAAAACTCAAGCCCTGTCCAGCCGCGTGATGCGTTGCGTTCCATACAAGCTGGATCGTGGTGATTACCGCGCCGACCTCGACGACGAACATGACCGGATTCTTGAGCATCGTGCGTGGATGAAGCTTGCGAAAAGAGTCGCCAATCGCACGCACAAGAATTCTTTTATCACGGAGTGCGCTCGTCTTCGTGTTCGAGAGTCCAGTCATAGCCAATCAGAACGCTTTGCCTGCGGCCATTAACAAATGCTCAAGAATCGGTCCCAGGCTCAGCGCGGGAAAAAACGTGAGCGCACCGACGATCAATATCGTGGAAATGAGGAGCACGGTAAAAAGCGACCCGGTGACGGGAAACGTTCCGACCGACGGCGGTGTAATTCTCTTTTGCGCGAGACTGCCGGCGATTGCCAGCACCGGAATGACCATGAAGAACCTACCGAGCAACATCGCCGCAGACGTACTCACGTTGTACCAAAGCGTATCGGCGTTCAGGCCCATGAAGGCGGAGCCGTTATTGCCGACGGTTGAAGCGTAAGCGTAGAGCACTTGCGAAAGTCCATGCGGTCCCGGATTCGAGATGCTCGAAGTTCCAAACGGCTCGGCGACGGCAATGCCAGAAAATATCAGCACAACCACTGAGGTCACGAGAATGGAGAGCATCGCCATTTTCACGTCGTAGGCTTCAATTTTCTTCCCGAGATATTCCGGCGTGCGGCCGACCATCAGTCCGGCTATAAAAACGGCGATTATTACGAACACGACCATTCCGTAGAGACCGGAGCCGACGCCGCCGAAAATGATTTCGCCAAGCATGATGTTCGTGAGGGGAACCAATCCGCCGAGGGGCGTAAATGAATCGTGCATGCTGTTGACCGCTCCGCAGCTCGTATCCGTTGTGACCGTCGCCCAGAGTGCAGAATTGGCGATGCCGAATCGGACTTCTTTACCTTCCATATTTCCGCCGGACTGTGCAGCGCTGTGCGTTTGATCCACGCCCGCGAATTGAGGATTGCCGCATGCTTCAGCCCAATAGGCCACGGTGACCGCTGCAAGAAAAATGATGGCCATTGCGCTCCACAACGCCCAGCCGTGGCGCTGCGAGCCAGTCATGCGGCCGAGCGTGTACGTGAGAGCCGAGGGAATGGCAAAAATTAAAAGCATCTCAAGAAAATCTGAGAATGGCGTCGGATTCTCGTAAGGATGAGCGCTGTTTGCGTTGAAAAAACCGCCGCCGTTTGTGCCGAGTTCTTTAATCACTTCCTGGGAAGCAACTGGCCCTTGCGGGATGGTTTGCTGCGTGATGGTTTGGGTCACTGTTTTGCCATCCGCGCTCGTTACCATCACTTTCTGCGAATCGGTGAGATGAGCAGTGACGTAAGGTTTGAAATTCTGGATCACACCCTGGGAAACGAGCACAAGCGAACCGACAATGGTCAGCGGCAACAGAATCCAAAGCAGGGCGCGCGTCATGTCCACCCAGAAATTGCCTATCGTTTTCGATTCCCGTCTCGCGATTCCGCGAATGAGCGCAACGGCCATGGCTATACCGACGGCGGCAGATGTGAAGTTGTGGTAAGCCAGGCCCGCCATTTGGGTGAGGTAGCTCATGGTGGTTTCGGGCGTGTAGGACTGCCAGTTCGTATTGGTTGTGAACGACACTGCTGTATTCAGTGCGACATCGGCGGGAACAGCCGCAAGTTTTTGCGGATTCAGGAACAGCCATTGTTGTGTGCGTTCGATGACGTAAAGCACAAGCAGCGACACAACGCTGTAGAGAAGCATCGCGATTGCATATTCCGTCCAGCGCATTTCGCGCGTTTCGTCCACCCCGATGAGACGGTAGATCAGTTTTTCAAGTGGACGCATAACGGGATCGAGGAAAGTTCTCTCGTGATTGAACACTCGAGCGATGAACGCACCGAGCGGCGGCGTAATCAGAAAGATCACACAGATAAAAACTAGAATTTGAAACCAGCCATTTGCGGACATTTCAAAACTTCTCCGGCCAAAGCAAAGCCGCGAAAAGGTACGCTCCTACCAGCACGCAAATCAGGATCAAAATGAAATCAGCCATCGTGCGGTAACCTGCCGTAGTCACAAAAATTAAGGCGTTTAGCAGCATCTCGGAAGCTCATTTCAAGCGCTCACACGCATGAACGTAAAGAACGCTGACGGCGAAGAAAAGAAGTGTCGAGAAAATGAAAATTAAATCGCGCATCATATCTAACTCCGACCGGCGAAAATGCTGGAATCCGAAGCATGGGTGTTTCGCCCGGTGTGGAACTTGTCCTCTGGGCAAGGCATGACGGTGATTCCGTAGTTGCGAATAAACCGGAAAGGACGAACGTATCGCACGCAAAAATCGCGACCTGAGCACTCCACTAGGATACGAGCGCGCCATTAAGCCATCGTAAGTGACTTATAAGAATTTCATAAGGAAAGTTGTTAAATATTTTCAAGTGCGAAGGGAAAGAGAGTAGTGACAGGCCCGTTCCGGGGTTGACTTGAGTGCTTCGCTTTTTATCCCTTGAAAAGACTGGGGCGTCAAACTTGCACGAAAGCAATTTGGATTGTTGAGCATGTTACAGTCAAGTGCGCGAGAGGGCAAAGCGTGCGACTATCACGAAATTGTCACAGTAAACCGCGTAAAACAGGCAAAAAGCAGCGAACTCCAAGAAAATCGAATTCCTTGTATCTGACGGCTGGCAAAGGGATTTAGTTGAATTTTCCGTCAGTTAGAGAAGTAGCGATTTCGCGTTAGCAAACCGCCGCCTTCAGCCTCTCGGCCACCTCTCCGCGGTTCTGAAGCATTGTAGCCCAGGAGTGGATTTTGCGACAGACCGCTTTCTAGCGAGCCAATGAATGGCCGGCAATTCTCGTCCAACCGCATCTGAGCGCTCCGCACGACAGGCAATCATGACGATTCGATGCAGCGAAAGCGCCGCTAAAAGCGCGACAGTCGATGTAGACTGTGCCTCTGTTGAACGAACCAAAAAGCGAAGCACTCCCAAGAAACGAGAAACACATTTGAACACGCCAGCGATGGAATACGCCACGCGGAAGAACGCCCACATGGAAGTGCGTGCTGAACGAGAACGCACTCACGTCCGGATTGGCAACTGCAAATTACTGGTCATCGTGGCGGGACTGGTCTTGGCGTGGTATTCGCTGGCGCGGCATCGCGCGTCGCCTTACTGGCTCCTCATTCCGGTCGTCATCTACATCGCTCTAGCCATCTGGCATGAACTCACGATTCGTGCGCGCACGCGAGCGGAACAGGCTGCGGCGTTCTATGAACGAGGACTCGCAAGGATTGAGGACCGCTGGAGCGGAACGGGAGCAACCGGAGAACGTTTCCGGGATGCGGGTCATATTTACGCAGACGATTTGGATGTTCTCGGACGCGGCGGGCTCTTCGAACTGTTGTCGCTGGCGCAGACGCCGATGGGGGAGCAATGCCTTGCGAATTGGCTGATGGCGCCCGGGGCGGTTGAGGAGATATGCAAGAGGCAAAGGATTGTGACTGACCTTCGGGAGAAGTTGGACCTTCGCGAAAGGACCTCAATGTTGGGAGCCGGCCTGGTTGGGACGGTGGATGCGCAGGCGCTGGCTTCATGGGCCGAAGGATCGCCGAAACTCGCAAATGTCTTTCTGCGAGTGATGGCGGTTGGCCTCGCGCTCCTGCAGATTGCAGCAATCGTGCCGTGGGTGATGGACAAGAGGTACATTCCGTTTTTCATCGTGCTGATGGCCAACACGGCGATCTATTCGTGGCTGCGCAAGCGCGCGGATGCGGCGATTTCAGGCGTTGGGGCAAACGAAGATGGGTTGCTCATATTCTCGAAAATACTGAAGCAGATCGAAGACGGCCAGTTCACGTCGGAAAAGCTGAGCCGTTTTCAGCGAGAACTTCGCAGCGAACGGGAGCCTGCTTCGCGCGCGACAAGAAAGCTCGCGCACATCGTCAACTGGATTGATGCGCGGGACAGCTTGCTGATGAAAGTCATCGATCTTCCGCTGCTCTACAACATTCAAGTAGGCCTCGCTGCGGATTCGTGGAGAAAACAGCACGGATCGAAGGTGCGTTTTTGGAGCGATGCGGTTGCGGAGTTCGAGGCGTTGCTTTCGCTTTCGGCGTACGTGTACGAACATCCAGACGATTGCTTTCCAGAATTCACAAAGCCAGGCGAGTCGCGGGCTTTTCTGGAAGGCGCGGAGCTTGGACATCCATTGATTCCGGCGGCGAAGTGTGTACGCAACTCGGTAAGTCTTGGCGACGGAACGAGAGTGCTGCTGGTGAGCGGTTCGAATATGTCGGGCAAGAGTACGCTGTTACGAACGGTCGGAGTCAATGTTGTGCTAGCAATGGCGGGAGCTCCGGTGCGAGCAAAGGCTATGCGATTGTGCCCGATTACGCTGGGCACACGGATTCGCAGCACGGATTCGCTGCAGGAAGGCCGGTCGAATTTTTACACGGAGATTCTGCGGATCCGCCAGGTGGCGGCACTTTCGGAAAAGAATGAACCGCTTCTGTTTCTTTTTGATGAATTGCTCGAGGGAACGAATTCGCACGACCGGCAGATCGGCTCGGAGGCGCTTCTACGCGCCCTTCTTGAGCGGGACGCAATCGGCATGGTTACAACCCATGATTTGGCGCTCACGCGAATCCAAGCGACGCTCAACGGAAATGTTCGCAACGTTCACTTCGAGGACCAAATCGTGAACGGAGAAATGAGTTTCGATTACAAGTTGCGCGAGGGCATTGTGCCAAAGAGCAATGCGCTGGACTTGATGCGGTGGATCGGGTTGAAGGTGTGAGAAGAGACGGGTCGGGAGCAAGTGTGCCGCTCTGAAACAGACCGAATCCACCTTTGATTTTCTTCAGATCTACCGTATCCTTTTAGTGAATCGCTGTTCCAAACTGGAATATCTCTGCTTGCTGCATGCAGGAACGCTGGCTAGCATCACAGCGCGATGCCACTGGCTACTGAATACATACGACGAATGCGTGGCGGCGCGCAGTCTCATTTGCTGCGCTGCGAAGATGAGAACTTCTACATCGTCAAATTCCAGAACAATCCACAGGGGACGCGCATTCTGGCGAATGAATTGCTGGGAACAAGATTGGCGGCCAGGATGGGAATATGTGTCGCGGGCGCGGGGGTGGTCGAAGTACCGCTGGAAATGGTGGAACTGACCGAAGACTTGGTGGTGCAACTGGGCCGCGGGAGCGTACCGTGCACCCCGGGGTTGGAGTTCGGTTCGCAATACCCAGGCCACCCAGCAACAACGGCCGCTTATGATTTTTTACCCGACGAACGGTTGGGCCAGATCGAGAACTTGCAGGATTTTTGCGGGATTTTCGTTTTCGACAAGTGGACCTGCAATACGAACGGGCGGCAAGCTATCTTTGCGCGGGCGCGCGATTCGGAAAGATATCGCGCCACAATGATTGACCACGGCTTCTGCTTCAATGCGTCGGAATGGAATTTCCCGGACGCGCCTTTGCGCGGAATTTACGCGCGTTCGCTGGTCTATGAGCAGGTGCACGGATGGGAAGCATTCGATCCGTGGATCGAGCGGGTCGAAAGGCGAATCGACGAGAGCGTGCTTGATGAGATCGCCAGGGAGATTCCTCCGGAATGGTACAATTTCGATCAAGATGCTCTCTATCGTTTGTTGGAGCAACTGCTCCGCAGGCGCAAGCTTGTACGGGAACTGATTTTGACCGCGAAGAATTCGTCGCGGGTTCCTTTTCCAAACTGGACGTGAGAAATGAGTGAGTCGAATCAGAGTAGCTTCACGTATCGCGTTTTGCGTTATACACCGAATCTTATCCGCGATGAGTGGGTGAACGTCGGGATTGTCCTGGTTGATCGGCGAAAGCAACTTGCCCGCGCCCGGCTCATCGAAGACGAGACGGAATTCGTCCGCCTTCGCAGGCTGCATCCGAATGCCGACGAGAGCATATTGCGCGAGCTTCCTTCGTTATTTCAGACGGAACTCGCCTCCACGGGTGCGGGGCCAGAGTGGATCAACAGAATGGAACAGAAACTTTCAAATACGCTGCAGTTCAGCCCACCGAGAGCGATTACGAGCCGAGACTTCGATTCCGCGATGGAGCGACTGTATCAAGACCGCGTAGCCATACCGCCAAGGATTGGACGCACTGCGGAGATCCTCGAAAACACGCGAGCGTGGATTCGGATGAAGCTGACTGACGTGTTCCGCAGGCATCGAATTTTGACGAAAATGGAAAAGGGCGTGCGTGTAGAACAATTCACACAGCCGGGAGACCCGATGCGCATCGATTATGGGTACCGATTCAATGGAACTCGCGGATATGTGCAAGCGTTCTCGCTTGCGCGAGACCCGGCGCAGGCAAAAGTGCTCGCATATACGGCGAAATGCGTCCGCGGTTGGCACTCCAACTCGGAGTTCACAGCGATCACTGAGATGGCGCCGGTCCACGATAATCCGAGGCACCAGTTCATCGTGCGCCTATTCGATGAACAGCAGATCAGTGTCGTGCCGCTGCCGCAGGTGGAGATGTTCGCGGAACTCTTGCGGGTAAGATTGCAATAGGAACTCCGGCAGACTTCATCGAAGAAGGGAGAACGGGGCGAGAGAGCGATCCCGCCCCGTGGAGAGACCGGCTGGGGAACTCAGAGGATGCTTTCCGTCCAGTTCTCGAGGAAGTGCTTGACCTTGCCCATGAACTGATGGGCGATGGCCCCGTCGACGACGCGATGGTCGTAGCTCAGAGTGAGATAGACCATTGAGCGGATGGCGATGGCATCGTCTAGGACCACAGGTCTTTTCTCGATTGTGCCAAGGCCGAGAATCGCGACGTTGGGCTGGCTGATCACCGGCAGGCCCATCAAACCTCCGAACACGCCGGGATTGGTGATCGAAAATGTACCTTCCTGAACTTCCTCGGGCTTGAGACGTTTCGCGCGAGCTCGTTCGGCCAGATCGTTGATGGTGCGCTGGAGGCCGAGAAAATTCTTCTCCTCGGCATTTTTAATAACCGGGACAATCAGGCCCCAGTCGAGAGCGACGGCGATGCCGATATTGCATTCGCGATGAAACACGATATTCGTGCCGTCAACGGATGAATTTACCGTAGGGAATGCCCGAAGGCCCTCGACGGCTGCGCGAATGAAGAACGGCATGAAGGTCAGCTTCGAACCGGTGGCGCGCTCGAACTCGTCCTTTTTCTGATTGCGCAGCTTGACCAGTCCGGTGACGTCCGCTTCGTCGATGGAATAAACGTGCGGGGAAACGCGCTTGGACATGACCATATGTTCGGCGATTTTCTGCCGCATGACACTCATTGGTTCGACGCTGTAGTTGCCGAAGTACATGCGCTCGCGCGGGACGCCGACTTCGAGAACCGTTTGCGCCTGACCCCCAGATGGCGGAGGAGGCGCGGCGGGCCGCGCGTATGAAGGTGCTGGCGCGGCTTGGCTCGCCGAGCCGCTTTCCATAACGGACAAAATGTCTTTTTTGCTCACGCGGCCACCAGCGCCGGTGCCGGGAACTTGGGTTAAGTCGATATTGTTTTCCTTCGCCAAACGGCGCACGAGCGGCGAGCTGCGGACCTTCTCTGTTCCGGGACGCTGCGGCGGAGCAGCAGCACCCGTTGCGGCAACAGGGCGGGGCGAGGGCTGTGCGGATGGTTGGGCACCGACCGCTGAAGCGTCAGCTTTCGCCGCCTGCGACTTGGTCGGAGCAGAAGCAGGAGCGGGTTTTTCGTCCTCGCGCTGACGCGTTTCCTGTTTCGCGGGCTCTTGCTTTGCAGGCGCCGGCGCTGAAGCAGAGGCTGATGCGCCACCTGCGCCGTCGATGACACCGACGACGGTCTGAATGGGGACCGTTTGGCCCTCGGAAACTTTGATTTCCTTGAGCACGCCGGCGGCAGGAGAAGGAATCTCCGCGTCCACTTTGTCGGTCGAAATTTCGAAAAGAGGCTCGTCGCGTTCGACCTTCTCACCCGGTTTCTTCAACCACTTCGTGATCGTGCCTTCGAAAATGCTTTCCCCCATCTGGGGCATGATTACGTCAGTCGCCATTTCTTTCTCCTTAGGAGTTCAATATCTTGCCAGCTCGCGCGCCGCCGCGAGCACGTCATTCTTATTCGGCAAAAAGCGCTCTTCGAGCGGCGGTGAAAACGGAACCGGCGAATCCTTTGCGGTCACGCGCAGGATCGGACCGTCCAAATCTTCGAATGCTCCTTCGCAGGCGACCGCGGCGATTTCTCCGGCGATGCCGCCGGTGCGCGTGTCTTCGTGAACGATCAGCAATTTGTTCGTTTTCTTCACAGACTGCAAAATCGTTTCCTTGTCGAGGGGAAGCAAGGTACGTAGGTCCACGACTTCAGCTTCAATTCCCTCTTTGGCCAGTTCGTCCGCGGCTTCGAGCGATGTGTGCATCATGGCCGCATAGGTGACGATCGTCAGATCGCGTCCCTCGCGGCGAACGATCGCTTTTCCAATCGGCACTGTGTAATCGTCCGTGGGGAGATCTTCTTTAATGCGGCGATACAAGAACTTGTGTTCGAAAAAGAGTACAGGATTGTTGTCACGAATCGCGGACTTCAACAGGCCCTTTGCGTCGTATGCGGTGGACGGATAAATCACTTTCAGCCCGGGCGTGTGGACGAAATACATTTCCGGGTTCGCGGAATGGAACGGCCCACCATGCACTCCTCCGCCAGAAGGCCCGCGCATGACCATCGGCACAGGCGCGCCCCAACGATAATGGGACTTGGCAACGAAATTGGTGATCTGGTTGAAGCAGCAAGCGATGAAATCGATGAACTGCAATTCGGCGATGGGCCGCAAGCCCTGGTAACTCATGCCGACGGCGGCGCCGATAATGGCCGTTTCGCTGATCGGTGTATCAATGACGCGCTCCCAGCCAAACCGTTCGAGCAGGCCAGCAGTGACCTTAAAAGCCCCGCCGTAGACGCCAATGTCTTCGCCAATGGTGACGACAGAAGGGTCGCGTTCCATTTCTTCGAAAATGGCCTGGCGGATTGCTTCGAGCATGGTGACCTGCGCCATTATTTCCTCCCCGCCTTGCCCTTGGGGCCGCGGCCGAAAGGCACACGCTCGGCAACTTTTGCTTCGCCTGAGCGCCCATTCGATTTCTGCGCGGGCGCCTTTTGGCCATTGGATTTGGGATCTGGCAAATTGCGAGTCGCTTTGACCGTTTGCGTCGCGGAGGCTGCGGTCTTTCCGCCGTTCCCTGCAGCAGCGGATTTTTTCGAGATAGTCGACGCCAAGTCGAATCCGCCGAAGTCGGCTACTTCCCATTCCGGCTTAACGCTTGACTGCGGCGGCGTCACTTCTTTCTTCGAACGCTTCCATTCAGGCTCGACTGTATGACAACCATCGCAGTAAACGCCCTGTTCAGCGAGTTCGGGCGGCGGGAGAGGAGATTTTTCCGCGGCGTCCAGCTCCTCTTTCAATTCCTTCTCGATGCGCTCATCGAGGGCGGCTTTGGCTTTTGCGTCCCAAATCTTGTTCTCGGTAAGATATTTTTCGTAACGCGCGATAGGATCGCGCGCTTCCCAGTACTCGAACATCTCTTTGGGGACGTATTCGGCGGGATCGTGTTGGGCGTGACCCTTCATGCGCATCGTTTTCGCTTCGATGAGCACCGGACCATTACCTGCGCGACAGCGGTCGACGGCCTCTTTCGCGGTCTGATAGACCGCGACGACGTCATTTCCATCGACGATCGAACTCGCGATGCCGTAAGCCTTGGCGCGATCCGCCAGGTCGTGAATCGGTACCTGCTTCGAGACCGGAGTCGAATATGCCCACTGATTGTTCTCGACAACCAGCACGAACGGTGCGCGCTGCGTGGCCGCAAAGTTGAGGCCTTCATGAAAAGCGCCAGTTGAGGTGGCTCCGTCGCCAACCCAGGTCATTGCGACAATATTCTGTCCGAGGTAGCGGCCTGCGATAGCGACGCCGGCCATCACAGGAACGAGATCGCCCAGCATGGAGATCGGCGAAACGACGTGCCGAAGTTTCAAGTCGCCGAAATGGCTGGTGCCGTCTTTGCCCATCGTTGGAGAGCCCTGCCGCGCCATGTATTGCATGAGAATGTCGCGAGGCTTGTAGCCCTTGACGAGCAGCCCGCCGACGTTGCGAATCATGGGCGCGATCCAGTCGCGCTTTTCGAGAGCATACGCAGTGCCTACGGAAGTGGCTTCCTGGCCGAGATTGGAATAAAGGCCGCCGACGACGACGTTCTGGCGAAACAACCGCACAAGCTGTTCGTCGAGCGCGCGATTTAACTTCATGTAGTAATACAGTTCGAGGTGCTGATCTTTTGTCAATGAATCTGTGAGCGAATAGCTCATCTCTTGCTCCCTGCGTGAGACGCCACCATTCTACGGCAAATCGCCGCGCGCGGCTGCGGCGTTCTTGCCAACGCGCAATAGTTATCCGACCGCCGCATGCGCGGGACTCTCTTGTTCATGCAAAATTTCTTCCAGAACGTCAAGTGAGACAGATTCCATCTCGCGGCCAAAAATACCGCCGAAGTGCCGGACGATATGCGGAATCACTTCACTCTTGTTAACAATTCGGCCGAGTAAGGCTTCGAGCGAGACGGCGCGTTTGCCTTGCAATCCACACGGGACGATTAAATCAAAGTAGCGCAGATCGGTGGATACGTTGTATGCGAAGCCGTGTGATGTCACCCAGCGGCTGAGATGCACGCCGATGGCTGCCAGCTTTTCGACGGTAGCGCGAGCGTCTTCAGCCTTGCGCTCAACCCAAACACCGGTCATTCCCTCTTCGCGGTGCGCTTCAATTCCGAAATCCGCGGTGGCGCAAATCATCACTTCTTCGAGCTGCCGCACATACCATGCAACGTCACGGCGAATCGCAGCGAGATTCAGGATAGGATAACCGACAATCTGTCCCGGACCGTGATAGGTGATGTCTCCGCCGCGATCCGTGGAATGAAATTCGACGTTCATCTGGCGCAGTAAGTGTTGCGACGCGAGAAGATGTTCTCGATGGCCGTTCCGTCCTAGCGTGATGACGTGCGGATGCTCGCAGAGAAGCAGAACATCCGGCACCGAGTTGGCTTTGCGCGCAGCGACCAAGCGGCGCTGCAAATCAAACGCCGGCTCATAGGGCAAAAATCCGGCATCGACAACCCAACACTTTTTTTCGCTTATCGGCAAGGATTCCATCGGCACCTAGGCGTTGATCGTGAGACCCAGCACGGAGTTGAACCCGTCGCCCATCGCTTCCCAAACGGTCGGGTGGGCGTGAATCATGGCCATCATGTCGTCAATGGCGCCTTCGAGCTGAAGAGCCGTGGTTGCCTCGGCAATGATCTCTGTCGAGAGCGAACCGATGGAATGAACTCCGAGGATTTCATTGTACTTTTCGTCGGCGACAACTTTGATGAACCCTTCATGAAAACCGAGGATCGATGATTTGCTATTACCAATAAATGGAAACTTGCCTGTTTTCACCTTGTGGCCGGCATCGCGCGCCTGCTTTTCTGTCAGTCCGACCGAGCCAATTTGAGGCTCACAGAATGTGCAATTCGGGCAGCGGTTGCGGTCAAAAGGCTGCACGGGTTTTCCCGCGATGCGGCCCACAGCGATGATTCCCTGCATCGACGCAGCGTGAGCGAGCTGAGGCTGTCCCGCGACAATATCGCCTATGGCATAGAGATGCGGCTCGGCTGTTTCCATGTATTGCGTTGTGTGCACAAATCCGCGCTCGACTTTCGCTGCGGTTTTTTCCAAACCCACATTCTCGGTCATTGGTTTGCGGCCAACGGCAATCAAAACACCTTCGGCAGCAAGCGTCTGTGACTTTCCAGATTTGTCCTTGAATGCGACGGTAACGCCCTTCGCATCCTTCTTCACGGAATCGACACCGGCTTCGAGCTCGAAGCGAATCCCGCGCTTCCGAAAGGCCTTGGCAAGCTCAGCAGAGATTTCTTCATCCTCAAGCGGCACCATGCGTGGCAATTTCTCGATGATCGTGACGTCGGTGCCGAATGTCTTGTAAATCGAGGCGAATTCGACGCCCACGGCGCCCGCACCGACAACGACTAGCGATTTGGGGATCGAGGGCATGTCCAACATGCCTCGATTATCGAAAATGGATTTGTTGTCGATTTCAACTCCCGGCAAGGATCGCGCGTCGGAACCGGAAGCAAGCATGATGTTGGCTGCTTCGATCTCTGTCTTCTTACCGTTCTGGTCGACGGAAACTTTTCCAGGGCCGGTGATGCAGCCCCACCCCTGGATGGATTCAACTTTATTCTTCTTGAAGAGAAATTCGATTCCTTTGGCGTGCTTGTTTACGATTTTAGTTTTGCGATCGATCATCGCGGGCCAGTTCACTTTGACGTCTTTGACCTCAAAACCGAACTCCGCGGCCCTTTTGAAATTCTCGTAGATATCCGCGTGGTGGAGCAGCACTTTTGTCGGGATGCAGCCGATGTGCAGGCAAGTTCCACCGAGGAAAGGGTCTTTCTCAATTACGATGGTCTTCAGGCCCCACTGTCCGGCCCGGATGGCGGCAACATATCCACCCGGCCCGCTTCCGATGATTGCAAGATCGTATTTGGCCAACCGACTCTCCTTTGGGGATGCCGCACCCGGCTATCAACTAGCATGCGCGGACGCACAGCAGCAATGGAGTCAGCCGCGCAAACACCCGATTCTATCAGCCGCGACCAAGCGTCGCAACCTTGCAAACAAATTCGAAAATCCGTTCCCAAGCCGTTCGATTCGCGTATTATGCGAACGCAAACGTATATGATCAGGGAGGTGAAGTGGTGACTCCACTCGATGAAAATTTACGCGGTATTGAATCGGCGCCGCCTGCGAAGACAAGTTCAGAGGATCGCATCAGGTCGGTCTTCGTCAGTCCGCAGGGCATCCGTGCCGGTTGGCGATGGTTAATTTTCATGGCGATTTTTTTTCTGTGCGCCACCGTGCTTTTCGGAATCGCGCTTGGAGCGCATCTCTTTCGCGTGCCATCACCGGGTCAGGGGATCACAGTCAAACTTGCAATCGTCCAAGAGGTCATCACGGTGATTGCCATGTTTGTGGCTGCCTTCATCATGTCGAAAATCGAAAAGCGGCCAATGGGAGTATATGGTCTGCCCGCACAGCAGGCTTTCAGACGGTATTTTTGGCAAGGGATTGTGTGGGGATTCGTTGCTGTCACGGTATTGGTTGCATTGATCTGGGCGCTGCACGGATTCGATTTCGGCAACGTAACACTTTCTGAAAGATCGCTGGTTAGCTACGGACTTTTGTGGGGGCTTGCATTCCTGATGACAGGATTCTTTGAAGAATTCACCTTTCGCGGGTACAGCCAGTTTACTTTGGCAACAGGGATGGGATTTTGGCCGGCGGCGATAGTTCTGTCACTGCTCTTTGGGGCAATACACTTAGGGAATGGTGGTGAAGGACTGGCGGGGGCATTGAGCGCTGCGCTCATCGGGTTTTTCTGGTGCTTCACGCTGCGAAGAACGGGAACCATTTGGTTTGCTGTGGGCCTGCATGCTGCATGGGATTATGGCGAGACTTTCGTTTACGGAGTGCCGGACAGCGGCCTTGTGGCCCCGGGACACCTGCTGAATTCTTCGTTTCACGGCCCGCGGTGGCTCACCGGTGGAACGGTTGGACCCGAAGCGAGTCTCGCGTGCTTTGTCGTGATTGGGCTGCTATTTCTCATATTCCATTTGTTTTATCCAGCTCGCGCTTCGCAGGAAACCACCGAGTAACTTTTCGAAGCCATCTAACATCTAATCACCGCTTTCGCAGCGCGTTCCCGGTGAATTTGACAAATCCCGAGACGCGCCGCTAAAATCGTCTGATTTTGTGAAGGGCAAAAGCCCTTCTGAGGACCGCGACTGTGGATAAGAAGAGGCTGGATTACTATAAGAAAAAGCTACAGACCCGCCGTGAGGAATTGGTGAAGGCGATCGTTCGCACGGGCCAGGAAGGGCGCGAAGCGGACGAAGATCCCACGGTCGATCTGGCAGACAAAGCCGCAAACTCGTACACAAAGGAATTCCTTTTCGGCCAGACGCATAACGATCGCGCATTACTCCAGCTCGTGGAGGACGCTATTGAACGGATCCGCGAAGGCACCTTCGGATTGTGCCTGCAATGCGAGGAGGAGTTGCAACAGAAGCGCCTCGAAGCTGTACCGTGGACTCGCTACTGCATCAACTGCCAAGAAAAACAGGAACAGGGGCTTCTGTAAGACGCCGGCGACAAAAATCCTTCCGAATCGCATCTGAGTGCCTTCCTGAAATAATCCGCTCGCTACGCCAAACTTCCTTTCTTGCGTGGGAATGATATGGTGTACTGTACGTTCATTATAGATAAACAATGGCCACAATTGCCCGCGAGATCGCCGACGCGCTCGTTTCAATCTTATTTCCGGCACCATGCCGGATCTGTGGCGCCGTCCTCACGCGAGCGGGATTGCTGCCCATTTGCGATGCATGCTTCGCTGCGCTCGAGCCGCTACGTGGACCATTATGCGGATGCTGCGGACGGCCGTTCGTCTCAGAAGTGATGTGGGACACGCAAATGCGCCTGTGTCTCGCGTGCCGGAGGAACGTTTACGCGTTCGAACATGCGCGCAGTTTCGCGCCTTACACCGACCAAATGGTGCACGCCGTAAGCCTCCTCAAGTATGAGAAGTTGACGCGTCTGGGGCAGTGGTTCGCCGACCGGCTATATGAAATAGTTCAATCAGATCCGGCTCTGCAGTTAGTCGACGTGATCATTCCCGTGCCGCTGCATCCCGCGCGACTGCGTGAGCGCGGCTACAACCAGGCCGAGTTGATCGCCAAACCGCTGGCGCGCAAAATGCATCTGGCTCTAGGCCCGTACCTCCTCGTGCGCACGAAGCCTCGCCCCGCACGCCTTCTTCTGTCACGACGCGAGCGATGGCTCACGGTACGTGGCGCTTACGAAATGCGAACAGGAGCGCAAGTTGACAACCTCCGCGTAATGCTGATAGATGATGTCTTTACGACAGGCGCCACTTTGGATGCGTGCGCTCGCGCCTTGAAAAGAGCTGGGGCAAAGGACGTGGTGGCTCTAACCGTAGCACGAGCCATTTTACAATCAGGCCCAATTGGACCCGGAGTTACCCAAAAAACTACGACTCGCAGGACGCAGGACGCATCTAAAGTGGTGGACAGTTAGAGCTTAGAGGCGCAAGTCCATGGACAGCCGGCACAAGCCCAATATGTTACGGCCCAGGCCCAAGATCTCTATGGCTGGAAGCCACGTGGCCGGCGAACCTACGGTTAAGGCAGAAACTGCGCCGCGACGACCTTCTCTAATGCAGGCACCGGTTCTCGTGTTGAACGCTACCTTCGAGCCAATTAACGTCACGGCAGTTCGACGGGCTCTGGTGCTGATGCTCAAGGGCGTTGCTCAAGCCGAGGAGACACAAACTTCCAATGTACACTCCGCGAGCAAGGCGGTTCCCGTTCCTTCGGTGATACGGCTCTTGAGCTACCGACACATTCCTCAACAGAGCCGCGCGTTATCGCGCAAGAATATCCTTCTTCGCGACCGCAATATCTGTCAGTTTTGCGGACGCACCTTTTCCACGTCAGAACTTACTCTCGATCATGTGTTGCCACGATCACGCGGCGGGCGATCCTCTTGGGAAAATCTCGTAGCTTGCTGCTACGAGTGCAATAACCGCAAGGGTGACCGCACACCAGAGGAAGCGGGGCTTCAGTTGGCTCGAAGACCGCGGCCTTTTACACTTCACACCTCCCGCCAACTTATGCGCCTGATTGGCCACAAGGATGAGAAGTGGCGCAAGTACCTTTTTTACTGACGAGATAGTCGGGATTTTCTGCGCTTGCCTACGCGATTTCTTCCATTGCAACCTTTGCGGGGATATGGCATCTATCTAAGTAATCACATCTAGGACACACCCCGGGAAGTGGCATAGGGAAACCTAAGCTGCTTCCCTTCTTTTTCTCTTCTCGACCGCCGTTCTTTTCAGCTCATTGTCGAAAGACAACGCACAGGCCGTGGCGCCAATTTTCGTTCAAACCTATCCTGCTAACTTTCAGTTCCGGTGATATATAGCGCAATTGAATTTCGTTTGCAGCGTGAAAACAGAAGCCTGGGGCGACCAGCCAGATTAGCGGCGGATCGGGTTGAAGTTCAACGCCAGAGAAATAGCCGTAACGGTGGAAATCTCCCTCCACCAGATGTCGGCGAACCCTAAGCCAGTAATCGACGGCCTGCAACGGCAGATGCAGGTCTTCTGACGCCTTCAGCTCAATGACAACTAATCTGCCCTGCAGTGTGACCCCAAGAAGGTCGATAATCCCGCGTTCGCCGCCCGCCAGGGCAGGTACTTGGGAGTAGAGGTATTTTGGAGAGAGACGAGCATCCAGCTTCGTCGGATCCAAGCGAACCATGGATTCGAGCCAGCGTTCAGGAGCTAGGCGATAGACAGGATCGTTTGTCTCAGAACTGCTGCTTCGGCTCCGCGCGAGTTTGGCGAGCAACCGCGCGAGTTCCGGTGAGTCAGTACCACCCACCGGTCTACGGTCATCACCAAAACCGCAGTACATCCGGCCTTCAATCTGCCTCGCAAATTCAAGACCTCGAAAACGAAAGCAAACGTCTCGCGTTCCCGTCGGCACGGAAACTTCGATGGCATCGGTTTCTTGTGGCAACAGGGCGCGGACACGTTTGATTGTTTCCTCTGCCGCAGCAAGCACTAGCTCGGCGTCGCGCCGAGGCGTGAGCCAAGTCTCGATGTTCCCGCCGCTCGACAGTTCCACGCGGCGAATCCGCAGGTCATTTTTCCCGAATTCATAAACGCCAAGGTTAACGCTGGGATTCAAGACACGTGCCCGTTCCATCGTTGCGCGCGCCTGGCCCTCGGGGAGAAAGAGTCTCAGGCCTTCAATGGCGCGGCGGTTAGTGTGGCTTCGGACCCAATCGAGCCACAACAGGCCGAAACTTAGAATGCCTTCAAACGTGACGGAATTCTCGGATGGTGCCGCGGCCATCACAGTCCATGCGGAGCGGCCTTCACTCATCACGCCACGCGTGTACAACGCCGAAAAGGATCGCTTCAAGTCTGCCGCGGTCGTAAGTGATTCGACGCATGCGTCCGGAAATTGTTCGGCGAGCATGCGCGCAAACCGCGCCTTGAACTGTTCGCGCCCAACGCGCACAGCAGTTCGCGGACGGGAAGTTCCAAGAAACTCAAGGCGTGCAGGTTTTCCAACGCCAAACTTCTGCACTTCAAGCTGGATGTGACTTGTATCGCAAGCGGCTACATGCAGAATCCTGCGGACAAAACTGGTTTCTGGAGACCAAAGGTGAATCAGGGTTTGCTTTCCCTGAGACCGAATCTCGCTGCGGAAGCCGGCCAGCGATGCCAACCACTCACCGTCCTCGTGGACTTCGACGGGCCCGACTGACGTCAGTTGGCCAAGGGCCCGTTCCAGATTTTTCCATTCATCCATGAAGGCCGAAAAACCACTTACTCAAGATCAAGCCCGGTTATGTGGATCGCAGGAAACTTGTGATTCCAGCCATTCGGTATCGCTTCGAACCCAAGCTGGAAATCGCGCGTCTCGCCGCTTTCGAGTGGGCGCGTGTCTTTTCCAATTATGCGCCGTGTATCTCGCAGCGCGACCTTGTCGTTCTGATCGAAAAATTCCACGGTGACCTCAGCGCCCTGAATGGTACGCGAGCCCGTATTGGAAATATCTCCATTCAGGTAGGTCACTTGTTGATGCAGCATGTTCTCGAAACCTGACAAACTTAGATTCTCGAATTTGATTTGCTGAACATATGCTCGCTCTGCTGAGCCGAACGCGAGCGATTTCTGGGCGGTCGCCGTCGATCCGCCGCCTGAGAATCGCATCGCCAAGTAGAAGGCGCCGAAAACGATGATCACGACGACGAGTCCCACCAGAAATGGCCCGCCCATCCGGTTTCGGTCATCCCGCTCCAAACATTTCTCCAGTCGCCGAGATTGAACGCAGCCCGTTCACTAACGTCCGAATGAAAGCCGAAGGATCAGCGATTCGGGTAAACCTGCTTTTTCCATGCGTGATTGTACGGATTCCACTTCGTATGGAACACGCCAGAACTCCACGACGCCATGTTCAAGGTCCGCGATAGCGAAGGCCGCTCGGGAATCGCCATCGCGGGGCTGGCCGACTGAGCCTGGATTCAACAAATAGTTCGTCCCCTTCTTGATTTCCAGTTTGGTCAGTTTTTCACCGTTGGCCGGCCGCAAGCGGAGGGCCGCTATCGCATTGTCCGGTCCGAGAGAGAATCCACCTTGCAGATGCGTGTGTCCAAAGAAGGTTACTTGCGACGGCGCTTCCAAGAGAGATTCGAGAGCCTGCGCCGGAGCGACGACGTACTCGTCTTCGTCGCGAAGTGCGCCGTGGACTAGCGAGAATCCATCGACCGACAGCGGCCCCAGGGGCAATTTCTCCAAGTATTCGCGATTCTCTGCACGAAGCTGCTCTCGAGTCCACATCGCGGCGGCGCGAGCCACTGGATTAAAATCGTCTGCGCCGGTGAGCCCGCTGCCAACTTTGTCATGATTTCCGCGAATTGTTACCGCATTGAGCGCTCGCAGGCGGTCAATTACTTCGTTTGGATCAGGACCGTAACCAACGACATCTCCCAGGCAAATCGTTTTGTCCCACTTCCCTTCCGCTTCAGACAGAGACGCTTGCAAGGCCGTCAGGTTTGCATGGATGTCGCTAAGAATCAAAAACCGCATGAGACGCACACCTCGATGATGGCCCGATTATAGACGATGACCTGTCGGCTTGCACGACCCGAACTGTGATGTGCGGTCACTCAGCGAATCCACATGCAGTCGCCATAGCTATAGAACCGATATCCTGACTCAACGGCGTGCCGGTAGGCGCGCAGAACATTCTCCCGACCCGCGAAAGCCGAGACCAGAGCAAGCAAACTCGAGCGGGGCAAGTGAAAATTCGTCAAAAGCTGCCTAACAACACGAAATGGCTTTCCCGGAAAGAGGAAAATCTCGGCATCAAACTGCCCCGGTTCAATTTGGAAACCTGCGCTTGTCGCGCTTTTTTTCCTAGCAAGTTTCTCGGCGGCATCTTCCAGCGCTCTTACGACCGTGGTGCCAACGGCTAAGACTGGCCGGCCTTGCCCACGAGCGCAGTTAATTGCATCGGCGGCTGTATTGGGGATTTCGTAGGATTCCTTGTGGATGTGGTGATCTTCGATCCGTTCAGTGCGAATCGGCTCGAATGTGCCGAGTCCCACGTTGAGAGTAATTTCACAGATTTCGACCCCGCGGCGCGTCAGACTGGAAAGAACCTCCGGCGTGAAGTGCAAACCGGCCGTCGGTGCCGCAGCAGCAGCTCCTTGTCTGGCGAAAACGGTTTGGTAGCGTTCGCGATCTATAGGCTCATCCGCGCGCTTTATGTATGGAGGCAGCGGAATCCGGCCCAGCCGTTCGATGGCTTCCGCGAGATCTCCTTTGCAGGAAAACTTGAGCGTTCGTTGCCCATAGCTATCTCGACTTGTTACTTTGGCCTCCAACTCTCCATTTCCGAAAACAATCGTTTCATCGACGGGAATCTTGCGTCCTGGACGAACCAACGTTTCCCATTCATTTACGCCGACGGAGCGCAGGAGCAGCACCTCTATCGGCGAGGTGAGATTCTCGCGGCGGGTGGGGCTGTTTTTGCCAATAGGCTGGGCACCTAGACCCTTGCGGCGGCCCAACAAACGCGCGGGGAGGACACGGACATTGTTCACCACAATCAACTCGTCGCCCCGCAGCAGCTTCTCAAATTCCCTGAAGGTCGTGTTTTCGATGGAACCCGTGGCTCGATCCATTACGAGCATGCGAGAAGCATCGCGCTGTTCGAGCGGCCGCTGTGCTATGCGCTCAATTGGCAAATCATAATCGAATTCGCTGAGGTTCAAGGCTCTCCCGACTCCGAATAAAAAACAGTCGCCCGCAGAATGGAACTTCGACCGAAACTGTGTTATGACAGCGTCGAACTCAACCGCTCGCGCAGGGGCATGGAGCTGAACCGCACCGTCGGCGTGCGGAGCCATCAGGTCTATTGTAGCGGAGCGGTTGGCATGATGCTTCTTTGAGGGTCCAGGCATGGCTGAAGGGCAGGTCAAGATCAGCCAGCGCGGTGCTGAAAGAATTCGCTCCGGCCATCTCTGGGTTTACCGCAGCGACATTCGCAGCGCCGAAGCACAGAGTGGCGACACCGTACGCGTGACCGATGAACACGATAACTTCGTCGGACGCGCGTTCTTCAGCAGCCGTTCTCAGATTACCCTCCGTTTTCTCACGCGCGAAGATGTCCCCGTCGACACCGAGTTTCTACGAAGTCGTATATTCGCGGCAGTCGAGTACCGCAAGCGCGTTGTCAGTGAAACGAATGCCTATCGAGTCATTTATGGCGAATCCGACCTGATTCCCTCGGTCATCGTGGACCGCTACACGGATTATCTGGTTTTGCAGACTCTCAGTCAGGGTGCAGAGTGCCGCAAGCAACAGATCATTTCTCTTCTCGTTGAGATGTTCTCTCCGCGCGGAATTCTGGAGAGAAATGATCCGCGCGTGCGCGAGCTTGAGGGACTTGAACGCCGCAACTCCGTCCTCTACGGTGAGGTTCCTGAAAAGATCGTTGCTGTTCAAAATGACATTCAGTTCATTCATGACTTACACACCGGGCAAAAAACTGGTGGGTTCCTGGATCAGCGGGAAAACCATCGTGTCGCTGCAGGATACGCGTCGGGAAACGTGCTGGATTGCTTCACATACCATGGTGGATTCGCACTGACCGTCGCTGGCCGCGCGGCACATGTCGAGGCGACCGACCTCTCCGAAGCTGCAACGACGATTGCGCGAGAAAATCAACACCTCAACAACCTCAAAAATGTAACCTTCAGGGAAGGCAATTCATTCGACGCGCTCAAGTCTTACGACACTTCGGGGCGCACCTTCGACATGGTAATTCTGGATCCTCCGGCTTTCGCCAAGAACCGCGAAAGCGTGCCTGCGGCTGTCCGCGGGTACAAGGAAATCAATCTCCGTGCCCTTAAGATCCTTAAGCCCGGCGGCTTTCTGGTTACCTGTTCGTGCTCCTATCACATTCCAGAATCACTCTTCCTCCAACTCATCGCCCAAGCCGCAAACGACGCCCACAGATACACACAAGTAATTGAGCGCCTGACCCAAGCAAGGGACCATCCTATACTTCTGACCATGCCCGAGACGCACTACCTCAAGTGCTTCATCATCAGAGTATTATAGACATCTGCAGAGTGGAGGATATCCATAATGGTAAGAAAATAAAGGTATAAACATATAGTTGACAATAATACGCTAATATTATATAAGCTTATTGAAGTGGATTTTAAGGATTTAGGAGGAAGACATGAATGGAATCACTCGTTGGGACCCTTTTCACAATCTTTCTACCCTCCAAGAGCAGGTAAATCGGCTCTTTGACAGCAAGTTCTCGCGTAGCGGCGATACGTCGACGCTGACGGCTTGGGTACCGTCCGTGGACGTCTATGAGACTGAGAATGAGCTCGTTATTAAAGCCGACCTGCCCGAGATCGAAGAGAAGGATCTCGATGTAAGGGTCGAGAACAACATGCTGACCGTCCGCGGCGAGCGAAAGTTCGAGCAGAAGGTCAAGGAGGAGAATTATCTCCGGATGGAACGATCCTACGGAGCCTTCAGCCGCAGCTTCTCGTTGCCGAATACCGTCGATGCTCAAGCGGTCAAGGCTGAGTACAAGGACGGCGTGTTAAGTGTCACCTTGCCAAAGCGCGCAGAATCCAAACCGAAGCAAGTGAAAATCAACGTCACAAACGGAAAGAACTAAGCCAGGAACCTAGCAGAAGGGGCCGCGGAGGTCTGGCCCCTCTTTCTGCTGCAGGCGGCCTACAATGGGATGTAACTTAGGAATGAAGACATGCTGCGTTACGACAAACTCACAGTAAAGGCTCAAGAAGCGCTTCAGCAAGCCCAGGAGGCCGCTGCACAGGCGAATCAGCAGCAGGTCGAGCCCGTGCACATTCTTGCTGCACTGCTTGCACGGAGTGACGGCTTAGTTGCGCCCCTACTCACAAAGCTCGGGGCCGCGCCTGAGGCTATATCCACAGATGTTCGCCGCGAGATTGACCGCCTGCCGAAGGTCTCTGGAGCCGCGCAACAGTTTCTCAGCCCAGCTTCGAACGAAGCCCTCTCAAAGGCGTTCGACGAAGCGGCCAGTTTTAAGGACGAGTACGTTTCGACCGAGCATATCCTGCTCGCGATAGCCAACCTTCAGCGTGATCCCGCCGGCGCGTTGCTCGGGCGGAACGGAGTGAGCCGCGATGCAATTCTCCAAGCGCTATTGAGCGTGCGAGGAAGCCACCGTGTAACCAGCCAGAATCCAGAGACAACATACCGTGCTCTTGAGCAGTATGCCCGCGATCTGACGGAACTGGCGCGTCGGGGCAAGCTCGACCCAGTGATTGGCCGCGACGAGGAAATTCGCCGCGTGATGCAGATCCTCGCACGCCGCACGAAAAACAATCCTGTGCTGATCGGCGAGCCTGGAGTTGGGAAGACTGCCATTGTTGAAGGGCTGGCGCAGCGTATCGTCGCGGGCGACGTGCCTGAAGTTCTGAAACCCAAACGAATCATAGCGCTAGATTTGGCGTCGCTGGTAGCTGGGACTAAGTACCGGGGCGAATTCGAAGATCGCCTGAAAGCGGTGCTGAAGGAAGTCACGGAATCCGAAGGTCGGATCATCCTGTTCATCGATGAGCTGCATACCGTCGTAGGCGCTGGCGCGGCTGAAGGTTCGATGGATGCCTCGAATATGCTTAAGCCGGCGCTCGCGCGGGGTGAACTCCGCACCATCGGCGCGACCACGCTGAATGAATACCGAAAATACATCGAAAAAGATCCGGCGCTGGAACGCAGATTCCAGCCGGTCATGATTCCCGAGCCCTCGGTGGAGGATGCGATTGCCATTCTTCGGGGCCTAAAAGAGCGTTACGAAGTCCATCACGGCGTGCGCATCCAAGACGCGGCTATCGTCGCCGCCGCGATTCTTTCCAATCGCTACATCTCGGATCGTTTTTTACCCGACAAAGCGATCGATCTCATTGACGAAGCAGCGGCAGGGCTCCGCATGGAACTGGATTCGATGCCGGCTGAAATCGATGAGGTCGAGCGGCGCGTTTTGCAGCTTGAGATCGAGCGCCAGGCGCTATCCAAGGAATCCGATGCGCATTCGCGTGAACGCTTGCGCGAAATTGAAAAAGAGCTTTCTTCGCTTCGCGAGAAATCAAGCGGACTGAAGGCGCAGTGGCAAATTGAGAAAGATGCCATTGGGCGTATTCGCAAAATCAAAAGTGAAATTGATCAGCTCAAAACGGAAGAGCAGCGCATGGAGCGCGCCGGTGAGCTCGCCAAAGTTGCAGAGATTCGCTATGGAAAGCTATCTGCTGCGGAGAAGGAACTGCAGAAAGCGCAGGAGTCGCTCGCTCAGCTTCAAAAAGGCCGCGCAATGCTAAAGGAAGAAGTCGGCGAGGAGGACATTGCGCGAATTGTCAGCAAGTGGACGGGCATTCCTGTCGGCCGCCTGCTTGAAGGTGAAGTCCAAAAGCTCGTCCACATGGAAGAGCGTCTGCGCCAGCGTGTTGTGGGCCAAGATGACGCCCTGAGTCGGGTTGCAAACGCGGTGCGGCGCAGCAGATCAGGATTAGCCGATCCGAGGCGACCGATTGGTTCGTTCCTCTTCCTGGGGCCGACGGGCGTTGGCAAGACTGAGCTCGCGCGTGCGTTAGCTGAATTTCTTTTCGACGATGAACGGGCACTGATTCGCTTGGACATGTCCGAGTACATGGAAAAGCATTCCGTTGCTCGTATGATCGGCGCGCCGCCGGGATACGTCGGCTACGAGGAGGGCGGCCAGCTCACTGAGCAAGTTCGCCGACATCCCTATTCGGTCGTGCTTTTGGACGAAATCGAGAAAGCGCATCCGGACGTCTTCAATATCCTTTTGCAGATTCTCGAAGACGGACGTCTCACTGACGGCAAGGGCCGCACGGTAGATTTTCGCAATACGGTTATCGTGATGACATCGAACGCCGGCTCATCGGCCATTTTCGAACTGGCAGCAACGGATCCAAAACGTGCTCGGGCTGAGGCCATGGATGCTCTGCGACATATTTTCCGGCCGGAGTTCCTGAATCGTGTGGACGATATCGTAATCTTCTTGCCGCTGGGCAAGGAACAGCTCGACCACATCGTCGATTTGCAGCTTGCGCAGGTGGCCAAGCTGCTCGAAGACAAGCATGTCTCCCTGCAACTCTCTCCCGCGGCACGCGAAGTGGTGCTTCGCGAAGGATACGATGCCGCGTATGGCGCCCGGCCGTTGCGCCGCGCGATTCAGCGATTGGTGCAGGATCCGCTCGCGATGGATATTCTCGACGGTAAGATTTTGCCGGGCGACAGCGTACTTGTAGATGCCGACCCGAAAACCGCCGAAATGCGCTTCGAGCGGCAGAAACAGAAAGCGAGTGCCGTGAAACGAAGCTGATTTGACGCTTACGAGCCAGCGGCTTAGACTGCTAGTTCCGACATATTTGAATCGATAGGAAGACCATGAAAACGCTTAAAACAGCATTCCTGCTCACTGCGCTCACGCTCGTGCTAATTCTAGGTGGCCGGGCCATCGCCGGCCCGAGAGGCATGACTTTTGGCCTGGTTATCGCCGTGGTTATGAATGGCGTCGCGTACTTTTTTTCGGACAAAATCGCTCTGCGTTCGGCCCAAGCCGAGCCAGTAACACGCGAGCAGGCCCCGCGTCTGTACGCTGTCATGGAGCGTCTCGCCGGAAAAGCCGGCCTGCCGATGCCCAAGCTTTACGTCAGTCCGCAAGCTGCCCCCAACGCTTTCGCCACGGGCCGGAACCCGCATCACGCAGCCGTGTGCGTCACGGCTGGGCTGATGCAAATCATGAATGATGACGAACTAGAGGGCGTGATTGCTCATGAGCTTTCCCACGTGCGCAATTACGATATTTTGACCTCTTCAATTGCGGCCACGATCGCTGGCGCAATCACCTGGATCGCAGAGATGGGCCGATGGGGGATGATCTTCGGCGGATACGGCGGTGGTCGCGATTCGGGTGAGGGCGAAGGTAATGCGATTACGGCGATTCTGATGCTGATTTTGGCCCCGATTGCGGCGCTGCTGTTACAGCTGGGCATTTCCCGCCAACGCGAATACCAAGCTGACGCTTCCGGCGTGAAAATGGTCGGGCATCCCTATGGCCTGATAAGCGCCCTGCAGAAACTCGAGGACTACAACAAGAAAATCCCTATGTCCATCTCACCTTCTACGGCTGCTCTATGCATCGTCGCCCCTTTGCAGGGACGCCAAATGCTCGCCAACTTGTTTAGCACGCACCCGCCACTCGACGAGCGCATCGAAATCCTCAAAAACATGCAAATAACCCGCTAATCACGCTCAGAGGCGGCGATTTCCCCACCAAAAGGCAGAAACAACAGTGTACAGGTAAAGATTTCAGGGTAGGAGCTGTCCGCACAAACCTGTACGGACGGCCAGCATGATGTAACCTATTGACTATACGTCCACTTAGCCGGACGATTCCGCGCATGCGCAATTGGCACGACCCGTGCTTCCTCTGGCCCTACGCAGGGGGAATTGAGATTCAAGGAGAGACACGAAAATGACCTTCGAAGAGCGAAATCAGACGCCGCCCGAAGCGGCAACACCCCGGTGGGTAGGAATTGTTGTGGTATTGGTTGCAGTGGTTGCATTGGTGGCCCTTGGGATTGGCTGGAGCGCGGAACGAACTTCCAAGGACAACCAGACGGTCATGGCCGCTCAGGTCCAAGCGGCTAAGCAGGCGCAAAGTGTGCTGGAACAAAGGCTGCAGCAGAGCGATGAGTCCAATGCCCAGATGCAGGGCGAGCTCAACGTCATCACGGACCGCCTGAAACTCACTCAGGGCGAATTGGCGACAGCGCGCGCGCAAGCCCGCAGAATCTCGAAAGATGAAGAGAAGCGGTTTGCCGACGTGAAGACGCAGGAAGACCAGATGAACACTCAGCTCGCTACGAAGGCGAGCTCTGACGATCTCAACAAGGTCAGCGGCGACGTCAATGGCGTCAAAACTGACTTGGACGCGACCAAGCAGAACCTGCAAATGGCGCGCGACCAGTTCGGCAATTTGATCGCCCGCAACCACGATGAAATCGAAACGCTGCGCCGCATGGGTGAGCGCAACATCTTCGAATTCAGCGTCGACAAGAAGAACGAGAAGAAGCGCGTCGGCGACCTGACCGTCGAACTGCGTGGAACCAACACTAAGAAGCAGCTGTTCACAATGTACCTGTTCGTCGACGACAAGCGGTTTGAGAAGAACAACCGCTCAGTTGATGAGCCGATTTACTTCTACACACACGAGTACCAGGTTCCTCTCGAAATGGTTGTCAACCAAGTCGGAAAAAACAAGGTCACTGGATACCTGAGCGTGCCAAAGAGCGCAGCTCCAACACCGACCACGAGCGGCTCAACAGGTACCGGCCAGTAGCTGTGAGATACGCTGAGGTCCCAACGGGACCAAGCGATGAGAGGGAGGCGTTCTGAGGGCGCCTCCCTCTTTTTTGCGTTGTCGCTAACGCCTATTCTGTTTTGGAGAGTGACCGCATCTTTCGTCGCAGGAATTCCTTGGCCAACATAGGCAGTTTGTCGTGCGGCAACTTCCCTTGCTCGTACAGCTTCATCTTGGCTTTCGCTGATTTCCGCTTGCGATGATGGCGCTTCCACGCCACGAACCGCTTCTCATTTGCCATTACCACCTCCGTGGTCTCAGAGCCTGTCAATTGTAACTGAGCGTGCCGTTCTTGCAACTCCACATCATGATTTTCCGACAACATTGCAGATCCTTCGAGTAGGATTGTCGGCCATGAGCGTCACTATCATTCATGCGGCGCGCGCCTTCACGCCCCTTGAGGAAATTTCGGATGCGGCGGTTGTTTTCGAAGATGGGCGCATCCTTTCCGTCGGACCGCGAGCCGGAATCGCAGCTCCAGCCGGTGCACGGGAAGTCTCCGCGCGTGATGCCACAGTCGTGCCGGGATTTGTTGACGTACACGTGCATGGTGCTGGAGGCCACGATGTCATGTCTTCCACCGAGGAAGCTCTGAGGACAATTGCCAGCACGGTGGCCCGCCGCGGGACGACGTCCATCGTGGCGACCACGGTAACAGCTCCTCCGGACGAAACGCGCCGCTGCCTGGAGGGCATTTCGCGCTTCGTTCTCAGCCCTACGAATCGGAGCGCTGACGTAAGCGCAGAGATCATCGGCATTCATCTGGAAGGCCCCTTCATCAGCCCAGCGCGACGCGGAGTGCATCCCGCAGGAGCAATCGCTAATCCGTCCGTCACTCTACTGGACCGCTATCTGGAAGCGGCCGCGGGTACAGTGAAAATTCTCACTCTGGCCCCTGAAATTCCGGGCGCGCTGGATCTCGTCGAGCGAGGATACGCGAAAGGCTTGGTTGTGGCACTCGGCCACACTGACGCTACTTATGAACAGGCGCACACGGCAATTTTTCGCGGCGCACGTCATGCGGTTCACGTGTTCAACGCTATGCGGCCTTTTTCGCATCGCGAAACCGGTGTCCTTGGAGCGGTACTTACTGATCCTTCTGTCACTGCAGAAGTCATCGCTGATGGAGTGCACGTGGATGACCCCGCGATTCGGCTTCTCCTGGCTGCAAAGGGCACGGATTTAGTCTTGCTCGTAAGCGACGGAACCGCAGCCACAGGTATGCGCGACGGCTCCTATCGTCTCGGTACCTTCGACGTTACCGTTTCAGACGGCATCTGTCGCAATCGGGAGGGGAAACTCGCGGGCAGCACTCTGACTCTGGATCGTGCGGTACAACACATGGTGCGGCTTGGCGTTCCCGTGATTGAAGCGATACGCATGGCCACGCACAATCCCGCTCGGCGCGTCGGTATGGAGGCGCGCAAGGGGGTGTTGGCTCCCGGCGCGGATGCTGACCTCGTTCTCTTGACGCCTGAGCTGAAAATTGCAAATGTTTTTGCGCGTGGTGTATCGCTTTCTTAGTTTGTGTTCACCGAACTGGCGCATAGCACGGCTGGTTGACGCGAAAAACAAGGAATGCGATAATTACTGGCTTTGTGGTGCGTGAAAAAGTGCCTTGTGGCGGCGACGAACCGCCAAGCATCAAGAAAATCCACGGAGGGCATGCGGCAGTCGCGATAAGTGTGCGATGCAGATTCTCCAACAACTCGGTTGGCTCTTCTTCAAATCCATCCCGACGATTATTCTTTTCCTTTTGTTTTATTGGTTCCTGCGCGCCATGTTTTTCAAACCCCTGGAGCGGACCTTAGCGGAGCGCAATGGTCGTATTAGCAAAGCGCGCGCGGAAGCAGAAGCAGTTCAGGCTGCCGCAAAGGACAAGACGCAGTCCTACGAGGACGCTCTGCGCAAGGCCCGTCTCAGTGTATTCGCCGAGCAGGAGGCAGCTCGCCAAGCGGCGCTGGATGAACGGGCCAAGGTTCTTCGCGAAGCGCGCAACGCCGCGCAGGATACTGTGCGCGTTCAAAAAGAGCGCATCAGCCGCGAATTTGCTGGCGCGCGCGCGCAACTCGAAAGCGAGACAGCCGCACTCGCTGGTCGCATTGCGCAACGAATTTTGGAGCGGCCGGTCGCACCGCTCGGAGGCTCGCGTTGATGTCCCGCACCTCACGCTGGCTCCAAAAGGCTTGTGCAATTGCCTTCGCGCTCGCTATTTTTGCTGCGCCTGTTCTCGCCGCTGCGAATCCCCAACAAGAAGCTGACACAACAACTGGCTGGGTCTATCGCTGGATCAACTTTTTCATTTTCGTCGCGGCGCTCGTCTGGGCGTTTACCAACAAAGGGACGAGGGCATATTTCCGCAGCCGTCAGAAGGCGATTGGCGATGCGATCGCGGAAAGCGCTCGTGCAAATGAAGAAGCCGAACGCCAGGAACGTGCCGCCGAACAGAAAATGGCCTCACTGGATAAGGAAATCGCCGACCTGCGGGCCCGTGCCAAGCAGGAAAGCGCCGCAGAAACTCAGCGCATCCGAGCGCTAGCGCAAGAAGAAGCAAAGCGCATCGAGCAATCTGCGCAAGTCGAGATTCGCGCGGCCGAACGCGCTGCACAGTCCGAACTCAAGGCAATTGCGGGCCGCCTGGCCATCGAGCGCGCCGAGGCCCTGCTTCGCGAACAAGTCAATGCCCAAGCAGAATCGAATCTGTTTCGCGGCTTCGTCGCGTCGCTTCAGGGAGCTTCCAATTGAGCGCCATTTCGCAACGGTACGCCGCGGCGCTCGCCGATGTGGCTTTCGAGCGCAAGGATGCCGCCAAAATCCGACAAGATTTGTCGGACTTCGCCCAGGCCCTTGCCGCGTCGTCCGATTTGCGCAATGTTCTGGCCAACCCATCAGTCAGTGTGGACGCTAAGAAATCCGTGGCGGCGAAAATCACTGAAAAAATGGGCACGCATACGGAAGTGCGGAATTTCGTTTTTCTCTTAATCGACCATGGCCGCACCGGCATCGTCGATGAGATTCAGCGCTCATTTGAATCCGAGATGAACCGCCGCGCGGGAATCGCTGACGCCCTGATCTCTTCGGCCCACGAACTTTCCACTTCGGAAAAATCGCAACTGATACAAGCTCTCGAACGAGTGACCGGTAAGAAAGTGCAAGCGCAGTACGAGTTGAATTCCGAGTTGATCGGCGGCACAACCGTCCGCATCGGCTCCACTATCTACAATGCATCTGTGCGTGAGCAGCTCGACCGACTGCGCGCCGAATTGGAATCGCAATAGGAGAAGGAATGGCAACGATTAAGGCTGACGAAATCACCAAAATTATTCGCGAGCAGATCGAAAACTACCAACAGGTGATGGCCGTCGAAGAAGTCGGCTCGGTTATTTCGGTCGGAGACGGCATCGCCCGTATTCACGGACTCGACAAAGTCATGGCGGGCGAGATGCTGTCATTTCCCCATGACGTTGTCGGCATCGCGCTCAACCTGGAAGAAGATCAGGTCGGCGCAGTTTTGCTCGGGGACTACACGAAGATCGAAGAAGGCGATTCGGTGCAGCGCACGAAGAAAATCATGTCCGTGCCTGTCGGTGACGCGCTCATCGGCCGCGTCGTGAACCCGTTGGGACAGCCTCTCGACGACAAAGGTCCAATCGCCGGCGACCAGCGGAGCCCAATCGAACGTCTGGCTCCAGGTGTCATCGACCGCCAACCCGTTCGCGAGCCTGTGCAAACCGGTATCAAGGCCATCGACTCGATGATTCCGATTGGCCGCGGCCAGCGCGAACTCATCATTGGAGACCGCCAGACAGGCAAAACCGCCATCATCCTCGACACCATTATCAATCAACGCGGCGGCGACCTCATCTGTATTTACTGCGCGATCGGCCAGAAACGCTCGACTGTGGCGCAAGTCATCAAGACACTCACCGACAGCGGTGCGATGGAACACAGTGTCGTCGTCACCGCATCGGCGTCCGAGCCGGCCACAATGCAATACATCGCGCCATTTGCGGCATGTGCGATGGGCGAATTTTTCCGCGATAGCGGCAAGCACGCGATTTGCTTCTACGACGATCTTTCCAAACACGCGCAGGCGTATCGCGAGATTTCACTGCTTCTCCGCCGCCCTCCCGGACGCGAAGCGTATCCCGGGGACGTTTTCTTCCTGCACTCACGCTTGCTTGAACGCGCCGCGAAAATGAGCAAGGAACGCGGCGGCGGTTCGCTTTCCGCACTACCCGTAATCGAGACGCAGGCAGGCGACGTTTCTGCTTATATTCCGACGAACGTGATTTCGATCACAGACGGTCAGATTTATTTGGAATCTGACCTCTTCAACATCGGAATCCGCCCTGCCATCAATGCCGGCATTTCTGTAAGCCGCGTCGGCGGAAACGCGCAGATCAAGGCCATGCGCCAGGTCGCAGGCTCGCTCCGTTTGGACATGGCGCAGTTCCGCGAACTCGCTGCCTTTGCGCAGTTCGGCTCCGAATTGGACAAAGCCACGCAGGCGCAACTTGGACGCGGCCGCCGTTTGACTGAACTGCTGAAACAGGACCAGTTCCAGCCTCTTTCCGTTGAAAAACAAGTGCTGGGTATTTTCGCCGGCACGAATGGGTATGTCGACGATATTCCCGTCGAGGACGTGCGCCGCTTCGAAAAGGAGCTCTACAGCTTCGTCGAGACGAACTACAGCGGCATACTGAAAAAGCTCGCTGAGACGAAGGCGATTGACGATGGCCTCCGCGCCGAAATGAAGAAAGCCATCGAGGACTTCAAAAAGAGCTTCGTGACTGACCGAAAAACTGTGGAGGCCGCTACCCGCTAAGCGCTGACTGGACCTTCGCATGCCGACTCTGCTTGACTATCGCCGCCGCATCCGTTCTGTAAAGAATACGCAGCAGATCACGCGCGCGATGAAGTTTGTCTCTGCGGCGAAGCTCCGGCGTGCGCAAGAAGGGGTATTCCGCGCGAGACCATACGCCAAAGAGATTCGGCGCGTTTTGCAGTCAGCGATGCAGCGTGCCTCCGAGCCGCAGAATCCCCTGCTCGAGCAGCGGCCCGAGCAACGCGTTCTGGTTCTCGTGATCACAGCAGACAAAGGCTTGTCTGGCCCCTTTAGCACAAACGTCCTGCGACGGACCATTGAGTACTCGCGCAACTTAAAAGGAAAAGAAGTTCTGGCCATCGGTGTCGGTCGAAAGGGTGTCGAAGGACTAAGACGGCGCAAATGGAAGCTGGCGGCCGAATATCTGAACGTTTCCATGCATGTTGAATTTCGTCACGCGGAAGAAATCTCCAAGCGCATTTCCGAACTGTACATATCCAAAGAAGTGGACGCGGTTTATGCAATTTACAACGAATTCAAAAGCGTGATGGTTCAGCGTTTGCTAGTGGAGAAGATTCTGCCGCTCAATCCCGAGTCATTCAAGGAAGGGCGCGAAAAGCAGGAAACAGGTGGCAAGAAAGGCGAGTCGGACAAACTCGCTGAGACGGTCGATTACATCTACGAAGAACCGCCCGAGGAAATTTTCGCGAAGCTTGTGCCGCGTTATTTGGAAACCGAAATCTTCCGCATTCTCTTAGAGTCTGCTGCAGCGGAACACGCAGCGCGCATGACCGCCATGGATGCGGCGACAACCAACGCCGGAGAGCTCATCAGTTCGCTAACTTTGGACATGAACAAGATCCGTCAAGCCAGCATCACCAAGGAAATTATTGAAATCGTAAGCGGCGC
>Ga0126371_10000453_pt1 | contig 33552 bp, 23 predicted proteins | sample PanSoiMetaPlot_4_FD_110145 | JGI IMG/M metagenome (GOLD analysis project Ga0126371, IMG submission 110145) | Tropical forest soil microbial communities from Panama - MetaG Plot_4 | ecosystem: Environmental > Terrestrial > Soil > Tropical forest > Bulk soil | place: Panama | collected 2016-02-17 | reverse complement strand
TTTGGTCCAGACATCGAAGAGGACTGCCAGCAGGATGATGGCGCCTTTGGCGATCTCCTGCCAGAAGGCCTGCACGCCCATCAGGTCGAGTGCGTTATTGAGCACCCCGATGAGCAGGGCGCCCGTGAGCGCTCCCCACGCCGAGCCGATCCCTCCCATCAGGGAAGCCCCGCCGATGACGGCGGCGGCGATGGCATTGAGCTCGTAGAGCAGCCCGGCGTCAGGCCCACCGGAGCGCAGCTGGCCTACCATGAGCACGCCGGCGAGCCCCGCGCACGCTCCCGCGATGGCGTAAACACCGACTTTGACGCCTCGCACCGGCACGCCGGAGAGCCGCGCGGCTTCTTCGTTGCCACCGACCGCGTAGACGTACCGCCCGAAGCGGGTGCGATCGAGGATGAGGGCGCTGAGCAACACGAGGGCCAGCATGACGAGAGCGGGAACAGGGAATCCCTGAGCCGTGCCCGGAATGGGGATCCGGCCGCCACCGAACGCATGCAGGGCGTCGAGCGCGGCGATCTTCTGGTTGAAATGGGGGTCGCCCATCGGGGGGAATCCGATCGGCACGCCACCCGTCACGAGGCGCGCGGCGCCGCGCGCGATCGTCATCATGGCGAGGGTGACGATGAACGGGTTGATCCCCAGGTATGCGGTCAGCGCGCCATTCGCGACCCCGACCGCCGCGCCGACGGCCAGGCCGATCACCGTGGCGACCACTGCCGCGCCGCCGACACCCACGACGGCGATCAGGGCCGGTGCGGTCAGCGCTCCGGCGACGAGCACGCCCGCGAACCCAAGCAGCGAGCCGACCGACAGGTCGATCCCCGCCGTGATGATGACGAAGGTCATTCCCAGCGTCAGGATGCCGTTGATGGAGACGTGGAGCAGAATGGTGGAGGCATTCCCGAGTGAGAAGAACCCGGGGGCGGCGATGGTCGCGACGACGGACATCGCGATGAGGGCGCCCACCACCCCGTACCGTGTGATCCAGGATCGGGTGCGCGCGATCATGTGGCCCGGAAGGCGAGGGCCATCACGGCCTCAGGGGTGAGGGATTCGGTGATCTCGCCCATCACGCGCCCCTCGCGCATCACGACGGCACGGTCGGCGAGCGCGATCAGCTCGGGCAGCTCGGACGAAATCACTATCACCGCCTTGCCGGCATCCGCGAGCGCGCGGATCTGGCGGTGAATCTCGGTCTTGGCGCCGATGTCGACTCCTCGCGTCGGTTCGTCGAAAATCAGGACGTCGGCCTCCGTGAGCAGCCACTTCGCGAGCACGACCTTCTGCTGGTTTCCCCCCGAGAGCGTTCCCGCCTGCCGTTCGATGTCGGGGGGACGGACGTCCGCGCGACTCGCCGCTCCCTGCGCCAGGTCCCGTTCGGCCACGGACCGCACCAGGCCGGCCCGGGAGACCCGTGAGAGCACCGGCAACGTCACGTTTTCGCGGATCCGCATGCCGAGCACCAACCCTTGGCGTTTGCGGTCTTCGGGAAAATAGACGACGCCGGCGCGGATGGCGTCCGCGGGCGACCGTGGGCGGTACTCGAGTCCACGCAACGTCACCGTACCGGTGTCGGGACGATCGATCCCCGCGAGCACGCGCGCGACCTCGGAGCGCCCCGCGCCCACCAGGCCACCCAACCCCAGGATCTCTCCGCGTCGCACGTCGAACGAGGCGTTTTGAACCGTTCCCCGTGACAGGCTCCGGACGGACAGCACAGGCTCGGGGTCGGCCTTGCGGCCAGGAGGGCAGCGCTCGAAGACGACGTCGCGGCCCACCATCGTGCGGATCAGCGTCCGCTCGTCAATGTCCGCCGCCGGACCGGTCCAGACCCGGCGCCCGTCCCGAAGGACGGTGATCGAGTCGGCCAGGCGTCGGATCTCGTCGAGCCGGTGCGAGACGAACACGACGGCGATCCCTTTGGCGCGCAGCCATTCGATCTGGGCGACGAGGTGGGCGACTTCGTGGGCCGTGAGCGTCGCGGTGGGTTCGTCGAGGGCGACGAGGCGCGCGTCGCGGACGAGCGCGCGGGCGAGCTCGACCAACTGACGCTGCGCCACGGACAGCTCTCCCACCGGCTGGTCCGGGTCGATGACCAACCCCAGGTCGGCGAGTGCGGACGCGGCACCGGCGCGCATCCGTGACTGGTCGAGGACGCCGCGGTGCCGCGGCTCCATCCCGAGGTAGATGTTCGCCGCGGCACTGAGATTCGGAGCCAGCGTCAGCTCCTGATAGATGACGGTGACGCCCCGAAGCAACGCCTCGCGAGGCGTCGCGGCAGCGATGGGCTGTCCATTCCACGTCATGACGCCGGCGTCGGGGCGTTCCGCACCGGCAACGATCTTGAGGAGTGTGGACTTGCCGGCGCCATTCTCGCCGACGAGGGCGTGCACCGCGCCCGGCTCGATGTCGAGATCCACCGCGTCGAGGGCGGTGACACCGGGGTAGCGTTTCGTGATGCCGCGGAGTGTGAGCAGGGTCACCGCGGCTCAATGTAGGATTTTACTGCCTAACCTCAAGGAGCTTCCGATGACGCGAATCACGTGGCGGCTCGCAGTGCTCATCGCGGGCGGCCTGATAACGGCCACGGCGGCGGCGCCGGCCGCGGCGCAGCGGGCCTCGTACGGCGTCCACGTCGGCTACAACTTCGATGTGAACGATCCGCTGGTGGGGGCCCAGGCCACATTCCCGTTTTCGCGGTACGTCGCCTTCTATCCGACGTTCGACTACTACTTCACGAGCGGTGTCAGCATCTGGGCACTCAATGGGGATCTGAAGCTCTATCCCGGCGCCTACCATGTGTTCTATGTCGCGAGCGGAATCAACTACACGCACCAGAGTGTCAACGGCAACGGCTCGAGCACGACGAATCTGAATCTGGTCGCCGGGCTCGAAGGCCACCGGCGGTTCGGCGCCCCGTATCTCGAAGGGCGTCTCATTCTGGGCAACGGATCGTCGTCGTTCCAGATCGTGGGCGGTTTGAGCTGGCACTGAGGCGCAGGAGTCAGAGGCCGGTCAGGACTCGTTCCGGCAACTGACAAACACGGCACCGAGAGCGTGGTGGCCCGGTAGTAGGGCCATCACTCTTTTTTTGTTCTCTTGTCGGAAGGATCACATGCGTTTGTCGACAGTCGCCACGGTCGCCGCCATCCTCCTCGCTGCCGGATGCAACAACAGCACGTCCCCATCCACGGGAGGACGCAGCACGGTTATCACCGTCGGTAACAACTTCTATTCGCTTGTCCCGGACACCGTCGCCTCTGGCGCGCAGATCACCTGGACCTGGGCAACGCCGTCCGCCGGCCACACCGTGACCTGGGACTCCGGGCCGGGAACCTTGCCGGCCGGTTCGGCCACGATGACATCGGGGACCTACAACGCCACGCTCACCACTCCCGGCACGTACCACTATCACTGTCTCGTGCACGGGGCCGCGATGAGCGGGGTTGTCGTCGTTCAGTGACAAGGCTAGACCTCGACCCTAGAACACCCGCATCGCCGGGCGTCCGCGCCAACCGGCCGGGCCCCGGCGACGCATCATCCCCATTCCGCGGTGCATCCGGTGAGGAGCATGGCGAGGTGCGCCTGGCCCATCGCATCGTGCGCCGCGAGGAAGTCCTTTCTGGCTCGTTTCGCGTCGCAGCCGGCGGCTCTTGTGGCCTTCGACGAGTCCTTCGTGCCGGGTCGGTGGAAACGGATTCGCTCGTGGCAGCGCTGCATCTCGTCCCAGTGGCGACGTTCGCGCACGGAACCATCTGGATAGGCGCCAAGTCGCTAAGTCTGCAAGGTGGCCACTTGGCGTCCTAGCGACTTCGCGTCTTAGCGAATTTCTATTTTCCCGATCCTTCCCTTGGGCCCCACCATCCACCCCGCATGCGCGTTGGCAAATCCGACGCTCCAATAACTCGCGGAGTCGAGGGTGATCCACACGGTGCGGCCGTCAGGCGAGTAGTCGGCGCCGCCTGGTCCGACCGCGACGAGTCCCTCGGTTCCGGGCACGACGGCGAGACCGTAAATTCCGCCGGGGAATCCCGGTGACGCGACCTGCTTCCAGGTCTTGCCGCCGTCGTCCGTCCGCGCGACGCGAATCGTCTGCGGCGCGCGCGGATTGATGTCGCCACCGCCGGCGAAGCCGTGCGTCGCGTCCCGGTAGGCCAGGGAGCCGATGCCGGTCGTGGTGGTGCCGTGTTGAACCGGCGTCTGCTGTGAGGTCCACGTTTTCCCGAAGTCTGTGGTGGCGACGACGCGGCCTCCACCCACCGGACTCGCGCCGGTGCCGATCCACGCCCGGCCCCCCTCGCCCGTGATGATGCACGTGCCGCTGGCCGCAAAGGCGCCCTCGCCGGAGTCCGCGGCGGGCCGCTGGTTCATTGGCCGGAGCGTCCAATGGTCACCGCCATCGTCCGTGACCAGAATCGGGAAATGCCCGTGCACGCCGTCCGAGACCGCGATCCCGTGGGTCGCGTCCCAGAAGGCGAAGCAATCGTAGAACGCCGCGGAGTCCGTGTTCATGAACTGCTGCGTCCAATTCGCTCCACCGTCCGTGGTCCGGTAGATCCGCGACGCGGGTCCCGGCCCCGCGGCCAGGAGCCACGCACGCATCGAATCCATCGCGGCCACGTCGCGGAACTCGAGCGACTCCGCGCCCGGAACGACGCCGGGGCGCCAATGATCGCCGCCATCGGTGGTCCGGATGTACGTCCCGCCGGTGCCGCTCACCCAGACCACCTGATCGGTGACGGGACTCACGGCCTGCAGTCGTTGGGTGGTGCCACTGCCTTGCGGCGTCACCGTCGGCGCGGGGGCATCGGCCAGGGACACTGCGAGCAGCAACGTCGTCAGGAAACGGAGGTGTGTGCGCATGGGAACAAATAGTAACGCTGGAACAGGAGGTTGGTCTCGACGTATGATTCGCCCGTGACGTCGCTCCTCCTGCTCACGTTGGCCGCACGCCTTGCGCCGTTCCAACCCGCTTGCCCCTGTTTGGTTGGAACGGTGCGTGCGGCCGGTGATACCACTCCCCCTGCCACGCTTTCCGGTATGGTGCGCGACACCGTTTCCGGGCAGCCCGTGGGGCTTGCCATCATCCGGGTGGCAGGGCAGAGCGCGTCCGTCATCACCGACGACGAGGGCCGGTTCCAGATCCATGCGGATCCCGGCCCGGTGCACCTCGAAGTGCGCCGCATCGGGTATCGTCCCCGAACCTCGGTCGTGACCGCACCCGACACGTCGGTGGTCCTGTACATCGCACCGATCCCCGTCGGCATCGCCGGGATCACCGTCCATCCGCTGGAAGACCCGGCTGTCGAGATCATGCGACGGGTTATCGCCCACAAACAGAATGTGCTCTCGCACCTCCACGACTACAGCTATGGGGCCGACGTCAAATTCGTCGTCAGGAACAAGAGCGTTCCGGTCGATTCTCCGTCGTCGATTCTCGCGGTGACTGAATCCCGCACCACGGCGTACTGGGAGCGTCCCGATCACTACCAGGAGACGATCGTCGCGCGCCGGCAGACCGGGAACGTGGACCCCAACCGGAACCTGGTCTCGGTCGGCGAAATCGTGAACTTCGCCAAAGACCGGATCGATCTCCGGAAGTATTCGATCGTCTCGCCGATCGCCACCGACGCGCTGAACCACTACGACTACCGGATGCTCGACACGACAACCGCGGCGGGGACGCCGGGGCGCGTATTCACGATCGCCATCGTGCCCAAGTCCGAGTCCTCACCCCTGTTCGTCGGCGTTCTGACCGTCGCGGACTCGACCTACGAGGTGCTCAGTATCGATGTCGGCGCCAACAGCGCACTCCGGTTCACGTTCGTGTCGAATCTGCGGTACCACCAGCAGCTCGCTGACCAGGGCGGGGGGCATTGGATGCCCTCTGAGATTCGGCTGACCGGAGAGATCCATCTGGCCGTGCCGATCCCCGGCATACCCGGGCACCTGAGCTTCGAGCACATCGCCGCGCTCTCCGGTTTCGCGTTCGACCAGGGAAACCGGCCGAAGGGGATGGGGGAGTACCGGGTGGTCGTCGCCGACAGCGCGGACCGCCCCGACTCCACGTGGGCCGAGGCGATTCCGCTGACCCCGACGGAACGGGAGGCGTGGACGAGGATTGATTCGATTGCCACGACACCCGGCACGTTCGGACATCGCATGGCGATGGGGCTGGGGGCCGCGGTGTTTCTTGCCGCCAATCCTACCTTCTTCCATTACAATCGCGTCGACGGGGCCTACGTTGGCGCCGGCCGCGACTGGAGTCTGGGGCCGGATTGGGTGATTGGAGCCGGCGCCGGGTACGGCTTCGGCGCGGAGCGGTGGCAGGAGAGCATCGGGGTGAGCTGGATGCTTTCGGAGGACCGTCAGATCTGGGTCGGCGCCGGCGCGTACGACCAGACGCAGCACCGTCCCACCATGGTGTCGAGCGACTACAATCCGACTTTCCGCAATTTCCTCTCGCGCATCGATCCACTCGACTACTACCGGGAGCGGGGCGGGCGCGCCTTCATCTCCGGCAAATTGCTGAAGGGGACCCGGCTCGAGCTTTCATTCGAGAACGGCACGCAGTCGAGTCTTCCCGTGACCACGGACTACGCGCTCGGCGTTCCCAAGGCACGAGCGTTGCGGCCCAACGCCTCCGTCGACGAAGGCAACCTCCGGGCGGTCGGCGCGACGATGGTCTACGACTCGCGACCACTCCTCCGGTCGAAGGGCCGCGACTACCGGCTCCGCCAGCTCGTACAAACGCGCATCACGGCCTCGGCGGAGGTGGCGGCGCATGACGTCCTTCATGGAGATTTTTCCTATCGGCGGTATGTGTTCCGGATCGAACGGATCCAGCGGACGCTGAACTTCGGCATCACATCGATCACGGCGGTGGGGGGATTCGCGACGGGCTGGTTGCCACCCCAGCGGTACTTCACGGTGGACTTCGGGCGGGAGCTGTACACGTACCAACCAAACGGATTCAACACGCTCAACGGAAATAATTTCTCCGGCACGCGGGCCGCGATGCTGACCGTGAATCACGACTTCGATCGTCTGCTCTTCGCGAAGAGTCGCATCCCGGGGATCCGCTCGCTGCCGTTCACGATGAACGTGCATGTCGGCGCATTCTGGAGTGATTTCGTGAATCATCCCGCGAACCCTGGTGACACCCTGTTGCTCACCGCGCCGAAGCTCTACACGGAGGCGGGCTTTGGGGTCGGGAACTTGACCCCCTTCCTTTCCCCGATCGACCTGGCGGCGTATTTCACCTGGCAGCTATCTGCTTATCCCACCAGGACTTTCCGTTTCGGGTTGGGACTGACTCGGCTCTAATTGAACCGCCGCGGGTAGGAAGTTCGCGCAGTTCACCGTGCAACGCCTCACCAACACCACAATCCGGAGCTGTCTGTGGTACGCACTCTCGTTCGAGCGCTCGCCCTTCTTGCAACTCCCGCCCTGCTTCTGGCCCAGACCCCTGATTCCACACGCCGTGATACCACCGCTCGCGCGACGCCGCTTTCGTCGGGCGCGCATATCACCCGCGCGCGGCTCGACAGCTTGCCGATCGACGACCCGGCATCGGCATTCGCGCAAATCCCCGGGGTCTTTCTCCGCGGCGGAGATGTGGGGCTCCTGTCGGGCGCGAGCTTGTCGATCCGCGGGGGGCTGCCCAACGGTGCCGCGACATTCGTCGATGGTGCGCCGGTGCGGTCCTTCATCACGGGCAACGCATTCCTGACGCCCGCGCTCAACGGGATCGCGGACATCGATGTGACGACGGGACTGGGTGGGGCGGAGCTCTCGGACATTCAGAATGGCGTGATCGAATATCAGACGCCGGCGGGCAGCGAGCGCTTCCAGAGCCATTTTGCGGCGCACACCGACAATCCGTTCGGCTCCGTTGCGAGCGTCGGATATAACCGGTTTGCCGGTGATGTGAGCGGGCCCCTCGGGATGCCTGGGCTGACATTCTTCGCATCGGGGATGCTGCAAGGACAGTCGTCCCCGTATCTGGGATTCGGGGCACAGAACGTCCCGATCTTCGAACAGGGTGGCATCGATACGACGGTATTCGTGAACGCGGGCAGCGGGACGCAGTCGGTGGCCGTCCCGAAGTTCGTGGCTTTCGATCAGGGCATCTCGCGGCCCTTCGACTGGCGGACGCAGGCGCAGTTTCAGGGCAAGGTCCGCTGGGTGTATGGTGGGGGCTCCCGCATCTCCATCACCGGACTCGCCGGCGGCGTGCAGGCGCGGAACACGCCGGGGACCGTCCTGGGAAATCCGTCCTTGTTCTCAGGCGCGCATGAGTGGACGCGCCTGGTGGTGCTCAACTGGCGTCAGCGGATCAACGAGGTGCTCGTCTTCGAGTCGGTGATGTCCCTCGGGTCCGACTACCAATTTAGTGGCGCGCTCGATCCTTCGAGCGAAACCGCCACCCGCGACCCCTCCCTCGGCATCGAACTGTCGTCGTTGGACTTCTCGACCTTCGGGTCGCTCGGAATCCCCCTGGACGAGCAGATCATCAAGGACATCCGCACGAACTCCGGATTGCGCGTCCCGCTCTTGAACCAGACGCAATACCGGAACGCGCAACCGTACCGGATGAACCCGTACGCCATGGCCTCGGGCGGGTTCTATACGACGGGCGTCGATGCGCCGATGGCCCTTTCGTCGGAACGGCGGCGCACCGGGCGGTGGGAGCTGCAATGGCAGGCCGACCAACGCCAGCTGGTGACCGCGGGTGTGGACGCGGATGGCGCCGACCTGAGCTACTACACAACCAACTCGACGATCAATGAGGTCAGTCTCAACGCCTGGACTGCCAGTCCGACGCGCACGGGCCTGTTCGCTCAGGACCGGTTCAACTTCGGGAACGGGACTTTGGAGTTCGGAATTCGCTATGACCATCTGAATCCGGGGGTGGAGCTCACGAACACACCCGGGTTTCTGTACTCCGATCCGGCCTGGAATGCTTCACTGACGTCCTCGAGCGCGGACGCTCTGTACCAGGCGGCCGTGGCGAAGGTGTTCACTCCAGTTCAGGCGCAGAGTTTCCTGACACCGCGGGTCCGTTTCGGTTGGGCGATCGACCCGGCCACATCCATCCGCGCCGGCATCGGGCAGACCGTGGTGATGCCTCCGATCGGTCTGATAGCGCAGGGTGAGAATATGGATCTGTCGGGGACGGCACCTGGCGCACCCTTCGGGCGGGACGTCGGGGGTGACGTCGCGACCAACCTCGACCTGGGATTCCATCACGCGTTCGGCGCGGCTACCGCTGTTGACCTGGCGTTCTACGACAACTTCGGCATTCCGAACTACAACTTCCGGTTTCAGAATTTCAACGACCCGACCAACCCCGGGCGGTCCCTCGTGATCAACGCGTTGGACCGCGAACCGAACGCGTCCATACAGGGGGTCGACGCCGCGGTGAGTCATGCGTTCGGCTCCGCCGTAGTCGCGTCGGTCTCGTATGGCGTCGCTGTGAACGCGTTCGAAAACGTCACCTCCACGGTGCCACCGCCGGTCTGTGGGGCTTGCGGTACCTCGTCGGCAGCCGCGGCCACCACGAATACAGCGCAGGAACTGGCTGCATCCGTGCGCCTGGCAGTCCCCGATGCATGGGCCTCCGAAGGATGGCGGAAGGCGCTCCGTGACGTCGGCGGGGTGGCCCAATTCAGGATGATCAGCGGAATCCCGTATACGCCGCTGCAAAACATCGGACTCGGGACGCTGGCTCCAGGACCGAGCCCCGGAGGGTCCCAGGCCGGGGACATCAACAGTCAGGAGTTGCCGTGGGCCAAGATTCTGGACCTGCGATTGACGAAAGGGGTGCGGGCGAGCGGTCTTGATTGGATCGTGTTCGCGGACTTCCGTAACCTGTTGAATTTACAGAACCTGTACAGCCTCTATGCCGAGACGAACGACACCGGGAATGCCATCTTCTTCCACAACCAGATCGCCAGCGAGTTCGTGAATCTGGCGAATGAAGCGGTCAGTAATGGCGCTTACAACGCAGCGGACGGATCGGTGACTCTTGGAGATTGCAGTACGTGGAGGGGCCAAGCGGGGCCGGTGAACTGCGTCATGTTGAAGCAAGCTGAGGCACGCTTCGGAAACGGGGATGGCACGTATACCCAGGCCGAGCAGACGAAGGCGCTCACGGCCTACTACAACATGGTGTCGGGTGCGAGCCGTTTCTTCGGCCCGCAGCGAACGATCCGAGTGGGGCTCGAGCTCGCGTTCTGAACCCCGATGACGCCTTCGTGACGTTGCAGATCGTTGACCCTAGTTCCCGGCGCGTGTAGGTTGCGTCATCGGCGGCAATTGATGCCGCCCCAACGGAGAAAGCCTGTGAAGCTGTCGCTGTTCCTCGCTACGGACCCCGTGATCCCGGTCGCCGTCGTGCGTCCGGATCCGGACGTCGTCGAGACAGGAGAACGTCACAGGTAACATCGCTGCAACGAGCCCGCGTGCTCGTCCCGATCGCCCCACCTGTGCCGCCGGCCGGGTGGGGCGATCGGTATTTTTGGGACCAGCACCATTCACGCATTGGAGCATCACGTGTCAGAAGCAGTGACCGAAACGACTGGAGAAAACACGTCCCACCAGCCCGGCGGCTGGTGGGCGACCATCCGCGAAGCGCTTCGCGGGTCCCATCAGGACTACACGTCGGGACCCATCGGCCGTGCCATTCTGCTGCTCGCCATCCCGATGGTGCTGGAGATGCTGATGGAATCGATCTTCGCGGTGGCCGACGTGTTCTGGGTTTCCCGCGTGGGGCCGGACGCGGTCGCAACCGTCGGCATCACCGAATCGCTGCTCACGATCATCTACACGGTCGCGATGGGACTCTCCATCGGTGTCACCGCGATGGTCGCGCGACGGATCGGCGAGAAGAACCCGGCCGGCGCGTCGGAAGCCGCAGCCCAGGGCATCTTGCTCGGGGTCGGCGCATCGATTGTGATCGCGATCGTGGGTGTGCCACTGGCTCCATGGCTTCTCGGGCTCATGGGTGCATCGCCCGAGGTGCTCGCGCACATCTCGTACGCGCGGGTGATGCTGGGCGGGAATGTGACCATTCTCCTGCTCTTCCTCATCAACGCCACGTTCCGGGGCGCGGGTGACGCCGCGATCGCGATGCGCACGCTCTGGCTTGCGAACGGGATCAACATCGTGCTCAGCCCGCTCTTGATCTTTGGCGTCGGACCGTTCCCACGGCTCGGCGTGGTAGGCGCCGGAATCGGCACCAACATCGGCCGCGGGATCGGGGTCTGCTATCAGATTTATCGTCTGTTGCGGAAGGATGCCCGGGTGGCGGTGCACCGGAGCGACCTCCATCTCAGACCGGCAGTCATGGGGACGCTGCTTGAGCTGTCGGGGACGAGCACGCTCCAGGTATTCATCAACACGTCGAGCTGGATTGGACTCATCCGGATCCTGGCAACATTTGGCACGGACGCGTTGGCCGGATACCTCATCGGCATCCGGATCATCCTGTTCGCGCTCTTGCCCTCGTGGGGTCTCGCGAATGCGGCGGCCACGATGGTTGGACAATCGCTGGGCGCGAAGAATCCGGCCCGGGGGGAACAGGCGGTCTGGCGGGCTGGCCTCTACAACATGGTCTTTCTTGGCCTGGTGGGCCTCGGATTCCTGCTCGGCGCCAACGTCCTGATCGCGGCGTTTACACAGGATCCGGCGGTTGCGACGGTCGCGGTCCGCTGCCTGCAGATCGTCAGCGCCGGGTTCGTGTTCTACGCGTACGGGATGGTGCTCACGCAGGCCTTCAATGGGGCGGGGGACGCGTGGACGCCCACGTGGCTCAACGTCCTTTGTTTCTACGCGCTGGAACTACCGGTCGCCTGGCTGCTCTCGGTCAAACTGGGGTGGGGCCCATCGGGCGTATTCACCGCGATCACGATCGCGTTCTCCGCGATCGCGGTGTCGTCCGGACTGCTGTTCCGGCGGGGTGGCTGGAAGACCCGGCGGGTCTGAGCTACAAACCCAGCCGCTTCTCGATGTGCGTCTTGACGCCCGGGGTGATGACGCCGCGCTTCAATAGTTCTGCGAGCGCAGCGCTCACCTTCGGGCGGTCGGCGTCGAGCTTCTCGTCCCGCAGCTCTCCCAACACGCGGGCGAGGCGCTGGTCGTACTCACCGTGCTTCAGAGAGCCGGCATCCACCTCCTGCTTCAACTTCTCCAGCTCCTGAACGAATCGACCGATCGGCACGGGCATCGCGATGTACTCCTCGGATTGTGTGTGACCCCCAGCTTTGCGCTGGGGGTTAGGTACATCCAATCGGAACAGGTTTTCATAACCCCGGGCGTGAGCCCGGGGTGGACTGATGCACGGGTTCACTAACCCCGGGAGTCAGCCCGGGGTACCCGAGGGCTCCGGAGCCGCAGCGCCCGGGCCTCCTCCTCGTCTTGTCCCAATCCCTCGATCACCTCGCTCGCCTGCGCCGAGAGCCAGACCCCCGGAAGGGGTAGAGTCACGACCACCTCGTCCGGGACCCGTGACCCGCGCGCCCCGTACTGATGGAGGGCCGCCGCGACCGGGGGCGGTGCAAGGTCGACTGAGAGGAGCGGAAACGCCAGGTAGCTCCCCTGCGCGCCGGCGACCTGATTCTCGATGACGTCCGCGACCGCCCGGCCTTCCGCATCACGTACCCGCGAGAGGGCGAGGTGGCGCACCGCGGGATCGCCCGCGGCGATGATGGCCGCGGCATAGTGCGGCAAGTTGGCGGTCACGTGCGCCAGAAGGCGGCTCTCGTGGGATGCCAGGCCGACCGACTCGACCATGGCGGCGAGGGACGCGAGGGGCATCCGCGACTGGCCGGGGACCAGAAGGTTCTGGACCGTCATCAGACGCCGCCACGCGTCGCCTTTTCTTCCTTCGACGTGGAGCGTCTGGAACAGCGCCGGTGCCGCCGACCCGTTCTCGATGGCCAGCTCGCCGGGGTAGCGCAGAGGATGCTGGTGGAAGTCGGCGAGCCTGATCGCGCCGATCCACTGATTCGCCTCCGGATTGCTTTGCGTCAACGGGCCCCGCGCCGCCTCGGCCGGGAAGAAGTGCACCGTGTACCGTGCCTGGTCGGCGTGCAGATAACAGAAGATCTGCGCCAACTGACTCGCCGTCTCCGCCCCCGGCTCGACGATCAGCCGCAGCTCGGACACCGGAGGCGTGGTGCCCGCCCGCTCCCAGTCGGCGCCGGCTCCGGTGGTCCCCAGCCCCAGCAGCGCATCGAGCTCGGCGAGGAGTGTTCTGTCGAGCAACACGCGCCGCACCACGTGGCCATACTGCCTCACCATCGCCCGCACCGCCTGGGTCGGCAGGCGGAACGGCACGAGCACGGCTGGGCGCACGCGCGCCGTCCTCGCCACCACGCGGTACCGCTGCAGAGGCTCGAAAAAGTGATACGTCATCAGGCGATCGGTTCGCGGATTCTTCACGGTCCTGATGGCGGCGTCTGCGGGCGTGTCGGCGCGAACGTCGCCGACCCGGAATGGCGCCCGTCTCACCGTCTCGGCCACCTTCGTCGCACGTTCGTTCAGGTGTCGGACGGTGTCGGCGGCTCCCTGTGCGAGGGCCGTGCCCGCATCGCCCTCTGGGCGAATGGTCAGGGGATCGAGTGGCCATGTGGCCGAGCCCTCAGATACGAGGTCCGAGAGCAACGGTGAGCCGATCAGCCTCGCGAGTGTCTGGAGCGGCCGCTCCCTGGGCGGACCTGCTTCGCCCCAGCGGCCGTCGAGGATCGCGACACGGGCTTCGTCCCCGGGCGCGAGGGCCGCACTATACAGGAGATCGCCGGTCGAGTAGCCGAGGGGTTGCCAGTACTGCTCGACCTCGACGATGGCGCCGTAGCGGAGATCGTTCGGCGCGTTGGTCGGTGTCTGGAAGAAGTCGACGGCGTGCGTGGCGGCCGGCAGGGAGGGGTGGTCTCCCGCCGAGAGCAGGGGCAGCTGCTCAGTGGCGGAGGGGCGCGCGGGGGGCGCGAACACCACCAATCGGGCGAACTGGAGCACCTGTCCCGGCAGACTCGATCCGCCGGCAGAGAGGTCGCCACCGGTGACGGGCCGCTGGATCGCTCCCGACGTCCGCTCCGCCCGGGTTGCGACCGCCATCAGGTCCTTGGGCGCCTGGAGCTGGACGATGCCTTCGAAGAGACGGAGGGCGGTAAGCTCGATCGGTGCTTCGTTCCTGAGGCCGACGCGGACCTTGATGAGAGGCTCAGCCGTAGCGGGCATCCGCACGGCGCCCTCCGCATCCGATACCCAGTACCCCGCGGCATTGCCTGACTCATCCAGACGAGTGACCGGGACCCCGACGGCGGGACCCTGACCGTCGGCGCGGACGATGCGGAGGACCCAGGGTGGCCGGGAGTCGGGCGGGGGCGCGTCAGTCATCTGTCGGGGAATATAGGTCGCGCTGGCCACCCTCGCCGCCGCTCGTCATCTTCTCACCTCCCCCGAACCTGGAGTCCATGATGTCCGACAGGAACCTGGATCGCCGATCGTTCATTGGTGTCACTGCGGCAGCGAGTATGTCGGCGACCTTGGGACGCCCGGTCCGAGCGGACGCACCCACTCCCCACTCCCCACTGCCCACCTCAGTCATGGATCTGGACGAAGTGACCATCGCGGGACTCCAGTCGGGCATGACGAAGGGCGAATACACGGCCCGGGCGCTGGCGGAGGCATACCTCGCGCGGATCGACGCGGTGAATACGAAGGGGCCGATGCTGCGGGCCGTGATCGAGACCAATCCGGACGCGCTGGCGATCGCGGATGCACTCGATGCGGAGCGGAAGGCCAAGGGGCCGCGGGGGCCGCTGCACGGAATTCCGGTGCTTCTCAAGGACAACATCGCCGTCAAAGACAAGCAGCAGTCGACCGCCGGGTCACTGGCGATCGTCGGGATGTCGGTGCCGAGGGATGCGTTCTTGACCGACAAGCTCCGGGCGGCGGGGGCCGTCATCCTCGGCAAGACGAACCTTTCGGAGTGGGCCAATTTCCGGTCCTCGCACTCGTCGTCGGGGTGGAGCGGGCGAGGCGGACAGTGCCGGAATCCGTACGTGCTTGACCGTACTCCATCGGGCTCGAGCTCGGGCTCGGCAGCATCGGTGGCGGCCAATCTCTGCGCCGTCGCGGTCGGTTCGGAGACTGACGGATCTATTGTCTCTCCTTCCTCTTGCTGCTCGCTTGTCGGCATCAAGCCCACAGTGGGCCTGATCAGCCGGGCGGGCGTGATTCCCATCTCCCATAGCCAGGACACCGCGGGGCCGATGGCGCGGAACGTCACCGACGCCGCCACCTTGCTGGGCGCCATGGTGGGCGTGGATCCGCGCGACCCGGCCACCGCCGCGAGTGCGGGGAAGTTCAAGACCGATTACACGTCGTTCCTCGATCCGAAGGGTCTCAAGGGGATGCGGCTGGGCATCGCTCGCGCGCACTACTTCGGACAGAGTCCCAAGACCGACGTGCTCATGGAGCAGGCGATCCAGGTCCTGAAGGATCAGGGCGCCGTGATCGTCGACCCCGCCGATATCGCCACCCTCGGCAAGTTCGACGACTCGGAGTTCGATGTGCTGCTCTACGAGTTCAAGGCCGATCTCAACGCGTATCTCGCGCAGCTGGGTGGGACCGGCCCCAGGACACTCGAGGATCTGATCGCCTGGAACACGGCTCACACTGATGAGGAGCTGAAGTATTTCGGGCAGGAGATCTTCATTCAGGCGCAGGCGAAGGGCCCGCTGACGGAGAAGGCGTATCTCGATGCGCTGGCCAAGGACCAGAAGATGTCACGGACCGACGGCATTGACGCGACGATGGACAAGTACCAGCTGGACGCGATCGTCGCGCCCACCAATGGGCCTCCGACGCCGATCGACTTCGTGAGCGGGGAGGGTGGCTCAGTTTCGTCGTCCACCGTCGCCGCAGTGGCGGGATATCCGAGCGTGACGGTGCCCGCGGGCTACACCTTCGGGCTGCCGGTGGGAATCTCGTTCTTCGGACGGCCGTGGACGGAGGGGACGCTGATCAAGGCCGCGTTTGGCTACGAACAGGCTTCGAAACTCCGGGTGAAACCCCAGTTCACACCGACGGTGAGTTTCTGATATCAGGGGAGTCGGGATTGGGGCTTTGGGATTGGTGGTTTGGGGACCAATCCCGAATCCCGAATCCCCGATCCCGTTCGTAGATTCCAGCCCATGTCTCGAATCTCCGGAAAACTCATCCTGATCACCGGTGCCTCGTCCGGCATCGGTGCCGCCTGCGCTCGCCGGTTCGCGGCCGAAGGCGCGAGCCTCGTCCTGTGGGCGCGCCGGCGTGATCGACTCGACGCCATGGCCGCCGAGCTCGGGAAAGGGCACAACGTCAAAGTCCGGGTCGACCAGGTCGACGTGCGGGACCGGGCTTCGGTCGAGAAGGCCGCGAAGGCCCTGCTCGCCGCCGGCCCCGCGCCCGATGTTCTGATCAACAATGCCGGCCTGGCCTCGGGCTTGAGCCTCGTGCAGGACGGCGACTTGGAAGACTGGGACCGGATGATCGACACGAACGTGAAGGGGCTGCTGTTCGTGACGCGTGCCCTGTTGCCCGCCATGATCGCGCGCGGCGTGGGGCACGTCATCAACATCGGGAGCACGGCCGGGCATCAGGTCTATCAGAAGGGGAACGTCTACAACGCGACGAAATTTGCGGTGAAGGCTCTGACGGAGGGGATCAACCTCGATGTCGCCGGCACGCCGATCAGAGTCTCGAGTGTCGACCCCGGTTTCGTCGAGACCGAGTTCTCACTCGTACGGTTTCATGGGGATGAGACGAAGGCGAAGACCACGTATCAAGGGTTCAGGGCGCTCACGGGGGATGACGTTGCCGATACGATCTCTTACGTGGTCAATCTCCCACCGCATGTGAACATCCTGGATCTGATCCTGGTGCCGTCCGCGCAGCGCAGCGTGCATCTCGTCGATAGGAAATGACGCGCGCAGCGTGTCATCCTGAGTGCCGAAGGCGCGAAGGACCTCAGGCAACCAAAACGAAGATGTCGTATAACGCATGGGTCCACGCCGTGATGCCGAAGCCCCTCAACAAATAGAGCGCGGAGAAGAAGACACCGGCGAGCGTCCGGTAGACGAACGAGTACAGCGTGAGTGTGTCCCCGTAGGTCCCGACGTAGTGAATCGCCGAAAACGCCAACGCCCCCACCGTCACGGCGACGATCCCCGCCAGTCGTTTGCTCCAACCGAGAATGCGGTGGCCTCCCCAGGCCAGCACACCGACGATGATGACGCGGAAGAGCAGCTCTTCATACAGCCCGGCGCCGAGGGAGAGCATGAGGCGGACGGAGAGGGGGGTCTGCTCGATCTGCCCGGCACCGATGGCGAGCCCCATCGCGCCGAAGAGATGCGACGTGATCCCGCCAACCAGCACACCACAGAGAATGGCGAGCACCAGGGTTTCGAGGGACATGCCGAAGAAGACCATCTTGGACAGGTGGCGCCCGCGCCGGCGCATGTCATATCCGACCAGAATCAGCCCCAACACGATGAGTACGATCTCGAACACCATCGGCCCGCGCCGTCCCATCAGCTCGGCGAACAGGCTTTGGAGGATCACGTCCGCGCCATTGCGGATGTCTCCTCCGGGGCCGCCGGACACGGCCAGCTGGAGGACCTCATATCCAATGAAGAGTGGAAGCGCGAAGAGCAGGCTGTACCGGGGCGCCTGGGAAAGCTCCCAGTACCGCGTCGGCGCGGTGGCGGTGGTCGTCATGGGCTCTTCAAGGTAAACGGGTGAGGGTGCAACTTTGTGTCACGAAAGGTCGTAGTTCAATCAAGCGCCTCCATGCTTTTTCTTCTTCTCGCCGTCGGCCTCCAGGCCCAGCAACCCGATACCGCGACCTATCTGGACGCGACCGCGCGGGGGCTCGTCACCCTTGCCCGCGTTGCGCGGGACGACCAGGCTGCGGGCATCCTCGCGTACAGCGCCCTGGCCAAGCAACGGATGTCCTTCGGGATGCGCGCCCTTCGCCGCGACCGCGTCTTCTACCACAGCGAAACGGCGGTTCGGGTCCACTGGCATCGGGTGGGGCATGACTCCGTCGAAGTGCTCGGCGCTCGCGAGGGGATCCCGATCGCCCTGCCGCACGACGAAGTTCCGGACGATATCCGTCACGATGCGCCCGACCTGTTGTGGAACCCCTCGTCCGATCGCATGAGCTTCGGCGATGGGGACAACTTCGTGCGCCATCCGCTCGGCGACAGCGCCGAAGCGGACTACCGGTACCAGACGGGCGACACGACGTCGATCATCTTGCCGAACGGCGTCGAGATCCAGCTGTTCGAGCTGAAAATCCTTCCACGTCGTGCCGATCCCCACTTGATGGCGGGGTCGATCTGGATCGAGGGCCGGGGATACTCCATGGTGCGTGCGCTCTTTCAGTTGGCGCGGCCGTGGGACCTCGAGCTCGACCTCGACCGCGAATCGGGGTCGAATGTGAGCAGCCACATCCCCGGATTCATGACTCCGATTCGCGCCGAACTGAAGTACGCGACCATCGAGTTCTCGCTCTGGCAGAATCACTGGTGGGTCCCGCGGCTCCAGTCGTTCGACGGCACTGCCACCATGGGATCCGTCGCGACCTTTCCCCTCCGCTTCGAAACGGCCTATTCGGACTACCAGGTGGATGGGGACACCACCGAGCACGCCACGCCACCGGTCGCGAAGCTCGATTCGGCCCTCGCCGACTCCCTCTGGAAACGCTGCAGCAGCGACTCGACCGGCTTGATCTCCTGTCACTGCCACGAGCACGTGTGCCAGGAGGTGACCGTCGTCGTGCCTGCAGATACGCTCGCGCTGCTCAACAGTCCGGAACTGCCGCCATCCTTCGTGAAGGACGAGGCGGCGCTGACCACCCGGGCCGATCTCGACAACATTCTCGCCGACCTGCACCTGCTGCCGAAATCCGTTTTCTCGGATCAGCGCCACGTCCGAGCGCTCTGGCAGGCACCCGGCCTTCTGCGCTACAACCGCGTTGAAGCCCTCTCCCTCGGCGCCCGGGCCGACGTCCCGCTCGGCTCTCTCGCCTTCGACGGGACCTTCCGGGTGGCGACCGCAACGGGACAGCCCGATCTGGATCTGGGCGTCACCAAAAAGACGCAGGACCTCACGGCCCGCATCGGGGCGTACCGACGGCTGACGGCGGTCGATCCGGACGCGAAATCGCTGGGGTTCGGAAATTCGGTGCAGGCGCTCGTGCTCGGACGGGACGACGGGGACTACTTCCGCGCGGCCGGCGTCGACGCCGACGTGAAGCCCGCCGTGACGGAATCCCAGTCGTACGAGTGGCGCCTCTTCGCAGAGCACCAGTTTGTGGCCCCGCTCGGCACCAGTGATGTGAGCCTCGGGCACTTCTTTGATCACGACAATTTCTTCCGACCCGAGATCCCGGCACAGCGGGCCGATCAGATCGGCAGCTCACTCCGCCTGCGCGGAGACCTCCCCCTCAACGAAGGGCGTTCTTCGCTGGGCGGAAACGTCGATATGGATCTGTCCGTGGGAACCTTCAACTTCGCACGGCTGGCCCTGACGGGCCGCGCCACGGCGCCGCTTCCGGGACCATTCCAGGGAGCGGTTGAAGTCTCGGGCGGAGCATCGGACGGGAAGGTCCCGCTCCAGAGCCACTGGTTCCTGGGAGGGCCTACGACCCTGCGGGGTTTCGGCGGAGACGCCGCGAACGGGACCGCGTATTGGCGAGCTCGCGTCGAGGTGGGATTCGGAATTCCGGGGGCGCGGCTGGCGCTCTTCTCAGACGCTGGCTGGGCCGGCGTGGGTCGGAATGCCTTCACCGCCCACCCCCTCATCTCGGCAGGGGTGGGCGGGAGCATCCTCGATGGACTGTTCCGCATCGATTTGGCCCGCGCGCTGACATTCACGCGGGGATGGAGACTCGAGCTCTACACGGACGCGGCGCTCTAACTACTTCTGAAGAGTTTTCAGCAAATCGTCAGCCGCCTTCTTCGTATCTTCGAATCGAATCCCGTCCACCCGAGCCTTCAGCTGTGTGACCGCCATCGCCTTGTCCTGACCCGCGAGCGTGAACTGGTACGCCTGCAGCGTCCACTCGCGGACCGTGCGGCGTGAGTCATTGAGGTGAGCAGCCAGGAGGTCGAGCGCGTGGGTGCTCCCCTTGGCGCCCAGCGCCGCCAACAAGTGGACGGGCAGCTGTTGCTCGGCAACCATCGAGTCGACCTTGGCGATAAACGTCGTGTCGTTCACCCCGAAGATGGCGCGCAGGGCGGCGCTCTGAATCGCGTCACGATAGGACGGCCTCGACAGCCCCTCTGCGATGGCGGCGTGGGCGCCGGTGGGATCGGCACGGACCAGGGCCTGCAGGGCGGCGGCCCGCACGTCATAGCTCGGATCTGACGCGAAGAGGCTCTTCGCCGTCGCCGCGACGTCAGCCCCCCCCACATGCGCGAGGGCACGGATCGCGGCGGCGCGCACGGCGGCCGACGTGTCCTTCAGCGCGGCCGTGAGTGCCGGCGACGCGACCGAGGCAGGGAAGGTGTCGAGCGCTTCGGCGGCCTGCTGCCGCGTCAGGAAGTAGTCGGCATGCTGAGCAGCGTTCGCGAGGGCCGCGCCGGCCGCCGCATCCGCGGGACGGCGCGTCAGGTTCTCGATCACCCACGCGCGGTTCCAGAGATCCGGATCGCGCGTGAGCTGGGTGGCGAGCCAGGACGTAGGCTGGTCAAAATCGAGCCGTTTCAAGACGCAGTTGCCGTCGTCAAAGATCACCATCGTCGGCGCGTCGCTTACCGGAATCGTCACCTTCTGTTCCCGCGCGTCGAGAGAGATGTGCTGCGTCACGTCGCCCTTCGCCGTTCCGACGCGAATGGTCAGCGGCATCTTGAAGATCTGCGGCACCGTGAACTTGAGCCCCGTGCTGTCGGGCTTCAGTGAGTCCTGCTGGGTCTGCTTGATGTCGAGCGCGAGGGTGTGGCCCGCCGTGTCGTACGTCGCGGTCACGGCGAGCTGCGGATACCCCGCCTGGTACACCCACTCGTTCCAGAACCAGTCGAGGTTTTCGCCCGTCGCGGCCAGCACGGCCTGACGGAGATCATCCGACGTCGCGCCACTGAGCGCATGGGCGCCGAGGTAGTTGTGAATCGACGCCCAGAAGCGCTGTTCGCCGAGGTAGTGCTTGAGCATCTCCAGGACTAGCGCGCCCTTGGGATAGATGTTGTTCGACCCCATCGAGGCGAGGGGCATGGAGCGGCTCGCTTCGATCTGCAGATACTGCCGGTACTCATCGAGGTAGTAATCCTGCTCGGCATGCGTGCCCTGCCGCGTGCCCCAGTACTGGCCCGGCATGAACTCCGCAAAACCTTCGTTGAGCCACATGTTGGCCCAATTGTTTGTGGTCACGTAGTCGCCGAACCATTGGTGGGCGAGCTCGTGCGGAATCAGGATGTAGGAGTACCAGGGGCGGTCGGCGTACGCTTTCGCGTCGGGGAGCCAGTCGACCAGCGTGGTTGCGCTGACGTTCTCCATGCCGCCGAAGAAGTCCGCGACCGTCGTCTGCGCGTACTTTGCCCAGGCGTACTTCACGCCCGTGAGCTGAGAGTAGACGCCGATCATGTCGGGCGTCTCGTGGAAGAGGCGCCAGGCGCGCGAGCTGTCTTCGTGGTAGGTGTAGTAGTCGACGGGAATGCCTTCCCAGGTATCGTGGATCTTGGCGAGCGGCGCCACCACGAGCGACACGAGGTAGGTGGCGGACGGGCGGTCCTGATTCCACGTGAGCGTATGGACCGAACCCTGTTTCACATCCGATACGAACTTGCCGTTCGACACCGCCATGTCGTTCTGGTCGACGGTGGCCGAGAGCTCCCAGGTCATCTTGTCGTTCGGGAAATCGTAGGTGGGGAACCAGAAGTGATTGTCGTGGTCCTCACCCTGGCTCCAGATCTGCCGGGGCCGGTGCGGCATACCGTCGGTGGTGATGAAGGTCAGCCCCGAACCATTCTTGATCTTCCCGTGGTAGGTCACGGTGAACACCAACGTGTCGCCGAAGCGGGCGGGGGCGGCGGGGAAGACCACCAGCGAGTCCCCATGCCGGGTCGTCTTCAGCGCGTGCCCCGCGCGATCCACCACGCTCTTGTTCTCGAGCAGCGCCCCCTCGTCCAGCACGATGGAGTCGAATGCGGGCCGGAGCGCCACGAGCGTCGTGACGACGGAGCCCTCGAACGAAAGCGAATCCCAGTTGAAGGCTGAGACCGCGATGCGCTGGTGAATCAGGTCGTAGTCATGCGACCTGGTGTAATGGTCGTTCGCCATCAGCTCGGCGTTCGACTGCGCTGACAGGGCAGGGGCCACCAGGAGGGAGGCGCTCACCAGCAAGCGGGCAATCCGCATGGATTCCTCGGGGGAAGTCGTTGTGACGGCGGGACGATGGGAATATACTCCGGTATGGATCAACGGAAGCTTGGAACCAGCGGTCTGACCGTTTCCGCCCAGGGGCTGGGATGCATGGGCATGTCGGACTTTTACTCGGGCCGGGACGACGCGGAGTCGCTCGCAACGATCGACCGGGCACTCGAGCTTGGGATCACGTTCCTCGACACGGCCGACGTCTACGGCCCCCGTACCAACGAAGAACTGGTGGGGCGGGCCTTGAAGGGACGGCGGAATCGCGTCGTACTCGCGACGAAGTTCGGCAACGTCCGGAATGAGGACGGCACGTGGGCCGGCGTGAACGGCAACCCCGAGTATGTCCGCGCAGCCTGCGACGCCTCGCTCAAGCGGCTCGGCGTCGATCATGTCGACCTCTACTACCAGCACCGCGTCGACCGGAATACGCCGATCGAAGACACCGTCGGTGCGATGGCGGACCTCGTCCGGGCGGGCAAAGTCCGATACCTCGGCCTTTCCGAGGCGGCGCCGGCCACCGTGCGCAAGGCGTGCGCGGTTCACCCCATCGCGGCGCTCCAGACCGAATACTCACTCTGGTCGCGGGATCCTGAGGACGAGCTCCTCGCGACCTGCCGCGAGTTGGGTGTCGGCTTTGTCGCGTACAGTCCGCTGGGGCGGGGATTTCTGACCGGAGCGTTCCAGAAGCTGGAAGACATTCCTGAGGATGATTACCGCCGCCGGCACCCGCGGTTTCAGGGCGAGAACTTCCAGAAGAATCTCGACTTGGTGCGCCGGGTCGTGGAGATCGCGAAGCGGAAAGCATGCACGCCTGCCCAACTGGCCTTGGCCTGGGTGCTCGCGCAGGGAGAAACCATCGTCCCCATCCCGGGCACCAAGCGCCGCAGGTATCTCGAGGAGAATGCGGGCGCGATGACGGTCAAGCTTTCTCCTCAGGAGCTCGAGGAGATCGGTGACGCGTTTCCAGTGGGCCGGACCTCCGGCGCCCGGTACGTCGAATCCGCGATGCGGAACGTCAATCTGTGATTCCCCGTCTCGATCGGGGCGCGTTCTCCGATCTGAACGGCGACCTCGAGAGCAGACCCCTCGAGCGTTCCGAAACGATCCCCTCGGCGTGGTACGTCGACCCCCGCTTTCATGCCCTCGACCGCGAAGCTGTTTTTGGTACCACCTGGCAACACGTGGGACACGTGTGCCAGGTCCCGAACACCGGTGATCATCTGATTTCCACGGTGGCCGGGAATCCGGTGATTGTGGTACGCGGAAAAGACGGCGTGCTCCGCGCCTTCTTCAACGTCTGCCGTCACCGGGGCGGCCCGCTGGCCATGAAGGACGGCAACTGCGAGATGCTGCAGTGCGGCTACCACGGGTGGACCTATCAGCTGGATGGAATGCTCCGCGGGGTACCGCACTTCAACCGCGTGGAGCTCTTCGACAAGAGGGATTACGGCCTCATCCCGGTCCGGCTCGATACGTGGGAAGGCCTGATTTTCGTCAACTTGGCCGAACGCCCGCGAGCGCTGGCGGAATTCTTCAAGGGCGCGAAGGAGCGGATCCTCCCCACCGAGCTGGGGGGCCTCAAGTTCGGGCACCGGGCCGATTATGAAGTCGCGTGCAACTGGAAGGTGTACGTCGACAACTTCCTCGAGGGCTATCACGTCCCGTACGTGCATCCCGAGCTGGTGAAGCTCTACGACTATCAGAGCTACGTCACCGAGACGTACGACTGGTACTCGCTCCAGGTCGGTCCGCTGTCGGGGAATGACAACGTCTATGGCGTGACGTCGGGTGAAGCTTTGTACTACCAGGTCTTCCCGAACTTCATGCTGAACATCCTGCCGGGACGCCTTCAGACCAACGTGGTGATCCCCATGGCGCCCGACCGGTGCCGGGTGGAGTTCCGGTACTACTATGCGAGCGTGGACGGCGCGAAGGCGCAGAAGCTCATCGCCGATGACCACGAGTACTCGGACAAGGTGCAGCAGGAAGACATCGAGATCTGCGAGCGTGTGCAGGAAGGCCTGTCGTCCCGCGCGTATGACCGCGGACGTTTCTCCGTCACCTTCGAGTCGGGTGTCCATCACTTCCAGCAATTATTGAAGGGCGCCTACCGGGACTGGCTCCAAGCCGACGGCCAGGGGTGAGGACCCTTCCGCGGCCCTTCGTCCTGCTCGAGGGACCGGGGGGCGCTACGCACCTCGCCTGGGGTGCAAAGCATCGCCGGCGCCTCTCCTGGGATGACCCGGCGGATCCGTCGGTGCTGATCCCGCACGGCGAGAGTCCCCTTTACGGAACCATCGCCTACGAATTCGGCTTGCCGCCCGGCGTTCCCCGGCGGACACCCGCCGTCCCACAACCACTGGTCGACCTGTTTGAGCCGGAGAATCTCCTGGTTCTCGACAGGGATGGCGAAGGTGTCAGGTGCCAGGGGTCAGGTGCCAGGGAACTGCTGGAACGGAAGGAAATGCTCGAGCTGAAGACCGTCAAACCCGGGCCGGTGTCGAATGTGACGTCATGTCGTTCGTTCTCCCAGGTCGAGTTCGAGACGGCCGTTCTGCGAGCCCAGGAGCACATCGCGGCGGGAGATATCTACCAAGTCAACTTGTCGGTTGCCGAAACCTGGCCCCTGACCCCTGACACCTGGCACCTCTACCTCCGCCTTCGAGAAATCAACCCGTCCCCCTGGATGGGCTATGCCGATTTCGGGGATTGGCAACTGGTGTGTGGATCGCCGGAGCTTCTGGTGGAGCGTTCGGGTACCCAGTTGCGGACGAGGCCCATCGCCGGGACGCGCCGCAAGACGGGGAACGCCGATGCCGACCGGACGATGCGGGAAGAACTGAGGCTGGATGAAAAGGAGCGCGCGGAGCACCTCATGCTGGTCGATCTGGCGCGGAACGATATCGGACGGTTAGCGAGCTACGGCAGCGTCGAGGTCGCCGAGCGTGAGGTGGTCGAGGAGTACTCCCACGTGTTTCATCTGGTATCCGAGGTACGGGGCGTCGAACGCCCCGGCATCGACCAGGCGGCCGTTGTCGCGAGTCTCTTTCCCGGCGGCACCATCACCGGGTGCCCGAAGATCCGGGCGATGGAAATCATCGGCGACCTCGAGCCCGTCGCCCGCGGTGCCTATACCGGTGCCCTCGGCTGGATCGGGCCTAACGACCTCCAGTTGAACATCGTCATCCGCTCGGCGGTCGTGTCTCAGGGGCAGGTCGTCGTGCAAGCCGGTGCGGGGATCGTCGCGGACTCGATCCCCGAACGCGAATGGAAGGAATCCCTGCGGAAAGCCGCAGCGGTGCGGACCGCCTTCGGGCGCGAGGCATGAGCGCGCTGATCGAGAGCATGCGGGTCCGCCGCGGACGCATTCCGCTCTTTCATCATCATGCCGCCCGCTTCGCGGCCTCCCTCGCTGCGCTCGGCCTTCCGGCCGGCCTCTCCCTCGACGATGCCGCGCGCGAGGCGGACAGCGTGCACGAGGGCGTGGTGCGGGTGGAGGCCGACGCGTCGGGCGTGCATGTCACGTCCCGCTCGCACGACAGTCCCCGGCCCATCAGTGTTCGCACCATTCCTGGGTATCACCCGTACCCTCACAAAGTCACCGACCGGGAGCAGTTCGCGCGCGCGTGCAGCGAGGCGCAGGCAGTGGGCGCCGACGATGCGCTACTGGTCAGCGTGGCAGGGGAGCCTGCCGAGGGGACGACGTGGAGCCTGTTCTGGTGGGATAACGGGGGTCTGAAGACGCCTGCCCTCGCACTGGGGATTCTGCCCGGAGTCGCGCGCGCCCGGTTCGCGGAGATGGGTGCGCTGAGTGAAGGGTCATGTGCTGTCGGCGGACTCGCGGCACGGGGATGCTTTGCTGCAAATGCGGTCCGGGGTGTGATTCCGATCCGCGAAATAAATGGTGCGCTCGTCCGGGCGGACGAGCGCACCGTGCGACTCGCGGCGCGGTTCTGGCCCTAGGCCGTCAGCGCCGGGTCGACATCAGCGCGATCAGCTCGGGCGGAGCGCCCGGACCGAAGAGATCCTTCAGGGGCACCGTGATGATCTGAGGCTGTGGGCCCCAGCCGCCATCTTGCCCGTCACGACCCGGTTGGCCATCGACGCCGGCGTTCCCGTTCGGACCATCGGTGCACTTGTTCCCACGAGCGTCCGTCTGGCCTTTGCCGCCGGCGCCACCTTTTCCGCCGACGCCACCCTTGCCGCCGGGACCTCCCTGGCCACCTGGCGCTCGCGCCGCGACGATCCCGGCGAGGTACGGATTTTCGGACGGTGCCATCACCGTGATCTGTCCGCCGCGGCCACCAGGCGCGCCACCGCCACCGGCGCCCCCGTTACCGCCATTCCCTCCGGCGCCACCGGGGCAGGCGTCCTGGCCCGCGACGCCCGTTGAGCCGGCATCACCCGGACGGCCCGGACTGCCGGGTCCGCCTTTCGAATCGAGCGTGAGCCAATTGGCGGGCGGAATGGTGCTCGCGTCGGCGAAGAGGAACACCGGTGCGTCGTTCTGCACGGTGATCATCGACACGAGGAGCTTGGAATAGAATGGCGAGCGGACGATGCCGACGCGCACCGAAATAGCCGGGCCATCCGCGCCGGCGGCTCCGCGGGCTCCCGATGCGCCGACGAAATGAAAGTCGTGCGGCATGCAGCTGTAATCTGGCGACAGCATCACCGAATCCCGGAGGGACGGTTTCGCCTTGAGGATGGCCCGCAGCCGGAAACCGGTCCTGACGGTCTGCAAGGGATCAGAGTTGACGGTCCAGCTGCCATCTCCCCGCGCGGTGGCCTCGAAGCTGTCGTAGTCCAGGAAGGACACGTGCAGCTTGGGTGGGTGGTCCTTGTCGTAGCCGGTGGCGAACTGCACCCGCGTGCCGTCATCCAGATAGGCGTCGTAGTAGACCGCGAAGCTCTGCCCCGGGCAGGCGTATTGGGGCGCCCGGATCGAGATCTTCTTGATGCGCGCGACCAGTCCCGGGTCGGGGGCGAAGTCAGGCGGCGGTCCGTGGGAGCAGGCCGAGGCGACGGCGGCGAGGGCGGCGAGGGCGATCCCGGCAAACGGGAGGAGGCGGCGTTGGGTCATACGTCAATCTTTGAATCGCTCGGGCTTCGTGCAATAGGCAACTTGCTGGCCCCCGTCCCGAGCCGCATACTGGCGTACCCAGAAGTTCGGAGTGCAGAGCGCGGAATGCGGATTCTCAAGGACCCTTTCCGATGTCTTGACCTCGCGCTCCGCACTCCGAATTCCGCAATCTCTCACGGAGGTCTGATGCGCAACACGCTGGCTCTGATTAGCCTGACATTGCTAGCCCACACGGCGGCGGCCCAGGATCCCGGTAAGTCCGTCCCCAGCGCGGCGAAGCAGGGCGGCTCCCCCAACATTCATATGCTCGGCCACGTGGAGGTGCATTCCGGCGCGTGGAAGGCGGCCGACATCGAGATGGAGCAGGACCCGAACCGGCCCTACGTCTACGTCTGCGGGTTCGTCAATTTCGACACCAAGATCTACGACGTGCGTGACCCGGCGCACCCGAAGCTGGTGTACACCTGGACCATCGAGAATCCGGAGCTGCACCGGGGGATCGGGGCGATGGACGGGAAGTACTTCAAGATCGGCGATCACTACTACTACGCGCAGTCCCTCCAGTTCATGCAAGGCAGCCCTGATGCCAACCTGGGCGCCGTCATTCTCGACGTCACCGGGCTGCCCGACGCCTCGAAGGTCAAGGAGGTGGCGCGCATCTACTACGGCACGCCGGGGGGCTTCCACAACACGTTCGCCTACAAGCATTCGGATGGCCGGGTGCTGTACTTCGCGACCGTGAACCAGCCCGTCGCCCTGGTTTATGACCTCGCCAAGGTGGTGAGTGGCGCCGATTCCAGCACCTGGCTCATCGGCAAGGTTCCGAACCCCACGCCCTTCAAAGCCCTTGGCGCCGGCGGGTATCACGACTTCTACGTCGGCTACGATCCCGGCACCCATCAGGACAAGTTCTATGGCGCCGGTCTGGGCGGGTATTCCGTGTTCGACGTCACCCATCCGGAGACGCCGAAGCAGTTGTTCACCATCACCGGCTTCGGCATGGACATCGCACACACGTTCACGCCGTCCCCCGACGGGCATTACGCCGTGACCGAGACCGAATACCAGTACACGCCCCTCCGCATCTGGGATCTCACGGATGGACAGAGCGGGAAGAAGGCGAATCTCGATCTCGCCATGGGCGCGTGGACCGCGGACTGGCATGACCTCTCACATAATCACGAAGTCCGCTGGCCCTTCGTATTCGTCTCGGCGTACGAAGACGGGCTGCAAGTGTTCGACCTCAAGGACCCCAAGCATCCCAAGACTGACGGCCATTACTTCACCTGCCTCTGCAAGCACGAGGACGGGTTCGGCGGCAATCCCGACAACGGATGGAAAACGGCCACCGATGCGCCCAGTGTGGAGCAGGGGGCGTTCGGGGTGGACATCCGGAACCGGGATGGGTTGGTCGTCATCTCCGACATGCGCACCGGGTTGTGGCTGTTCAAGATGGACGGCTTCAACGGCTGGAACGGCCATACCTATGGCATGCCGAACATCTCGAGCGTGCAGGACTACGATCACGGGCCGGAGGGCGCATCCACGGCGACCGGATCCGGCGGCCATTGATCAAGCGTTTCAGCGCCGCCTTGCTGGCGGCGACGCTGGCTGGCGGGCCGTACGACATCACGCTGCTTCCGACCCCTTCGGCACCGGCCGCGCAGGGTACCGCGCGGCTGGTGAGCGCGCCGTCACCGTTCGGGATCGCGGTCTCTCCTGACGGGCATGCTCGCTACGACATCGTCCTCCGGATCACTGGGCTCCCGGCACCGAGTACGCTCGGTGCGTATCACGCCTATGTCGCTTGGGCGGTCACGCCAGACTTGAAGGACTGGACGCGCCTGGGAGTCGTCTCCAACGGCGACTCCCACGTCGGGGTCGCGCAGTACAACAAGTTTCTGCTCGTGGTGACCGCGGAGGCGACGGCTGACCCGACGGAGCGGGGCGGCCCAACTGTTCTCCATGGGACCTCACCGTCGGGATGGTTGCAGACCTTTCTTGCTCACCCGTTTTTCCGCGGCGCTCCCGGCAAGTGAAGACGGGCATCCTGGCGGTTCTGGTGTTCGCGGCCGGCACGCTGGCGGCGCAGCAGCCCGATACGGGGATGGCGAACATGCCGGGGATGGGTCCTGCGATGCCGATCCCCATGCCTCGGGGGATGGTCATGATGCCGGGGCTCGTCGGGCTCACGCCGCCCGTGACCCGCTTTGTGCCGGGCGCGGGGCACGACCTCTCATCCCTCCCGGCCGCAAAGCCGATGACGCCGGTGAGCCTCCAGGCAGGGGACACACTCGATCTCACGGCCACGATGGTCCGGCGAACGATTCATGGGCATTCGTTCGTGGGGTACGGATTCAACGGTGAGGTGCCGGGCCCGGTTCTCCGCATCCCCCAGGGGGCGACGATTGCGGTCCGGTTCCATAACAACATCGACCTGCCCAGCTCCATTCACTGGCATGGTATCAGGCTCGACAATCGCTTCGATGGTGTCCCCGGACTGACTCAACGGACCCTCGCACCCGGCGATACGCTCACGTATCTCGTGCATGCGCCGGACGCCGGCATCTTCTGGTACCACCCTCACGAGCGTGAGGACATCCAGCAGGCGCTCGGCCTCGCGGGTGGGATTCTGGTCGAGTCGCGCGACTCCGCGTACTACGCGCCGGTGAATCAGGAGCAGGTCCTGGTCTTGAGCGACCTCCTGATCAACGGCGACACGCTGATCCCGTATGGGAAGGAGACGCCCGACTTCGCGCTGATGGGGCGGGTGGGGAACGTTCTGCTGGTGAACGGTGTGCCCGACTACCGGCTGTCCGTGCACCAGGGCGACGTGGTGCGCTTCTTCCTTATTAATGCGTCGTCCTCACGCACCTACAACCTCTCGTTCGGCGGGGCCCCGATCAAAGTGGTGGCCGGAGATGTCAGTCGTTTTGAGCGGGAAGCATGGGTCGAGAGCGTCCTGATTGGGCCTGCCGAGCGGTATGTGGTGGAGGTGCGGTTTCCGCGGGCGGGGACGTACCAGATGCTGAATGCAGTCCAGACCATCAATCATTTTGTGGGCGAGTATCAGCCCGAGGTTGATACGCTGGGCGTGGTTACGGCCGACAGCGCCCAAGCTTCCCCGGACTTGTCTGCATCGTTCACTACCCTTCGTGCCAATGCTGACGTCTCCAAAGAGATCGACCGTTATCGCGCCGCGATGAGCCGGGAGCCGGACAAACGCCTGACCCTGACGATGGCCACGCACGGGTTGGCGCTGCCTACCGTTCAGTTCATGTCGATCGACACGGCGTATTTCGCTCCCGTCGAGTGGAGCGATGCGATGCCGGATATGAATTGGCTGTCGACGGCGGATCAGGTGAGCTGGGAGCTCCGGGACGACGCGACGGGCAAGAAGAACATGGACATCGACTGGCATGTGCCGGTCGGGTCTCTCGTGAAAGTTCGCATTTTCAACGACAACAAGTCGTTTCATCCCATGCAGCACCCGATCCACCTGCATGGCCAGCGCATGCTGGTCGTGGCGCGGGATGGGGTGAGGACCACGGATTTCGTCTGGAAGGACACGATCCTGATCCCGGTCGGCTCGACGGTGGATCTCCTCGTCGACGCGTCGAATCCGGGGGCGTGGATGATGCACTGCCATATCGCCGAGCACTTGGGGGCGGGGATGATGGCGGTGATGCATGTGGATAACAAATAGACGTCAGACATCAGTGGTCAGACATCAGGTATCAGCCGCCGGCATCATCGACATCCCGAGTGTGAGGTAGAAATCATGGTTGACCGCCGCCTCTTTCTCACGACCGCCTCTCGTTTTGGACTTGGCGCCACGCTCTTTCCGGGTGCCCTCTACGCACTGGCGCAAGGACAGGCCGCCGTCACCAAGGACATGGTGCTCCAGGCCGCGGCGATCGCCGACGTCCCGATCCCGGCGGAAGACGTCGACGCCATGCTCAACACCTTGAACAGCCGCCGGGGCGGCTACGAGGCGATCTACAAGCTCGGCATGGCGAACAGCGTCGCGCCGGCGTACGACTTCGATCCCGTTCCGTCGGGGATCCGCATCGACACGGTCCGCAAGCCGATGCGAATCTCGGCGGCGGCGGTTCACACGAGCGCGGTCCCCAAGAATCTCGAGGATCTCTGTTTCTCGACGGTTCGTGAACTGGCGACGTTGGTGCGGACCAGGAAGGTCTCGTCGCTCGACCTCACCCAGATGTACATCGCCCGCCTGAAGCGGCTCGACCCGCAGCTGCTTTGCACCATCACCGTGACCGAAGACCGGGCGCTGGCGCAAGCGAAGCAGGCCGATCGTGACCTGGCGGCGGGGAAGTACCACGGGCCGCTCCATGGGCTCCCCTGGGGTGCCAAGGACTTGCTGGCGGTGAAGGGCTATCCCACAACCTGGGGCGCGGGCGGGTTCGAGCATCAGATGATCGACGAAGACGCGACGGTGGTGCAGCGGCTCGACAAGGCGGGCGCGGTGCTCATCGCCAAGCTCACACTCGGCGCCCTCGCGCAGGGAGATCACTGGTACGGTGGGATCACGCGGAATCCGTGGAATCTGCAGCAGGGGTCATCCGGGTCTTCGGCTGGTCCGGCGTCCGCAACCAGCGCCGGGTGTGTCGCCTTCTCGATCGGCTCCGAAACCCTCGGCTCGATCTCTTCTCCTTCTACGAGATGCGGCGTCACGGGACTCAGGCCTTCGTTCGGCCGGGTGCCGAGGACGGGGGCGATGGCGTTGTCGTGGACGATGGACAAGCTGGGGCCGATTTGCCGGTCAGTGGAGGATTGCGCCATCGTGCTCGACGCGATTCAGGGCCCCGACGGTGGTGACCGCATGGTGCGAGCCGCGTCGTTCAACTGGGATGCCGAGCTCGACTGGCGGAAGCTCAAGGTTGGGTATCTCAAACAGGAGTTCGAAGGGGGTCCGCCGCGTCCGGCGCCCGTCGCGCCCGCGACGCCGCCGAAGCCCGACAGCTTGCTCACGCCCGAAGAGCTCAAGGAGCATGAAGACAGCCGGCGCTTCCGGGAGCTACAGCGTCAGACCAGTCAGTATGACCGGCAATTCAATGACGCTGGCGTAGCGAAGCTCCGCGCGATGGGCGTGAAGCTCGAGGAGGTCGCGCTGCCATACGACCTGCCGTGGAGTGCGATGTCCGCGCTCCTGAACGCGGAGGCGGCCGCGGCATTCGATGACTTGACGCGGTCGGGCAGGGACAAGCTGTTGACGGGGCAGGCACCCAACGATTGGCCCAACATCTTCCGGGCCGCCCGCTTCATGCCGGCGGTCGAGTATATCCAGGCCAACCGCGCGCGGATGCTTGGCATTCAGGCGATGGCGACGATCTTCGATACGTACGATGTCGTGGTCACGCCGACTTTCGGGCTGCAGCTCACCATCACGAACCTGACGGGGCATCCGGCGCTGATCGTGCCGAACGGTTTCCGGGGCTCGGACGCACCGGCGTATACGACGGATTTCGGGGGCAACTACGGCGGTCCGGGGACGCCCGTGAGTCTGACGTTCCTGGGCAAGCTCTACGGGGAGGCTCCGCTGCTGGCGCTGGGCCGGGCTTATCAGGAGGCCACGGGGTTTCACCGGAAGCACCCCACCCTTTGAACGCGGGCTTCGAGAAATCACCACCACCGGGGGCCTTTGTGGTAACCCCGGGCTTACGCCCGGGGTTAGGTAAGGCGGGTACCATCACGCGGGGCACCCCGATAGATTGGTTGCTCGCTCGTGGTGGCTGTAGCTCAATCGGTTAGAGCGCTGGACTGTGGCTCCAGAGGTTGGGGGTTCAAGTCCCCTCAGCCACCCTGTAAGGCTAGTAAGCAGACGCGTGGACGCACAGATGGTGAACGGTGCACCGTGAACGGCGACCTTCGTGCCTGCTGACTAGTCCGGCAGTCGATGGATTCGCGGGACGAAAGCGATGCAGGACTTACGGGTTGTCCTATGCGTCTGCGCGTCTAGCTCTTAGGTCCGTAGCTCAATTGGTAGAGCACCGGTCTCCAAAACCGGGGGTTGCAGGTTC
>Ga0126371_10000452_pt1 | contig 33583 bp, 53 predicted proteins | sample PanSoiMetaPlot_4_FD_110145 | JGI IMG/M metagenome (GOLD analysis project Ga0126371, IMG submission 110145) | Tropical forest soil microbial communities from Panama - MetaG Plot_4 | ecosystem: Environmental > Terrestrial > Soil > Tropical forest > Bulk soil | place: Panama | collected 2016-02-17 | reverse complement strand
GTTTCAAACTTGAAGCGCGGCAAAATTTCCACCGTGCGCGGCAAGCGCAAGGGCCGCAGAGCGAGGAGGCACTGACATGAAAAAGAGCAAACGCGGCGGGCGCAATCTGAAACCGCGTAAGCGCCAGAGCATCCGCCGCATGCGGAGATACTAGAATGCCGCTGAAGAAGGGCAGCTCGCGGGCGACTATTTCCTCGAACATTTCGGAAATGCGCCACAGCGGGTATCCGCAACGGCAAGCGGTTGCTGCAGCGATGCGACAGGCGCGGCGGGGGCGGCGTTCCCGGAGGCGCTGATGCCCCTGCCGTTCCTGTTCTCAATTCCTGACGACCCGCAAGGGGCGGACAGCTTCTTCTGGTGGCACGCGACCGACCACCAGGAAATTGCGCAGGCGACACAAACGCAGAAGATGGTCACCATCGTCAACAGGATTTTATATCCTTACGTGCCGAACGAGAAAGAGGCCTGGCTTGAGCGCCATCAGCAGACGCACGACGACATCATCGCGGCGCTCGGCATCAATATCGGCACCGACCTCACTAACGTCGATTTCAACGACCGCAAAAGTGTGCAGCAATGGGTGTACGATAACGCAGAGGAGCACCAGGCCATGCGGGCCGCGCTGAAAATTTAGCGCATGTTGAACATCGGAACGTGGATGCCAGCCAGGGCAAGCAGCTGGATGATGATGTAAATTGCGATGAAGGCGATGATAACGATGAGGATGACGCGCACCGCAGTCGCAAATGGCTCGCCCAGCGGTATCAATGGCAGGAATTGCTGGATTGCCCACCAGATCACGCCGAGGATGATCAGCATCAAAAGGATGCCGATGAGGGTGCCTATCATGCCGTATCAACTCGCACATGACAGCGGGGGTTCCACGTGAGCATCGGCAGCTTTTTCGAGCACGCATTTGCGCCGGTCACCAACGTCGGCAATGCGCTCATCCACGGCGACATCACCGGTGGCCAGTATCAGGCAAGCCTGCCGGATTATTTGAAGGTTGGCGGCACACTGGCGGCGGCCGCATTGCCGTTCGTTGCCGGCCCTGCGCTTGCCGGGCTCGGCGGTGAGGCGGCCGCTGCCGGCGCGGGTGGGGCAGGCCTTGGCACCGCCGGCATTGATGCCGCGGCGCTCTCACCTGACATCGCCGCAACCGCCGGCACCTACGGGGGCGAGCTCGCCGGAATACCCGGGGCCGGGTTCACGCCGGCAGTCAGTCCGCTCGATGCGATGGCCGCATCACCGAACGCCTATGTAGCCCAAGGGTTTGGCGCGCTACCTGCAGGCACTCCCGGCACCGCATTGAGCCTTGCACCGACCGCGCCAGGCGTGAGCGGGAGCATTGATGCCGACGTGCTCGGTGCGACGCTGGGTGCGCCGGGCAGTGCGCCGCTCAGCATCCCGGCGGCAGCGGCTGCGCCGGGTGCCGCGCCTTGGTATGCGGGTATCCCGGGCGTGAGCTCGGTCGCCAACTTCGCGTCGGCCAACCCGATGACGACGGCGGCGCTCGGCCTCGGCGGCGCCGCGCTGCTCGGCGGGCAGAAGCTGGGCTCGCTGTTCAATCCGCAGCTGCCCGACGAGCAGAACCTGCGCAACATTGCCGGCGCCGAGCAGCAGCAGTTTCAAACGCTCAGCGCCGAGGGCCAGGCGCTTGAGCAGCCCCTGCTCACCGGACAGCTACCGCCTGGCTGGCAATCGGTCATCGACCAGCAGCTCAACCAAATCCGCGCCCAGTACGCACGCCTGGGGCTCAGCGGCTCGACCATGGAGCAGCAAGACCTGGCGACCGCGCAGACGACGGGCGCGCTGCAAATCGCGCAGCAGCTCGCGCAATCCGGGCAGACGCTCATCGGCGATGCGACGCAAGCGCTCGGTGCCGACGCCGACGTCTATAAGAACCTGATGACCTCGCGCATTGCACAGGACACCGCGACCCAGCAGACGTTCGGGCAATTCGCCGGCGCGCTCGCGCTCGCCGGCGGGCTCAGCGCGCGTAACCCGACCACCGCGGCGACCTCATCGACCTCGGTGTGACATGGCTGAAACCGACACCACGGACGACACCAGGCCACGCGAGCCGCAACCGCCACCCGAGCGACCGACGTTTGCGCCGCCACCACCAGCATTTCCGTCGATGTTCTCGCCGAGCTCGCCGGCAACGACCGCGCTGCCGTTTGCCGGCGGTGGTTTTCCCGAGCCCACACGCGAGAACCTGCTCGCGCGCCAGCAGATGGCGACCGAGAACGCCATCGCGGACAGCCAGGCGGCGCAGCAAGCAATTCGCGCCAAGAGCGCGCAGCAGTTCGCACTGGGGCAGCAAACCATCCCGGCCGCGCGCGAGCCGAAATTCTACAACGTGCAGCCGCCGCCGAAGCAGGAGTTCATCAACCCGCTCAAGGCGTTTGCCAACCCGCTGGTGCTGGCAGTCACGCTCGGCTCGCTGGCGGTGCGTCGTGGCGGAGGCCTCGCCGCCATGAAGGCGGCGACCGAGGCCATCAACGGTTTTCACAAGGGCGACCAGGAAGCCATGAAGAACAACATGGACAACTGGCAGGCGGCAACGGACGCGGTCATCAAACAAAACAACATCGAGCTCAGCCGCTACAACGCCGCGCTCAATACGACCAAACACAACGTCGGCGAGCGCGCGGCCAAGATGGAAGCCATCGCGGCCAGCATCGGCGATGAGGTGAAACTTGCAGCGATGCGCAGCGGCGACTGGGACCGGGTCATCAGCTTGACGGATCAGCAGCGCCAGTACACCGAGCAGATGGAGCAACTCAAGTTACGCTACGGTACCGGTGCCATTACCGACGGGGATGTGCAATCAGCTGCACAGCGACTAGCCGCCGGTGAAGATGAGAATACCGTGCTGAAGAGCTATAACACTTCCGGTCCCGTGGGCGCTGAAAATAAGAACCGCATCACCCGTGCAGCGGAGGATTTATACCGACAAAAATGGGGAGACAATTGGCCAGACGAACTAAACCGGCAACGAGCGCGCGTTAAGGCCTACGCGCCTGCTGAGCGCTCGTTGGCAGTACGGGCTAAGAATACCGAGTTCATCAATAACAATTTGAACCGACAAATTTTGCGCGTCATTCAATCATCAAAACAGGTGCAGCGCGGCAATTGGGTGCCGTTCAATGATCTTGTGCAGATGGCGGAGGAAAGCATCAGCGACCCTGCGTTACGGCAATTCAGAACAGACCTTCTGGAACTTGGTAATTGGTGGGGCCGCGCAATGAACCCGACCGGGCAGCTGCGGGTCGATGATCGCAATCACGCGCTCAGAGAATTGGGATCAGGCACCGGCGAGGAGGCATTGCTGGCGGGAATTGGCAGGATCAATGAAATGGTTAAGAGCGAACGCGAAATTGCAGAAAGAATGATGAAGGGCCAGGACGTGCCACTTGTCGATATTCAGGAGGAAATAGAACGGGCCAAGGCCGGCGGCACCACCGGCGCGGGCGGCGCTCCGCACGGCGCGACCAATATCAGGGTCGAGTGATGGCGGACACCGACGAAATCGCACGCCTGCGCGAGGAGGACCGACCGGCAACCCGGCACACCGGCATCGAGGCGGCGACCGAGGCGGTGATGCGGGCGCCGACGCAAATGGTGACCGGCCTCGTAGACCAAGCGCAGCGGCTGCGCGAGGCTGGCAGCGCAGCCTACGTTGAGCCACAGGCCTACAATCCCAGCGCCCCGTTCCAGACCGCGCTCGGCGGGATCGGCGCGCGCCTGCCATTCACCGGCCAGGTCGAGGGCGCGCTCGGCAGCGCCGGCGGCAAGATTGTGCAACCATCAGGCCTCGCCATTCCTGGCAAAGCGTTTGGGCAAGCCAAGGCGGAAGCATCGCAAGCTGTTAAGCAAATGCCGTCCGGTGCCGGGCCGCTCAATCTGTCGGGCGAGTTACGTTCGAACGTGCCGCAGGTTCCGATCCCGCGCTATGTGCCACCGCGCGGAATATCGCCACGCCTGCAGGCTGCGATGGCCAACCCAGCCGTCGTTAACGGTGTCCGCGCCAGCATGCGGGCGGGCATCCGTGTTGGCGCCCATCGCTGGTATCACAATGAGCCGATCCGCCAGGCCTGGATTGCCGAGCTCGGCGAATATCAGGGTGCCCGGGAGTTTGCGCGCCTGATGGATTACGTCGCGGCAACGTCGCCGCAAACAAAAGTGCCTGAAAACATTCGCAACGCCAGCTACTTTTATTTGATGACGGGACGCGAGTTGCCGGCAAAACTCCCCTATCCGTACGGCAGCAAGGCGCAGCAACTGCACCGCGGAAATATCGCCAAACTGGAGCAAGCCGGCAGTACGGTCGGAGCACAACATGAACCAGAACATCGCGGTTGGGATATTTTCACCAACCCCAAGCCGGTGTCGTTCTCCGAGGACCTGCAGGGCAACCTTATTCCGATTGCGGCCGACACGCACGCTATGCGCAATCTCGCTATGCGCACCGGCGACCCGCGCTGGCTGGAAACGCAAATTCAAGAGGTGACCGGGAAAGGAAAGCAACCCTCAGCGTGGCAGCGTGAATGGGCCGATCGAATTACGTACAACGAAAAAAAGAACATCTACGTTATCACCTATCGCCCGCAAGACCTCGTCCTAAAGGGTCGCATGAGCATGAAGGACGCGGGCAAAATACCCCCGTTTTGGGTAGGTCAGCCGAACAAGGGTGAGTACGGGGCGGTCGAGCAATTCTACAGCGACATTGCCAGGTCGGTGGGCATGGCGCCGGCGGAAGGACAAGCGGCGGCCTGGTCGGGCGCCGGCGAGCTCACCGGGCTCGGCACGCCGCCGGACAAGACGTTCGCGCAAATGTTCAACGAACGCGTCATGTACACATCGCTGCTGCGTAACGAACAACCAGAGGACACGCTGCGCTATTTGATCCGCAAACAAAAACCGCTGCTAGGTTTCGGCGGTGCCGGCCTCATCGGCATGGAGGGCCTGAAAGAAATGGTCGAGGTCGACGATGGCGGATTATAAAATCGAGTACGGTGGCAAGACTGTTTCCTTCACGGCGGCCGAGGGGCTCTCCGAGGAGCAGCAACGCGAGGTGGCCGCGCATGCGACCAGCGGCGGCGCACAGCAAACGCTGCGCTTTGACGCGCAGGGCAAGCAGATCGAGGCGCCATGGGACCCGCATAGTGAAGAAAAGTTCGACGTTGGCATGGGAAAAATTCTGCCCTCGGTCGGCCGCGCGGCGAAGGCTCTCCCCGGCAGTGTCATGCACACCGGCCAGGAGCTCTGGAGCCTGATCCAGAACTACAGCCAGGTTTACAATGCTGTGCGACAAATGGGTTTCACCGGCGTCGCCAAGGTGATCGGCAACGACCTGGTCGAGCACTACGGGTCGATCGAGAAGGCACGCCGCACGTTTGAAACCGACCCGGCGCGTTTCCTGATGGATATTTCGGCCGGGCTGTCCGGTGGCGGCACATTGATGGCCAGGCTGGGCGCCACCGCGGCGCGTATCGGCGAGGGGGTCGCCGCCGCCGGCCGCGCGATCGACCCCGTGGCGATGGCGGCACGCGTAGGGCCGGCGGTGGTGGGTGAGCCGGCGGCACAGCTGCTCGGCCGCACAACCAAGCAAGGCGCACAGACGATGCGGCGCGCCAGGGAGGCAGGCTACCAGGGCACCCAATTGCCTGCAGCATTACGCCCGCAAGTGGGCTCCGCTGTGCAACATGGGCTCGGCCTCTATGGGCTCAGTCATTTGCCAGGTGTTGAGCACGTGATCGCGCAGCATCCTATTCTGTCCGGTATTGGCGCCACGGTTGCGGGTGCGCGCTCGCCGAGGGTTGGCGGCTCGATCATGTACGGGATAGGTGCCACCGAGCGAGCCGGTGAACGCGCTGCACCTTATGTCCGCGGTGCGGCTGCGATTGCGCCGGGACGCAAGAAAACGCGGGAACAGTACAGTGTCCGTGTCGGCGACAAGACGGTGAAGTTTGAGGCACCGTCAGATTTAACCGAGGAGCAGCAGCAGGAGGTAGCACGTGGCGCGTTACGCTGAACTCCCCGGCGGCAAGCGCCTGTCGTTCGACGACAAGGCGACCGATCGCGAAATCCAGCGCGCGGTCCGGCGCGAGCTCGGGCTGGAGCAGGGCGATCTGATCGAAGCGGTCGAGGCGATGACGCAGAGTGTCGCCAGCCTGGGCAAGCGCATCGACAGCGCCAACAAGGACATGGTCGACGGGGTCACCACCGCGATCAAACAGCTCACCACATCCCAGGACCAGGCGACCAAAGATTTAGCGAAAGACCTGGTCAAGGCGATGGATCACCACAGCCAGCTCGCCGGCGTGCTCGGGCAGGCGGTCACTGCGCTCAATTCGATGATCGAGCGGGTCAGCGATCAATCCAAGGCCGAGCTAGAGCGCACGCAGAGCACTGCCGAGGATGCGGCCAAGACGAACGAAGCGGCTGCGAAGCGCATGGAAAATTCCGTCAACGTGTTCATCCATGCGCTGCAAAAATACGAGGACATTCGTCGCTCGCCGAAAAAGGTGCGGCGCCTGGCTGACGGCTCGTTCAGCATTGATGTCGACCGGAGGCAGTCATAGCGCGCATCCGCAGCCTGGAGGAGCTCGCTGGGCTCGACCTGCCGCCAGAGGACATCGAGGACCTGATGGTGGCGTGCATGCTTGCTGAGGAAGAATGGATTATCGAATGTCGGATGCGGGTGCGCCGGGTCGGCGGCAAGCCTTCGTTTCCAACCAACGGGCTTATCACCGAGGATGCATCGCAATTTCTCATAACAGAGGATGCCAGCCAGTTCCTGGTCACTGAAAATTAAAATGACAGTTACCGGCACCAAGCTATCACAATTTGATTTTTCGCCTTCGCCGCCGACTGCGACAGACGTTTTGGTTGGGGTGCAGAAGCCGACCGTTGCCCCCCATGATTTTCTGTATACCGTTGCGCAGGTTGCGAGCGTGATTGGACCGCTGCTGGCTGGAGCGCCAGTTAATTCCATTCAATTCAACAACGCGGGCGCGTTTGGCGGTGATGCCAATCTTAATTGGTATCCGTCGGGTACAAGTCCCGGGACTAGTCACTATGGCGGTGTGGTCGACTTGTTGCATGGAGCGATAGGTGGCTCCGGCATTATAGACACTATCATTCTTAACGTGGGAGAACCGGGACCTCTACCGCCTGGTTTTACTCCAAATGAACATCGCACTGGAGCAATGGTTCTCAATATCAACGAGAACATAATCCTTAGTGGGTCGGATAGCCCTGCGCGGTACGGTGCTGCGATATCCATGGGATACACAAATAATAGTACCGCCGTCGCCGGCAACGCGAGTTTCGGCAGTTTCTACAATTGGATGACGCTTAACAGTAATTCAACTAAAGACATCGGTTTTACCGGTGCAAACAATAATTTTCTCTATAACTTTGCTCCAGTTCATGTTGATAGCCTTGATGGCTTGTTTTTCAACGTCAGTAATCTGGCTGGGAATGTAGATGACTGTTATGCTATTGTCGGCTTTGTTGAGAATGCACATGGCACTGGCTTTTCAGTACAGGGAATAAACCTGCGGGCATTTGTTGATGGAACCGCTAATATTCCAGATTTATATGGAATACAGGTCACTGTTGGAACAACTGTTAGTGCAACCTGCACGACCCAGCGTGCAATAACAATTACGACCCCCAGTACCCCGACCGCCACACTGACAAACAATTACGGTTTGGAAATTCAAGATCAATCCGGTACTGGAGCATCTGTCAATAATTGGAATATGTGGTCGGCGGGTAATACCTCGGTCAACAAGTTCGATGGCATCATCCGTCTCGGCCCCGCCACTACCGACGCATCCCCTACCGACGGCGATCTCTGGTACGACGGGACGCATCTTAACTTTCGCAAGGGTGCCTCAACCATAGTATTGACATGACAATTACGTTAGAGTTCACCGACCAGGAATTGCGCGCGCTGCAAGCGGTGCTTGATCTCGCGTGCAAGGCAGGCGGCATGCAGATTGCACCAACGTGTGTGCTCCTCGCACATAAACTGCAGCAGGCATCCGCAACAACACAAAACCCGCAAAGCAATGGTCACGCTGAATTGGCGAGGCCGCCGCAGTCGCATGCCAAATGAAACGGCTTCCCATGGCGCGGCGTATATTGCTACTGTTGGGCCTGGTATGGCCGGAGCGCAGACATGGGCGTAGATAAAAACCTGCCACTCAATCAGCAGATAACGCGGCGCATCGACAAATTTGTCATGAGCCTGCTGGATCATGCCGAGAAAAATCCCGAGGACACCCCGCTTGAGCTCAAAATTTCGCTGCTCACTGCCTTTGGGAAATGGGTTGCAATCAAGAACAAGCTGATGGACGTGATGGAGGGAGAGCAGCTCAATGACATTCGAAAGCGCCTCCACGGCCCCGACGCCAGCCCGCTCTCGGGTTACGCTTTTACAAGAGAGGAGCGTGCCCGCGGCTCCCGAGCCGGCGTCGACAAGCGCCTCGGACGCAATTATGCCGCCGGGGACGGAGCCGAGCTCGGCGACCTCAAGGCGCGACTACCTCGGCGAGGTGACCGCCGTCCTGACGGCGATCGCGATGCTGGCGGCGGCAAGGATAATCCTGCTGCTTAGCGTCGTGGGCGCCTTTTTCCTGGCCTATCTCGCAATCAGCAGTCCAACGGTACCCGCGCTCGTTGCCGCCGGTATGTTTAACTTTTTTGTCGTTATTCCGCTGATTGCCCTTTTCTGGCAGCGCGGATAATCTCGCTGCACCACCGCTCCCTGCCGCCGAGGCGAGCCCACCCAGGAGCTCGCCATGCGTCTTGTACTCGCCTTGCTAGCTGCCTTGCTGCTGACCGCCGTTCCGCGGCCGACACATGCGCAGGTTCCAATATCGTGCACCAGCACCGTCGTTTATGACGCCTCGACCAATGGTGCCACGCAGCTCGTCGCAGCGATCGCCAACGCGCGCATCTACGTATGCGGCTACGTCATCTGGTCAGCCGCCACGGCGAACGTAGGCCTGCAATCCGGTACCGGCACCAATTGCGCAACCGGCACGGTCAATCTGACGCCGGCCTATCGCATGGCCAGTACGACCGGAACCGGTGTCGGTATCCTGGGTAATTACCAGGGGCTGTCGACAACGCTCAACCAGGCGCTGTGCATTAACTCCAGCGCCGGCGTCGCGGTTCAGGCGATGGTCTATTTCGCGCAATTCTGAGGGGCAGCACCATGCCGGGCGTCGTCACTCTACAAAATCCAAAATACAATCAGAACCCGGTTGCGTATGCTTTTACGCTGACCGCCACTTCCCAGCAGGTGCTAAAATTCAATGCGCTGCGCGAGCGCGTTATCTTTCACAATGCAAGCGCTACGGCCAATGTCGGATTGTGCTGTTTGGTCGATCAAAACGGCAACCCGCTGGCGGCACACGTCAACGGTGCGGGAAGCATCACGATGTTGCCGCTCACCACGTTCGACCTCGACACGTTTCCGGTCAGCGGCTGGAACGCAATTACCGACACGCCAGGTAGCGGGTTTACCATTCTTGAGTTTTTCTGATGGCTAGTCAGAACCCCCCAACCAGGTTGATGTTTGCTCCTGGCTTTGGAAACCCCAATCTGGTTTTGACGTCATCATCGGGACCACCGGTCGTGAGTGCTCCGAAGCTGCGGTTTGAGTTCAAGACGAATAGCATGTACCTGGGAGGACCGAGCTAATGGCAGCATCACTAGGCACGCTTTCTATCATCGATGGAAATAACGTCACACAAACAATTCAGGTGCTCGATCAATCGGGCACTGGCGTCGGTCCATTTACTTGGGGCCATGTAATCATCGATGGTGTTGCTGGCGTACTTCGCGCCCAGGTCACTGCGGCAAACGCGCTTAAGGTCGATGGGTCTGCTGTTACCCAACCAGTAATCACCAAACGCTCATCAGCAGGAGTACAAACCAGTGTCGCCAGCTCCGCATCAAGCGTGACCATTCTGGCGGCTAACTCCAATCGTCTTGGGGCCACGGTTTACAACGACAGCACTCAAATTCTGTATCTGTTGCTAGGAACCGGCCCCGCCTCTACCTCGGTCTACACCGTGCAGCTGGGTTCTCAGTCTTACTACGAAGTTCCATTCAACTTTACGGGGCAACTCACTGGCATTTGGGCCAGCGCGAACGGCAATGCTCGCGTAACTGAGCTAACATAATGCCGCTTTACCCCAGCGCATTTCGCCCGCCAGTGATACCGCTGTCTACGCGGTCCTTTTATAACCCCGCACCAGTGGTGCCTCCCTATGTTGGTCCTGGCGATCGCGTCGCGAGCGCGCTGGGATGGTGGGGATTGCGCGGCTACAATGCGGCGGTCAGTAATGGTACAACTAAAGCTGTCAACCTTCGCCGTGATAGTGATAACACAACACAAGATTTCGTTATTTTGTCAAACGGCAATCTTGATGTTGCGTCCATTACCACGTTTAAGAGCGCGGCTAATCTCTTTGTAACGAAAATCTACGATCAAACCGGTAACGGCCTTGATATAGCGCAGGCCACTGCGGGGTTGCAGTTTGCGTTTACATTGGCTGGGTTAGGTTCATTGCCCATAATTCAGATCACAAGCACAACTCAAAAAATGTTGTCGGCCACCACTTTGACGCAGGCAGCTCCTTTTACCATTTCGTTTGCTGCGCAACGAGTGTCATTTGGCACTGGTTTTACAGCGGTATTGGATGGAGACGTCGGTAATACTCCGCAGGCTGGATTTAACAGTTCCGCAAATGGCATCTATGAGTATTCGGGGGGCAGCCCCGTATCGACTGCAGCGACTGACGGCAGTTATTACGCGATACAAGCTATCTTTAATGGCGCATCGTCTATCATCACTGTAAACGGCACGGATAACAGTGTGGCCAGCAGCGGCAATATTGGTTGGTCGGCGGGCCACGTCGGAATTGCTGACCAGAACAATGGCGGCAACACGATTGATTGGTTGGAGGCAGGAGTGTGGGGCATAGCCTTTAATGGTACCCAGCGCACAAATATGAACTCTAACCAACGTACCTATTGGGGCTTCTGATGACAGGACCGTCTGCAATACAAGGCCCCAAGGAGAATGCGAGTTTTTTGCTGTTTTCCACGTTGGCGGCGGCACAGCAGCGTTCGCATCAGATCGGTGCGGCAATGCATCTTGAGGGTGTCAACACCATCTACTGGTATTCGATCACAGAATTGACCAATGGTCAGTTTGCTATGCATGTCGATCCAATGGGGTATGGCGTTTATGACGCCCATCCGGGGCCGACGGCAATAGGGCAATTAACACCAGCAGAGATTGCGGCCCTGGTGCCGTGGGCTACAGTGCAGCCGAACTGGCCAGTGACGGCGCCATGACATTTGCTTTTGGCACTCCGATCTGCGATCGAATTAATATGCTCCAGCCTGGGCATAATGTGGGGGCAGGCAATGCTCACGACGCCGTACTAAAGGCCGACAACATCAATCAATGGACTATCTACAACACGCTTTTCGCGGGTGGGGCAAATGCGGTTACGGTTACGCTGGGCGCAATGGCTACCGCGCCGGATGGAACCAACACTGCGCAGAAGATAGTCGAGACAACGACTAATAGCGTTCATGCTTTGCAGGCGATTGCTCAGCCCGGCAGTGGCAATTCCGCAATCACCACTGTGGCATGGCATGTCGAACGGTTGGCTGTGATTGCCAAGGCGGCAGAACGCACGCGTATCGCGCTGGTTATATCAGATTTTTGGTATCCCAATCAGCCCTCGCTTACAAAGGGAGTGGTTGCTGTATATGATCTTGCGGGAGGTCAGATCGCGGTACCAGGTGCCGTGTTTGGAACGGCCGTAGCGCCTTTGTGGCAGGCGATTGGACAATCTATCACTCTGCTGAGTGGCGGCGGTGGAGGATGGTATCTCTGCACGCTGGATGTAATTATAGGTGCCAACACCAGCGACAGTTTAGGGCCAGCCGCTACTTTTCTTATCGACAATGGCAGTGGCCTTGCTCCACAAAGCACGACTTACACCGGGGATGCCAGCAAAGGTATTCTAACTTGGCGCAGCAACATGCTTCCGCCTAGAGCCTGGGCGCTTACAGAACAAATATTTTTTGACGACTTCAATGATTTGTCCACGATCGATCTTACTAACAGCAATGCTGCTGGGTTCAATTGGTATATTTCAGGAAATTTTCCTCAATTCGGAGGATTTCCCACTTCCGCATCTGACCTTTCGGTAGCAAGCTCGATTTTGAAGATCGGTGCTCGTCTTGATACAAATCCTTCAGAAATGTTATCGATTGCCTATAAAACACCATTCGTGAACGGGCTCAATCCGTGGCTTGGAAATACTTTTACATTGCCAGTGCTAATGGAAGCTAGCTGGTCTTGGGACACGACGCCTGTTCCATTATTCACGGCGTCATTTTGGATACGCGATGCTGTATCTTTGGGTACCCAACTTCAGCCGCTCCTCTATCCTCCAACAGGACAACTGCCTTTCCAGCCTGCGGGTGAAATTGATATTTTTGAAAATTCAGCAGCGCCTGCCGGTTATGTTCCATACATCACTTCCTCTACGTCGGCTTCTCCGCAGGTTGGCGGGGAGGAAGAAAAATCGGTCAATACCCCTCTCGACAGCATTACAGTATGGAACCCTGGTACTCGATTTATTCCAGGTAACAAAGTGTTTTGGATGGGAACCTATTATCTGAACACAAACACTAGCATCGGCAATATGCCGCCGAATGCATCGTTTTGGTCTGTCACTGCTGCCCCCGTGCCTGTCCTCAACATCGATTTCTCGCAACAGCATGTTTATAGCATGCTTTGGATACCCTATGTGGGGGCGAACGATTTTGGTCAAATTCTCCACTTCTTCGATGGTATCTTTGCAGGCGGTATCTGCTACGGGCCGGAGGCACTTCCAGGCCAAGGCTCAAACTACATGCAGGCTGCGGATAATCTTCTTTGGCCAATTTTTCTTCAGGGAGGTAACAACTATAATAATTTTGTTGATTGGGTTTCAGTGTATGGCCTGCCGCAGAGTAAGCTAAGTTCGCTTCGCATTCATGACAGTTCTGCTACGGTGCGAAACACCCAAGCAACTGACCAGAGCAGTGTTGGAACCGGTCCATGGGAGGCGTCCAGAATATCCCTCGACGGTGTGGCTGGATCGTTACCCGTGCAATCAATGTATGGATACTGGATTGATGGTTCTGCAGTTACCCTACCAGTGAAAGACAACACTTCCTCAACCGCTACCCAAACCAGCGTTGCCAGCTCGGCATCAAGTGTATTTCTTTTGGAAAGCGGCAATCGTCTCGGTGCTACGATATTCAACGACAGCACGCAAATCTTGTACGTGCTGCTTTCGTATTATGAGCATGGTCCCGCGGCCTCTACCACTACCTACACTGCGCAGGTAGGTCCGGGTGCTCGCTATGAGGTGCCGGCGGGTTACGCTGGTGGCATTCAAGGCATATGGGCCTCGGCCAATGGCTTTGCTCGTATCACGGAGCAGACATGACCGGTCCGGTTGAGGAAGCAGTCCACGTTGCCGGCGGCGTCGTTGAGGCGCTCAAGTCAACGCCGATGACGCTGGCTATGATACTGACCAACATCATGCTGCTTATCTTTCTGTTTTACAGCCAGACGCAATTTTTCAATCAGCGTCAGGAGCTGAGCAAGTATTTTCTGGAAAGCGAGCGCGAGGTGCGCGATATACTGTCGAAGTGTGTCGTGCCGCGCCGCGAGGGCGCGCTCGAAAAGCCGAGCATCGTCGGCGAGTACAGCAAGCCGGCGCCGATCGAAATGGAGCCGCTTAAACCACTCCCGACAGAGGAGCCTGCAAAATGACCGCTTTTGCTATTTCGAGTGGACATGGATTGAAGGTGCGTGGGGCATCCGGATATTTGGATGAGGTCAACGAAGCGCGCCGGGTGGTCGAGCAGGTCGCGGCCTATCTGCGGCAGATGGGCGACACTTGCGTCACGTTTCACGACGACACCTCGACCTCACAGAACCAAAATTTGTCGACCATCGTAAACTGGCATAATCGGCAGACCCGGTCGCTAGACTGCAGCATTCATTTCAACGCCTACCAGACAACATCGAAAGCGATGGGGACAGAATGCTTATACGTGACACAGCAAAGCATGGCGGCGAAGGTGGCAGCGAGGGTCGCAACGGTAGGTTTCATAAACAGGGGTGCCAAATATAGAAGCGACCTCTATTTTCTGAACAACACCAGCAAGCCGGCAATTCTAGATGAGGTCTGCTTCGTTGACAGCCAGGTCGACGCGACCCTGTACAACGCACAGTTCCCGGCCGTGTGCCAGGCCATTGCCGAGGCGATCAGCGGCAAGACGCTGGAAGCACCGGTCGAGCCCCCAGTCGAGCCTCCGGTCGAGCCGCCAGTTGAACCGCCGACCGAGCCGCCAGTGACAGAGCCGCCGGCGCCAGGTGTGGGCACCGTGTTTGGTCTGTCCGCCGGCGACCAGCTTAACATCCGCGCCGCGGCCGCGAGCTCGGCGACCATCATCGGCAAGGCGGACAACAACGACCTGCTCACGATCGTGGGCTGGGTCATGAACGGGTCTACCAAATGGCTCAAGTGCCAGTGGGGCGACAGTCACATGACCGGCGTCGCGGTGTGGGGATGGTGCTCGGCGGCCTATGTGCGCGTCGACGGTGATATTCCGCCGACCGAAAACGAGTGGCACGGTGGCATTACCGCAACCGTGTTCGGCGGCTCCGGCGACGAGCAGGCGAGCGCCTACCCGGACGTGGGACGCATCACCGGCTCAACCCGCGGCGTCGCCCTGCCGTACAAGTGGCAGGGCACCAGGCCGAAGGTGGAGGTGCTCGGGCCGGCCGGCAGTGTGACGACCGACATTGTCGACCTGGGTCCCTGGAATACCAATGACCCCGACTACTGCCTGGCGACCGATCGCCCCCTCGCCGAGCTGCAGTACACGACGCGCACCCGGGCGCAGAACGGACAAATACCGAGCAACGACGCCGGCATTGACCTCACGGAGCCGATCGCCAGAGCTGTGGGCGTCAGCGGTAAGGGAAAAGTTTCCTGGCGCCTCTCGGTACCGGTCGCCTAGAAATAACGCACCAGCGGGCCTCCTACGGGCTAGGAGAACAAAAGTGAACCCGCGCATGACGATATGACCTGGATATTGACCATTGTGCTGTCGAGCGGGCTCGCAATACCCGTGGCTGACTTTGCCACCGAACGCGAGTGCCTAAAGGCGGAAACGCTGTGGACGCTGGAGCCCGGGGTTGAAATCAGGTGCTTCCCGAGCGAAGCTCCAAAACCGCGGAAACGCCGCTAAACCCGGGCGTCGCTACCGCCCAGAGCACCCGCTGGCTTCACCCTCCCGCGCCGGCGGGTGTTCTGCGTCAGTCCGTGATTTTTCGGTCACCGATCGCAGGGTATCTGTCGACAATCGCCTGCATCAGGTTAATCGCCGCATCGCGCACGTCCTCGTCGTCCTGCCGGGACAGCAAAAACAGGAAGGGGATACAGCGCGCCAGCAGTTCTTCGTCAGGGGTCATTTTGCGGGGTTTTGCGGACCTGCATTTCGCTAAGCCATTGATGTTTCAGTGGAGCATGTTAAGCGAAAAAAAACAGAGCATGAGCATTTTCAAGGGGTTGGCTTCGACGGGTTTTCAACACCCTGTGGATGGGCTTTGCGCCAGTCGTCAGCGCGCTTGCGCCGCTGTTCGCCCTCGTTGCATTCGACGCGACCGCAGGTGATGTGCCCATCGAGCGCGTAGTCATCGCATACGGGGCACCGTGGCCAGTTAGGTGGGTAGGTCATCGGCTCTCCTCTGGGGCATCAGGATCAAACCGCAATGTTGGATGGTGAGGATGCCTTTGCTCTTCACCCGGCCTGCATTGTGGACACGGCACGTACCAATCACAGTGCAGCTTTTTGCTATGGCCCCAATACAGCAAGCCGGTTCCGTTACAGCCTGGATAGTCACATACCGATACGAGTTCCACCGTCATCTATTCCTCCACTTTGGCGATGGCGCGCCACAGCCTAAGCGTTGCCAGGGTCTCGTCCCGCTCGGCGCGTAGCCGCTCAATCTCCAGACATGCGGCTTGGTGATATCCGTTATAAGTTTCGCGTTCTGTCGTTGTATAATCCAAGTCGCGGCGCAGGCGTTCGATTTCCGCTTCGCATTCCTCTAGCCGTTCGTACTGAGCCTTGCCAACCTCCTCGCGCAGCCGCTCGATCTTGGCGGCCATACATATCGGACACATGCCGTCTGCGACTGCGGTTTCCCGTTCCCAAATTTCATGGTTGCAGATCATCGGCTGTCCTCGTCCTTGGCCGGCTTGAAATAATCGCACGTGTCCGCCTCAAGGATCGGCGACATCACCAACGTGCAGCGGGCGGGGAGCCGGAACATGCTGCACCGCCCGCACCGTTTGTCCGCGTTGCCTGCGCGGTAGTTAGCTTCCGTGTGGGATATTTTCGGCATCCGGATATCGTACCACTAGGCCAGGCAGCAGATCGGTCCAGCGACCCTGCTGCTCTGCCAGGCTATTCGCCATGCACCCGGCGTCGTCGACGCCTAGGAGTTCGAGCGCCTCCTCGAGCAGCGCCGCGCGACGGTACGCGCAGGCGTGTATCCAGTCCATGTGCTCGCTGTGCCAGGTTGCGTCGCGCGCCTCGTCCCGCCAGGACACCGACCATTCCCCCGGGCCGCACCAGACCAATTGGACGCGCTTGCGAGCGAGCCGGATTGCTTGCGCCCTCGTCATCACACGGCCTCCCGTTTCACGTGAGACCGCGCCGCCCGCGCGTCGTCGAGGCAGGCGATCGCGCCCTCGGCCTCGGCCTGCTGATCGGCGGACCGGCAATAGCGGGTAACCATAGGGACGGTCATGCCGACGCATTTCGCGATCTGGCCATCGGTCGCACCCGCATTGCGCAACCGCACGACCAGATGTCCGCGCAGTCCGTGCAGGTTGAGGCTCGCGAGCTCGGGATGCCGGTGGCGCTCGAAATGCGACCAGCACGACGTAACCTGCGGGCGGGTCCAGGGCTTGCCGTCCTTTTTCAGCAAGATGAAACGCAGGTTTGGATTGTCGAGCATCGCCTGCGCGCTTGGCCGTTCCCAGGTCCGGATGACCGCCGCGAGCTCGGGTGCAAATGGCACCCACAGTTCGAGTTTCGTCTTGCGGAAGGTTTTCTGCTGCCGCACGCGAATACCAAGGCGACCGTTGCGCTCGACGAGCTCACTCCATTGCATCTTGACCAGGTCGCTGCCGCGCTGACCGGTGCCGGCCGCGAGTGCGACGAAACGCGCCATTTGCGGCGCACAATGCTCGATCGCGATCGCGATCTGCTCATCGTGCCAGGCCAGGTGACCGCCGTCCGACTTGGCGACGACACAACCGAGCGTGATCGGGTAAGGCAGCTTGTCCATCCGCACCGCCCACTTCGTCACGGCCTTGAGCGAGGTCAGCGCCTGGCCCATCGCACCGGGCCGATTGCGATACCGTTCGAGAAACGCTTGCACGTGCGCGGTGGTGATGATGTTGACATCGTAGGCACCGAGCAAGTCTGGCCGCTCGGCTTGGGCGAGGTAGATGCGGTAGCCGCGCTTGGTGGCGGGCGCGAGCCCGTTAAACAGCTCGGTGGCAAGATACTCGCGGATAACCGCGGCGAACGTGCCGGGTGCGATCCGCTTGCGATTAGGATTGATCATGTCAGCCTCCCCTGTTGAGGCTTAGATGGTACCACATTGGAAACAGGTGTCAATAAATAACATGCTCTAAGGCGGAGCCTCTCGGATACGTGCTATTTCGGCAACGCGATCGCCGGCCTCCCCGAGCCGCTCCATGGCTTCCTCGACCGCCCGCCAGGACCACAGCCGCTTGCCGCCGGTTTCCAGGGGCTTGGGGAGCAATCCGCGCTCCACCCAGACGTCAATGGTGCGCGGCGACAGCGACAGCGCGTAGGCGAGTGTCGCTTGGTCCATGAACGCCGGCATGAACGAGCGCGGGGCTTTGCTCATTTTTTCGCATTTTTCTTGGCCCAGTACTTACAAGCAGGCGTGTGAAACGGGATGACGCGGTGATGCCACTTGCCGCCCATCAACTCGGCATATTTTGCACAGGCCTCGCCGAGGCGCTGCGGCGGCGGACCCCAGTACGCGCAAACACCGCACACCTTGCCTTTCGGCCCAGTGCCGGAGAAATGCGCCATGCCGGGCACGGTGCGCTCGTAGCGCTCGCTGTTTGCGTCGCGCGTCAGGGTCGGGTCCATGTGATGCCTACCTTGTCGAGACACTCGCGGGCGAGCTCGCGCACCACGTCACCGTTCCACGCCGTGCCGTCCGAGGTGTCGCCGCGCGCGATCGAGGTGAGCAGCGCCACGATGCGCGTCATCCCGTCCACCAGGTTGTCGCGGTCATTTTTCACGCTCTGATATTGCTCCGGTGTTATCATTGCTTCGCGTCCTCTTTTGGTATCAGCGCTTCCAGCTCGTCTTTCATCTGCTGGGTGACCAGCGTGTAGTCCGCGCCGGCGAGCGTGCGGCAATAGGCGCGCAGCTGCGTTCGCCCGCGCTGCGCCGCCTCGCGCGCCATGTTGGCAACCGAAATACGAGAGCCGGCCGACGCGGGGGCATTTTTGGCGGTGTTGCTCACGCCGACCGGCTCCGTGCCTGCAGCAACCGTCCGAAGTGCAGGCAACCCCTTCGCCCATTCCGCCAGGCGCTCGCCGGTCGCCAGCGTGATGGGCTCGTTGTCGCGAAAAACATCGGCCAGGTCCGGCCGCGTCAGCTTGGTGACGTGCAGCCGATGCTCCTGATCGATCCAGGCGTGCACAAACATTTCATAGAGAATGTCCGCGCTCTGCGTCGGGTCCAGCAACTCGCTGCGCACCCACTCTTTCTTGCCGGCGGCATCTTTCTTTTCGACCATCGGATATTTCGCGCGCATGCACACGATGACCAGCGGCACCGGCGTTTGCAGCAGGCGCAGCATGAAATGCCGTTGATGATCCATCTTGGGACGTTGCCAGACCAACGGCCCCTTGACACCCTTGGCCTGATTTTCTGACGCCATGTCGAGCACCCCGCCGGTGCCTTCCCATTCATGGCTCGCGCTGTCGATGATAAGAACCTCCGGCAGCGCTTGCTCGGCAACGCTGATCGCCTGGCCAAATTTGAGCGGCGCAAAATTGTCGCGCATCGACACCACGTCGTAGCCGCCGTCAATCAGATCGACATAAGCCTCGCCGCGGCCTCCCTCGGTCTCGATCATCACGATGCGACCGCGCGGCGCAAACCCGCGCGCCAGCAGCAGCGAGCTCCAAGTCTTGCCGGCGCCAGATTGGGCATAGATGCCGACTAAAGGCTTCGCTTCGCCGCGATTTGCTTTGCGTATCTGATAAGTCAAACCCTAAGCCTCGCCTTGCCTGACCGCGCCTAACCAAACCCCGCCATACCAGACCGGGCCTTGCCGGGCCTAATCCCTGTTTGGTCGCGGTCGCGGCAGCGGAATTGATAAACTTTCGACGCGCTGCCGACACCGAAACTCCAAACTTGGTATCGACAGCGCGCCGACTACGCACGCTTCCTCGGTACGGTAACTGTCAGCGAATTTCCACGCACACTGACCGTTCAGTTGCGAACAAACTAAAATCAGCAACTGCCACCTCACGGCACCACCAATGACGCAGCATCGGGTTTCGGCAGTGCCGGAGCTTCAAGTTTCGGGTTTTCCAGCCGCGGCGTCTGCTCCTCAAGCCACGCCACCGAGCGCTTGAGCTCCTGCATCGCGCTTTCCAGAACATGCGCCATGCTCTGACCCTTGCTCTCAAGCATCGCCTCATGCTCGTCGACCAGCTTGTCGACGCGCGCCACCAGCGCATGACACTCGTCACGCATCTTGTGCAGCACCTTGATGGTGTCGCCGTGCGCCGCGGTGAGCGTGTTGTTGATGATATGCTGCGCCTTCTGCATGTTCTCGGCGTTGTTCAGCGCCGGCACCGTCCGCTCGACCTTGCGCGTCAGCATGCGCAATTCATCTTCCAGTTCAGTAGGAACCGCCTGTATCGCCATGCTCACTCTCCTGTTGCTCCACACACTCCTCGATAAACCGGCGGATGATCAGGGTGCGCAACGCGCACAGACCAAAGAACACGAACAACGCGACGCACAGTCCGAAAAAAATCTCAAGCAGCTGCACGCGCATCAGCGGAAACCTTCGACAAAGCGTGTGGCGCCGTCGAGGTCGTTCTGCATCGCATACAACAAGCCGATCGGTTCCATTGTTTTCAGGATGCCTTCAAAATCAGGGTGCTTGCGCAAATCGGAGCACATGGATGCAATTGCGTTGGCAACCTCCTGCCGCTGCAGGTATTCCCGCGCCCGCTGCTTACACCATTGCAAATGCTCGTCTCGCGTGCGCATCAGAACGGGTTCCCTATGCCGGTGCGGTACTGATACTCCCGTGTCTGCAGCTTGCACTTGTAGCCGGACACGCCGGGATACAGCAGCATGACATGACCGGCCGTATTGCAGATCGCCTCGGTCGTGAAATCCGAAACGCGTTCCATGTGGCAGGTCTGCGTGATGAGCGCGCCGCATACGCGCAGCGACAGCTCGAACACGATCAGCGCGCCGTGCGTCATTCCAGCACCGTCAACCCCGTATGATCGAGCGCGTCCTCATAGGTGTTTTCATGTTGCGACGTGATTGGCTCTCGCGCAAATCCGGTCAGCACTTCCGCGCCGCAATTCTCGCAACTGTATTTGTCACACGCCCAAACTCGCCCGCCTTCACAGAACCAAAAATCGTTCTTTGTGCAGCGCATGCGCAGCTGACACGGAACGCAAATCGGCCGCCTGTCCTGCATCATGTCTCGCGCGCCTGCACCAGCAGCGCCGCCACCACAGCGCCGAGCGATGTGCCAAACAGCACGCCAACAAATCCCCACACCCAGCACACGCTCAGCCTCCCATGAAATGGTCGGGCGCAGGCGGCGCAGCCGCGCTGTCAGCAGCCGCGGTTTCGCGCTCAAGCCACGCCGCCTCCGCCCAGGCCGGATACTCCGGCCATACAATCTCCGCCGTGTATGCCGGCCACACGTTGTCAGCGAGACAGCGCTCCCATAGGCGTGCGGCGGACACCACTTGTTTACGCCCCATGGTCAGCACTGCCTCGCTGAGCTCCGCCACCGTCAACGCATACGGTGGTGTGGCCTCCTGTGTCACAAACAAGAACCGCCGCTTGGCCTGACCAAACACGGCGTTGAGCCCGCCCTCGGCGAACGCCGCCTGGATCGGCCAGCCGTACTCGATCATCCGGCGCGACAGCGTGTGCGGCGCACCGCTCGCCTGCGTCGTCTTGTAGTCGACGTACGTTGTTCGATCGGGCGACAGCCAGTCGAGCAGCTGCCGGCACCAGATAAAATTCCCGGCTTCCCACGCAATCATCGCCTCGCTGTCGCCGTGCGCATCAAACATCCACCAATGTCCCGCGGCCTCCAGCGCCGCGCGCGCCGCACGTTCCATCGCCTGCGCTACCGCGTAATGTCGCGCCAACACCACCAAGCGGCCGGCCGCCTCGCCACCGGCGCGCAACATGCGGGCATCCTTCTTGCGCCAATCGGCATACTCCTCCGGCAGCACGTCGATGTTTTTGCCTTTGCCGAGCAGCAGCGTGTGAGCGAGATTGCCGATGTCGAATTTGGTGTCGTCGTCCGGCGCGTAATCCGGATTGAGCCGCGGGTGCGCGTGCCAGGCGTGCAGCGGCGAGCGCTCCAACAAAATCTTGCACAGCGACTGCGTGAGCGAGGGCCGCGGGCAAGGATCGGCGAAGTACTGCTCCGCTGTGATGGCGGAATAAAATCCCGGCCCGGCAAAGCCCGTTATCGCCATGACAGTATCGCCATCATCGCCGTCACAAAGGTCGCCAGCATCAGCGCCGCGGCCACGATCAGCTCGGGAGGGACAGATCGTCGACGCTGCATAGCCGTTTCTCGATTTCCATCAGCGCCAGCACGCAGTGCCAGGCGTCATCGTCATCCTCACCCGGCCGGTCGCGCGCCACAAAATTGCGATAGCGGTGCCGCATGACGCCGCGCGCGATCAAGAGCTCCCGCTTGGTCATGCGGTCGAGCCGCTCGCAAAAGTTTCGCATCCGTGTTGACATGCCCCGACTGTTACCACGGTGGAAAAAGGTGTCAATGAGTATCAATCAAATTGACCGGAACAAACCGATACCGTAGTGGAAACGTCCACAGATGAAACTGCACCCGATCAGGCTCTGGCGCTACCGCCACGATCCGCCGCTTTCGCTGCGGCAAGCCGCTGCCGCGCTCGGCGTCACCCACGCCGCAATCTCGCGCTGGGAAGATGGCACCCGCACCATCGACCTCAATCTCGCAATCCAAATTGCATACAAAACCGGCATTCCTATCAAGGACCTACGCCCCGATCTGAATGCAATCTTCAACCCACCATGACTATCATCAACCAGGTCGACCTGCCTATGCCGCCCAGCGTCAACGCGCTCTGGCGCACGGCCAAGGGCCGCATCCATCGCTCGCTGCCCTATCGGAACTGGATGCAGGCCGCCGACACGCATTGCATCGCCAACAAAACTATGCGCCGCATCAAGAAGATAGCCGGCGAATTTGATGCGCTCATCATGTTCGATCGCAGCCGCGCCCGCGCGCAGAGCGACCTCGACAACCGCGGCAAGGCCGTTCTCGACTGGGCCGCATCCCGCGACCTCATCGCCAACGACAAGCACTGCCAGGCGCTCACCATGGTCTGGACGCCGCGCGAAGATGCACCCGACGGCTGCAGATTGATCCTCACCGAACGCGCGCCATGAACACGAAATTCGACATCCAGCTCGCCGCGGCTACGGTGCATGAGCGCCGGCTGCACGATGTTTTCACGGCCGCAAAAATCGAGAAAATCGAGCTCAAATCCGAGAGCGTGCTCTGGGAACGCACCGGCAATATCTGCATCGAATACCGCCAGAACGGCGAACCCTCCGGTATCGCCGCCACCGAGGCCGACTACTGGGTGCATGAGCTCCTGCGCGAGGACAAAACGCTGGTCTATCTCATGTTCCCGATCGAGCGCCTTAAAGAGCTCGCCCGCCATCACATAAAGCTCGGAAATACCTACAAAAACGGCGGCGACCGCGGCAACATCGACATGGTCCTCATCCCGCTCGCGGACATCCTGAAATGAAAACCGTCAACCTCCCCGACCAATGCTGCGGCCACTGCCGCTTCTGGATCGCAGACACCACCCAGAACAACCAGATAGGCCTCTGCCGGCACAACCCGCCCGTCCCCATGGTCGTCGGCATGGGAACCCCCGCCATCGTCGCCGATCCCGCAAAAGCCCCCATGGTCCCCATCGTGCACAGCTTCTTCCCGCAAATGACCGCCGTCGGATGGTGCGGAAAATGGGCAGCGAAATTCGACGCGTAATTACCGGTCCGCAAGGCGCCTCGTACCGTTTCGGCAAAGGCGCCTGGTCATGCCAGTGCGGCGGTCGCATGGCCGTCATCGATAGCAGACCCGCACCAAACGGTATCCGGCGCCGGCGCTGGTGCAACCGCTGCGGATCGCGCATAACTACCTACGAAACCATGCAAATCCCCGCCCCAAAGCCATGGTGATGCACAGATGCCCGCCTTGCGATGGCAAAAATTCACGAACCGCAAGAGGATGCGCGCACACGGCTGCGAACGTATCGATGGCGGCACCAGCCTCTGGCAACTCCTGCAAGGCTCAAATCCGCCCGCCGGCAAGCGCAAGCCGCAGCCATCAAAGGCCGAGCTGCGCGCTCTCGCCGCCAATATCGCCGCCAAGCACAACCTCAAGTCGTGCAGATAGGACAGTATTGCTGACCATGAGCAGAAATTCCCCACGGCAAAATCAATGACTTAGCGGTATAGCGCGCCGATAGTTTCGAAACGATCCCAAAATCCGTTCCGCAATCCCCGCAAATCACACTACGGCCATCGGCACTTCCATCGTTCTGGCTTGACACGAAAAAACAACCCGGCGCAAACGCTACGCGCGCGTAACCTCACACAAGCAGCCGCTCGGTAACCCCCTGCAACACCGACCCTCCCCGCTCAGGCACGCCCAAGCCCGAAACGGCCGGAAGCGGCACTGAGTACAGCCGTAGATGCCTGCTGGTTCATCTGGCCCCGCAGGGCCTCTTTTGCGTTAGCAAAACCTTGCTTCCTTCCCTTCCTCTCATGAGGGAAAGAGGCGTAATTGGAGAGAGCAAAAATGGCCGAATACCGTTCCTGGTCCGATGAATACCCATGGACAAAGCGCTCACTCCCAAAACCCTCCGATAAAGCCTCACCGCGCCAGCAGCTCGAACGCGTCCTCCTCCACAAATACGGGCGCGCTAAAGCATCCCCACAAGACCGCGAACTCTGGCTCAATACCTCCGATGATACGCCGTAACGGGAAACTCCCCCGCCGATGACCTCTGCATTTGACGCTGTGTTTGCGGCGTGAAAGCAAGCGGCTGTGCGACGTTAGCGCTCGCTGCTGATGACCATGTCTCCGCATAAAAGACATGCTCTGCTGCGAGCAAATATTTGTAGCATGCAAGAAACCCTTGTGGCACAGGCACAACTTGCATGTCTGCGTACACGACTGTTAGTTCGCCGCTGCGCTTGTGCTTGCGTTTGCGCGCGGTGGTTGTGGTACCTAGGGGTCAGGCCCCCCATCGGTCCCCTTTGCGATCGATCGCGGGTCTCCCCCTTGCTCTCGTTTTTTTTGGAAATTTTGTGATAGGGGCTGGTGCCGGCACTCTGAAGGGCACTGAGAAATGGCGATGGGCATTATAGGATTGACAGTCCTTACGCCTGTTGAAGCGTGCAGGTGCTTTCTCTGGAGGACGAGGCACGCGGCCTGCCTGGGGTTTGTCGCCCGGGCTTGACCAAGGAGGATAGGGGTGCCGGCATTGGGGGATGATGCGCGGGTTCGGGCGTTGGTTGCGCGGATTGTTGCGGCGCTGGCTGGTGCGACGTTGGAGGAGGGGGTAGCGGCGTTGTGGTTTACGCTGCGGATTTATGTGAGGGAGCAGGTGAGAGGTGGGCCATGGGTAGGACGCGGGCGGAGTTAGCGGCGCGATTGCGGGAGGGATATGAGGCGAACAACTGGGCGCCTGCGTTGGATGTCCTTGCGGAATTGGAGGCGCCGGAGGCTGCGCCGGCGGTTATTGCCGATGCTGGTGGTTCAGATTTATCGGGCGGTGGGGCGGCGGCGGATGAGGCGGAGAGTTGCGGGGACCCGGCGCCGGCGGCATTGACGTCTGGGAAGGCGATAACGGCGGCTGAGATTGAGAGTTGTGGGGACCCTGTGCTGGGGGAGGCGATTGCGGAGGGTGAGAGTGATGCATGGGAGGCTCCTCCGGAGGATGACGCTGACCGGGCGGGGGGCGGGGAGGATGCGCCTTTTGGTTTGCCGGACCGTGCGGGTGAGGACGGGGAGGAGCGGCCTGGGCTGCATCATCGGGCGCCGCGGTCGAAGCGGCCGGTACGGAGGAAGCGATGACGCGTGGCGAGTGGTTGGTAGGGATTGATTTCAATCCGAGCGGGGATGGGCAGGTTGATGCGATCAAGCGCCGGGCGGCGGACCTGCTGGATTGCATCAACGACATACCGGGGCAGGACGGTGGATTTCCCGAGGTGAGCCGGTTGAAGGCGCTTGCGTGCACGTGCATTGAGGAGGGTGCGATGTGGGCGGTGAAGGCGGCGACCAAGCGGATGCGGCCGGATGTGTAGGCCTGCCTAGCCGGGCCGAGGGAGTGGATGGTGGGACAGTTATTAAGCCGGCGTAGGTTTTTCGGATTATTGCCGGCGCTGCCGGTTGCGGCGAAGGCGCCGATCGCCGCGGTGCCCGAGCTCGGGGCAGTGACGGCGGTGACGGTGATTTCGGGCGGGAGTGAATATGTGGGGCCGCCGCTGATGAAGGTCACGCCGGAAATGATTGCGCGCATTGACTGGGGCGCGCTGCATAGGCCTGGCTACATCGAGTGGCGCCGTGATTGACCGCCGCGGATTTTTATCTGGCCTGGTTGGGGTGCTGGCGGCGCCGGCGATTGTGCGGTGCGCGAGCCTGATGGAATTGCGCGGGGTGCCGCTGCCGGCGAACCCGGACTATGCGGAGCTCGTTCGGATAACGAAGCGGGCGTTTACTCCGCGCCTGCAGGTGCAGTCGTACAGCCGGCCGCCGTGGCTGGACATCGATTGGGATATGCCGGCGTTTGAGTTTGAGGCGATCGAGGCGGTGCGTGCCGAGCGCTAAGCCGGTTTCGTTACGGCCGCGGGGGCGTGCGGGGGTGCGTGCGCATGCGTACCGGCCCGGGCATCGCTGGCGCAATTTATTCCTTGAATTTATCGGCTACCTGACCATTGACAGCAAGGAGACCGGGGTTTCGCCGCTCAAACTGTACGGGTCGCAGACGCGGTTTTTGGACGAGCTGTGCGAGGGGCTCGACCGCGGGGTCCGGCATTTCGTGTGTTTGAAGGCGCGCCAGCTGGGCATATCGACGGTGAGCCTGGCGATCGACCTGTTCTGGATACTGGTGCATGACGGGCTGCAAGGTGCGCTCATTACCGACACCGATGAGAACAGAGTTAAATTCCGCATCCTGCTTGAGCGCTACCTTGAAAGCCTGCCGCTGGGTATGCGCAGCGGAATTGTTCGACACAACAAGTCGAACCTGGTGCTCAAGAACGGGTCGGTGCTTGATTATGTGGTGGCCGGTGGAAGGAAAACGGGAGGCGGATTAGGGCGTTCGCGGGCGTGGAATTTTGTGCATGCGACCGAGTGCTCGGGCTGGGGGTCGGAAGCCGGCTATGCGTCGATGATCGCGGCGCTGGCGCAGAAGCATCCGGATCGGCTGTACATTTTTGAGAGCACGGCGCGCGGCTACAATCTGTTCTGGGACATCTGGCAGGAGGCGCAGAAGGACACGCTGACGCAGAAGGCGTTTTTCATTGGCTGGTGGAGCAATGAGAATTACGCGTTCAAGGAAACGTCGCGCGAGTACAAGCATTACTGGGACGGCAAGCCGGACGACGGCGAGGCGGCGCTGATGAAGGAGGTGCGCGAGCAGTATGGTGTGACGGTCAAGCCCGAGCAGCTGGCGTGGCACCGGTGGATGCGCACGGCGAAGATCAGCGCGGATGATCTGATGGCGCAGGAATATCCGTGGACCGAGGAGCAGGCGTTTGTGATGACCGGCAAGAATTTTTTCCCGAACTCGCGATTGAACGAGGACATCCGCTGGGTGCATGAGAACAAGATATTGTTCAAGGCGTACGCGTATCACATGGGGGAGAATTTTCTGGCGACGACGGTGGAGGGCGTGCAGCGCTCGGGGCTGGCGGATTTGCGGGTGTGGGAGGAGCCGCATCCGAACGGGTTCTACGTGATGGGTGTGGACCCGGCGTATGGGCGCGCGGACTATCAGGACAATCACTGTGTGCAGATATATCGCTGCTACGCGGATTGTTTGGTGCAGGTTGCGGAGTATGCCAGCGTCAATCCGGAGACTTATCAGCTGGCGTGGGTGATGGCGCACCTGGCCGGGTGTTACAAGAACATCTGGATCAACATCGAGGTGAACGGTCCCGGGCCGGCGGCGATGCGCGAGCTCAAGCACTTGCGCGAGCTGATGGACCAGGGGCAGCTGCAGCAGGCGGCGGCCGACCGCAAGCTGGAGAACGTGCTGGGCAATATGCGTTGGTATCTGTATCATCGGCCGGACAGCTTGGGCGCGGGCTATGCGTATGGCTGGAAAACCACGCAAGACAACAAGCTCCTCATCCTCAATCAGATGCGCGACGCTTACGCGTTGCGTGCGCTCCGCATTCGGTCGATACCGCTGCTTGAGGAAATGCAGCGCGTCATCCAGGATGGGTCGCTGATCGAGGCGGAGGGGACCGGGCATGACGACCGGGTGTTTGCGACCGCGCTTGCCAACAAGGCCTATCTGGAATGGCTGCGCTCGTCGCTGATTGCGAACGGTGCGACCTACGACAACGTGACGAAGCAGGAACGGGTGCAGAGCCAGAACCCGAACGCGACGCTGGTCGATCAGCTGGTGCAAGATTTCTTTTCTGTAAAAGAGAGCGAACGAGTTCAAGCGAGATTGGACGCGGCCTGGCGATGAGCAGCATAGGCGACGAAGCACGCGCGTCAGTGCCGTCTGCAAAGCACGTGCAGCGGACCGCGGAACAGATTGCGTATGAGCGGGCAATCCGGAATGTGCGGGCGTTTCGGATATGGAGGAACGAATGTCGGCGCCTTGCCAAGCGCTGCAGCCATCGGCGGCTGGGCGAGCTGCTCGGTGTTCACCCCGCAACGGCCACCAAATATCTCAGGGGTGCCGCGCGCCGCTGGATGCACCCGAATTACAAAGGCAGTTCGCTGCAGGTTGTGGCGTTGCGTTATCGTGGGTGGAGCGAGCAGGATATTGCGGACAGCCAGCGGTGACGGCGAACGAATGCACAGCGCTGCTCCTGCTGGCGGCGATTGTTCTGGTGCTGTGGTATATCTGGAGGCACCGATGACGACCAAATTCGAGGCGGACGTTGCCGCGGCCTACAAGGCGCTGGACGAGCGCGTGGAGATTATCTGCACGGTGGCGACGGCGTTGCTCAATGAGATTGAGGCCAGTGCCTGGAGCAATGCGGGCGCCGGCGGGTGGATTGTTCCGACGCCGCGGATGCTGCGCCTGATGGCGGAGCTGCGCCGGGTGATGCGATGATCATCAGAACCTACCGCTGCGAGGATTGCGGTGACACGTTCGATGTGACGTGTGAAAGCAATGACGGCGACCCGGATTGCCCGTTCTGCGCGCGGGTACTGCAGTGGCAACCGGAGCGGTTTTGCATTGGCACCAACAAGAGCCGCGCGCTCGATCTCACCCAGAACATCATCGAGCACGACTACGGCCTGACCGACCTCAAGGACAATCTGCGCGAGGGTGACGTTGCGGCGAAGGGGCTGCCGCCGGCGCAGGGCGAGGAGCGGGCCTGGCGCGAGCAGATCGAGAACGACAACCGGGCGCTCGCTGCCACGGTTTCGAACATGGCGCCGCAGGCGCGGGAGTTTTTCTCCGGTGCCGGCGGCAAGCAGCAGATGAACGTGGCGGCGGCGGCGTTCGGCGATGCCAAGGCGCACCGCAAGGAAAACGCCTATGCCATGGACCTGTTCAGCCAGGGCGGGCGCAAGGGCGAGCACGTGATGACGCATCGGCTCTTGACCGAACACGGCCGCACCATCACAGTGCGCAAATAGCGCGAGGGCGCGCGCGTTCTTAACGCAAGGATTTTGCGTGAAGGTTCCGCGCGACAAGACGCTGGCGCCGTGGGCGCTTGAGCTCATCGAGCAGTGCGAGGTATCGCGTGCCGACCGGATTTCGCAGCTGGGGACCTGGCGCTCGTACTACTGGCGCGGCACCGACTTTGGTGAAGGCGCCCGCTACAACAAAATCTTCTCCCACATCGATCGGCTGGCTAGCTTTCTGTTCAGCGCCGACGACGTGCGGTTTTCGATTAGTTACGATACCGTTCTCGGTGAACCCTATCACGAACGTGCTGCGGCGGCTTCCCGGGTGCTCAACCGCGACTATCACCGCGGCGGCTGCGACCTCGACTTTGCCGATGCCGTGCACTGGGCGCTGATCGAAGCCAAGACTTTCATCAAGACGGTATGGGGCCAGAACGAGGAGCTGGAGAGCTGGCTCATTCATCCGCAGTTCATGGGCGTGCTGCGCGAGGACATCGATGGGCTCGATCGGCAGGAGGCGTTTACCTACACCACCTACGTGACGCCGACCGAGCTCGCGCGCCAGCTGGTCGACCGCGACGATAAGGAGCAGATACTGGCGAAGATAAAAGCCAGCGCCAACCGTCGCAGCCAGGAGGAAATGGAGGAGGTGATCGCCGGCGATGCGCTGAGGCAGATCATCATCGGCGGCATCAACCCGGTGCAGCAGGTCACCGCGGCAACGTCCAAGAACACGGTGATCGTCTCGCAGCCGCCGATGCCGGCGATCGACACCAAGCTGGCGGCGTCGCTCATTCGCGTCGACGAGCTCTGGGTGGTGGACAGCAAGCGCAAGGACTGGACCACCGTTCGCATGGTGAACCCGGGCGTGCTCTTAGAGGGCGACAAGCTCAAGGACGCGGAGGGCATCATCCTGGAGGGCGAGAACAAGCACCGCAATCTCAGCGGGGTCGAGGGCGAGCAGCCGTTTACCGAGGTATGCCCGAACCGGCTGGACAATTATTTCTGGGGACAGAGCGAGGTCATCACGCTGGTGGCGCTCCAAGACATGCTCAACAGCGCGATCGAGGACGTGCGCCGCATCACCAAACTGCAGGCGCGGCCGCCAAAAGCCTTCATCGGGTTTCAGGGATTGAACGAGCAAAAATACAAGGCGCTCAACGTGCCCGATGGGTGGATTTCGGAGGATACCCCGAACGCCAAGATCGAGCGCCTGGCGCCAGAGGTGCCGCCGGAGCTGTTCCAGCAGATCGAAAAAATCTTGAACTGGTTCGATGAGGCCGGTGGCTTTCAGCCCATCACCATGGGCCAGGGTGAGCCTGGCGTGCGCGCGGGCTCGCATGCGCAGACGCTGTTGCGCACCGGCTCGCCGCGCATCCGCGACCGCGCGCTGCTGGTCGAGCGCCAGTGCGCCGCGCACGCGGACTTTTGCTTCAAGCTGCTGCAGGCGAAGGACGCCGGCGTCTATCGCTCAAAGGCGAAAGAGGAGTTCATGCTCTCGCAGATGCTCGACGACTACCGGGTGGCGGTGGACAGCCACTCGGGCTCGCCGGTGTTTTCCGAGGACATGGAACGCAAGGCGTTCATGCTGGCGAAGGCCGGTGCCATTGGGCCGGCCGAGCTGATCATGTTGACCAGACCGCCACAGCAGGATATTTTGATCGAGCACGCGGAGGCGCGTGCGGCCGCGCAGGCAGCGATGTTGCAACAGCATCCTGAGCTCGCCAGCAAAGGCCGCAAGCGTTAGAGGCGACCCGAGGGCGCACCCACCGAACCCGTGTTCAGGCTTGAGCCGCACGGTTCACAGATGAGGTCCACCATGGCTCGTCGTCGAAAGCACCGCAGGGGTCGTCGGAAGTAATTCCCGCCCGTCCGACACTCCGCGGCTTCAGGTTGACTGTTGCCGCCCCTTGACTTGCCTCCCGCATTGTCTGGGCGGGCCCCGATGGGGGCATCGCCGCTTGGCGTGCCAACAGGCTCGCCTGGCAACAATGCTAATGCGCTCAGTCAAGTGCGGGAGGCCATTAAGATACTCGAAAAGGCGCTGCCCAACCTGCCCACCGGCAGCGACCCCTACAAGGCGGTGCTCTCCGCCATTCAATCCGTTTCCCGCCATGTCACCCCGAGTGCGGAGGTGCCTGGCGTTCAGCAAACCACGCTTCGCGACATGCAGCAGAACGCACAACAGAGCGGGATGCTGCAGTCGGTCATGCGCTCCCTCGGTGGCGGGGGAGGTGGTCCGCCGGGACCGGCGGGACTGCCCGCGCCCTCGGGTGGCCCGCCGGCTCCCGGTGGTGCTCCCGCTGCCGCCGGCATCTGAAACACAGGAGGCCTCTCATGGCATCAAATAGGTTTCCCGGCCCGACCTACAATCAGCTGATCGGCAAGGACGCGCAGATTGTGAAGGTCGACATGGACATCGCCGAGATTGGCGCGCGCCGCTCGGCGATGCCGGGCGGCCACGACCCGCAGCGGCCGGGCTCCGTACACAACGCCCCGGGTGCCCCGGAAATGACGATCAAGCACGTGACGTAAAACAATGCGCGAGATTGAGGAGGCCGAATATCAGCAGCTGCAGCAGATGCGCGGCGTGCTGGAGAAACTCAACAATAATCCGAAATCGCGGCGTGACTATCAGCGTGCGCTGAAAGCCAACTATCCGGAAATCACCACCGACGAGGACCGCCTGGCGGAAGCGCCGGAGGTGCAGCGCCTGACCAAGCTGGAGGAGCGGCTCGAAAAATACCTGGACAGTCAGGACAAGCGCGAGCAGGACGCCGAAACCAAGGCGGCGTTCGGTCGCCTGGCGGATGCCGGCTACACCGAGGAAGGCATCAGCAAAATTCAGAAGCTGATGGTCGATCGAAAGATCGGCGACCCGGAGGCGGCGGCGGCGCTGTTCGACAAGACCAATGCGCCAGTCGACATCACGCCATCCGGCTTCCAGCCGACCACCTGGGGGTTCGGGCAACCGAGCGACGACCCCGACACCAAGCTGCTGTTCGAGAACGAGGATGCGTGGGCCGAACGGGAAGCGCGCAAGGCATTCCGCGAAGGCTAAGACTTGAGGAAACCTGGGCGAGGGCGCGCCCCCTAACCCGAGGGGGTTATCATGCCGCAGACCGGCCTAGGCATCGTTCCCGGTGGAGCGATAGGCAATCAATTAGTTGCCGCTACGCGTCGCGCCTTCATTCCGCGCCTGGTTGTTCAAATCTACAAGGCGACGCCGCTGCTGTCGCTGTTGATGCGCAACGCGCAGCGCGCTCGAGGTGGTGTTTCGCAAGTCACCGTGCCGGTGCAGAACAGCTCGTTCGTTTCATTCAGCTGGTCGGATTATTCCGGCACGTTCCCGCAGCCGGCCGATGTCGCCGCCATCCAGAACGCCGAATTTAACTTGAAGCTGGGGGTGGTCCCCATCCCATTCATGGGCATGGAAGCCATCATCCAGTCGAGCGAGGTGGTCATCCCGCTGCTCAAGGCGCGCATGGCGGATGCCAAGACGGTGGCGGTGCAAGCCATCAGCTCCGCATCGTTCACCAACAACGTCGCGCAGCCGTCGCAGGTCGACAGCCTGTTCCAGGCCTACGATGACGGCACCAACGTGTCGACGTACGGCGCGATTTCGCGCACCGGCGCCAGCGGCGCGTTCTGGCAGGCGCAGCTGATCACCGGCGCCGGCAGCGTTCTCACCCGCACCGCCTTCATCAAATACATCGTGCAGACCACGACCGGCCCAACCGGCGGCTCGATCGGCGGTGGCGGCGAGGCGCCCGACTTTGTCGTGATGTCGCCCTCCGACTGGACGACATTGATGACCGATTTTATGAGCCTGGAGCAGTTCAACACCGGACCCGGCTCGCGCTACGGCAGCGACACGGTCGTCAACGCCGGCTTCCGCGGATTGATGCTCGCCGACACGCCGATCTTCATGGACCCATGGTGTCCGAAGGGCACGGCCTATCTGATCAACAGTCGCTATCTCGCGCTCTATTTGTCAGAGGATGCACCGTTCGCATTTTCTGGTTGGTACAGCGCCATCCCCAACCTTCAGATAGCAAACATCGGGGTTGTGATTGTTGCGTTCAACATCGTGTGCACCAAGCCGATTTCCGGCATGCGCGTCACCGGCATCACCGGCGGAGCCTTCTAACAGGAGGGGGAGCAACCCATGGCATTCCCACGTCTAGGCGGAGCCGGCATCCCGCTCAATGTTGCCGGCGGTCTGGTTCC
>Ga0126371_10000451_pt1 | contig 33586 bp, 31 predicted proteins | sample PanSoiMetaPlot_4_FD_110145 | JGI IMG/M metagenome (GOLD analysis project Ga0126371, IMG submission 110145) | Tropical forest soil microbial communities from Panama - MetaG Plot_4 | ecosystem: Environmental > Terrestrial > Soil > Tropical forest > Bulk soil | place: Panama | collected 2016-02-17 | reverse complement strand
TGAGCAAGGTCGGGCGGCACGGAGCGAGCCTCGCGGCAAGAATCCCATTTTGCGCTCTAAGAAAGGCAGTATGCTAAGACAGATCGTTTCCAAGGAGGCTTATGTCCGGAACCGCGAAGCTGTTCCTCGCTCCCACACTCTCTGCTCTTCTTGTTTTGCAATCGCTCGCCGCATCGCTTCCCACATCCAGACCGGAAGAGGCAGGATTTTCCGCCGACCGCCTCAAGCGGATACGCGATGTAATCCAGGCCCACCTCGACGCTAAGGATTTCGCAGGTGCCGTGACACTAGTGATGCGAAAGGGCAAACTGGTCCATTTCCAGGCCCATGGATCGATGGATCTCGAATCGAATAAGCCCATGCGGACAGATACGCTCTTCCGAATGGCATCGATGACCAAGCCTATGACTGCCGTCTCGATCCTCATGTTGCTGGAAGAGGGCAAGCTCGTGCTGAGCGATCCGGTTTCGAAATTCATTCCGGAGTTCAAGAATCCGAAGGTAGCGGTATGGAATTTACCGAACGATCCCAAGGGCGCCGGTTATCATCTCGTTCCGGCCGATCGCGAGATCACCCTGAAGGACCTGCTGACTCACACCTCCGGTCTCGCCAACGCAGGAGAAGGACCGGCCGGCGAGTTTTTCCGGAGGGCGAATCTTCTGCGCGGCGGTTCGCTAGCAGAGCGTGTGAAGCGCTTAGGCCCGCTGCCGCTCAATTTTCAGCCCGGCACCCAGTGGGAATACAGCCCTTCGACGGGCTTCGACACGCTGGGACGCGTCGTAGAGATTCTGAGCGGCCTGACATTGGAACAGTTTTTCAAGCAGCGCATTTTCGCTCCGCTCGGCATGAACAATTCGTTCTTCACGATCCCTTCCGACCGCACCCACGATGTGGCGACGCTGTACGCCAAGCGGGAGCAGGGTTTGGTCAAACCGAACGCCCCGGAACCGGCCGCCTCCAGCGGCGACTATTTTTCGGGTGCCGGAGGCGTGACGTCATCGGCCGAAGACTATTTGCAGTTCTGCCAGATGCTTTTGAACAACGGCCAGTGGAATGGCAGGCGTCTCTTGAGCCGCAAGTCTGTAGAATTGATGACCGACAATGCGATCGGAACGCTGGACCTCAGAAACTACATGGAAGGTGAAGACAGCCGCCAGAATCTGAGTGGTTACGGGTTCGGCCTCGGCGTGCGAGTCCGCCGAAGCTCGGGCGCGAGCGGATGGCTCGGCACAGTCGGGGACTACGGCTGGGCAGGCGCAAACGGTACCTATTTCTGGATCGATCCTAAAGAGGAATTGATCGGCATGGTGTTGATGTCCACACGCGTGGCGCGCCTCCGCACCGAGATCCCCAACGCGGTCTACCAGGCGATAGTCGACTAAGCGCTCGTCTTAGATTCGGGCAGATCCAAAGACAAGCTCTCGATTCTTTCAGTGAGGCTCGTGCGCTTGAGGCTTGCCGACAGCTTTTTCTCCCGAGGGCCTTTGCTCCCCCCTCCCACTAGTGAGGCTTAGGAATAGTCCTCCACAAGGAGCCAGGAGATCCCGCGATGAACCCGTATATCAACTCAATTTGGGCGATCGGGTTGGACGTTCGCACCAGCCGGATCACTTAACCCCACACCGCCAATAGAAGGATGCCGTTTGCCAGACACAACTCAACGCTTTCGTCACCATTCCATTTTCGAAATTGACCGAAGGCGTTCTGAAAAAAGAGCCCATTCCGCAATCTGACGCGTGATTCTGAAATCACCGTTTACGGCGACGAGTCCGAGCGCTTCGCCAATCTGTTTCACAAGGAGACGCGGCGGCCGATGTTGCGCGGCGTGCTGAACGGCGAGGAGGCATCGAGTCTCGCGCTGGTACGTGAAATCGTAAAGCTGCTCGCTGGCGATCAGAAAGGCCACGGGCAGAAGCTGTGCTTCAGCGTTCCGGCGCCGCCCTTAGGCCCGGACGAAGAGGTGCGCCGCATGAAGCAGAGTTGAATACGATGCTGAACGAGCTTGGCTACGACTCGCGCAGCATTTCCGAAGGGCTGGCCGTCGTTTATGGCGAGATGGAGAACTCCAACTACACCGGGATCGGCATCAGTTGCGATGGCGGGCTGTGCAACGTGTGTCTGGCGTATCTTTCGGTGCCGGTGTTCAGCTTCAGCATTCCCAAGGCGGGCGATTACATCGATTCTTCGGTCGCCAAGCTGCGCGCGAGCCGGCTACACCCCATTCGTACCATCAAAAGAAGAATCCACTTCAACGGGCACTTCGCGAGCAAAATCCACCATGCCCTCAGCGGTGTTATGAAGACATGATTCAGGCCCTGGTCGCGGCGCTGAAAGATACCTGCGCCAGGGTCGAGAACATGCCCAAGCTGACGCGGCCCGTTTCGAAAAGAATCTGAGCGACATCGAACTTCCGGTCCCGATTTCTGAGGTTCGGCTCGGATCCAGCCAAATGCACTCCATCGCCAAAGGCGCCTGGTCGCCGCTTTAAGCGAGATGTAGCACACGCACTCGTGCGCGCTGCGTCGCGCCTCATCGCGACGCAAGGATGCAGACCATGTTCACTGCATTCATGGGAAGTAGTGCGCCGCAACTATTACAATTGGAGCAGCATGCCGCCGAGCATCGTCACGCTGACCACCGACTTCGGCACCACCGATCATTTCGCCGGCACCATGAAGGGCGTGATTCTATCGATCGCTCCCGCGACCACGAGGATCGTCGACATCACGCACGACGTTGAGCCATTCGACGTTCTCGACGGTGGCTTCACGATCGCGCAAGCGTACTCATATTTTCCGAAGAAGACCATCCATGTCGTTGTCGTTGATCCGGGCGTCGGGTCCACGCGGCGTCCGTTGCTCGTCGAAGCGGCCGGCCAATACTTTATCGCGCCCGACAACGGAGTTTTGTCGCTGATCCTGGCGCGCGCAAAGCCCAAGGTCCGGCATATCACCAATGAGCGGTACTTTTTGAAGCCTCTCAGCCGGACGTTTCACGGCCGCGATGTATTCTCACCAGTGGCTGCACATTTAGCAACCGGGGTGCTTCCAGCGCGGTTCGGGCCGCTCATTACGGACTACCTGCGGCTCGGATTCGACCAGCCCGCTCGAGCGGGTAAGCGCGAGCGGACCGGCTGTGTGCTGAAAGTCGATCGTTTCGGCAACATCATCACGAACTTCCATATCGCCGATCATCCCCAATTGAACACTCGTTCCTTCGAAGTGAAGATCGGACAGGAGCGGATCGCGCGCCTAGCCCTGACCTTCACGGATTGTGGTCCCAATGAGCTGTTCGCAATCGTAGGAAGCTCCGGCTATCTCGAAATCGCCATGAACCAGTCCTCAGCCGCGGAACGATTGGGCTGCGGACCAGGCGCCCCCGTCCACCTTTCCCTCGACTAGCAACCGTGCCCCGTGGCGCACTCACTCGTGTGTGCCGTGTTCACACTCGTGTGAACACCTTCGTGGCAAGGACCACACTGCCGCGCCGACCGCGCGAGCGGCGCGCCAATCACGCTAGCAGTGACGCCAATCGCGCTCCAGCGTGATCGCCCGCGCTCGATAACAAACCTTATCCCAATCGATTCCCTTCTCCTGTACGAACTTCCCATTTCTTAGCGGTTGGCCTGCCGCTTCATCAACTACCCTCCCACCGGGAAACCACATATGAGCAAATCCGAATCCGCCCGCATCACCGGCGCAAAATCGCACGGACCCACAATCGAAGCCGGCCTCCGCCGATCTTTTCAAAACGCCCTCAAACACGGCTTCTCCGCTCAAACCATCGTCCTGCCCACCGAGGACGCCTCGGAGTTCAACCAGCTACTCGCCGCCTACACAAATCAATTCCAGCCCGACGGCCCCGTCGAACTCGACCTCGTCCACCAGATGGTCGCCGCCAACTGGCGACTCCGACGCCTCTCCACCATCGAAACTCAGCTCTTCACCAACGCCATCGAGCACGAAGAGGAACGCGCCGCCGACCGCGACGATGACGAGGATGACCAGCCCCTCACCCCCGCCGAATTCCTCACCGAAGCCTTCAGCGCTCTCGCCAACTCACCAGACCTCGCCTTTCTCCACCGCACCGAATCCCGCCTCGAGCGCTCCTGCTCGAGCGCCCTCCGCGACCTGCTCCAACTCCAACAGCTCCGCCAGTCGCGTATCAATCCTCAGCCGCCGCCTGAAAATAAAATTTGCAAAAACGAACCCACCGCACACTGTGGAGCACCCACTCTTGGGTGCCGTGTCGCGACTCATCGCGACACCTCGTCGCGCCCGCCGACCGGTCAGTCCGATCTGTATAGCCCTCCCAGCACCGTCCCTCCATCGCCTCGGCTACATTTGTACACGGGAGGTAACCCATGAACTGGACCGCAGCCGCAACATTTCTGCAAGAGAGAGCCGCCAGCGTCGGACTCCAGATCGTCGGAGCGATCGTACTGTACATTGCGGGGCGCTGGCTGATTTCAATGGTCGTGCATGCCGTGCAACGCGTCTTGAGCCGGCAGCGCGTAGAGCCCACCGTTTTACGCTTTGCGGGAAACACGCTCTCGGTAGCGCTCAACATCACGCTGGTAGTCGCCATTCTTGGCTACTTCGGCGTTCAGACTACAACGTTCGCCGCTCTCATCGCAGCCATGGGACTTGCTGTCGGGACCGCGTGGGCCGGCCTGCTTGCCAATTTCGCCGCCGGAGCGTTCCTCTTGGTTCTGCGCCCCTTTAAGGTCGGTGATTTCATCACGGCCGGCGGCATCACGGGAACGGTCCATGAGATCGGGTTGTTCGTAACCACATTCGTGACACCCGATAACGTGCAGACCTTTGTGGGCAATAACAAGATCTTCTCCGACACCATCCAGAATTTTTCGGCGAACGCTTATCGCCGAGTCGAGTTGACCGCTCAAATCTCCGGCGCGGCCGACCCGAATCTTGCCATCGCGCGGCTGAAAGCCCGCCTGGCCGCGATCCCGAACGTGCTGAAAGATCCCTCGCCCGACGTAACGATCCTGACGTTCACGCCGTTTGGGCCGGTGCTCGCTGTTCGTCCCTATACGCACAATGATCATTACTGGCAAGTCTATTTCGACTGCAACATGGCGATCCGCGAAGTATTAGGCGATGCCGCGTTTCCCGGCCCGGTTTACCCGCTCGCAGTACATGAGTCGAAGGTTATGGCACAAGCAGCGTCTTAGGACGTTCGGCTGCTAAGCTGGCCGCGCACCCGGCGCGTCCAAGCACAAAGATCAGAGGTTTTGTATCGGCCGTTGCACGATGCGGTATACTCTAGAAAGTATTCACTTTTCTTCCCGGGATGGCGTGATCTTGCCCGCTCTATATTGATAAAACCCGGGCAGTAATAGACCACCCATGACTGCGATCTCGCCTCCCAACAGTAAGTCCCGCGCGAAGGAGTTTCGCGACCAGCTACAGAGCCGCGTGTTAGTTGCTGATGGAGCGATGGGGACGGTTCTGTACTCGAAAGGCGTTTTCATCAATCGCTGCTTTGATGAATTGAACCTCTCGATGCCGGCCCTTGTCCGAGAAACACATCAGGAGTATGTAAAGGCAGGCGCGGAAATTCTGGAATCGAATACCTTCGGCGCAACGCGCACGCGCCTGGGAGCTTTCGGGCTTTCTGAAAAACTGCTGGAGATCAATCGCGCGGGTGTCCGGCTGGCGCGCGAGGCGGCAGGCGAGACGGCGTTCGTGGCCGGAGCCATCGGTCCGCTGGGGGTACGCATCGAGCCGTTGGGTTCGATGTCGTTTGCCGAAGCCAACGCCGCGTTTCGCGAGCAAGCCGAAGCGCTCCTCGATGCGGGTGTCGATCTTCTGATCCTCGAGACATTCACTGATCTGAACGAACTGCGCGAAGCGATCCTGGCCGCGCGTGCAGCGGCAGGTCCGGAGATGGTCATCGTCGCGCAAGTAACCATCGATGACGCAGGCAACATGCCGGGCGGCGCAACGCCTGAAATCTTTACGCACCAGTTGGATGAATGGCCCGCTGACGTAATCGGCCTCAATTGCTCGGTGGGTCCTAAGGCCACGCTGGAGACCATCGAGCGCATGATGCAGTATTCGCATAAGCCGATGAGCGCGATGCCGAACGCCGGCTTGCCCGCGATGGTCGAAGGCCGCAAGATTTATCTGTGCTCACCCGAGTACATGGCTCAGTACGCGCGCCGCATGCTGTGGGCGGGCGTGAGAATCCTCGGCGGCTGCTGCGGAACCACGGCCGAGCATATCAAGCTGATTCGGTCCGAAGCTCGATCGCTGCACCCGCTGACCAAGAAGCTTACCGTAACTGTGGAGGAGCCCACCGCAAAAGCCAAGGCACTGCCGAACGCCCCGATTGCTTCCAAGAGCAAGCTAGGAGCGAAACTGGCTACAGGGAAGTTTGTCGCCTTCGTTGAGATTCTGCCGCCGCGCGGTGTAGATGCCTCGAAAGAGGTCGAGGGCGCGAAGATGTGCGCTGCGCACGGCATCGACTGCATCAACGTTCCTGACGGCCCGCGCGCCAGCGCCCGGCTTAGCGCGCAAGTGACCTGCCAGGTGATCCAACAGCAGGCGCACATCGAAGCGGTTTTACACTTCTGCTGCCGGGACCGCAATATTCTCGGCATCCAATCGGAGTTGCTGGGCGCGCACGCGGTCGGAGTGAAAAATCTGATCTGTATTACGGGCGATCCGCCGCGCATGGGTACTTATCCCGACGCCACCGCGGTGTTTGATGTCGATGCCATCGGGCTCACCAACATCGTCAATAATCTGAACCACGGCCTCGATATCGGCGGTAATCCGATGGGTTCGCAAACGGCGCTGCTCATCGGCGTGGGCGCGAATCCGGGCGCGCTCAACATGGATGAGGAGATCCGCAGGCTGGAGTGGAAGGCCCAAGCAGGCGCCGAGTACATCGTTACGCAGCCGGTGTTCGACCTGGATCTGTTGGAACAGTTTCTGAAGCGCACCGAGCAGTTCAAGCTCCCCGTGATCTGCGGCGTTTGGCCACTCACGAGTTACCGTAATGCCGAGTTCATGGTTAACGAGCTGCGGGTGCCGGTTCCTGAACAATTCATGCAGCGGATGTTGCGGGCTGACAACGCCGAAAAGGCACGCCAGGAAGGTGTGGCGATTGGCCGCGAAATGGTGAAACGGGCGCGCTGCATGGTGGCGGGCGTCCAGTTGAGCGCCCCCTTTGGCCGGTACCCGATGGCAATCGAGGTCGCCGAAGCCATCGGACCGCGAGATTGAAACTTGGGATTGACCCTTGGCCACAGATCTGATTGAGATTGACGCGAGCAATCCGCTGCCGGAGGCAATCGAGCGTGCCGCGCAACATCTGAGGCGCGGCGACGTAGTAGCTATTCCAACGGAAGCCCTGTATGTACTCGTGGCCGATCCGCTCAACTTAAACGCGGTCGGGCGGGTGTTCGCCGCCAAAGGCCGCGAAATTCACCGCGCGCTCCCGATGCTCATCAGCGGCACATTCATGGCGGAGCAGCTTGCCAAAGAACTATCGATGCGGTTTCATCTGCTGGCCCGGCACTTTTGGCCCGGACCGCTGACCCTCATTGTGCCCGCCTCGGCCAAGGTTCCTTTGAAGGTCACCGGAAACACCGGACGCCTGGCGATGCGGCAGTCAAGGTCGCGCGTCGCGCAGGCGCTGCTCGATTGGCTGGATCAGCCGCTCATCGCCACGAGCGCGAACATTTCCGGACAACCGACCTGTCGCAGCGGCATCGAAGTGTTCGGAATGATGGACGGAAGAGTCGATCTGGTTCTCGACGCCGGTACTTTTTCCGGCGCCGGCGCGACCACTGTGGATGTCACCGAGCCTGAGTGGAGAGTGATCCGTGAAGGCGCGATCACCGAAAAGGAAATCGCCGAGTGTTTGCGTCGCCAATGAGTCGCGGTCTCTAACGCCCGACCGCCGATCTCGATTCCTTCCAGCTCCAGGCGGTCCGCACAATCTCTTCGAGCGTGGAATGTTCTGCCCGCCAATGGAGCAGCCTCGTTGCCTTGGAAGCGTCCGCTACTAACGCCGGTGGATCGCCTGCCCGCCGGCCCACTTCACGGGCAGGCACTTTCCGCCCCGAGACGCGCTCGACCATTGCGATCACTTCGCGCACGCTTTGACCGCGGCCGGTGCCGAGATTGAAGGCCGTACTCGGGCCGCCCTGCTGTAAGTAACGCAGCGCCGCAACGTGCGCGACGCCCAGGTCCGTGACGTGCAGATAGTCGCGAACGGCGGTGCCGTCGGGTGTGTCGTAGTCGGTCCCGTAAATTTCGAGCGCCTTGGTGCGTCCCATCACAGCCGAGATTGCGACTGGGACGAGATGCGGCTCCGGATCGTGCTCCTCGCCGAGTTGGCCTTCGGGATCGGCCCCAGCAGCGTTGAAATAGCGTAGCGCTGCCCAGCGGAGACCGTGAATCGAGCCGAACCAGTGAAGCAGCCGCTCGACCATGACTTTCGATTCGCCATAGGGACTCACGGGATTTTGCGGATGATCCTCGTCGATAGGAATCCTGAGCGGGTTCCCGTAGGTCGCGCATGTCGACGAGAACACGATCGTCCGCACTCCGGCCGCGTGCATGGCTTCAAGCAGGCTCAGCGACTGGACGACGTTATTGCGAAAATACAACTCAGGCTCATGCATCGACTCGCCGACGTAGGCGAACGCCGCGAAATGCAGGACGGCGTCGATATTATGCTCGCGAAAGATTCGCTCCATTGCGGCGCGGTCGCCGATGTCGGCTTCAATCAGCGGTCCCCACTGCACGGCCTCCCGGTGACCGCGTTCCAGATTGTCGACAACGATGGGTTGGAGTCCGGCTTGCGCAAGTGCCTTGGCAGTATGGCTGCCGATGTATCCGGCGCCGCCGGTGACTAGGATTGCCATGGAATCTCCGATTCTAGCAATTCAAATGAAGTCGGCGAAGCTTTTTCGCAGTCGGAAAAACCACGCGTATCCGAACCAGCACAAAAGGAAGCCCACCAGCCACAGCTTAACCAGCGGAAACAGAGCGGGCGCATGATGTTCCAGCAGGATGGATCGGTATCCGCGCACGAGCACGAACATCGGATTTTTGTGAAGCAACGTGACCATCGCCGCCGGAAGCGTATCGAAATGATTTTCGGCGTAACAGATCGGCGTGATGAAAAACCATAACGTCAGCAGGAAACCCATGATCTGGCCGAGATCACGGAAGAAAACGCCGAGCGCCGCGAGAAACCAGGACATTCCGAGTGTAAAGAGCAACTGGGGAATGAGCAATATCGGCAGCCACAGCATTGCGAGCGGGATCGAATGGCGAATCAAAAGCAGCGCGACCAGGAAGATGCCGGCGGCGAAGAGCTCCGTCACCAGGCCGGAAACCACCTGGTTCACCGGCAAAGTTTCGAGCGGAAAAATCAGCTTCTTGACAAAATTGCGATGTTCTAAAATCACGAATGGCGCGCGCCCGGCGGATTCCGAGAATGCGAGCCACGGCAACATTCCCGCCAGGAAGTACAGAGCGAATCCAGTGGAGCTTTGTTCAGGGCCGAAGCGGGTTTGCAAGACGACGCCGAAGACGAAGAAGTAAGTGGTCATCAATAGCAGGGGGTTGAGTATTGTCCAGAAAACGTCGCCGAATGAGCCGCGGTAGCGGGCTAGGATGTCGCGCCGCGCCATGGATCGAATCAAGCGGCGATTCTGAAGCACCGTGCGCCATGGTCCGGAAAGGAACTTCGGCAATGAACTGCGCAAGCGCCGGCGCTGGAGACTGCGGAGGGTTGTCACTTCGCGATGCAGTAAGCGCACTTCCCCTGACGAGACTTCGGCCTGAAGCAGAAGGAACGATTCACCGCGCGTGTACGACCAGCCGCGCGATTGGTCGACGGGTGAGACGTAGATGCGATAGCCGCCGGGCTCGGGAGGGAATGCAATCGCGAGTTCGAAAGAAGCGGACTCTCCCGCCGGAACATCGCGCGCCGACGGAACCCACTCGCCCTCAAGAATAAAGCGATTGCTCTCGGGATCAAAAAACTGCCAACCGAGAGAAAAACTTTCAGCGCGCCATGTTTCGCGCGACCTATTTTCGACCGTGACGCGCACCCTGATGCTGAGCCCGAGGACCTCGGTCTCGACCTCGCGGAACACAACCGGGTTCATTGATACAACCAGCCAGGATAGCGTTCCACCATCGGCCCAGTCTTCCGGCCGACCGCGTAGATTCCGTCGCCGCGCAACTCCGCAGAAAACTCGTAGCGCGCCAACATGTGTTTGACCCATGCGTGCTCGGGCCGAGGCTCTTCACGGAACGGGCCCGTGTCGAGCAGCTTCACTTCGAAGCCCGAGTCCACCAGAAGGCGAGCGATCTCGCGCGGCGTGTACTCGCGGTTGTGTCGCGCTTCGGTTTCCTGTCCATCCGTGCGCGGGCGGATGTAAGCCGAAAACAAACCCGGATGATAGCCGGACAGAATTCCGGAGATCGCGCGCAGAGATGCGAGGTTCGGCGTTGTGAGCACAAAATGACCGCCTGGTTTCAGAATGCGATTCACTTCGCTCATCATGTGCATCGGATCGGCCGTCAGGTGTTCGAGCAGCTCGCAGCACAAAACAGTGGAGAAGTAGCCATCGTCATACGGAAAGCGATCTCGCTCGGCATCGAACAGTTCGACGTCGCACGTGAATCGCTCACCGCCGGTCGAAGTGACAGTGCGATGTTCGATGCTGCCCGCCGGCCCGTAGTAGCATCCACGAACCTCGCCGTATCCCAGGCGCGTCTGCAGTGCCGGCGTGATTTGCAGGTATGCGCCCATCTCGAGAATTTTGTCATTCGGACCGCCCGGCGGCGTGATCGCAAGCGTCTTGTCGAAACGCGTGAGATGAGTTTCGACATACGCCGCCGCGGCTGCATCGGGCGCCCAGGAACGGATGTATGCGGGCTCTATGGTGACCGGCTCTTCGGTGACCACGGCCGGTTCCGGAGCCGGTTCGACCTCGTCCGCCGTTGCTGGCTGGTCGCAGCTGCCGGGATCGGCCACCCACTCTAGAAAGTTCGCGTATCTTCGCGCGACCTTCTGCCAAGTACACTCGCGCTCCACCCACGCGCGGGCGCGCGCGCCCAGCTCGCGGCGAAACTCGGGCCGGCTCACCAACAGATTCAAGTACTCGAATAAGTGGTCCTCTTCGCTTGCGTCAACCGGCGCTTTCAAACAAATACCGGCCGGCAGCTCGCAAAACGAGCCAACCTCGGACACGATCACGGCCTTGCCCAATCCGAGCGCCCGCATGAGCGTGCCGGAATTTTCTCCGACCGTGGGAAAGCGCAAGTTGAGCACGATGTCGCAAGCCGCCAGGTAACCGACGAACTCGTCGATGGGTTGGTAGCCCAGCACGCGGATATTCGCGCCGAGATCGAGCGAGTGGATCTGCGATTCCAGCCGCAACTCGGGATGCGGCTCGCCGGCCAGGATCATTTTCGCGCGCGGATCTACACGCACCAGCCGCCGAAACGCGCGCAAGGATTCGGCGATCCGCTTGTACGGCTTCAAATGGCCGAAAATGCCGATGAGCGGCGTGGTCTCATCGAGCCCCAGCTTCTGCCGGTAGTCCGCGCGGCTGGCCTCGGGGACCCAAGCGCCGTGGTGGATTCTCGCGATGGGTTTTTCGAATCCGGCTTCGCGTAGAGCGCGTTCGACATGCGCGCTGTGAACGATGGCAGCTTTAGAACGGCACATCAGGCGGCGCAGCATCGGCAGACCTTCATAGTCCGGGCCGACTTCAAGCCGCCGTACACGGTGCGAATACTCGATGGCGGACGGGTCGCCTTCTTCGGCAACGTAGTGCATGTAAGCATCCCAATCGCCCGCTCTGATGGTGAGTTCGGCGATCAGATGATGCAGATTCGCTTCGTGAATCACCACCACGCCCGGATGTTGAAGGGCGGTCTGATAGCAGAAGCCATGGTCTGCATTGTTACCGATCTGGTAGAGCGCGATGTCGAAGCGAGACGGATCGAAGTTCGCATCCGCATTCGAAAACACGTGAACGCTGGCAATCCTGCCGAGCTCTTCCAGCAGCGCAGCCGAATAGTCAGCGATGCCGCTTTTCGCCGGCGGTATAGGAGAAAAGAAAGCGACTTGAATCGGCACAGAACTCGGAACCGGGACTACTTTAACAGCTCCATAGAAAAGGTTCCTAGCTCGAGTGGAACGCGAACCAGCGCCGGCGTGCGCGCGCGGTCCTTGAGAAAGTACACTTCGAACCCGATGTTGGATGCCGAACCTTTGGCCGATGCAGTTACGCGCTCGGTTTCGACAGCCTTATCGCCGATGCGCACAGTCTGCGTTCCACCGAATTCGAGAGTGATTTCATATTGCGCTCCGAGGAAAACGGTTTGCCTCTGCGGGATGCGTCCCTGGCTCAGCTCGCGGCGCGCATAGTAGAGGTATGTGAGAGCATCCTTGGAGCAGGGCGCCGCGGAAATATCTGTCGTTTCGCCGCCCACGGCTCCGCGCGTGACGGTTCCCTGGTGCGGATCGAACGTCATCTTCTCATCGATCTTCTTGGCTCCGTGCTTGGTGGTGCGCAGAAATTCGGTGGAGCAGAAATCGTCGACAGCCTGGGAGCGATAGCGGTCTGCGACCGCGAAGCCGGGAACGCCTGCATCAATGTCAAAGTTGAAGTGATACCGCGCGGGCGATCCACTGGCGCTCAAAGATGCTTCGCCCAAGCTCAGGCCGCTCGGCCAATTGATGCTGTAGCGCAGTTGTTCGTTTTCAAATACTGGCGCCGAGGACGGAACCGCCCCGGCGATGACCGCCGCAAGCAGCAGCGACCCGCGGAGTACGTGCGTATAGTTCATGGTAGTGCAGCAGAAGCGCGCTTATTTTGCCGGACCGCAGCGCGATCCGCATTTTCTGCGACTTCGTAATACAAATCCAGCGTCTTTGCCGCCGTTCGTTCCCAACTAAACATCGCGGCCCTCTGCGTGCCGAGCCGCTCCATACGCATGCGCAGCTCCGGGTCGAGCAGCAGGTCACGCATCGCGAGTACCAGCTGCTCTGCGGAGTGAGGATCGAACAGGAGGGCGGCAGAGTCGGCCACTTCCGGCATACCCGAAGTATTCGAACACGCAACTGCACGCGCGCTCGCCATTGCTTCCAGGATCGGCAGACCGAAACCTTCATAGAACGACGGATACACGAAAAGGTCGCAGGCCCCATAAAGCTGGCGCAGCTGCTCGTCGCCAACGAAGCCGGTAAAGTGGATCCTCGACGCAGCGTCGGATTTGCGGGCAGCCGCGCGAACGGCTGCGCTGTGCCAGGTCTCCTTACCGACAATTACTAAGTGATGGGGAAGTTGCGGGTGCGCCTTGATCAGCTGCTCGAACGCTCGGATCAAACCAAGATGATTCTTGCGCGGCTGCAGGTCACCGACAGTGAGAATGAACGGAGCAGTCAGGCTCAGCGATGACTTCACGCTGCGCTGCGCTAACTCTCGCGATACCGGGCGAAAGTCGCTCGACACACCGTTCGGCAGCACCGTGATTCGCTCTTCATCGAGACCATAGGCGGCCTGAATGCTGCGTTTTGAAAACTCCGTCACCGTGAGCACGCGCGCTGCCGCTTTCACCGTCCTACGCACAGTACAGCGCAACTGCAAGGCGCGAAAACGTGTGAAGTATTCCGGGTGTTCGAGGAAACTCACGTCGTGCACGCTGACCACGATCGGCGTATTACAAAAGACGGGCGCGGTGTACTGGACGTGCAATAGATCCGGGCGGTCCTGACGAAGGCGGCGCGGAATATCGAATCCCAGACGTACGAACGGATTTACCGAGACGCTGTGCTCTTGAAAACGGCCAGGTAACGCGTCTTGCGCGTGCCGGCGCGATACGTAGGTCACGAACTCTGCTTGCTGGTCCAATGCGGCAAAGCAGCGAAGGATATTTCGAATGTATGTTTCGTTCCCCGTGAGATGCTGGCCGATCGCGTGAGCGTCTACCGAAAAGCGCATTTGCCTACTCCAGTATAGAGGGTTTCTCTTGCTAACACGGGATTCTTCACAAATCATTCACAACCTGCGCACAAAAACCCGCTGCCGGACACGCCCACCCAACGCCCCCACCACTAACCCCCGTCTTATTAAGGCTCTGACGGGTAGACTATCTCTGATCCCCTGCCGTTTCAAAAACCGGCCCCAGCCGTTCCCAAGCGGCGCGCCAGGTGTAACGTCGCTCGTAAACGGCGCGGCCATGCCACCCGATCCGGTGACGCTCCGCTGGGCAGTCGAGTAACTGGGAGATTATAGCGGCGAACTCGCGGGGATCGTCGGCAACGACCAAATCTTCGCCGTTTTTTATTATAAGCCCTTGAGCCCCGAATGTGGTGGAGACTACCGCGGTGGCAGCGGCCCAGGCTTCAAGAATCTTGACGCGGGTTCCGCTGCCAGAGAGTACAGGAACGACCGCAATTTGCGCGGATGCGAGCGTCGCGATCGCATCTTCGACGAAGCCTGTTATCTCCACTTGAGGATCGCCGGCCACCAGATCGTGAATGGCGTGCGCGTTCTTGCCAATGATGCGCCATTTCAAACCTGGGCGCGGGCGGATCTGTGGCCAGATCCGGTCGCGAAAGAAACGGATCGCTTCGATATTCGGTGCGTATTCGAGATTGCCGCTGAATGCGATTCCGCTGCGCTCGTCTCGCGTGGGTGCGGGAACTTCAGGCAGCGCGTTGGGGTAGATCGTGATCGTGGAGCCCGGAACCATTGGACGGATCTGCTCGGCATCATGCGCCGACGTGACCAGGATGCCGTCGAATTGCCGAAGCAGTCGCTGCTCCAGGCGGCGAGCCGCGGTTGCGAAGCGCCGGTGCGCGGCAGCCTCGAAGAATCTCGCCCGCTCGGCCATGCTTTCGTGCCAAGCGGAATCGACGTCTGTCAGATCGACAAGCACGCGCTGGGCATGTGGGCGGACCTGCTCGACATATGGCGCGCACCAGAAATGATCTAGAATCGCAACGTCGTAGTGCTTCGCGGCGATTAGCTCGCGCAGGCGGTCGCCAAAGCCCGCGAACCGATCGACTAGCGGGGGAACTCCGCGCAAAACGCGCGAAAGGTTCCGAGCGATGCGCGCCGAAGAGGTTTTGGAATGAAATGGCAGGTCGATCACGTCCACGCGAGCGACGCGTCCTTCGGGAATCGCAACCGCCGGATCGGGTGCGCCCGGTTCGCGGAACAGAACCAGATGGACTCTGCGATTGCGCGCCAGAAACTCCACCAGCGATGCCGCGCGCAACGATCCGCCGCCGATGGCCGGGTACGGCGCTTCCGGCGCAACGAACAGAGCGTCAGGTCTTGTTTCCAAAGCGCCGGAGGGCCTGTTCATAGACGTCGTGGGTAAGCTGCGCAGTTTTGGTCCACGTGAATTCAGCGGCCCGCCGGAGGGCCTTCGCGCGCAACTCGCTGAGTTTTTGCGGATTCGGCAGGATCGCGCGCAGTGTTTCCACCCATGCGCGGCAGTCACGCGCATCTACTAGAATCGCCGCGCCCCCCGCTACTTCCGCCACGGCGGGATCGTTCGATGCGATCACCGCTGCGCCGCACTGCATGGCTTCGAGCACCGGCAGCCCGAAGCCTTCATAGTACGACGGATAGACGACCGCCAGCGCGCCGGAGATCAACGAGGGGAGTTCCTCCTCGCCGGTCAATCCGAGAACCCGCAGTCCCGGCTCGTGCGCGATTTCGGCGGCGTCTTCGCGGCGGCGTCCCGCGATGACCAGATCGACAGGATAGTCGCGATGAAATTCTCGCCACGCATCGATCAACATAGGAAGATTTTTCCTCGGCTCGATCGTGCCGACGTACAGGATGTACGGCCGCTCGCCGGGTCCATGCGCGACGGGACGGAAAGCCGACGCCGCCGCATGCGGGATGGCGACTACGCGGCTGGCCTGCAACCGGAACCGCTCGATGGCCTGCTTGCGCACAGCTTCCGACGGCGTAATCACCATTCCAGCCAGGCCCAGACGCAGCAGAATCGGCGTGCGGCTGCGGACTCGATCCGATTCGCTGTGCCAGTTCGGATCCATCCAAGGCGAGAGATCGTGCAGCGTCAGGACGCTCCCGCACACGGGAAGATACGGAACCGCAAAATCGGTGCCGTGAAAAACGCGGATCTTGAGGCGCGCGATCTCGCGCTGCAATCCCCAAAGCCACCAGCGGCGATCGAGCATGCTTCTCGGCGGTCGCCCGGTCTTGAGATTCGGCGCGGCAGTTCTGGGCGCTTGGAACGGTTGATCGGAGAGCAGCCAGTACGAATCGTCGGGGAAGGCTTCAGCGAGCGCGATGCTAAGTTGTTCGGTGTATCGCCGCACCCCGCCGCTCGGAACGGTCAACGGGGTCGCGTCCAGGGCGATGATCACTCTTCGATACTACAGAGTCCTACCGACTTCTGAGTAACTGGCGCAAAACGGAGTGCGGCGCGAGGCGGTTCATGACAGGCTTGGCGGTGCGCGCCACCCTTTGCGCCTTGAGTAATCGCGCGGAAAACGGAGCGCGCGCACCGCTTACTTTGGTTTCATAAGGCGTCCGCGCACCCTTTCCGGGCGAGCGCGTTAAAGGATCACGGTCTCATAGCCCTGACGTAAGGTCGCGGGCCGAAACGAAGTACCGCTTCCCGGCTCTTCACGGGGGCATCGGAGTAGTCGATTTGGCGGTCGGGCCTGCGGGCGAGGCGTTGGAGTTCGTTTCGTTGTTTGTCAGTGAGCGGCGTCGTAGAGCGCGCTCGCTGGGATTCGCTTTTCGAGCCGAGATGATTTTCTTGGTCATTGTTCTTTCTCGCCCTTGCGTGCACTCGCGAGCGCTGATTGATCTTGAAAAGATTGAATGAGAATATGCGGATCGGGATTCTTGGATCGGGGTTGATTGGCAGCAAGTTCGGGATCGTGTTTGCGTGGGCGGGGCATGAAGAGGTCTTCAGTTATTCTCGCAGCGGCGAAAGCTGAACAAGCTGGCCAAGAAGCTGGGGCCAACGGGCACATGGGAACACCCGCCGAAACAGTGCGCGATGCGGTGCCCTGTTGCTCGCGGTTCGCTGGACGCGGGTCGATGATGTATTGGCCAAGGCAGGCAGCTTAAAGGGTAAGACGCTGCTGACATGCTCCCTACCGATGAGCAAAGACGACACTCGGCTGGTGATCGGGCACACGACTTCAGGCGCGGAGGCTTTGGCGTCGAAGGTCCGGGGGGCGGATGTGGTGTCCGCCTTCAGTACGGTGCCGAGCGAGGTCTTGTTTCCCGTGTTCAAGAGACGCAGAAACAAATCGCGACTGGATCTCATTTATTGCGGAGGCGATGAGGAGCGAAGCGCAAGGCCGCCCGACTGATCGGCGATGTGGGTTTCAATCCGGTGGACGTTGGCCCGTTGTCGACAGCCCCTTATGTTGAGCCCTTCTCCCTGCTGGTGCGACACTTGCTTACGATATTTCGGGCGGTCCGGAGTTAGCATCGCTTCAAGCGATTTAAGAAGCACCGCCGGTAATGGAATTCGCAGCTCAGAGTTATTGTAGTTGTGGAACTGCGGCCCACTGCCTCACAATCTCCGAAACGGCCCGGACGAAGTCGACGGGATGCGTAGGCTTCTCGACGAAGTCCACGACGCCGAGTTCGCGGGCCATACGGCGGTCGGTCTCGTTGGATTCCGACGTAAAGACGACGACGGGCACGTAAGGGTCAGCGGACTCGAGCACCGACCAACCGGACATCTTGGGCAGATTCAATTCCAGAATGACAAGATCAGGTTGAATACTTTTGGCCGCCAGCATCTGACATGCTCGCCGGCCATCCGGCGCGACACGAAGGTTGATAGGATATGGCTCTTCGGCTAGCGCCTGTCGAATTAGTAGTATGTTCCCTAGGTCGTCGTCAACGACGAGTATTTCAATTGGTTTCATAGCGTCCTCCCGCAGCAGCATGGTCCGCGCGTCCGCTCGATTGCTATTTGTATGATTATGGAATTGTCTAATAGTAGACGGCGGCAGCCCGCCTATGTTTCCCAGTCTTGAGACAGAATTTCCGCAAGACTAGTCGACATTGCAGACGGGGCGCCGCCGGCCACACTAATGATATTGCTGTTCCTACTTGGCGCACTTATGCGCGAGGATCAGCGCTGGAATTGCCAACTACTTATTGTATTAACCGGATACTATTATCCGGTCCGCGGGCGTTAAATTGTTTCGTCACCCGGCTCTGCGCCATGGACGAAGCAACACCAGCCCAACGAAACCGCTTCCCATGAACGCGAGAGAAGCCGGCTCGGGCACAGCGCTGCCGGGGTAGCGCTGAGATCGATAGTGAGGTTGGCGACCCCGGCACCAGTGCGACGATGGTGTAGACCTCTTCGAGAGAGTAGGGGCCTGGTCCTGTCGCGATCGACATGGTATCCGTCTGGGTGCCGATGCCCGTAAATGTCGCGTGATCTAAGGCAGTCCCGTTGGGAGGAGAGAGACGCCGTTGCTTGGATCAAGGAAAGTGGATAAGGTGGTCGATGTCCGACCCGAGATCAAGTTGCTAGTCAGACCGCTGGTGACGTTGACCGTGCCCGTGGGTGAAGTAACGCCGGTCTCGGTGAACCAAAGAATCAGGGGGCCAGGCCCTCCGATGTTCAAGTCGATCGTATTGGTGTCGAATTGGCCCGAGGGTAGCGGAGCGGTACCGATCGCATCGGCTTCGACCAGGAACGAATCATTTCGCCCGCAGCATACGGTCAAAGGAAGGGTAAGCGGGCTCGTTGTAAGAGTGGGCGGCAACATGGGAGTTTCTCCGTCGTTAATAGTGATGGTGTCCGCTTTGCGCTGGAAATCAAGGCATCGCAGCGCCTGCAAGCACCACCGCAGTTAGGCCGAACTTGCGCATCTCCTTCGTCCCTCCATAAATTTATCGGCGGGTCCGCCGATGGTGGCCCGTATCGGCAGTCTAAATCGGAGGCTCCTGTCAGAGTCAGCGATTTATGGCCTAAATTCACAGGAATGTGATGGGTGTAACCGTGAATTCATGCAAATTGTTAGCCACTATCATTTGTTCCTGCGCTATGACACGTTGTTAGGCACACTGACTTAACTCGACAATCGATGATGTGGCGGCGATGGCGCACCGGAATTTTGCAACGCGAAAGACTTCGGTGATGTAAGTTTGGCCGTGTCTGCTGCAGTGCGGAACGAGGATGTGCGGCAGTTGTTAGCTGGGACGTAGGAGTTGCCGATGTAGTGTTAATCGGCTTTCGTTCCCGGTTGGAAAGTTGGATGCGGACGCATCCCGCAATTCAAGAGTAGCAGGTAGTTGGATTGAAAGTCTAATCCGCTGAAAACGCAGCAAATTGAGTCACGAAAACCAAACGAAAACGCTCGATTCTGAAAGCGAAGTTCAGTAGTATCGAGTTCGTGGAAGAGAAAGCGTCGAACGTCGGACCCGCAGGGATTGACATCGTGTTTGAACGGTTCGGGAATCGAGACGCGCCAACGGCGCTCCTGATCATGGGGGTTGGAGCGCAAATGATTCACTGGCCGGACGCTTTTTGTCATGCGCTCGCCGAGCGTGGATTGCAGGTACTCCGGTTCGATAATCGCGACTCGGGGCTTTCGACGCACATGCAGGGTACGCCAGCTCCGAATCTTCCGGCAGTGCTCGCGGGTGACCTGTCGTCGGTTTCGTACACGCTGTCGGACATGGCGGCCGATATAGTAGGGCTGTTGGACTTTCTCAACATCGATGAGGCGCATGTCGTGGGCGCGTCGATGGGCGGTCAGATCGCGCAGACCATGGCGATTGAGCATCCGAAGCGAGTGCGGTCGCTGACGTCGATGATGTCGACGACTGGCAACATGGGAGAGGGTCAACCGCGGCGGGAAGTGCTGCGGGATTTGTTTTCGGGGCCGCCGGCGGTCACTCGAGAGGACGTCGTTCGGCGGATGATCTTGGCTTCGCAAATGGTTGGCTCGCCGCGTTATCGTGCTGATGAGAGTGAGGTCGGCGCGCGAGCAGGGCGTGCGTATGACCGATCGCACGATCCGGCGGGGACAGCTCGGCAGGCGATCGCGACGATCGCATCGGGGGATCGCACGGAACGGCTGCGTGAGGTGCAGGCGGCGGCGCTGGTGATCCACGGCCTTGACGATCGCATGTGCGACGTAAGCGGGGGGCAAGCGACGGCCGAAGCGATTTCGGGAGCGGAGTTAGTGCTGATCGAAGGGATGGGGCATGACCTGGGGCCCAGGGAGCAGTTAGTAACACAAATCGCCGAATTTGTGTGGCGCGTGGAGCGTAAAAAAAATTTAGGAGCCGCGGCGCTAGACTGAGTTGCGATGCGTGCAGTGATTGTTGGCGCCGGGATCGGTGGACTGGCGGCAGCGGTGGCGCTGCGGCGGATTGGAATCGAGACGGTGAATCTCGAGCGCGTGGGGGAGATCGGCGAGGTAGGCGCCGGGCTTTCCATCTGGTCGAACGCGGTGAATGCACTGCGAGCGCTTGGCGTCGGAGACAAGGTCGTGGCTCGAGCGTCCGTGGTTGAGCGCATCCCGTCGCACACGCTGAGCGGGCGTTTCATCGGCGTCACCGATCTTTCCGAGATCAGCCGCGCGGCGGGTGCGCCTTGCGTTTGCGTGCACCGCGCAGTGTTGCAGCGAGTCCTTCTCGAGGAATTGCCGGCGGGGTCGGTGCGGACTGGTGTGCGGTGCGTTGGGTTTGACGGGTCGAACGCAGTGTTGGACGGCGGCGCGCGCGTCGAGGGCGATCTATTGGTGGGCGCGGACGGGATTCGTTCGACGATTCGCGAGGGGCTGCATGGAGCAGCGGCGCCACGATATGCGGGCTATACCTGCTTGCGCGGGATTTGCGGCGACTCGGGAGCGCTCAAGGATAAGTCGGCGCTGCTGGCGGTCGGGTCGGGGATGCAGGTCGGGGTGTGGCCCTGCGGCGCGGGGCAGCTTTACTGGTTCCTGACGAAGAACGCGCCGGCAGGGACAAAGCAGAGGAAAGACGACGTGGTGGCGCTGTGCCGGCCATGGGGTTTGATCCACAAGATCGTCGCGGGCACGGCGGAAGAAGCGATCGTGCAGAGCGATATTTTCGACCGGCCGCCGCTCAAATGTTGGGGACGCGGGCGCGTCACGCTCGCAGGCGACGCGGCGCACGCGACGACGCCGAATCTCGGGCAGGGCGCGTGCCAGGCGCTGGAGGATGCAGTGGTGCTGGCGGATTGCGTCCGGCGGTTGCAGCCGGTAGAGGCGGCGCTCGGCGAATATGAGAAGCGGCGGATCCCGCGCACAACGATGATCGTACGCAATTCGTGGGAGAGCGGGCGGACGCTGCAGATAGATCGGCCGGCGCTGGAAGCGCTACGGAATTGGTTTATGGGGAGTCGTATGGGAAAACATTTCTCGGCGCGGACGTTCCAGAAGCTTTTGACGTATCGAGTGCCAAAGCTGTAGTTGGCACTGTGTCTAAGGAGGACAATGATTCCGTCAGAGAAGAGTGCGGCAGTGAAGCGGGGCTTGTCAGAGGCTTTTGGCGTAACCGAGGTCGAGGACATACAAAGGATGACGCGAGGCCTCAGCTCGGACCTGGTTTTTCGAATCGTCGTGAAGGGCGCACCGTACCTGTTGCGGGTGATGACGAGAATCGATGAGAGGAAGGATCCGGTGCGCATATTCGCCTGCATGAAAGCGGCGGCTGAGGCAGGCCTTGCGCCACGCCTGTGGCACACCAACATGGAAGACGGGATTTCGATCATGGACTTTGTCGAGGCGGCGCCGTTTCCTGTGCAGGAGGCGCTGGTAAGGATTCCGGCAGTGTTGAAGAGACTGCATGCGCTGCCGCGTTTTCCGAAAACGTTCAATTTCGTCACGGCACACAACGGATTTATCTGGAGATTGCGCGGGGCGAATTTGCTGCCGAAGGGCGAGGTGGAGGAAGCATTCGAGCGCTACGCGCAGTTGTGTGCTGTTTATCCGCGCGTCGATTCGAACATGGTCTCGAGTCACATGGATCTGAAACCGGAGAACATTCTTTTCGATGGCAAGCGCGTGTGGCTGGTGGATTGGGACGCGGCTTTTGTAAACGATCGCTATTTCGATTTGGCGGTTGTGGCGAATTTCGTCGTGACCGATGATGCGGAGGAGAAAGCGTATCTCTGTGAGTATTTCGGACAGTCCGCCGATGAATATCAACGGGCGCGATTTTTTCTAATGCGGCAGGTGCTGCACATGATGTCCGCGGCAGTGTTTCTGCTGCTGGCATCCGCGGGCAAAGTCGTGGAACCCGGCGAGAAACTGCCGGCGTTCCGGGAATTTCACGAACGCATCTGGGCAGGAGAGGTCAACCTGGCGGACAACGCTATGAAAAGCGTTTATGGCGGGGTTCACTGGCGGCAGTTGGTTGAGAACATGCGGCACGAGCGATTTGAGGAGGCGTTGAGGATCGTCTCGGAGAAGCACAGAGGAGAGGAAGGCGGGCAGCAGCTTTTCCCAGCCGCTGCGTTCTCGGGCGCTCAGTGAGCGCACACCGCGCCACTACTGAACTGGCCGCGAGCCGGTGATGAGGATGTCTACTAGCCTTCGGGCGCTCTGCCGCCAGTCGGGACTGGCAGAGACGTGGGCGACGCCGACCAGAGCGCGCAGAAGATCGAGGGGGTCGACATCTTTCCGAATCTCGCCGCTCTTGATGGCGCGCTTCACGAGCGATCGGATGGCTTCATGGATCTGCGCGTAGGCAGCTTCGAACACCTTGGAGTGATCGCCGACCAGCGCATTCAGCGCGGCGGCGATTATGTGTTTGGTCGCGACGGCATCGACGAACAACAAGAGCCAAGCTCGTAGCGCTTCGATCGGAGGCAGGTCTTGCGCGAACCTTCGCTCGGCGGCGGCGAGCTTTTCCATCTCAGTCCGGTAGACCGCTTCAAGAAGCGCTTCGCGGGTGGGGAAGTGGCGGTATAAGGTTCCTGGTCCGACGCCGGCCTGTTTCGCAATGTCGTCCAGGCTGGTATCGGCGCCTGAGCGGGCGAACGCCTCTTTGGCTACTTCGAGAATGCGTTCGCGATTGCGCTGCGCATCGGCACGCGGCTTTCGGGCGGCTGGCGGTCGAGACTTGGCGGGCATGAATTAAAGTTGCAACCGGAGACAGTCTCCGATTATTATTACTATTCGGAGGCTATCTCCGTTTTATCGAAGTTCGCGGCCCCCGTCAAGATCGCCCCATGGCGGCGCGACGGGCCGCTGGTAGTAGGAGGAAACAATTATGCGTGTTTTTGTTACGGGAGCGTCCGGCTTTATCGGCTCCGCCGTTGTCAGAGAATTGATCGGCGCAGGACACAGCGTGCTCGGACTGGCTCGCTCGGACGCGGCGACCGCGTCCGTCGCCGCAGCGGGAGCTGATGTTCATCGGGGCTCGCTCGAGGATCTCGATGGCCTTCGCAGCGGGACGGCGGCTGCGGACGGCGTGATCCATTTGGCATTTGGTCACGATTTCGCGAATTTCGCGGCTTCGGCAGAAGCGGATCGCCGAGCGATTGAGGCGCTCGGAGAGGCGCTCGCGGGTTCGGATCGGCCGTTGGTGGTCACGTCGGGGACGGGTCTTCTTGGGCGGCTTGGCCGAGTTGGGACCGAAGAAGATGTTGCGCCAACGGAACCGTTGCTTCCGCGCGTTTCGGAACAGACAGCAGCCTCCACGGAGGCGCGCGGTGTGCGTGCATCGGTGGTTCGTCTTCCTCCCACGGTGCATGGAGACGGGGATCGCGGCTTCGTTCCGATACTGATCGGTCTTGCGCGGGAGAAAGGAGTTTCGGCATACGTGGGCGACGGACTCAACCGCTGGCCTGCGGTGCATCGGTTGGACGCTGCTCGTCTTTACCGGCTGGCGCTGGAGAAAGGCACAAAGGGTGCGCGGTATCACGGCGTCGCCGATGAGGGCGTGCCATTGCGGGAGATCGCGGGCCTGATCGGCCGGAGGCTCAACGTTCCCGTGGTGAGCAAGACGGCGGCGGAGGCGGCTTCTCATTTTGGATGGTTCGCCCGCATCGCAGCGCTGGACAATCCGTCGTCGAGCCAGCGAACCAGAGAACTGTTGGGATGGCAGCCGACGGAGCGAGGGTTGATCGAGGATATCGATCACGCGAGGTATTTCGGCATGGGACAGGCAGCGTAGGAGATGGTGAAGAAAAGATGCGTGTCTTTGTTACGGGTGGAAGCGGATTTGTCGGCTCAGCGATTGTTCAGGAGCTGATTCGCGCGGGCCATCGGGTGTTGGGACTGGCTCGCTCCGATTCTGCCGCGAAGTGTCTTTCAGGCGTGGGCGCAGAGGTACATCGAGTCGATCTTGAAGATCTGGAAAGCACCAAGAGTGGGGCGGCCGCCACGGATGGCCTAATTCACAGGGCATTTAATCACGATTTCTCCAAATTTGCAGCAAATTGTGAGATTGTCCGGCGCGCCATAGAGGCGCTCGGTGACGTGCTGGCCGGTTCTGATCGCCCGCTGATCATTAGCTCCAGGACCGGCCCTAGTTGCGCGGGCCGCCTCGCGACCGAAGACGATGTTGCAGCTTCCGGCCCGGGGTCACTGCCGCGCGTAGAGCTTCCGAAGAGGTGGCGGTTTCGGCGGCGGCGCGGGGCCTAGCGCGTCGGTGGTGCGCCTTCCCTTGGTGCACGGCGATGGCGATCACGGTTTCCTTGCGTACGTGATCACGATCGCCCGTGAGAAAAGGCTAGTCGGCGTATCTGGGCGACGGGACCAATCGCTGGCTCGCGGTCCATCGGTTCGATACCGCGCGGCTGTACGGGCTCGCGCTCGAGAACGGCGAGGCGCGCGCACGGTATCACGCGGCGGACGAAGAGGGCGTGCTGTTTTCGGGAGGTCGCGGGCGTGATCGGGCGGCGTCTGGACGTGCCGGTCGTCGGTATCGCGTCCGAGGATGCGCCCGGTCATTTCGGCTGGTTCGCGCAGTTCGCGGGGAGAGGCAGCATGGCATCGAGCGAGAAAACCCGGGCAGCGCTGGGGTGGCAGCCGAGGAAGCCGGGGCTGATTGCCGATCTCGACCGGGGCGAGCTATTTCGAAGCCTGATCTAATTGCCTATTACCGGCGCGCTTGGAACGCCGGCGGCGCTGCGCGCGGGAAGAACGCCGTTCATGGGGTGATGCGCAAAAGATCTCGCACGCAAACCGCAGCAAGTCCAGGCCATTTTTTCACTACGATCAAAGCAAATGGACGAACCCAAGTTAGTGAAGGCACTCCTCGGATTTAGTGTGTTCGTTCTCTGGGTGCTGTTTTAGACTCTGGCAAGCGAAGCGCGGTTATCTAGGCAAAGCATCCAGAAGTACTTCGACAACAGTAGTGACCACAAGCCTTAAAAGGCGATCATCCAACATTTAGCTCATTAACATTCATCGATGCTTGGTCGCAGTTGTATAATTGGCGAAATGTTGGGTTGTCATGCGGCGGGTCGCCGGGGCTGGCGGAAGCTGCGAGTTCCAGCGAGTGTATTGGGGACGATTCTGACGGCAGCGATCATGTTGGCGAATACTGACCGCCTGGGCGCTCAGTGGCTGAATTATCCAACGCCAGGAACGCCCCTGACAAAGGCTGGCGCACCGGATCTGGCGGCGAAGACTCCGCGCGCTTCCAACGGCAAGCCCGATCTCTCCGGCGTCTGGCAGATTGAGCGTCCGCAGCCCGGCGATTACGAGCGGTTTTACGGACCGGCGGGCGCCGGCCAGGTATTTGGGGACGACGTTCGCGATCAGAACAAGTATTTTTTCAACCTCTTTATTGACTTCAAGCCCGGTGAGGAGCCGCTTCGGTTCGAGGCTCGCGAACAGACGCGGCGGAACCAGCAAAACGTCATCGCGAATTCTCCCTCGTCGCACTGCCTGCCCTACGGGTTGCCGGCCCGCTATTTTAATGCTCGGCCGTTCAAAATTTTCCAAACTCCGGAAGCGATCGTGATGTACTTCGAACTGGACGGAGCGTTTCGGCAGATCCATACCGATGGCCGGAAACTTCCGGTGGACCCTTTCCCGTCGTGGATTGGATATTCGGTAGGCACCTGGGAAGGGGACGCGCTGGTGGCGGATACGGCCGGGTTCAACGACAAGAGCTGGCTGGATGCGCGGGGACATGGGCATAGCGAAGCACTGCGAGTGGAAGAGCGGTTCCACCGGCGCGATTTCGGCCACATGGACATCGAGGCGACGGTGGACGATCCGGTTACGCTGACGAAGGCCGTCACGGTGAAGTTTACAGTGCATCTGATCCCGAACAGCGATGTGCTCGAGACCTTCTGCGCGGAGGGCGAGCGGGATCAGGTGTACGCGCAGCAACCTGCGAAGTAACTGATTTCGGAATCTGAGACATTGCATTGCCGGGTGTTTCGGCTTGCTCCAACGCGCGACAAAGATGTAAGACCAAGACCAATGAAGAATATTTACGTGCTCGTGTTAGCCATCGTTATTTCGGCAGCAGTGGCCTGCGGTCAGCAGGGCATGCGAGGGCTGAGGGCATCCGGCTATCTGACGTCGACCGAGATTTCCGGCGTACTGCGAGTGGTGCCTGCCGCGCCCGCGACTGGCGATCCGAGATTTCAGGCCGACATGGCGATTTTTCGCGCGACGCGAACGATGGAGGGATCGCCGCGCTGGAGGTTGGCGCAGGAGGACGATAACTTATCGCTCGGGGGCCTGCTGCACGCGTTCGGCTGTGCACTCGGGCTGGAGCTCACGCCGGATCATGCGCCCAAGCTGACGGTTTTGCTGAATCGCGCGAACTCGGATGCAGGAGCAGCGGCTAACGAGATCAAGTTCAAGTACCAGCACAAGAGGCCATTCCAAGTCGAGTCGGGCGACGTTTGCCTTTCCGTGCAAGGCAAAGCGGCTTTAGAGCGAAGTCCGGATTATCCTTCAGGACACACTTCCTTGAGCTGGGAGACTGGACTGGTTCTTGCTGAGTTGAGCCCCGATCGAGCTGCGGACATCCTCGCGCGGGCGAGGGCTTTCGGACAGAGTCGCGTAGTGTGCGGAGTTCACAACCTCAGCGCGGTAGAGGCGGGATGGATGACAGCTTCGGCGGTTTTTGACATGCAGATGAATTCAGCAGAGTTCAGGAAGGATCTGGAATCTGCCCGAGCAGAATTTGCGGCGCTGAAAACCGCGGGGAGCGCGAAGCCGGCCAATTGCGAATTGCAGGCGCAGATCCTTTCGAAAGACCCCTACTAGTCCCTGACCCGCGTCACCGGATGTGAATCAGTTGGTCGGCTTGCGCGAAGATAGCGGATGTTCTACGTAGTCCTGCTTCGTTTTGGCCTGGTAGGCGTCACGATCCACCACTGCGCGTTTGAACTTAGTTTGGAGCGCTCCGCGATCGAGCTTCACGCCGTATAAATAAACGCTATCAATGTCGCGGAGGTTGTGAATATTCTCCAGCGGACTTGCGTTGAGCACGACGAAATCTGCGCGCTTACCTTTGGACAGCGTTCCTGTGTCTTTGATCCGGAGGACCTCGGTTGGCCGCGATGTCGCCGCAATGAGGATCTCCTCAGGGCTCAGGCCGTAGCGCGCGTACATTGCCATTTCGTGATGATCGGCGAAACCGAAGGAGTGCTTCTGAGAAAGACCGGCATCGGTCGAGAGCACCAGCCGCGCGCCGGATTGGATGTACTTCATAAAGTTGTATTTGAGATTCTCTTCGCGTTGAAGGAACTGCGCGGTAGGTGCCGCGGAGCATGGGAGTGACCTCAGCCAGGTATTCCCTGCCCTCACTTCGGCGACGACGCTGTCTTGCATCGACTGCGCAACAAACTCGTTGTCCGGCTCGCAAAGTTCGGCCGTGTCGCCGAGGCCCATCACCGGCGCCCAATACGGCTTCTTTTCTTTGAGCAGCGTCAGAAATTCATCGTCGAGCTTTACATTGGCGATGGTGTGGACGAGGACATCGACGCCGGCTTTGACCACGGCCTTCTGGTCGTCGAGGTTCGTGGCGTGGGCGTGGACCATCATGCCGTGCCTGTGCGCTTCCTCGGTGATGGCCGCGAAGACCTCAGGCTGCAGCTTCTTCATGCCGCCGCGCGTGTTGTCGCGGTTGTCGACCCAGAATTTCACTTGCGTGATTCGCTTAGCGGCGATATCACGGACAGCAGCCACGGCTTGTTCTGGCGTGGACACCTCGCGCACCGTGTGCAGAGGCGTGGTGGCCTGGATGAGTAACTGATCCGGTCCGCCGCCCGGAGGCGCGATGCCGGCCGAAAAGAAAAAGCGCGCCGCCGGCGGAAATTTTCCCGCAGCCTGGTCGCGCTGGAACTTGATGGCGAATTCATCGGGCTGATCGCCCATCGTCATCGTTGTGCCGACTCCGTAGAACGCCTCCCGCTCCATATGATCCAGCATGTTTTCGACACTGTGATTCTCCACGCTCCAGCTCACATAGCCTTCGTACCCGGCGTGGACATGGACGTTATTAAGAGCTGGGATCACTGTCTTGCCGCTCAGATCGATCCGGCCCGCGCCCGCCGGAGCTTTCACAGAGCCTTTCGGACCAAACGCGGTGATATGGCCGTTCTGCACGAGGAGTGCTCCGTTCTCGATGGGTGGGCTTGCGTCGCCGATGATGAAGCGCGCGCCTTCGTATAGAACTGCGTTCGATTGTGAGAAGGACGGATTTGCTGTGATGAAGATCAGCGCGACGCCAAAGATGCTGCTTCCATTTTTGAGATCGGTTCTCACGTCTCACCTCCCGTGGCTGCGACGTCACTTTATAGCCTACTCCCGCAGGCATTGCAATCCGGCGCGATGCTATACTTCCTGCACCTATGCGAACCCTCATCCTCGCGCTTTCGATCACCGCCGTGCTTCAGTGTCAGCCTACAAAATCGAAGCAGGCTGAGGTGGACCGAGTCTTCGCCGCGTTCAACACGCATACGCCTGGTTGCGCGGTAGGCGTCTCGCAGGCAGGCGAAGTGGTTATGCGATCGGGCTACGGGATGGCGGACCTGGAGCGCGACGTGCCAGTCACGGCCGATACCGTCTTCGAAAGTGGGTCCGTGGCAAAGCAGTTCACCGCCGCCGCGCTGATCATGCTCGCGCGGCAGGGCAAGATTTCGCTCGATGATCCGCTGCAGAAGTATCTGCCCGAATTGCCCGACTATGGAACGCCGCTGACCATTCGCCACGTACTGAGTCATCTCAGCGGGTTGCGCGAGTGGCGGCTGATGGCGACTTTTTCGGGAATCCCGGAAGGCAAGTATGTGCTCAACAATCACGATCTGCTGCGAATCGCATCCATGCAGCGGGCGCTCAACTTCACTCCGGGCTCGGCTTACAGCTACACGAATACAGGGTTCAATATTTCGACCATTCTGATCGAGCGCGCGCTCGGAGATGGGCAGACGTTTCAGGAGTTCACGCACGAGGCGATCTTCGAACCTTTAAAGATGACGCACACGCGATGGCGCGACGATTTTCGCGCGGTCGTGCCGAATCGCGCGCTGGCGTACGAGCGCACAGAGCACGGCGGTTGGATTCAGGACACTCCGGTCGAGAACATTATCGGCGCAGGCGGCATGTTGAGCACGGTCGGCGATTGGCTTTTGTGGAATGAGAATTTCGCGCACCCGAGAGTCGGCGACGCAGAAATGTTCAAGCTGCAGCAGACTCCGGCGACGCTCACGAACGGAAAAACCATCGCCTATGCCGCGGGGCTCGAGATCGGGACAGTCGACGGGCTGCGCGAAGTGTCGCATGGTGGCTCGACCGGCGGTTACCGGACGTGGATTGGACGCTATCCCGAAAAAGCCGTGTCGGTCGCTGTGATGTGCAACTCGCCGTTGGCGAATCCAACGCAACTGGCGCGCGAGACGGCTCGCTTGTGGACCGGCGCGACGCCAGCGCCGAAGCCTGCACATTTCGATGCCGATCCCGCCAAGCTCCAGGCATTGACAGGCATGTATCGCAAGACGCGCGACAATACCGTGGTTGAAATCGTTGCGAAGGATGGCAAGCTCACGATCGATGGCCGGGTCCAACTGACTGCTACCGGCTCTGACAAATTCCTAGCTGGCGAAACCCAAGTCATTTTCGAGGACGGACGCTTCAGGGAGCTGAGCCCGAACGGCGACACGGTTTTCGAGCGAGTCAACGCGGTTCATCCATCGGCTGCCGATCTCGCATCCTTTGCCGGTGAATACGAGAGTCCTGAAACGAACGCACTAATCAGGATCGCGCTCAAAGGCAACGATCTCACGCTTGCGATTGCGTCCAATCCTCCCGTCAGGCTTCGGCCGACGTTTCAAGATGCATTCATGATGCAGGATCGCGGCGGTGCGTCGATTCGCTTCCTTCGCGACTCGTCGGGAAGCGTGACCGGATTTAGCGCGGCTGACGATCGCGTGTGGGACCTCCGATTCACGCGCAAACGCTGAAGCCGTGCCAGAATAGCGGAATGCGCGCCGCGATTCTAGCATTCACGTTGTTCTCGCCGCTTCTTGCCCAGCAGTTCGATCTCGTCATTACCGGTGGCCGGGTCATCGACGGCTCGGGCGATCCCTGGTTTTATTCCGATCTCGGCGTAAAAGGTGACAGCATCGTGGCGCTCAGCAATCTGTCGTCCGCATCGGCCGCGCGCCGGATCGACGCGAAGGGATTGGTGGTTGCGCCGGGCTTCATCGACATTCATACACACGCGAGGCGCGGGATTCTCCAGACGCCCGCCGCCGAAAATTACATCCGCCAAGGCGTGACGACGCTGATCGAAGGACCCGACGGCAGTTCGCCGCTCCCGATTGCACCGTTTCTTGGTCAGGTCGCGGCGGCGCATCCCGCGCCTAACTTCGGAACCTTCGCCGGTCAAGGCAGTATTCGCGAAGCCGTCATGGGGCTGGTTAATCGTCCAGCGACTCCCGCCGAGATCGAAAAGATGCGCGCAATTACTCGCCAGGCGATGCTCGACGGAGCATTGGGCGTGACCACGGGATTGTTTTACGTCCCTGGGAATTTCACGCCCACCGATGAAGTGATCGAGATTGAAAAAGTGGCCGGCACGATGGGCGGCATGCATCATTCGCACATGCGGGATGAAGCCTCGCATGTGCTCGACAGCGTCCGCGAAACGATACGGATCGGCGAAGAAGGCCACTTGCCGACGCAAGTCACGCATCACAAGATCATCGGAAAGGGGAATTGGGGCGGGAGCGTGGACACGATTCGTTTGGTGGATGAGGCGCGGGCTCGCGGCGTCGATGTCACCATAGACCAGTATCCTTACACCGCTTCCAGTACCGGCACGGCGGGCCTGATCCCACAGGTGTTCCAGGAAGGCGGACAGAAGGCGCTCATCGAACGGCTCGACGCGCCCGCGCAGCGCGCCAAAATCAAGCTGGCGATTATTGAGCGCATCAAGTTCGATCGCGGCGGCGGGGATCCGGCGAACGTCGTGATGGCGAACTGTTCCTGGGACAAATCGCTGGCTGGGAAAAGTCTCGCGGATATCACCAAAACTCGCGGCCGGGAAGTGACTTTCGAAAACGCGGCTGAAACACTCATGGAAATTCAGCACAGCGGCGGCTGTCAGGCTGTGTATCACGCCATCAGCGAAGAGGATCTCCAACGGATTCTCAAGTATCCGTTCACCATGGTCGGCTCCGACGGAGAGATTCCACAGTTCGGCTCGGGTGCACCGCATCCGCGCAGCTACGGGACCTTCGTGCGTGTGCTCGGCCGCTACGTGCGCGAGCTTCACACCGTCACGCTCGAAGACGCGGTTCACAAGATGTCCGGCCTTCCGGCACAGCGGCTGAAGCTGTACGATCGCGGCCTGATCCGGCCGGGCATGAAGGCGGATCTCGCGATTTTCGACGCTGCCACCGTCGCGGACACCGCGACGTTCGAAAAACCTCACCAATACGCCGTGGGCGTGAAATATGTCGTGGTGAACGGAAAGCTGGTGATCGACGACGGCAAGCTGACGAGCGAACGCCCGGGCCGGATTCTGTATGGTCCGGCGAAGCAGTAAGCCAGCATTGTGACCCAGGGAGCCGGGAGGAGGGAGCCAACCGGAAACGCGAATGCTCACCCGAAGGTGAGCATTCGACCACATCATCTGCCTGAATTTACAGGCGCCCTGTTATCAGCAGGGGATGTATGGGAGAAGCAGATTCGACGGAAACGCAACCGTCAAAACCTGTTTGTGATTCAGATCATAGGGCCACGCCGGTTGCGAGTCAAGTTGAAAAACCAGTTGCGTGGAATTGGACTGTAACCTTATGGCCGATAGGACCTTACGCCTGTGAACTGCTTTGTGAAATTTTGTGAAAAACCTTGTGGAATTCCGGTGGGAAGCTAGGTGCTTGGTTTCTAAGGTGGAGAAAGCCAGGGAGTTATTTGCCGCTTAGATGGAGCGTCGTCATCGAGCCCTCAGCACCTGAATAGCCAAACTTTCTAGCAGTTACGCGAATCACTGCGAAGACCAGCCCAGACACTAAACAGAAACCTAAAACAATGCCGGCTAAGGTCAAGATTCCTAAGATCATCTGCGCGGCTGTCTGGGGTTTGATCACTAGGGGCATCGGCTCGTTCCAGGAGACGGAAGCCTGATAATTTACTTGGCTGAGGAGCTTTTCGGCTTCGGCAGAATCGACCGGTGAGGCGGCGGTTGCCGGAGCAACCAGGGCTACCAGCGATCCGGTCCGCTTCACGACGACTCCCGGTATCCTTTCGTAGACGGGGGCCTGATCCCGGGCCATTTCGAGCGTCGGGTAGGAGAAGATCGCTAGCGTTGCTTCGCCTTTGCTCAACCTGTAATGGGCCAACTGACCTTCGCTGCCGAGTTCTAACCGCACAGCTCCAGACGAGATCTGCGGCAGATATTTTTGCAGGCCCTCGGGGCCCATGATGTAGCGCGTAGAATTCGCGATCGCGCCTGCTTGAGGAAAATAGCTCCCGAGGATCGGAACCGGCGTGTGGGAGACGTGCGGCAGGCTCTTGTCGGCGAGATTCAGAAGGTCCTTGGGACAGTTGCCGGAACAAACCACAAGGTAGTTTCCGACGCGCTGTCCTGGCCCTTCGAGGGACGCGGCGTAGGCACCGGTGCTGTCTTTGAACCGAGTGGCGGTCACTTGGAACGGACCGTAATCAGCCTGCTCGCCAGCCTCGCGTCCGTATTCGTCAGAGAGTCCCGATTGCGCCGGGACTTCACTCGCCGATTTGCGCTCGTATGCGCCTAGCTTGTCCGGCCAGATTGCGGCCTGAAGCGGAAACACGGCAGCTAGGATTGCGAGAACTATGCCCCGTGACATTTTTTGTATTTCTTGCCGCTGCCGCATGGACACGGATCGTTGCGGCCAGCTTTCTTTTCCGAGATCGCCTGCTTCTTTTCCGTCGCCACACCGCTGCCGCCGGCGAATTGCAGCTCGGCCATTTCCTTATCTTTCTTGCGCTGGATGTTGCGCGTGAAATCGGCCACTACGTTCTGTGCTGCGCGGCGCTCTTCGGCGGCAATGGCCACCGCGCCTTCGTCATCCTCTTCGTCTTCCTCATCGTCGCCTTCCGGATTGAACGGCAGCAC
>Ga0126371_10000450_pt1 | contig 33646 bp, 29 predicted proteins | sample PanSoiMetaPlot_4_FD_110145 | JGI IMG/M metagenome (GOLD analysis project Ga0126371, IMG submission 110145) | Tropical forest soil microbial communities from Panama - MetaG Plot_4 | ecosystem: Environmental > Terrestrial > Soil > Tropical forest > Bulk soil | place: Panama | collected 2016-02-17 | reverse complement strand
CGCCTTTACCGCCTTTACTTCCTCAACTTCCTTTCCTACTCTTGCTCCATGTCCACAACCAACCGTCAATGGAAACTCGTCCACCGCCCAAAAGACCTCATCACCTCCGACGTCCTCGAACTTTCCGAATCTCCGCTTCCCGCGCTTTCCGACGGCCAGGCTCTTGCTCGTATCAAATACCTCTCTATCGACCCCACGATGCGAGTCTGGATGGCCGACATCCCGCAGTACATGCCTCCGGTGCAACTCGGCGAAGTCATGCGCTGCCTCGGCCTCGCCGAAGTCATCGAATCCCGCCATCCCGGCTACAAAAAGGGCGACAAAATCACGGGCTTCGCCGGAATGCAGGACTATCTCGTCGTTTCAACCGATGACAAATACCCGCCGCAGAAGCTCCCTTCCATTCCCTTTCTCTCCGACATCAATTTCCTGAATCTCCTGGGCATCACCGGCCTCACCGCCTACTTCGGCCTCCTCGAAGTCGGCAAGCCGCAATCTGGTGAAACTTTGGTCGTTTCGGCCGCCGCCGGAGCCACCGGAAGCGTGGCCGGTCAACTCGGGAAAATCCACGGTTGCCGCGTCGTGGGTATCGCCGGGTCGGATGAGAAATGTAAGTGGATCAAAGACGGTCTCGGGTTTGACGCCGCCGTCAACTACAAACATCCCGACTGGAAGGCGCAACTGGCGTCGGCAACTCCCAAAGGCGTGGACATCAACTTTGAAAACGTCGGCGGTGAAGTCATGCAGGCGGTCCTTGACCGCATGAACCTCCACGGCCGCGTCGTTCTTTGCGGCTTGATCTCGGGCTACACCAAAGAGGACCCCGGCCTTGCCAGCTTTGCCCAAGTCCTCATCAAGCGCCTGCGCGTTGAAGGCTTCATCATCCTCGACTACGGCTCGCGCTTCATGGAAGCCGGCCAGAAACTAGCCATGTGGAAAATGGCCGGGAAACTCAAATCCCGCGAAACCATCGTCAAGGGTCTCGAGAAAGCCCCAGAAGCGATCAACATGCTGTTCCATGGCGACAACATCGGCAAACTCATCGTCGAACTGTAAATAGAACAAGCAAGCCTCGTCCTATGGCGATCGCAACTCACCACTCCATGGATCTGGAGGAATGTCCGCCGGGTTTTCTAAAAATACGTCTTTCGCACCAGACGTCAATCAGCGTCGTTCACGGCAACAACGAATATTTCACCATCACCGTGGTCTCCACTTCGACCGGACTCCCATTCCGCAGTGTCGGCTTGTACCTCCACTGCCACACCGCTTCGACTGCGGACATCGCCAGGGACGGATCCACCTCCGTATTCATCACTCGCAACGACAGCACTTTCCCGTCCGTACCAATCACCGCATCCAACGCCACCTCGCCCGCGACACCTGCCGATCGCGCCGACTCTGGATAGAACGGCGCCACTTTCTTCAAAATCTTCTCTGCTTCTTCTTGGCCCGCTATCTTGATCCGCTTGGCTTTTTCACCGTCTGGCCGATTTCCGCCGGCCTCCTGCGTCGACGGAATCATCAATGCCATGTTCTGCACCACTTCATTCCGTCCCTCCAAGGCCACCCTCGCTGCACGAGAGATCTCAAATCCGCTTCGCTCCACCTTCAGTCCATAGAAGCCCGCAGCCAGCCCCTGGAAGCCGTAATTTCCATTCCCATCGGTCGCCGTCATGCTCGTAATGTTTCCCAGCGAGTCACTCAGAATCACCGTCGCGTTCTGCACGCCCGCTCCGGTGGGATCCAGCACCCTCCCGGTCAACTTTCCGGCGTTTCCCTGTGCCGGCAATCGCAGCGCCGCGATCGGAAGCACCAGGCAAAGCGCCGCCACTGCGCTCCACCCGCTCGTTTTGCGCGAAACCCCGCTCCGATCGGTCTTGGCATTCAACATGGCCGCAAATCTCCTTTCCAAGAAAGTTGCCCCGACCAACGCCAGGGCGGACGACCATCCTCGCAAAGAACTCCGCAAACTCCCTGCAAGCCCCAGGACCTCCCGCGCATATTCTCTCGGCGCGATACCCCGTCGCAGCACGACATCGTCGCAGGCCCGCTCGCTTTCCTGTCGGAGCCGCCGCGCCGCGATCCACACCAACGGATTGCACCAATGCAATGCGCACAAGGTTTCCGCAGTCATCTGTGCCAGCCAATCGGCCCTTGCCACATGCGCCAACTCGTGAGTCAAGACCATCTCCACGCGGCTCTCCGGCCATTCCCTCGCGCTGCTTGGCAATAGAACGCGCGGCCGGAAATATCCCCAGGTCACTGGCATCGCAAAACCGTCCGCAACCCGCAAGATACGCACTCTGCGCCGGATCGCCAGCGACCCGCAGATCCCGTCGGCCAGCAGCAACCATCCCTTGGGCACGTCTTGTGTCGCGCGCCTCACCCCTCTCTCAACCCGGGCGAGGCCGACGGCCAAACGCGACATGCAAAGTAGAAAACCTACTAGCCAAATCGCTGTGACGAGCGGCTCGACTCTGCTCACAATTGGATTTTCCATCGTCGCGTTTACGACCATCGCCGGAAAGTCCTCGAAAGCGGAAAGCGCCGTACCTTCAGAAACTCGGGTCGCTTGCCCGGCCAGGGTGTGGTTTCCGATTTGCCAATCGGGTAGCAACCCGCCAACCAGTGGCAGCAACAACGAGCCCAGAATCCCCAACGCAAGTACGCGATGCCGCAAGGCCCCCGACCGGTTCCTCAACGCCCACTGCGCGACAAAAACGGCAATCAGGAGAAAACCCCCCTTCACCATCCAAGTCAGCAGAAAGGGCACTGCCCTTCCCAAGCCTTCTTGTACATTCATAGCTTCTCCTCCCCCCTGCTTTCTTCAATCCGTTGCGCGATTCTGTCGAGTTCTTCCGCCGAAAGCTTTGCCGCCTCTCCTCCCAACAGTGCCGTCACCGCTTGTTCGGTTGACCCGGCAAAGAAAGTTTCAACGACATGCCGCAACGCCGATTTTCTGGCCTCTTCTCTTGGCACACCCGGAGAATAGACATACCGCTGCCCATCGTCCTCATGCCGCACATGCCCCTTCTGCTCAAGCACATGCAATTGCGCGCGAACCGTCGAATAATTCGGTTGGTCCGGCAACGCCGTGACCACCTCTCCAACCGTCCCCCGTCCCAGCCGGTACAACACATCCATAATTTGCCGCTCTCTTCGCCCCAACGCCTTTGGTTTCCTCATGGCAAATCTCCGCATGCTATTCTTGTAGCATCTGTGTGCTATTCAAATAGCACTTGGCAATAGGCCTTGTCAACCATTTTCGCTAGCCCTCGGGGGCCTCCGCTCGTTCCTGCCAACTCCGGCGTATGACCCTCGATGAATCAACCGTAACAAGCGGCACTTTCTCCCATGCCGCAACTCTCCCTCCTCACCCGGGTTTAACTTCATGGAACTTGCTTCACCCGGAGATATGCAGCCGGAGGAAAGGTGACACCATGCGTTACCTAAAATATGCAGTTCTGTTGGGAGTTCTTCTTTTCGCCGCCGTCGGTGCCAATGCGCAAGTTCGCGTTGGCGTTGCGATCGGGGCGGGCCCGGTGGCCGTGGGGCCTGCACCGGTATGCGCCTATGGCTACTACGGCTATTATCCGTACGCCTGCGCGCCCTATGGATACTACGGTCCGCAATACTTCGTAAATGGCGTCTTCATCGGCGCTGGTCCCTGGTATCACGCCCATTTCTATGGCCACCCCTACTACGGCCACCGCTTCTACGGTCACCCGGTCTATGCCCCGCGTCCGTATTACCGGGGCCCCGTCGCTCATGGCTATGTCCATGAAGGCTACCGCGGCACCTTCCGTGACCGTCGCTAATCTCTTCTCGGCAGGGCAGTCCTCCAACAAGCAAAAGCGGCCCGCAAGGGCCGCTTTTGCTTTCTCGATCCAAATCGGTCAAATCACCCAACAGAAGTGCCGTAAACCCAGAACCGGCCCGCCTAATTCGTAAGGCCCGAAATCGCGCGCAAGGTAAAAGGAAAAATCTCTGGGTGCGGCGCAATTCTCAACTTCCACACCTAAGGTTTTGGAAGTATGGACTGCTCGCACACCAGGCCGCATCCTTTTTTCGGGGTTTTTCGCCTCGAGCAAGGAGCCATTATGATCCGCAAGACCAAATCCGGCTACAAAGTCCTCTCTAGCAAGGGCAAGAATCTCGGCGGTCCCTACAAATCCCTCGCCGAAGCCAAAAAACGGCTTCGCCAGGTAGAATTCTTCAAGCGCCGCAAAGGTTAGTGGACCGAAAAGCCATCTCCTCACCGCCCATCTTCTTGAGGCCGCAGTTCGGCTGCCTGATTTCTGTGCTCTCTCCCTTCTCTACGGTACCGGAATCCGGTACAAATTCCGCCGCACATCCTGTCGCGTGAACGTGTACACCTCCGGCGAAATCGCCGAATCCACATCCAGGAGCTTCCTCTTCCAAGGGCCTTTCCCGAGGCTTTCCGGGCTCACCACCGCGAATCCATCCTCCGAGGACTTCTTCATGGCGATCCCGTCTTCAAACGGCAAGAAATAAGTCTCGAACCCGTTCATGATCTCCAGATAGATCATCAGATACTTCCCGCTCAGATCCCATTGCGCTAGGCAAAAGTTGGTGCAGAGTTTTACGCGCCTTCCGTCGCTCAGCCGTTCCGCCACTAGCTGTGAAGTCGGCTGGTCTTTCGCATTGCTTTCCAGCAGCAGCACCGCCCAGTTCCCGTCCGGCGAAACGGCTTGCAGCTCCAGAATCGATTCCGGCAGAGCCTTTCTCTCAAGGCCGCCCTCCACGTTTCGGGTGCACACAAAATTCGTCGCCCTATCACTGCATCGATACAGCAGTTCCCCATTCGGCAGAAAATAGGGCGTGTCGGCGGCCCACGGCGAATTCAGCACCTGCGGAGGGCTGCTCCGGTCGATCGGCGCAATCCACAAACCAGGTTTTCCCTTCTCGCCCCGGTTCACAAAGGCCACGCGGTTCCCGTCCTTCGATATCGCATAATTCCGGGATCCAAAAGTCTCCATGACGCCGTTTTCCGGGACAATTCGCTCGTTCCGCCCGCTTGCCAGGTCGCTCCTCCACAGTTGCGCAATTCCTCTCTCGCCGCTTTTTCTCAGGAAGTACACCTGCTTCCCGTCTTCCGAGAGGCTAGAAGCGTAGGTATCTCCCTCGGCCGAGACTTGCCGCTCTCCTTGCCCGTCGTGAATCCACACCGCGGTGTGCCGGGTCCCCACCGATGTGATCAACGACTTCCCGTCGCCGAACATCGCAATACCTTCCTCTTCGGTCGGGCCCGACGTGATCTGCTCGAGGTCCCCGCCCGGAAACCTCTGCCTCCAGATATGAAACGCTCCGTCTTTTTGCGCGCTGACATAGACGTATCTGCCGTCAGGAGACCATGCCCCTCCCGTGCACTTCCCGTCTGCGGGACCGACCGGTCGCTCCCCTCCTCCGCCGGGGAACTCCGTCACCAGGCACGGCGCGATCCGCCCCAAACCATCCATCGTCACCAACAGCACCCAGTGTCCATCCGGCGATAAATACGAATGGTGCACCATCCCGCGCTCGTTGGGCGGCCAGTAGACGTCGCGTTTCTGCCCGCGTCCTTCGTCCGTGGTTACCAACCCCATGTGCAACCCGCTGTTGATTTCCGAAAACAGCAGTCGCTTCCCGCCGTCAATCCACGTCAGTGAAGACGAATTGCCCATCATGAGCCCGGGCTCTCCGCCAAGCACCCCGACCGTCCATGTTTCCCAAGGCGCCACCGTTCCATAAGCGATCTGTGTTCCATCCGGAGAGAAAACCGGGCTCATTTTCATCCTCGTATCGTGCGTCAATTGCACTGGCTCTCCCTTCGGGAGCATCGTCACGTAGATCTGCCCCGGCCCGAAGAACGTGTCGTTCGCGCGGAGAAACGCCAGCATCCGGCCGTCCGGAGAAAGCGCCGGATAGACTGCTGAGTCCGTGAAAAATGTCAGTTGCTCCCATTTCCCCCCGTTCGTCCCTGACGGCTCATTCGGGTGCCACTTCCACAAACTGAATCCCGCGAACCCAGCCAAAAGGGCCAACGCTGCCCCACTCGCAGCGCGCCACCCCCATCGCGGTGCCGGCAGTTCCCTCCGCACAACCCTTGCGATTTGCAACTTCCCGCTTTCCGAATCCCGCTTCAGCCGCTGCAAATCAGCGCGCATTTCCGCTGCACTCTGGTAGCGGAGCGCGGGGTCCTTTTCGAGCGCTTTCACGATGATCTCTTCTAGTCTCGGCGACACGCCAGCATTCAGCTGCGAAGGCGGAATCGGGTCCCGGTCGAGGATGGCCTTGAAAATTAGCCCGGTAGTGTGCCCGGGGAATGCCAACGCGCCCGTACACATCTCGTAAAGCACCGCTCCGAAGGAAAACAAGTCCGTCCGCTGGTCCAACTCTTCCCCGCTCACTTGTTCCGGAGACATGTACGCCACTGTCCCGACTGTCGACCCCGGGCTCGTCAAATGCTCCGCCACGTACAGCGTTTCCGAACTCGATCCGCTCTCGGCCTTCCCCGAAATCTTCGCCAGCCCGAAATCCAGAATCTTTGGAACGCCCCGGCTTGTCACGAAGACATTTCCCGGCTTGATGTCCCGGTGCACAATGCCTTTCTCGTGCGCGGCTTCGAGCGCATCTGCGATCTGGGTCGCGATCGGGAGCAGTTTTTCCATTGCCATCGCCCGGCCTTCGATCAGATGGCGCAGCGTCTGCCCTTCCAGGCACTCCATGGCAAGGAACGAGTGGGATTGCTCGCCACCGATGTCGTAGATCGTGCAAATGTTGGGATGATTTAGCGAAGAGGCCGCTTGCGCTTCGCGCTGAAATCGCGCCAGGGCATTTTCGTCACGCGCCACCTCGGGCGGCAAAAACTTCAAAGCCACGAATCGGTGCAGTCGCGTGTCTTCCGCCTTGAACACCACACCCATTCCGCCGCCGCCTATCCTCTCCAGGATGCGGTAACGGGAGATCGTTTTGCCGATAAGCGACTCGCCTTCTGCCATTGGTCGCTCATCTTAGGGTCCCCTTTTATGCAAGTCAACGCGTTCGGGTGTCTTGCTGCCTATTCTCGATAGGAAGTTCAGACTCGATAGGAGGGGGGCCGCAGGCCCTTGTCCCGCAAATAAATCTCGGCCTGCCCGCGGTGGTGCGCCACGTGCACGTACATCGCCAGCAGAATCTCCCGTCCCGGCAGGCGTCCGTCCGGTGAATCATGTGCTTTGCTGAGTTCCTCTTCTGTCAACTTCGGAATTACTTCTCCGCAGTACGTGAACGAATCGCTCAGCAATTTCACGACGCTTTCTTTTTCCGCGGCTTTTGGCATTTCCGGCGCTGCGCTGTCCTGCAAACCCGCGCAAAACTGAAAATTCGTCACCGCAATGTGCGTCATCAATTCGCCGAACGTCATCGATTCCGGATGAGGCCGGAACGCGTACTGATCCGCGGGCATCGCCTGCGCCACCGCAATCGAAAGCTGACTCAACGCCCCGAAATGCTTGGCATACTCCCCGGCCGGTTCAGCCACCGCGAATCGGCCGCAGACTAGCCCCACCACTGCGAGCCCCAATGCGAAACGCGCTCTTCGCTTCATCGCCCCTCCTCGCCCTGGTTAGACGCGCCATCCACAAAATGCCGTCCCAAGATCCCTCCTTCCGGGTTACACTCGTGCCGTTCGCCAACCAAGAGTGTCCAGCCCTTGCTGATTGCGAAATATGGACTGCTGGATACACGCCCGGGAGGTCCTTATGGTCTCCGGCCACGCCGATTCCCCGCACCCCTCCAATCTCGTCCTACAAATCCTTTCCACGCTCGCCTCGGTCACCGTCGGCGCCCTATTTTTCGCGCTGTGGTTCTGGCTGCTCCCCAATTGGCTCGGCTTTCAAAGCGGCTTGGACAAGATCCCCCACTGGCGCTGGCTTGCAGCCATCCCATCGGTGCTCGGCTTCGCTGTGGCGCTTCGCTGTATTTGGGATTTCGGCTGGACCGGCCGCGGTACACCCGCTCCCTTCGCCCCTCCGCAGAGACTCGTGGTCGTGGGTTTCTACCGCTATGTCCGCAATCCCATGTACGTCGGCTTCTTCGCCGGCTGGATCGGCCTGTGGGTCATCTTCGGCCGCGCCAGCAAAAGCTCCCTTGTCGTCGCTGTCGTCGCGACCCTCGCTGTTGTCCTCTTTGTTCATCTCTACGAAGAACCTGCTCTCCGGCGCGCGTTCGGGGCCGACTACGACCTCTACTGCCGCAACGTTCCCCGTTGGCTCCCCCGCTTTCATCCTTGGCATCCATAGTTCGGCGTTCGCTACCCTGTCTGTGCCCGCTGTGCTGACTCTTTGCTTCCAAGGGATGGCAAAAACGGCCGGTTACTGCTCTGCGGCCGCCTGGTTTCTTCTCTTTTTCGCCTCTTCCACCAATCGCACAAAGGCCGCGTCTCCATGCAATGCTGCGAGATCGGTGTCCTTCTCCAATTTTCCGGCAATTTCGCCGCTTAATCCGTGATCCATCGCCTCGCCAAGGAGCGTCAGCGCTCGCTCCTTGTTTCCCGCTCGCACCGCCAGGCAAGCCAGGTTGTAGGTCGTCTCAGCTGTCTTCGGATTGTCCGGTCCCAGCGTTCGCTTCCGCGCTTCCTCGACGCGCAGCAGGAGCTTCTCGGCCTCCGCATCCTTGCTTTCCTTCATGTAGGTGCCCGCCAGCGCTTCCATCGTGGTCAGGGTCCTGCTTTCGTCCGGCCCAAGATTTCTCTCCTCCACCTCGAGAACTTCCTTGAGCGCTTGTTCGGCCTCTGCATACTTGTGCTGCTCGGTGTACATCTCCGGGAAAAAATCCATCGTGTTCAAGGTCTGCGGGTGTGCCGGGCCCAACACCCGCTGCTCAATTGCCAAGGTCTCCCGACCCATCGCTGCCGCCTCGTCCACCCGCCCTTGCAGATAAACCGACACCATAATGTTCACCATGGTCAGCAGCGTGTCGGGATGTTCCGGTCCCAAGACGCGCTTCTCGATCTCCAGCGCTTCGCGCTGCATCTTTTCTGCCTCAGCATATTTGCCTTCTTGTTGCAGTGTGTAAGCCAGATTGTCGATCGTCTCCGCGGTAAACGGATGCTCGGGTCCCAGCACCCGCCGTTCCGCCTCCAGCGTCTCCTGCTCCAGCTTTTCGGCATCGCCGTACTTTTCTTCATGGCTCAGCGTGTTCGCCAGATTGTCCATCGCCTGCAATGTGCTCGGCTCATCCACTCCGAGAGTTCGCCGGTAACCCTCCAACGATTCCCTCTGAATCCTTTCCGCGTCGGCATACTTTCCCTCGGCCGAAAGAATGACCGCCAGATTCGAGGCTGCAGCCAGCGCCAGAGAACTGTCCCGGCCATACACCCGCCGCGAGACCTCCCAAGCGTTTCGTTCCACCTGCTCGCCTTCGGTGTTTTTCCCTTCCTCGTGAAGCGTCCAGCCCAGGTTGTTCATCGTCTTCAGCGTCTGCCGGTCTTCCGGACCAACCACCCGGCGCAGCCTTTCGAGCGCTACTCGGTCCAGTTTCTCCGCGTCCGCATACTTCCCTTCGTGGTCCAGCGTCCACCCCAGGTCCGATTCCGACTTCAACGTCTCCTGCTTCTGGTCTCCCAGCTCTTTTTTCTGTGCTTCCACGGCGCGCTCGAGCAGCGCCTGCGACCTCGAATACAATCCCAGGTTCTGATATACCGTACCCATGAAATCCATCATCTGCGTTCGCACTTGCGGGTCCTCGGCCAGTCCTTTGTCCATGTTCGCCGCGGCTTTATCCAGAATCTCCCGCACGGTGATCGTGTTTCCCCGTGACTCGCTTGGGTCCGCCACCCTGAACATGTTCGACATGAACTCCGCGATCCGGTTCGCCCGGTCGCGTTCTCGCCGAACCCGCCGCAGCTCTACGGCCTGCATTGCAGCAAACGCCAACAGCAGCGCCACTGCCGCGGCGCCCGCTGCCACGCCCAGTCGGTGGCGCTGCACATATTTCTGCAATTTGTACGCTACGCTCGCCCGCCGGGCCGTCACCGGCCGCTTGTTGAGATACCGTTCGACGTCTGACGCCAGCTCCGATGGAGTGCCGTACCTCCGCGCACGGTCCTTCTCGAGGGCCTTCATCGTGATCCAGTCCAGGTCGCCCTTCAACAGGCTCGCCAGTTGACGAAGATCGCTCGATCGCCGCGCTGCTGCCTCAGCCGTCGTGTGTTTCTCGGCTTGTAGCCTCGCGCTGGGACTCGGCGGATCCTCCTGCCGCAACTGCCTCAGCACTTCGTCAATCGGCCGCTTGTCCCAATCCTTCTCGTCAAACGGCAGCGCCCCGGTGAGCAGCACATATAGAATCACACCTAGCGAATACACGTCGGTCCGGGTGTCCACATCCAGCACGCCTGGATCAGCCTGTTCCGGGCTGATAAATCCTGGCGTTCCAAGCAGTGCGCCGAGCCGCGTCACCTGCGCCTGCTCGGAGGCCCCTTCCGACACGGCCTTGGCAATCCCGAAATCAATAATCCGCGGCACGGGCTTGCCGTCGACCTCTTCCACCAGCACGTTCGATGGTTTAAGGTCGCGGTGAATGATTGCCTTGTGGTGCGCGTGCTGCACGCCCTCGCAAACCTTGATGAATAGCTCCAACCTCTCGCGAATGCCCAATTTCTTCTTATCGCAATATCGAGTGATCGACACCCCGTCCACATACTCCATGACGAAGTACGGCTGTCCGTCCGCCGTCGCTCCCGCGTCGAAAATCTTCGCGATCGTCGGATGATTCATCACCGCGAGTGATTGCCGTTCGGCTTCGAAACGGTGCATCACCCGGTTGTCGTATACCCCGCCCTTGATAAGTTTCAGCGCCACGCGCCGTCTCACCGGAGCGGTCTGTTCTGCCAGCCACACGTGCCCCATGCCGCCTTCGCCTAGCTTGCGCAAGAGCACATACGCCCCAATCGTGCGCAGACCCAGCCCCGCGCCGCTCCCCGTCTGCGGCCCATTGTCGAGTGTGGTCCTGCCTGCGCCCGCGCTTGTCAATGTGCTTTCGTCGCCGCCAGGTGCGGCAGCATCGCCAGGCGTACCTGGACCGCCGGCGGCGTTCGTCGCGCGCTTCCAGTTCTCGTCTGTCTGGCTAGTCTTTTCGGGACCTTCTGAATTGCGGCTAGGGTTGAATGATTCTTCACCCATTGCACATCCTCGCAGCATTCCTCGAGGGCGGACCTGCGAGCTTACCACGCCGCAATGCGCATTCTCTCTTGCTTCTCTGCGCTCTATATTCCGTGTTAATTCTTTCTTTTCCGGGCGACCGGCTACCGGCTCTCTGACAGCAGCTGTACCGCCACGCCCCAACGATCCTCCCCGCTCGCATCCACCCGAGTCACCTGCCCCACATACTCGTGATTACGCTGATCCCCTGGGGCGTGGTACGGCAGTGTCACAAACACCCGCATTCCTTCTCGGTAGACCTTCCGCATGGTCAGGAAATAGATTCCGTCGCGGGAAACATTGTTGGTGGTCGCGGAATCTTCGAATGCCTCGGCGTCCGGGTCCGAAGGACGGACCTTCAATGCCTGCCCGATCTTCAAACGCCGGCTTCTCCGTCGCTCTTGCGAAGGACCAATCCCCTGCATACTTGCCTCCAACCACACTCGAATCCCAGCCAACTATGAGTTCAGCGAATTGCGAACGGGCGGCTGCTGCACCTACTTCCACGGCCGCCCATTCACCGCCTTGAGATACTGATTGCCAAAACTCTCAATCTCATACTGCGCGCTTTCCTTGAACCGCATCTTCGCCGCGGCACCTCTTGCTTGTTTTGGGCAGCCGCACCCGCCGCCAGCCCGCCAACCAGCAACACACCAAAAATAAGATTCCCGAGGGCTGTCCGCCTCACAACCAAACTCCCTTTCGGTCCCCTCCTATGAAGTTTCCTGACACGCTTATTTGTTGGTTCCTGCCCAAGCCAATCCATCCGCGCCCTTGCCCACATCAATCAGCGACGTTACCTTCCAAACGCCCAAGTCGATCACCGCCACGACGCCGCGTTCCTTCCCCACCATGCTCGACACATACGCGGTCTTCCCATCCGGCGCAATCAGTACCTCCTGCGGTTTCCCGGGCACCTCGAGCACCGGGGCCACTTCCATCGTCTGCAAATTCAGCGCCGCGATGCCGCTCTGCATCGTGACCACCAGCCATTTCCCGTCGAGCGTCGCGCCGGTCCCGTAGGCAACCGACGGAATCGTCACCCATTGCTTCACCGTATTCGTCTTCGTGTCAATTACCGCTAGTCGCGGCTGTGTCTGATCTGCTGTGAAGGCCGAGTTCCCGTCGCGCGACACCGCAATCCGCTGCGCCCCCGGTGTCACCGGAATTACGACAATCGCCTTCCGCGCTTTCATGTCCAGCACCGACACCGTCCCCGGACCAACGTTCGACGTGTACCCGCGCTTCCCGTCCGGCGAAAGCGCCAGCATGTGCGACTCCTCCGCCATGGTCGGAATCTCACCCACAACTTTCAGCGTCTTCGGATCCACAATCGTCACTGAATTTTTCAACTCCGTCGTCACATAAAGCAGTTTGCTCACCGGATCGTACACCACGCAGTGCGGTCGCACGCCTTTGCCAAAATCCAGCCGCCCGGTGATCTTCCGGCTCGCAATATCCATCACCAGCATTTCATGCCCATCAATCCCAGGCTTCCCCACAGCAGCGCTTCCATAAATCGGCAGGAAAGCCGTCTTCCCGTCCGCTGAGGCCGCCACCTCGTGCCCATGCACGTCGGTCACCTCCTCGGAAATCGTTGCCACTTGCTTCCCCGCCACCGGATCCACCACGCTCAAATTCGCATCCCACTGATTCACCACCAGGACCAAAGGCGCCTCGGTCTCCGCCGTGCCCCCGGCCATCACCACCACCGCCCCCATCCAACACGCTCCCGCCATCCATCCGATCATCGCTAGAATCTTCATCCCAGCCTCCCGTCTTCGGTTTCTTCTTTCTTCCTTCTCTGCTAGCACTGGTCTTTTAAGCTAGCCTCTTGCATCTCTGCGCCCCGTCATCCCGGCGTTCAACCCTACCGTCCAACTGTTTCTCTTTTATGTCCCGAATATCCCTGCTTCCTTACCTTAGTCGCAAGAACAACTCTTCCTTCCAACGCGAATTGTCAATGGTCCAAACAATCTTTGCCCTTCTCCCCTTCGCAATCACCTCGGCCCAAACTTCCTGGTTGCGCTCATCTTCGGCCACATTCAACCGGTCCACCACCGTCATTCCACGCGTCAATTCGTTCCCCGTCTCCACGTCCAGAAAATGTTCCGACGCCGACGTCACAACCCCCGCTTGCAATGCCACCGCCATTGCCACCGGATCGGGCAGCGAAATCCCGTTCTCCCCTGTCTGCACAAAGTACGCTTCCTTCGCGCGGCTGTTGCACTCAATCGCAAACTCCGCCACCGCGGTCCCGAAAGCCAGCACCTTTTCAATATCCGCTTGATTCAACGCCGCGTCACCCCGGCACAAATGCCACCCCACCAACTCCACAGGCATTCTGGATCGCGCCACGATCCGCGCAGCCTCCGGATCACACCAGATGTTGTATTCCGCCGCCGGCGTTACATTCCCCTCGCAACACGGCGCGCCACCCATGATCACGCATCGGCTAACCTTGCCGACGATCGTCGGTCGCTTCTGAATCGCCAGAGCCACGTTCGTCAGAGGCCCAAGCGTTACCATTTCCAGTCCGGGATTCGACTCGATCAAGTCGACGATTGCGTCGCTTGCGCCAACCTTCTCTGGCAGGCGCTTCGGCGCCGGATAACCATGGTCTCCCAGCCCGTCCTTTCCATGAAACCAGTCTGCGCTCTGATGGGCCCGAGTTAAAGGCTTCTCCGACCCAATAAACACCGGCACCCGCGACCCGCAAAGTTCCGCCGTATAGAGCGCGTTCTGGCCTGCCTGCTGCACCTCCACGTTTCCCGCCACTGTGGTGATCCCAACGACCTCCACCTCCGCTGACCTCAGCGCCATAATCAACGCCACCGCGTCATCGGAAGCCGTGTCCGTATCAATCAAAAATTTCCGTTTCATGGCATTCCCGAACTCTATCGCACAGGCTCCTAAAACTTCGCCGTCGCAGCATATCAAATACGCACTTGGCTTCCGGGAACTTTCTCCCCGTTTTCGGGGAATACCCCACAGCGACCTACAGCCCCGCGGGGAAACGCGAACGGACGTGGCCGGCCTGGAGGCCGGCCACCCCCCCAATCCTTTCCCAGCGAATGGTGTGCGGGGAAGCGCACTCAGGTAATCGTTTTTCGCATGACAACGCCACCGCCCCAGACCGCATCTTTTCTATCGCATGCCAAAACCTAGACCAGCAGTGCATCTGCCCATTACACGCTGCCGCCAATGGCTGTGTTGCTTTTCTCTGCTTTCTTTCCTCCCTCCCGGTGCCTTCGCGCAATCGCCCATTACCGTCAAAGTTTCCGCCGTCAATCTGCTCGCCACTGTTCGCGACAAACACGGCAAGCTCATTAATAACCTCACCAAGGAGGACTTTCTTCTCGACCAGGACGGTAGGCCCCAGACGATCAGCTACTTCGCCAAGGAGTCCGATCTGCCCCTTACCCTCGGCCTCCTTGTGGACACCAGCCTCAGCCAACGCAACGTTCTAAGCCAGGAACTCAGCGCCAGCCGCTCTTTCCTCGACGACGTTCTTCGTCCGGAAAAAGACAAAGCATTTGTCATCCATTTCGATCGCGAAGTTGAACTCCTCCAGGACCTCACCTCTTCCCGCGAAAAGCTCCAAGCAGCCATCGATCAGATCCACACGCCGGAATTCACTCGCGCCAGTTCCGGTGGAGGCACTCCTCGCGGCTACCCCGGCGGCGGAAATGCGGGCGGCGGGGGAGGCCGTGGCGCGCACGGCCGCGGCGGAGCCGGCACACTCCTCTACGACGCCGTCTATCTGGCTTCCGATGAATTGATGAAAAAGCAACAGGGCCGCAAAGCGCTCATCATTCTCACCGACGGAGTGGATCACGGCAGCAAGGAGTCGCTTGAAGAAGCTATGGAAACCGCGCAACGCGCCGACACTCTGGTTTACTGCATTCTGTTTGCTGACAGAGAAGGCTACGATCACGGCAATTTGGGTTACGGAGGACCGCACATGGGCGGCGGCATGGGAGGCCGCGGCGGCGGTTATCCGCGGCATCCGCAGGAATCGCGGCCCGACGGCAAGAAAATCCTCGAGCAGATGGCCAAAGCTTCGGGGGGGCGCTTTTTCGAAGTCTCCAAAAAGGAGACGCTCGACAAAATCTACAGTGACATCAACGAGGAACTCCGCAATCAGTACGTTCTCGGCTACTCCCCCGGCCCCGACGCGTCCCCCGGCTATCACAAACTCCATTTGGCCGTAAAACCCAAGGACCTGACCGTGCAAACCCGCGACGGTTTCTACCTGGAATCGAAATGAATGTCGTGCCACGGACAAAGAAAAGGGAGGCCTTTGCGCCTCCCTTCTCTTCCGTTCCGTTTCTCTAATTCTCTAGTTGACGTCAATGCGGCATCTGCGCTTCTTTCTGCTTTTTCCGCTCGGCATCCAACCGCTGCACATACTCTTCGAATTTCGGCTTCTGCTCTGGAGTCAGAAATGTGCGCATGGCCTCGCGCGTCTTCGAGCGTACAGCGTCGGCTTGCGCATCGCTGTTTTCCCGGATGGCGTGAATTTCAATCTGCGCCTGCCCGATCAGCGCGTCCGCCTTTCCGGCCTGCTCTGGCGTCAGCCCGATCTGGTCAGTCATTTCGGCAATCTTTTTCGCGCGCCGCGCGGCATCGCTCTGCACCGGCGAATGCGTGGAAGCCGACGTTCGATGCGCCAGGTTGTATCCAAAGACGCCGCCCGTCGCTGCTCCCAGAACAAATATCAGCACCAGCCAGATCGCCGCTTTCTTTCGCACCTCGGGGTTCATGGACGCACCTCGCTCACCGCGCTCAGCCCGTCATCATACGATGCCGGCGCTACCGAGGAATCAAACACAATGTCACCGGTGCCCCTCCGGTCGGTGCTGGCCCGGTCCGTGCTTCGCTGCTGCAAAGCCCAGCCGCCGCCCAACACCAGTAGCAGCGTGCTGAACGCCACCAGCCGCGGCGCCAGTCGCCGCACATTGATCCACACGCCGTCCTGTGCCTCATCCTCGCGTTCTTTCGCAGCAATCGCCGCCATCACCCGCGCCGTGAACCACGGCCCGGCCTCCTCGACCTTCATTGCCGCCAACGCGTTGCGCGTCTCCGCGAACTCCTCGAGCGCCGCGCGACACGCATCGCAAACCATGGCATGCTCGGCCTCGTCGGGGGGCAGTTCGGCGCGCCAGTGTTCCGCGCTCAGGCGGATATTCCGGCCCGTCGCTAGCGCATCGAGCGCCTCCAGCAACTTCCGGCAATTTCCGCTTTCCCGATTCATCAGGTAGCCCATTCGTTTTTACCTCTTTTTCTCTCCGATTCCTGAACGATGGCCCGGTCGCTCCGTCAATCCGTCTATCTCTCCGCTCCCCGCCTTCGCCGGACACGCTCGGTGATTTTCTGCCGCGCCCGGAACAACCTCACCTTCACCGTATTCGCGTTGATCTCCATGATCTCGGCGATCTCTTCGACCGAAAAGCCCTGCACTTCTTTCAGCACCAGCATCGTACGGTCCCGCTCGTCCAGGCAGCTCATCAGCTCTTCCACCTGCTGACGCGCCGCCAACTGCTCGCTCGTGTCCGGACGGCCGTCGGACTGCTCCGAGGACGCCTGGTATGCCTGCGTCTGCTCCTGGCTTAGCTCCGCCTCGAAGACCAGCGGTCGGACCTTCCTTTTGCGCAGCAGGTCCCAGCATTCATTCACCGTTATCTTGTACAGCCAGGTGCTAAATGCCGCCCTCTGGTCGAATCGCTTGATCGAGAAGTATGCCTTGAGAAATACCTGCTGCGCTATATCTTCGACGTCCTCGCGATTCCTCAGGATGCCTCCCGCTACCGCGAATACCCGGTTTTGGTGACGCATCACCAGGGTTTCAAACGCCTGCTTGTCTTCCTTTTGCGCGCGTTTTACCAGCTCGCGGTCTTCCTCGCCACGCGCAAACGTTCCTCCCGTCTGCGGCTTGCCCAGTTGTCGGAGGGTCAGAGCCTCTGTTTTTGGGACGCGAGCCATAGATATTTGGTTACGCCAATTTCCTTGCTGTGTCCATTTCAGGCTAACCGCCTAGCGTAAGGCATTTTTCCTATTTGTTACTAGTTTAGACTTGCTACTGATGACTATCTATGGAATACTCTCGCCCATGATTATCGGTGACCGTCTTCGCGCACTGCGCGAGGAGAAGAAACTTTCCCAGGGTGATATCGAGAAGCGCACCGGTCTTCTCCGGTGTTACATCTCACGTGTCGAAAATGGCCATACCGTCCCCGCCATCGAGACTTTGGAGAAGTTGGCACGCGCGCTCGAATGCCCACTTTATCAACTCTTCTACGACGGTGAAGAGCCTCCGCAACTCCCGAATCTTCCCAAGCGTAAGTCGTCGGACGATATCGCCTGGGGCAGCTCCGGGAAAGAGGCCCGCTACCTCAATAAGCTGCGACGCTTGCTGAGCAAGGCCGACGAGGAAGATCGCAAGCTGCTCCTGTATATGGCTCAGAAAATGGCCAATCGGTAGCTGTTGGCGAACTCGTACTTCCGAGCGTAGGACAACAAATCGCCTGAGGGAGCCGCTCCAGTCCAAGCCCGAGCGGCCTTTCCTTTAGTTCTGTGCCCGCCGCTCGATTAGATTCCCCTGGGCCCCAAAGTCTCGCCTCTCGTCCTACCTTCCCGAGTTTCCAGCTTTTCGTTCCCGCCAGTCTATGAGCTCCGCGTTGTTGATCGCTGACGGCACATGGCTACCTGCTGATCCTCCTCATTCCCACTCAATCGTGCTCGGCGGCTTGCTGCTCACGTCGTAGACCACGCGCGTCACGCCCGGTACTTCATTCACAATCCGTGTGGACATCCGCTCCAGCACTTCCCCTGGCAGGCGAACCCAGTCCGCGGTCATCGCGTCACCTGACTGCACCACGCGCACGGCCACCGTCAATCCGTAGGTCCTGCCGTCCCCCATCACACCCACGCTGCGCACCGGCAACAGCACCGCGAAGGCCTGCCAGACCCTTTCGTAGAGCCCTGCGCGCCGAATCTCTTCCACCACAATCGCGTCAGCGTCCCGCAGTGTCCCCAAATCGTTCTTGGTGATCGGACCGAGCAGGCGCACTGCCAGTCCCGGCCCCGGAAACGGATGCTTCACTAGAATCTCTTCTGGCAGACCCAAATCCCGTCCGATCTGCCTCACCTCATCTTTGAACAAATCCCGCAGCGGCTCGACAAGAGAAAACGGCATATTCTCCGGCAGCCCGCCGACGTTGTGGTGCGTCTTAATCGTCGCCGAAGGCCCTTTCACGGAGATCGACTCGATCACGTCCGGATACAGCGTCCCTTGCACAAGGAACTTGATGTCCCCGCGCGCCTCACCCTTCTGAAGTTTCTCCGCTTCCGCAACGAACACACCGATGAACTCGCGCCCAATGATCTTCCGCTTTTGTTCGGGATCACTGACGCCTGCCAGCTTCGAAAGGAAATGCTCGGAAGCATCCACGCCGATCACGTGCAGTCTCAGCCGCTCGCGATACATCTCCAGCGTGTGTTCGAATTCGTTCTTCCGGAGCAATCCCGTGTTCACGAAAATATTCGTCAGCCGCTGGCCCATCGCGCGATGCACTAGCACCGCCGCCACCGTCGAATCCACGCCGCCACTCAAACCGCAAATCGCCCAGTGCGATCCCGCCTTCTCGCGGATCGCCTCGACGCACTCTTCAATAAAAGCTTTCCCGCTCCACTTGGGCTCCGCCTTGCACACGCGAAACAAAAAGTTCCGCAGAATCTCGGTCCCGCGTTCAGTGTGATTCACTTCCGGATGGAACTGCACAGCATACATCTTCCGTGCATGATCCTCCGCCGAGGCGATCGCATTCGCCGTCTTTCCTGTCAGGTGGAAACCCGGAGGGAGTGCCAGAACGTTGTCTCCGTGGCTCGCCCAGATCTTCAGCGTACCCGGCAGTCCACCGAGCACGTGGCTCTCTGATTTCTCCACGTTCAAATGGGCCGGCCCGTATTCCCGCCGCTCCGCAGGCTCCACTTTTCCACCGAGATGCTTCGCCATCCATTGCATCCCGTAACAGATCCCCAGCACCGGAATACCCTCGGCCAGCACTGCCGGATCGCACACGGGTGCGTCCTTGTCGTAGACCGAGCTGGGCCCGCCCGACAAAATAATCCCTGCCGGCTCCAGGCGCCGTATTTCTTCGACCGAAGTCGTGCAAGGCAAAATCGCGGAGAACACCTGTTGCTCGCGCACGCGCCGCGCAATCAGCTGCGTGTACTGCCCGCCGAAATCAAGCACCACAATCCCGCCCCGCTCCGCCCTCATCGTCACCTGTGGACTGCCCTGTGCCATCCTCGCCGTCCCTTCCATTCGCGCACCTCGCTCAAACCCTACCCGTCACCCCACGACAATGTTCAACAACTTATCCGCCACAAAGATCACCTTCCGCACCGTCTTTCCCTGCAAATATCCCGCCACCGCCCCATCGGCCTTTGCTTTTTCAAGAACCTGATCCTCGGAAGCCCCCGCCCCCATGGTCACGCGTCCTCGTACTTTTCCGTTGATTTGCACCGGAATCTCCAGTTCCTCTTCTCTGGCGAGGTCCGCATTCCACGCCGGCCACGACACCGCTCCCAATCCGTCCGCGTGGCCCAGCATCTCCCACAACTCTTCGGCCAAATGCGGAGTCATTGGCGCCAACATCAGCGTGACCAACTCCAGCACTTCCTTGCGCACCTCCGGCCGAACGCCGTTTTCGAGCGGCTCGGCCGCGTAGATCGCGTTTACCAACTCCATGATTTGCGCAATTGCCGAATTAAAATGCCAGCGGCCTTCAAAATCCTGTGTCACGCGCCGCAACGTCTGGTGCGCCTTCCGCAACAGTTCCTTTTCCTTCTCTGTGTAACTCTCCGTCATCACCCCGAGCGAAGCCGCCGAGCCACGCGCCATATCCCTTGCCGAGCCAGCATGCTTGTCGACCAGACGATAGACCCGATTCAAAAACCGCCAAGCTCCCTCAATGCTCTCCTCGCTCCATTCCAGATCCTTCTCCGGTGGAGCTGCAAACAGCGTGTAGACCCGTCCCGTATCCGCGCCGTACTTCTGGGCCATCTCTTCGGCGCCTACAACATTTCCGCGCGATTTCGACATGGCCACGCCACCCTTTTGCACCATCCCCTGTGTAAAGAGCCGGGCAATCGGCTCGGAGTGCTTCACCAAGCCCAAATCGCGCATCACCTTGCACCAGAACCGGGAGTACAGCAGGTGCAGAATCGCGTGCGTAATTCCGCCGATGTACTGGTCAATCTGAAACCAATAGCCCGCTTTCGCCGGATCAAAGGGCTGCTTGTCGTTGTGTGGATCGCAATAACGGTAGAAGTACCAGGACGAATCAACAAACGTGTCCATCGTGTCCGACTCGCGTCGTGCCGGCCCGCCGCACTTCGGACACTTCACATTCACAAATTCCGGATCCGTTGCCAGCGGCGACTGGCCCTCGCCCGTCAGCTGCGGATTCGCCGGCAGCAGTACGGGCAAATCCGCGCACGGAACCGGCACCATTCCATCCTTCTCGCAGTAAATCACTGGAATCGGCGTACCCCAATACCTTTGCCGCGAAATCCCCCAGTCGCGTAGCCGGAAAATCGTCTCTTTGTTCCCGAACCCGCCTTTCTCCGCATCCCTTGCCATCTTCTCGATGGCCTCGGAGCTGCTGAGGCCCGAATACGGCCCCGAATCCACCAATACACCGTACTCGGTAAACAAACGGGAGCCCTGGGGAGCCCCGCCGGCGGTCTTTGCGGATGGGTCATCTCCTGTTCTGTTCGGACCGCGAGCGGTCAACTGCCGGTTGCTGATCGGTTCGACGACCATCGGAATGGGCAATGCAAACTTCGTGCAGAATTCATTGTCCCGTTCATCATGCGCCGGCACGGCCATGATCGCGCCGGTTCCATACTCCATCAGCACGAAGTTCCCCACCCAGATCGGAACCTTCTCCCCGCTGAAGGGATTGACGGCATACCGCCCCGTGAAAAATCCATCCTTCTCCGCAAGGGCAATGTCTTCGGTCTTCACTGAAGACACCTTCATCTCTACCAGCTTCTGCTCCCGCCCGTCTTTGCGATAATGGCCGGGTTTCCGACCGGCGTCCGGATCGTCTGCCCCCGAAGCCAACAAACTCCCCACTAATGGATGATTTGGCGCCAAAATCACCGCGCTAGCCCCGTAAATCGTGTCAATCCGGGTCGTAAAAATCTCAATCTTGTCGCTGCTTCCATCGAGCGAAAAAGAAATCTTCGCGCCGGCCGATTTTCCAATCCAGTTCCGCTGCATCGCGATAACGCGATCCGGCCACCCGCCTTCGAGCGTCTTCAAATCGTCCAGCAGCTGGTCTGCATAGGCCGTGGTTTTCAAAAACCACTGCTCGATCTCCCGTGCTTCCACCCGCGTGTCCTCGTGCCGCCAGCAAAAGCCGCCGTTCACCACCTGCTCGTTCGCCAGCACCGTGCAACACTTGGGACACCAGTTCACCCGGCTCTTTTTCTTGTAGGCGATGCCCTTCTCGAGCATCTTCAGAAAGAACCATTGGTTCCACCGGTAATACTCCGGCTCACAGGTGGAAATCTCCCGCCGCCAGTCGTAGGAGAACCCGAAGCGCCGCAACACCCGCTGAAATTCCGCAATGTTGTTGTTGGTCCAGGTCCGCGGATGCGTCCTGTTCTTGATCGCCGCGTTTTCCGCCGGCAGGCCAAACGCGTCCCACCCCATCGGGTGCAACACGTTGAATCCGCGCATGCGCTTCACACGCGCAACCACATCCCCGATCGTGTAGTTGCGCATGTGCCCCATATGCAGCGTACCGGAAGGGTACGGCAGCATTTCGAGCACGTAGTATTTGGGTTTGGTCGGATCGGCTTCCGTTTCAAATACGCGGTTTTCTTCCCAACACTTCTGCCACTTCGCTTCGATCTCCTGCGGCTTGTAGTCCCCCACGAGTCCCAATTCCCTCCGCGTCCACCCGTTAGAACCAGCTACAAATTCCCGCCTGCCCGGTGTTTCGTCACTCCTCCATCGCTGCTAGAGCAGGATCCCCGGGCCTCGCCTCATCGCTATTTTCCCTTCGGTCCAGACTTTTTGCCGATACCGGCCGGCAGATGCCGGGAACTCACCTTCTTCCCCTTCTTCGCCATCATCTTCTTCATCGCCATGGTCAGCATGGAGTATCCCTTTTCGGCCTCCGGCCCCTCAACGCCCGCCAGTTCCCACAGCCTCGCCACATTCTTGCGGTCGTCACCGGGGTCCTCAATCGGTGTCTCGAGCAAAAACGCCCGCCCCGGCAAACCATCGGGTCCTGCGCTCCCCAGCCGCGCATTCTTCAAAATCCGTTCAAACGCGTGTGCGCCAATCTTCCCGTGCCCTACATGCTGATGACGGTCAACTCGCCCGCCCAGCGCAATCTTCGAATCGTTCACGTGGAACACCGGCACGTTCTCCAGGCCGATGATGCGGTCAATCTCTTCGATTGTCCGCTCTAGACCCGCTTGGCTCTTGATGTCATACCCCGCGGCGAACAAATGTGCCGTATCCAGGCAGGCGGCAAACGGCAGCGGCAGGGTCTCCGATCGACCGCGATTGAGTCCGTACAAAACCGCCGCCACTTCTTCTAGCCGCGCGCCCACCGCTGACCCCATTCCCGCGGTGTTCTCAATCAAAATCCGCATCTTACCTACCGGCACGCGCCGCACAGCCGCTTTCACGCTGTCGACAATCGTCGAGACCGCCTGCTCCACGGGCAATTCCCCGCGGGAACCCGGATGCACTACTACGAAATCCGCACCCAAGTCCCGCGCACGCACCAACTCCTCGTGAAACGCCTGAATTGACCGTGTTCGCAGCATGGGCTGCGCCGCAGCCAGATTGATCAAATAATTTGCATGGACCACCAACGGTCCGAGCCCCAACTCCTGCCGCCGCCTTCGAAAGGCCTTTGCATCGCTTTCGGCGATCTTCACATTCGAGGTATGCCACATACGCGGGCTCGCGGAGAAAATCTGCAGCGCGTTGGCCCCCAACTTCTTCGCCGATTCCAGCGCGTTCAGGTAACTCCCGGAAATCGAAGTATGGATGCCAATCCGCAGGCTCCCGTCCATCCACGCCGGGGGACCCGGTTCAGGCTCCGGCACCGGGATGTACTCGTCATCCGGCTCGAACTTCGTGTTCTCGATAATCGGGTATTCCGCCATTCCTGTTACACTCACCGCACTTTTCCTCTCTATGATTAACCCCCTATTCTAACACACCCCTCCCGCAGCACGGTTTTGGGCTATGCGGCCCTCTGGTCATCCAGTCAGATCCTGCCGCAACTCCGTGTCGCAACGGACTTTGCACCGGCAGCAAATAAATTCTCGCCGAACCAAGCCGTTGCTTGATAACGACGATCCCAGTTCTCAAAACACCCCACACGGCTGCTACCGTTCCGCCACACCCGGCCTGAAGCGCGCGCTTTACCCACTCGGTTTGCAAAATCAGGGGATTCGAAGACTGGCCAGAGGGAACAATCGAGGCTATTAGGATTACGAGGTCGCCAAATTCGCAGCACCCGGGTGTCCTTCTCACAACTGTCAATACCCGGTGTTGTGATCCGGAGCAAAATTCCGGAAGCAATCCAAAATTTGAGTGGAGTTCTAACCGACCAACCGTCGCTGGGTACTTCGCTGCTTCTGTCGTTCAGCTCTTCTTACTCAACGATCTAAGATAGTTCACGACGTTCCAGACCTGTTCTGGTTTCAACCTACCCTCCTCGCCAAGCATCTTCCCTTTACCTTTATCGATGAGCTCGTACAGTTCCTTGTCACTCTTTTCCTTCAGCGTCTCCGCCTCACGCAGGTCCTTCAGACTCAAACCCATCTGCGAGGCCAGATCGCCGTCGCCCGCGCCCGCGTTCCCGTGACACATGGCGCAATCCATTCCAAAAGTTTTCTTCCCGGCCGCAAGCGACTCCGCCGTCGCAGCCACCGGGTTTCCCGATTTCGCCACAGCTCCGCCTTCTTGCGCCTGTCCTGCGGATTGATTTTCGTTGGATTTTTTCGTTTCCCCGGAAAACGCTTGCCACAACCAGACTGCCACTACACAAAGCATCACCACTCTCATGGCCGATCTCCATTCTCGACCCTACCCGGTCGCAGGTCTATCAGGCCCCCAGCTTTCCTGAGAGTATATTCCTCTGCCGCCCCTTCGGCGCACTTTTCTTAAACGCCGGAGATTCTCACTGTGATATAAGCTGTTGCCATGTCTGAGAAATGGGGCCGCCGCCTCTTCCAAATCGGGGGAGTTTTCCTCTTTCTGCTTGCGGCCGTCCATGCCGTTTCCCTGTTTGAACCGCTCAATCCCGCCAACGAAACGGAAACGCAACTGATTCATCTCATGACCAACTATAAGTTCAGTCTTATGGGCTCCCCGCGCAGCATGATGGACCTGTTCCGGGGCTTCAGCATCGCTTTCTCTCTTCAGTGCATGTTTGCCGGATTGATTGCCCTGGCCCTTTCCAAAGAACGCCCTGCCATCCTCAAACGCCTCGCCCTCATCGTCGCCCTGTGGCTTGCCACGCTGACGGTCGTATCGCTCACCCATTTCTTTGCTTTACCCACCAGCTTCCTGGTGGTCGCCTTCTTGCTCTTCGCTGCGTCCTGGCTCAAACTCTCTGCCGCCGCGTCTTAGTATTTTTCCCTGTGCATCTGCGTTCTTGCTTCGCTGAGCAAATCCCTGGTCTCCGCTTACTGTTTCCTTCGCTCTTCTCTGAACCTCACGCATTCTTCAACGAATGCCTTGACCACTGGATGCGGCTTCTCCTTCGAGGACTGCAGTTGTGGCTGAAACAGTGTCGCCACGTAAAACCGATGTCCGGCTAGCTCCACTGCGCGCATTTCCCCGCCTCGGTCGCGCGCGCTCACCTTCATGCCCGCCTCCGCGAACCGCTGTTCGTAGTGTCGGTTTACCCCGTAGTTGCAAAAATAATCGCCGACCATCTCCTCACCACCCACCCATTCCCGCAACCGAGTCCCCGGCAAAACCCGTATCGGATCGCTTCCGCACATCTTGGGCGTACCCTCGGGCCGGTTCGGCAGCGCGCACGCAATCGGCGTAATCACCGGATTGTCCGTATCGGTCATGTTCTCCACGGTATCCGCGTCCGACAGCTTCAATACGTTCCGCGCATGCTCTAACAGAGCATATTGAAATCCCCCTCAAGTCCCCACAAACGGCCAGTTCCGCGTCCTCGCGAACTCAATTCCCCGCAACATTCCCTCGAAGCTCGCATAGGGACTCCCGGGCGAAGCCCACAACCCGTCGCATTTCTCCATCTCCGCGATGCCCTCCGGCATCAGCAAGTCCGGGGTTGGGATCCATACCCGCTCCGCCGCCATCCCCAACGCCTCCGCCGCATGCTGGATCGCCGCCGTTGTCGCCCAATGCGACTTGAACGCTTCATTGAAATCACCAAGAATCCCCACGCGAATCTCTCGCGCCACGGCTCACCCCTTCTCTCGATCGCTACTAAACAAGCCCTTGATATCCTTGCGTTCCATTCGGGTTACTGGTTCCATCGGAGGCGATGCGAAGCGGCAGAATGCCTTTACCGAAAGATGGAACCTTGCTTCCACGTATCGCGGTTTCCGTCGTATTCGAGAATCTCGCCTAACCATTTCGAGAGTTGTGCCTGAGAGCTGACACTGCCGAAAACGAATGGTTGGACGCGAACCTGGCTGCCCTCCGGCGATCTGTTTTCTCACTTTTCCAAATCACTGGAGCGCCATTCCGGCGTTGAAATCTCCGAGACCCATCTTCGCTTGCTTGTCTCACTTGAGCATCCAGCAAAAGGGAAGAAAGAAAATTACGGCCATTTTTCCTGGCCCAAGGTCCCTGTCTGGGCGGTGCTAAGCAAACGACGTTTATGGATGATTCTCGAAAGCTTTGCCGCCGTTCCGAAGCCTCCACTGGCCCTCCTGCTCCGGCCGCCACTGTTCGCTTTTTTTCTCAGTTCCTCCATGCCATGCCATCTGGATCTTTTCCCGTCGCAAATGTGGTCGTCACTTGCAGGGTTTTCAAATCCACCACGGCGATCTTGTCATCGGCGCTCACCGCCACAAATGCCCGCGCCCCGTCCGGCTGTATCAAAATCCCTTCTGCGTTCTTGCCCAGGGGCAGCCGCTTGACTTCCTTCTTCGAAGCCACATCCAAGATCACCAGGTCACCCGTGCCGAGGTCAGAAATGAGCACCAATTTGCCGTCCGGCGTAAACTTCAACCGGTTCGAGTGCTGCGTCTTCACGTCAATCGTTGCGGTCACTTTCTTCGACCCTAGGTCAATGACCGAAACCGTCCCATCACCCGAATTCGCGACCCATAGTTCCTTCTCATCCGGCGAAAGATCGATTCCCTCCGGCCCTTTGCCCACCTTCACGTTCGTTCCTGTCCAATCCGTGATTTTCTTTTTCATCTCTTCAACCGACACCGTGTTGCTCTCAATATTGCTTACGAAGGCCTTCTGCCCGTCCTTTGAGAGCACCACCATGTGAGGCCGCTTTTGCCCCAGCACCAGGTGCAAATCGATGTTGTTGGCGACAAAATCAAACACCCCCAGCGATTTATCTCCCTCATTCGTGAAAAACGCCTTGTCGCCGACGATCCACACCCCGTGCGGTCCCTCCAGACCCGGGAAGGTCACCTTGCCCACCTCGGTCATGGTCGGCACGTCAATCACCGACATCGTCGTACCTTTATGATCTACTCCGTAGTTCGTCACGATCGCAGTCTTCCCATCCCCGCTCACTGCTACCTCGTGCGGAGCCACTCCGGTGTCCACCTTTCCCGCCACCTTCAGTGTCGCTGGGTCCACAATCACCAGCGTGTTGTCCGCCTTGTTCAGTACCAACAACGCCGGCTGTGGCGTCTTGTTCTGCGCGCAGGCCGGGCCGGTGGCCATCGCCAGTAAGCCGGTCGCGGCCGCCAAAGCCAACCCACTCCTCTTCAGCAAAAACGCTTTCTCCAGATGCACCGTAGCCTCCAAACTCCACCCGTTTTTTTCTCGAACCGCAACATCATACCCAATTCCTGGCCGATCGTGTCCCAACCGATGGCCAGCTTCGGAGCTTCCACAAAGCCCGCTCCCGCCTTGCCGGTTAAATAAAAAGAGCGCCCCAAAACCCGGCGCGCTCCTGAAATACCCTCCCCGTTTTTCCTAGAAACGTATATACGGGCCAAACGCCATCCGCAAATTGTGATGTGTTCCGCTGTTGAAATACATCTGGTCTCCGATATCAAACCGCAGTCCGAGCGGCCCCAGATGCGCGTCCAATCCTCCGCCGGGATAAAACACGGCATTCACGCTGCTCGAGTGGATATTTGCAATCTGGCTGGTGAAACAACTGAGTGAGACCGGGCAGGAATCAATGAAGAATTTGTCAAAGCCCACCTTCGCCACCACAAACGGCTGGATGTGCCCGTGCCCCAACTCCACCTTCGGCCCAAATTCCCCGTGCAAAATGTGCATTCGCGACGGTTCGAGCACGAGGTTTCCCGAAAGATCGGTGAGATGCTCCGTGAATCCCTGCTCAAAGTCGTATGCCATTTCGCCTTCCAGCTTCACATGTGGAAAGACGTGCAAGCCTACCCGGGCGCCGATGCCTCCGAAATTGGTGTCCGTTTGCGACAACCGGAAATAATCCCCATAAATCCCAGCCTCAAAAAAGTCGCTCTGCGCCCGCAACACCGGGGCGAAAAATACCGCCAGGCACAACACCAGCAACGACCTTCGCATACACGGTTCTCCTCAATCGCATTCTGAACATTCGAAAGTAGCGGCTGGACGCTGCGTACCTTCCTCGAAAGGGCTAAGCTTTCCCGCTCGTAGATGCGCAGTTTCCTATTCCGGGTTGCCGATTTCACTGCAGTGAATCCTGTATGTCGAGCCGCAGGTGCGACACATTTTCCCGAAGCTTTGCAATCCTATTTTCCAATTTCCGGTCTGGCCTTTTGTAACCTAAGGCGCATTTTCTTGCCTGCACCGGGCTGTGCCTGCTGCTTCTTCGCCGCCACGCCATTCTCGCTCTGTTCGACGGCCTGGTTCTTACGGAGCTTGGACGCGCCTTGCTCTCTTGGGGCTCCTTGGTCGCTCGACGCTGCCTTTCTCTGCGTTCCTCGGTGCCCGCTGGCTGCCCGATTTGCCCCTCCCCGTCCCTTCCGGCTACACTGAAATCACCGCGCACGTAAGGACATCGCCATGCTTGTCGTCATGAATTCCCACGCCACGGATGCCGAAGTCCGCTCCGTCTGCGACAAAATAGAGTCACTCGGCCTGAAAGCACACCCCATACCCGGCGCGGGACGCACCGCTATCGGCATCACCGGCAACAAAGACGCTGTCGACCTCGGCGTCCTCGAATCCATGCCCGGTGTAGTCGAATGCATCCCCGTCACCAAGCCCTACAAGCTGGTGTCGCTTGACGTCAAGTGCGAACCCACCGTTGTTCGTATTCCCACACCCTCCGGAGACGTCCTCGTTGGCGGCCGGCATCTCGCCCTCACCGCCGGCCCTTGCGCCGTCGAAACCGAAGAGCAATGCCTCATCACTGCCGAACAGCTCAAACCCTCCGGCGTGCGCCTCTTCCGTGGGGGCGCCTACAAGCCGCGCACCTCGCCTTACTCCTTCCAGGGACTCGGCCTCCCGGGCCTGAAAATCCTCGACCAGGTCCGCCGGCACTACGGCTTGGGCATCGTCACAGAAGCCATCGACAACGAATCGCTCGAACTCGTCGAAGAGTGGGCCGATGTCATCCAGATCGGCGCTCGCAACATGCAAAATTTCTCTTTGCTAAAGCGCGCCGGCCGCACCAAAAAGCCCGTGCTTCTAAAACGCGGCATGTCCGCCACGCTCGATGAATTCCTCATGGCCGCTGAATACATCATGAGCGAAGGCAACTACAATGTGATGCTCTGCGAACGCGGTGTGCGCACGTTTTCCGATTTTTCCCGCAACACACTCGACCTCGCCGTCGTCCCCGCCGTGAAAAAGCGCAGCCACCTGCCCATCCTTGTGGACCCCAGCCACGGCACTGGAAAGCGCCACAAGGTTCTCCCCCTCTCTCGCGCCGCCGTTGCGGTCGGCGCCGACGGCCTTCTTGTCGAAGTCCACCACCAGCCCGACAAAGCACTCTCGGACGGTATGCAATCCCTTCTTCCCGCCGAATTCGCCGAGCTCGCTACCGAAGCCCGTCAAATCGCCGCAGTCCTCCACCGTACCATCAACTAGTCCTCCGCCCCTACTTTACCGGCGGCAATCTAAAAAGGGCGTCTCCGCCTCGGTTCTTTCCGCGAGGCCGCCACGCATGTCCTCCGTCAGGCACCTCCATGAGGAAACGCGCGGGGCAGGTCATGTCTTCCCAACGACCACGCTCATCCGCTTCTTGCGGTAGACTGGTAACGATCAACCGTTAATTCACTTCATGTCCGCCGCAAAAAATTTTCGCGTCTATTTTCTTCTCGCGATTCTGCTGGTGTTCGGCGCCGTCATCCTACTACGCGAACATCGCCCTTCCTTTCTTCGCCCCGATCTTCATCTCAACGCCTACATTTCCACCCCTGAGGGCTCGCTCGACGTCGTCAATCTCGCCTCCCTTCGCACCATCAACAAAATCTACGCAGGTCCCGGCATTTCCGATCTTCGTGAACACGCCGCGCGTCCCGAAATCTGGGGGGTCAGCAACGTCGGCGGCTACGTTTTCGCCCTCGACACGCGCACCAACCAGCTCGACAAAATCGCCGTAGGCCCTTCGCCTTTGGAAATCGATTTTTCCGCCGACGGCAAGCGTGTCTACACCACCTCGGCCGGCTCCGATCAACTTGTGGCAATCAACACTGCTTCACGTTCCATCGCCGGACGTGCCCATACAGGCTCCGAGCCCGTGCAGGCCCGCCTCACTCCCGATCAAAAGACAGTCATCGTTGTCAACCGTGGCTCTGCTTCCCTGATCCTACACGACGCGGCCACGTTGCAACCTCGCGCCTCCATCAACGTTATCGCGCAGCCCGACGCCGTCGAAATTCTCCCGGACAGCTCTGTTGCCTTCGTCATGAGCCGCTCGCAAAACCGTCTCTCCGTCGTCGACCTCGCGCGCGCCGTCCTGCTCACCAATCTCGAACTCGCCGGCCGCCCTTCGCAAATGCTCCTCAAGCCCGACGGCGGCGAGCTCTACGTCCTCTCCCCCGAAGCCCACGTCCTACAAGCCATCAATACGTGGACTCACGAAGTCGGTGACACGCTTCTGGTCGGCTCCGCTCCCGCCACCGCCATCCTCAGCGAAGATGCTTCCGAAATGTATGTTGCCGATCGTGCCGCCGGGCACGTCTTCCCTGTCGACGTCATCAATCGTCGAGTCGGCAAACCCGTCGACGTCGGGGCTTCTCCCGGATCGATGCGTTTCGCTTTGTCCGAACCCGGCGCCAAGCCTGCCGTGCTTCTGGTCGCCAACGAGTCCTCCGGTGACCTCGCCGTCCTCCGCCTCCGCAGCGACGCCATCCTCCTCCTCACCCTTATCCCGGTCGGCGATTCCCCCCAACACCTCGCCGTCAAGCTGTTCTAGCCCTGACGTAACAATCTTGATCTGCTCGAACCGGGCAACACTGTCAACTGGCTTCTGGCAACCACCCGGGCCCCCATTTACATCCACTCCACGCTCCGCTAGCCTGAATCTCTCCGGCGAAACTCCTTCAGCCCGAATTCCGGCCGGCAAGGAGCCAATCATGCCTACGCGTGCCGTTCGCAAGAGCAAAATCAAATCTCCCATCCGCATCGTGCCGCTACATCCGCACGTCCGCGACGCCGCTGCTCCCCAGCCACACCTCACCTATCGCAACGGCCCGCTGCTCGCCAACGTTGAAGTCTTCACCATTTTCTGGGGCGCCGCATGGCAGGATCCCGCTAGCTCTCCGCTCATTCAACAGCTGAACGATTTTTTTGACTTTATCCTCACCAGCCAGTTGCTCGATCAACTCGCTGAATACAACGTCCCAGGCAAAGCCATAGGCCACGGCCTGCTGACCGGCACAAAAAATCTCACCGACTCTGAACCCGGCAAAACCGTGCAAGACTCGGCCATTCAGTTGATGTTGCAAAGCGGGATTTCCAACAGCAATCTGCCTGCTGCTAACGCCAACTCCCTCTACTTCGTCTATCTCCCGCCAGGCACCCAGGTGAAGCAAAGCACCGCCGCCTCTTGCAAGGATTTCTGCGGCTATCACGAAGCCACGCCCGACGGCTCTCTGTTCTACGCAGTGATGCCTTTTCCCGGCTGTGAGGGATGCCTCGGGGGCCTCGCGCAATTCGACGCGCTGACCTCCACAAGCTCGCACGAACTCTGCGAGGCCATCACCGATCCAATCCCCGGCCAAGGCTGGTACGATGACAACAACGGCGAAATCGGCGACATCTGCGCCTGGCAAACCAAGCAGCTTGGCCAGTACACTGTGCAACTCGAATGGTCCAACGACGCCGCTGCTTGCCTCTGACCAGGAACTCAGTGCGACAGAATCTAGTCCAGGGCGCAGGCCCTGGGCTCACAGCGGAAACGCCAGAGGGACAACACAGTTCCAACTACCGGCCCTTGACTTCCCTTTTTTGAACCTTGGCCTGGTAACCTTAAACCCTTCAACTTTTTTCATCCTCGCTGTATCATCCGGCCATCTCATTCCACCGGAGGGAGCCATCGTCATGAACTTCTCACGCGAGGCAATCGCCGTCGTCCTACTAACAACTTCAGCCGCCTACGCCGTCATGCGCCCCGCACCATCGCAAGACGTCATCAAAGTCGCCGCTGACTCCCATACCGTCATCTTCGAAAACGACCGCGTCCGTGTCCTCTCGGTTCACTTCAAGCCCGGGCAGGCCGCTCCAATGCATTCGCACCCCGACAACGTCTCGTACTTTCTCACCGACGGAAAACTGCAAGTCACCATGCCGGATGGCAAAACGATCGAACGCAATCCCAAAGCAGGCACCGCTGCTTGGAGCGACGCTGTCACCCACGAAGCCAAAAACATCGGCACCGCCGACTTCCAGCAAATTCAAATCGAACTCAAGCCCCCCACATCCAAAGCCGTTCCGACAAAATAAGCCGCAGGATTGCAGCCCTGAGTCGGCCTTAGCTCATAATGGTGAGTGCTTTGTGGTGATCCGGAACTAAGAATCGGTCCGGCTAACGAGGGCAAAAGCGGCTGAAATTCACGCACTTGGCCGCAGTTTACCAGCCTCATTCCCGCCGGGTTTCTTCTTAAACTGCAACCTGCGGCCTTTTAAAGCGATTTGGTGTTCGTGCCAGGTGCTGGCGCTTCCGAAGCTTTTCGTCCGAAGGACGGACCGCTGATCATCGGACGCTTTTCCTCACGGATCAAACCAAAACTTGATGGTTACGGTGACCTTCGACACCACGGCTTTGCCACCTTGCGTCGCCGGCGCGTACTCATACTGGCTGAGCGCGTCCATTGCCGCCTGCCGCAGCGGAGCCGGCCCCACCAGCACCTTCATCTCGCCCAAGTGTCCCTTCGCATCGACCACCGCTTCAATCCGCACGTCGCCGGTAATGTAGCCGCGCATCGCGTCGGGCGGATACACCGGCGGCACCGCGTGCAACAACTTCGCGGGCACTACCGGTGCATCGCTCGCCACCGCTTCTTCTGCGGGTTTCGGCTTCGACTCCGAACTGGTCTCCGCCTTGCCGTGATTCTTCCCGGATTTCGCAGTCGCCCCGGCTTCTTTTTTTCCCGCGGACTTTTTGTCCGCCGGGCTTTTCTCCGACTTTTTCGTGGCGTCTGATCTATCCGCGGGAGGTTCGCTGGCCGTTCTGGCCGCGGCAGCGGCAGGCTTGGTCTCGCCAGCCGCAGGCGCCAACTCCGCGGCAACCGGCGTCGCACTCGCGATTGGATTGCCCGTCGAGTTTGCGGCGGCCGGCGCGTGCGCTTCGCCCCCATTCGCGGCCGTACCCGTATTCGCGTCTGCGGGCGTAGCAACTGGCTTTGACACCGCCGCGCCGCCCACAGGCTTCGTCCCGGGAGGAGTCTTCGTCGCCAAATCTGTCTTCGGCGCACGATGCAAAAACGGCAGCCAGTTCTTGTACCAAGCGAATCCGCCACCGGAAAGAATCAGCAGCAACACGCCAAATCCCACCAGTACTTCCAGCTTCCCCGGCCCCTTGCGCACTGGCTTATAAATCCCATAGGGATCGTTCGGATCCAGCCCCTTCGGCGCGCGCGAAAAATCTAGTGCCGGCTTCGGCAGCAATTCGTCGGTTACTTCGGTCTCCGTTTTTCCAGCAGCGGGTGGCGGAGCCACGGGACCGTTTGTGGCCGGCTGCCCCTGCGCTTCGGGAGCACCCGCCCCGATCGGCAACCTCATCCCGAACTTCCGCGTGTTCGCTTTCTCCTCTTTTTCTTTTTCCACCTGCCCGGGCTCG
>Ga0126371_10000449_pt1 | contig 33667 bp, 33 predicted proteins | sample PanSoiMetaPlot_4_FD_110145 | JGI IMG/M metagenome (GOLD analysis project Ga0126371, IMG submission 110145) | Tropical forest soil microbial communities from Panama - MetaG Plot_4 | ecosystem: Environmental > Terrestrial > Soil > Tropical forest > Bulk soil | place: Panama | collected 2016-02-17 | reverse complement strand
CGCGCGCCCAGGTCGCCGCGAGGCTGCCGATCAGCAGCAGCAGGCCGAGCACGCCGGCGAACACCGGCAGCACCCCGATGCCGCGCACGACGCTCGCGTCGCGCATCTTCACGCCGAGCCAGTCGTCGCCCTTGAAGGTCTCGCTCGAGCGCACCGCCAGGATGCGCGGCATGTCGAGCGCGCCGCGGGCGTCGGCGATGCGGCGGGCATCGCCACCGGTCGCGTTGGTGATGGGTGCGAGCACGTCGGTCGTCGACGTCACCTGGGCGAACTCGCGCGGGTTGGCGGGGCCGACATTGGTGAGCGCCGTGAGCTTGCCGTCGGTCGCGCGCCAGAGGCCGAGCTCGTTCGCCTGCACGGTCGCGTGCCACACGCCGGGCTCGCCCGCCTGGAGCGTCAGGGTCTGGGTCGCGCCGGTCGGCGACGTGAGCGTCACGGGGTCGACGCTGTCGGCCATGGTCTGGCGCTCGACGGTCAAATCCTTGCCGTGCACGACGAGACGCAGCGCCTCCTCCTCGAGGTCGGGCTGCTGCATCAGCCAGTGCGACAGCCGCCGCAGCAGGTCGATCTGCGGTCCGCCGCCCTCGTAGCCGCGCGCCCACAGCCAGATGTGGTCGGAGAGCAGCATGGCGACGCGGCCCTTGCCCTCGCGCGAGAGCAGGAGCAGCGGCTTGTCGTTCGGCCCCTGCATCACCGCCGTGCCGGTCTGGCTGCGCGTGTCGACCAGCCGGAACCAGCGGCTCCAGTGCGGCGGGTCGTCGGCGCCGCCTTCGAGGCCGCGCGTCACCGGATGGCGGCGACCGGCGTCGGTGAGGCGGGCGAAGAACGGCTCCTGCGTCATGTTGCCGGTCGGCTCGGCCGGCAGGATCTGGTTGAGCGGCGTGCGCCAGATGGTGGTCTGGCTCGCATAGTCGGGCCCGGCCGCGACCAGCACGGCGCCGCCGTTGCGCACATACTGCGCGATGTTCTCGAAATACACGATCGGCAGCACGCCCTGGCGGGCATAGCGGTCGAAGATGATGAGCTGGAAGTCGTCGAGCCTGCCGGTCGGGCGGAAGGTGAACAGCTCGCGCGTCGGGAACGCGATCAGCGACAGCTCGTTGATCGGTGTCCCGTCCTGCTTCTCGGGCGGCCGCAGAATCGTGAAGTGCACGAGGTCGACGTTCGGGTCGGACTTGAGCAGGTTGCGCCAGGTGCGCTCGCCGGCGTGCGGCTCGCCGGAGACGAGCAGCACGCGCAGCTTGTCGCGCACGCCGTCGATCGAGACCACGGCGCGGTTGTTGACGGTGGTGAGCTCGCCGCCGGGCAGCGTCGAGGCCTCGATCTCGACGATGTTCGGGCCCGAGTGCGGGATCGGGATCTCCACCTCGGAATTGGCGCCGGCGCGCACGGTGCGCTGGTCGATGAGCTCGCCGTCGCGGCTGATCTTGACGTCGGCGCTGCCGCCCGGCGGCACGCCCGAATCCTCGACCCGGAACGTGATGGTCTGCTTGCGCCCGACGATGCCGAAGCGCGGCGCCGACACCAGCGCGACGCGGCGGTCGTGCTCGTTCGGCACGCCGGTGATCAGCGCATGCAGCGGTGCCTGAAAGCCGAGCGCGGCCGCATCGCTCGGCACGTCGTGCACGCGCCCGTCGGTGATCATGAAGGCGCCGGCGATCCGCTCCGGCGGCACGTCGGCGAGCGTCGCCTGCAGCGCGTGAAAGAGCCGCGTGCCGTCGGTCTCGCCGTCGGCCTGGCCGGCTTCGACCACGCGCAGCTCGAGGCCCTTGATGCTTTGCAGGCGCTTCACCAGGGCGTCGCGCGCTTCCTGCGTCTGGCGGGTGCGCTCGCCGAAGCTCTGGCTCGGACTCTTGTCCACGACGATGACGGCGACCGAGGTGAGCGGGTCGCGGTCCTCGCGGGTGAACGACGGGTTGGCGAGCGCCGCGATCATGAGCGCGAGCGCTCCGGCGCGCAGCAGCGCGCCGCGGGTGCGGCTCACGAGCAGGAGCAGCGCCATCGCGGCCGCGACCACGACCGCCGCCCACAGCACCGCGGCAGGCACGAGTGGCGAGAAGGCGATACCGTACTGCAAGTCCGCGCTCCTACTGGCCGAGCCGCTCGAGCAAGGCCGGCACGTGCACCTGGTCGGCCTTGTAGTTGCCGGTGAGCGTGTACATCACGATGTTGACGCCGGCGCGGAATGCGAAATCGCGCTGGCGCGGCTCGCCCGGCACCAGCGGAAGCATGGGCTGGCCGTCCTGGCGGATCGCCCAGGCGCCGGCCATGTCGTTCGACGTGATCAGGATCGACGAGACGCCGTCGCCGCCGCGCGCCGGATGCTTGGTGTCGTCGTCATCGGCGTGCTCCGCGCTCGGCAGCGCCTCGACCCAGAGCTGGCCCGATGTGAAGCGGCCCGGGAAGTCGCGCAGTAGGTAGAACGTCTTGGTCAGCACGTGGTCCTTCGGCACCGGCTCGAGCTCGGGAATGTCGAGCGAGCCGAGGATCTGGCGCAGCGCCATCATCCCCGGGCTGCGGTTGTCGCCGCCGGGACCGGCCGGCGCCAGCACCGCGTCGCGCGTGTCGAACAGCACCGTGCCGCCCTGCTTCATGTAGGCGTCGATGCGGGCGAGCGCCTTGGCGGAGGGCTTTGCCGCGTTCGCCGAGATCGGCCAGTAGATCAGCGGGAAGAAGGAAAGCTCGTCGCGCTCGAGGTCGAGCCCCATGGGTTGGCCCGCCTCGAGCGCGGTGCGATTGGCGAGGTAGAGGGTGAGGCCCTCGAGGCCGGCGCGGCTGATATTGTCGGTCTCGCTGTCGCCGGTCACCACGTAGGCGAGGTGCGTCTGCAGCGTCGCCTCCATGGCGAACTTGTCGGCCGTCTGGTCGGCAAGCGACGGTGTGACGCGTCCGAACGCCGCGAGCACGACCGCGAGCGCCAGCATGGCGGCGACGCGGTGGCGCCGCAGCAGGCGATAGATGCCACCCGCGAGCCAGAACACCACCACGGCATCGACGAGGAGAAGCGCGAACGTGCCGAGCAGGATCGGCGCGCGCAGGTCTTGCGGTTGCGCCAGGCGGTAGCTCTCGATGCGCGCGTGCAGTGGCGACACATCGATCGCCGCGAGGCGATCCGCCGGCGTGAGCGTGTTGACGGCGAGCATCCCCTCGGGCGGTCCGTAGAAGCCGGGCGGATTGTCCGATTTGGCGCGGCCCGTGTAGTTCGCAGGCACGGGCCGCGCGGTCGGCGGCGGCGTGACGAAGGTGCCGAAGCCGTCGAGCACGCGGGTCGGCGGCAGCACCTCGCGCGGGCCCTCCTGGGCCGTCTTTTCATCGCTGGTCATCGCGCCCGACAGGTTGACGACCCGCCGCAGCATGTCGACGAAGGCGCCCGAGAGCGGCAGGTTGGACCAGCGCGTGTCGGCGGTGACGTGGAACAGAACGATGAGCCCCTTGCCGCGCCGCGCCGCGGTGACGAGCGGCGTGCCGTCGCCGAGCGTCGCCCAGGTGTGCTCGGCAAGCCCGACATCCGGCTCGGCCAGCACCTGGCGCGTCACCGTCACGTCGTTCGGCACCGGCATGCCGGCGAACGGGCTCTCGCGCGAGAAGCCGGCGAGCGGCTGCGGCTTCTCCCAACTGAGGCTGCCGCCGAGGATGCGGCCGCCGCGGCGCAGCTTGACCGGCACGAGCTCGTCGTCGGACGCCGCAAGGCGCGGGCCGGCGAAGCGAACCAGCACGCCGCCGTCGTCGACCCATTTGGCGAGCTTGCCGCGCTCCTCCGGCGCGATGGTGCCGACGTCGGCGAGGATGATCATCGGAATGCGCTGCTCGGCGAAGCGGGCGATCGCCACCGAGGGCGAGCCGCGCTCGCCCGAGCGCACGTCGGCGAACGGCGCGAGCGCGCGGGTGAGATAGTAGTTCGAGGCGAGCAGCGGCTCGGCGGTGTCGGCGGTCGAGCCCGACACGATTCCGATGGTGCGCCGGCGCCAGCGCTTGTCGAGGAGCTGCACGGCGCCGGCCGAGCGCTCGCCCTCGATCTCGAGGCGCGCGATGTCGTTGCGGATCTCGACCGGCAGGTCGATCTGCGCCTCGCCCTCGCGCGCGTCGCTCTTGATCGTGTAGTGCGCTTCGCCGACCGGCAGGCCCTTGAGGTCGAGGGCGCGCACGGTGCCGTCGTCCTGCGTTCCCGTGTAGGCGCGCAGCACCTTCACGCTCAGCACGCCGGCGGCGTTGTCGGCCCCGGTGAGCGCGTGGGCGCCGCGCACGCCGCCGATGACGACGGTGGTCGGATTGTTGCCGGCGAGCCGCGCGAGGCCGTCGACGAAGCCCTTGGCGCCCCCCATGTCGATGCCGTCGGTGAGCCAGACCAGCTCGATGTCGTGCGTCTTGCCGACCAGCCGCTCGATCACCGGCAGCGCCTCGCTGCGGTCGATCGTGTAGGGCCTGGGCGCGATCTCGCGCAGCCGCACGCGCGCGGCGGCCGGCGTCTCGAGCGAAACGTCGCGCTTGGTCTCGGACAGCGGAATGAGCGCGACCGCGCGGTTGTCCTGCTCGGCGCGCGCGATCAGGTCCTCGGCGGTGCCGAGCCGCACCGGCCAGGTCGCGGCCGCCGACCAGCCGTCGTCGATCAGGAGCGCGAGCGGCAGGCGCTCGGCGCTGGTCGCGATCGGCGGATTCCACAGGGGGCCGGCCGCCGCGAGAATGATCAGCGCGGCCATCAGGAGACGCAGCAGCGTGAGCCACCACGGCGTGCGCGCGGGCGTCTCCTCCCTCGGCGCGATATCGAACAGAAGACGCGTCGGCGGGAAGGAGATGCGGCGCGGCCGCGGCGGCACCAGCCGCAACAGCCACCACAGCACCGGCAGGCCGAGAAGCGCGAACAGGACGAGCGGCTGGGCGAAGGCGAGCGGGAGGCCGGGGATCATGCCGGGGCCTCCGCGCCGTCGCCGAGGTCGGTGCCGCGCCAGCGCTCGAAGTCGAAGCCGCCGCCGGCGCCGCTCAGCCGCGCATGCAGCGCGAGCAGGAGGTCGCTCGCCGGCCGGTCGGTGCGATGGATGATGAAGGTCCAGCCGAGATGGTCGGTCTGGGCGCGGATCGCGGCGCGATGGCGCTCGATGCGCGCCTGGTAGTCCGCACGCCAGGTCTCGGCGCGGCCGGCCGTGATGGCGCCGGCCCCTTCGGGCTCGACGAACTCGATGCGGCCCGCATACGGGAAGGTCTCTTCCGCCGGATCGGCGATCTGCACCGCGTGGCCGTGCGCGTGGCTGGCCGCGAGCTGCGCGATCATGTGCTCCACCTCGCCGATCGGGCTCCAGAAGTCCGACAGGAGCACGATCTCGGCGCGCGGCGAGGGCGCGAACGACGCCGGCAGGCTGGTGCGCGCGGCGGCGTCATGCAGCATCGCCTCGGCCATCCGCTCGATCACGTTGCGGCTCGCGGTCGGGCGCATCAGGCCCGGGATGCCGACCCGCTCGCCGCCTTCGATCAGCACCTCGGCGAGCGCGAACGCGATCACCAGCGTGCGCTCGAGCTTGCCGTCGAGCGCGAGCGCCGACTTGAACGACATGGAGGCCGACCGGTCCGGCCAGATCCACACGGTGTGCGCGGCCTCCCATTCCTGCTCGCGCACGTAGAGATGATCGTCGCGCGCCGACCGGCGCCAGTCGACGCGCGCGGCCGGCTCGCCCGACATGAAGCGGCGATACTGCCAGAAATTCTCGCCCGGCCCGGCGCGGCGCCGGCCGTGCAGGCCGTGGATGATCGTCGCCGCCACGCGGCGCGCCTCGAGGATCAGCCGCGGCATGGTCGCCGCAAGCGCACGCCCGCCGCCGACCGCCTGCGCGATCGACTGGGTCTCCTGCTGTGATGCCGTGGTCCTCGGGGCCATTCGTCAGCCGACCATTACCGATCGTTAGCCTATCTTGGCCTTGAGCCGGCCGATGACCGCCGAGATGGTCTCGCCGTCGGCGCGCGCCGCGAAGGTGAGCGCCATGCGATGCTTGAGCACCGGCTCGGCGAGCGCCACCACGTCGTCGACCGACGGCGCGTAACGGCCCTCGAGGAGCGCGCGGGCGCGCACCGCGAGCATCAGCGACTGACTCGCGCGCGGCGAGGGGCCCCAGGCGATCAGCTTGCCGATGTCGCCCGCCTCCGGGCCGGGACGCGCCGAGCGCACCAGCGCGAGGATCGCGTTGACGACCGACTCGCCGACCGGCAGGCGGCGCACCAGGCGCTGCGCCGCCATCAGCTCCTCTGCGGTCATCGCCGGCTTCGGCTTGGTCTCCTCCGCGCCGGTGGTGTCGAACAGGATGCGCCGCTCGGCGTCGCGGTCCGGATACTCGACGTCGATCTCCATGAGGAAGCGGTCGAGCTGCGCCTCGGGCAGCGGGTACGTGCCTTCCTGCTCGATCGGGTTCTGCGTCGCGAGCACGTGGAAGGGTTTCGGCAGGTCATGCCGCGCGCCCGCGACCGTGACGTGCTGCTCCTGCATCGCCTGCAGCAGGGCCGACTGCGTGCGCGGGCTCGCGCGGTTGATCTCGTCGGCCATCAGGAGCTGGGCGAAGATCGGCCCGGAGATGAAGCGGAAGCTGCGCTTGCCGCCCGGGCTCTCCTCCAGCACCTCGGTGCCGATGATGTCCGGCGGCATCAGGTCGGGCGTGAACTGTACGCGCCGCGCCTCGAGGCCGAGCACGGTGCCCATGGTGTCGACGAGCTTGGTCTTGGCGAGGCCCGGCACGCCGACCAGGAGGCCGTGGCCGCCCGACAGCACCGTGATCAGCGCCTGCTCGACCACCTTCTCCTGACCGAAGATCACCGCCCCGATGGCGGTGCGGGCGGCCTGGACGTGGACGGCGGTCGATTCGGCCGCGCGCACGATCATGTCCTCGAGCTTTTCGGGGCTCTCGCTGCCGGTTGCGGCCATCACCTGCTCCTCGTTGAATTCCCGACACGTTTCATACACATAACGCACCATGTGCCGGCTGCGATCAATCACAACCGGGCCCAAGCTCGGGCCGTCCGCCCTGTCCCATCGCCCTGGGTCAACCGCATCCGCATTGAGTCTACGCTATTTTCGCGCCATGGGGGCCGGATCGGCGCCCTCACGATCGCGCGAGCGGATGTCAGGCACACAACTTTGAGGCCAACAATGGCGAAGGAAGGGCAGACTGCTCAGCTGGAAGGCATGGCCGGCGCCCTCAGGCAGGCTGGCGGCCGTGGCCCGCCGCCGGTGCATTTATGGAATCCGCCCTATTGCGGCGAGATCGACATGCGGATTGCGGCCGATGGTACTTGGTTCTACCAGAAGACGCCGATCGGCCGCGCCGCCCTGGTGAAGCTGTTCGCCTCGGTACTCAAGCGCGAGGGCGATCATTACTTTCTCGTAACGCCTGTGGAAAAATGCGGCATCGCGGTCGATGAGGCGCCGTTCCTGGCTGTCGAGCTTGCGGTCGAGCAGCCTGACGCTGCGGCACGTCCGGCGGCGAGTCGGACTTTGCGCTTTCGCACCAATGTGGACGACTGGGTGACGGCCGGCCCCGACAACCCGTTGCGCTTCGAGCCCGAGCCCGAGACCGGCGGATTGAAGCCGTTCCTGCACGTGCGCCGCGACCTGTGGGCGAAAGTGACGCGCGCGCTGTTCTATGATCTCGTCGAGCTCGGCGAGGAGCGCGACGTCGAGGGCCGGCGCATGTTCGGGGTCGCATCCGGATCGGCGTTCTTCGCCATGGCGCCGGCCGAGAGCATTGCGGGATTGCGATGAACGATCAGCCGATCGATGCCGGCACGGCGCCGGTCATTACGCACGCGTTCTTCGACCGCGTGCGCGCGCGCCTCACGCTCGACGTGCCGGCGGGCCTTACCGACCCGAACGCGCCGGCGACACGCGGCGACCTCGATCTCGATCCCGCGATGTGGGAGCGCGCCGGCGTTGCGGCGACGCGGCCCGCCGCCGTGCTCATCCCGGTGGTCGATCGCCCGGCGCCGGGCGTGATCCTGACGATGCGCACCTCGGAGCTTCCGAACCACGCCGGCCAGATCGCGTTTCCGGGCGGCAAGATCGACAAGACGGACGCCAGCCCACTCGCCGCGGCGCTGCGCGAGGCGCACGAGGAGATCGGTCTCGACGCCGCGCTGATCGAGCCGCTCGGCTACACCGATCTCTATTTCACCTTTTCGGGCTTCCGCATCCTGCCGGTGGTCGCGCGTGTCAAACCGACCTACACGCTCGCCATCAACCCGTCGGAGGTCGCCGACGCCTTCGAGGTGCCGCTCGATTTCCTCATGCGGCCCGAGAACCACCAGCGCCACTCGCGCGACTGGAAGGGAATCCAGCGACAGTACTACGCGATGCCCTACGAGGAGCGGTACATCTGGGGCGTCACGGCCGGCATTCTGCGCAATTTATATGAGCGGGTTTACGGCGCCTGATGTATGAGTACCGGCCTTTCGCGATTCCGGCGTCATTCCGCGGCGCGGCTTTGCGCGCGGCGGGTGCACGGAATTGCCGACGCATGTTGAGAACGGTCGGGCCGTTCCGAGGGTGACTTAAGTGAATCGCAGCCTGCCGGATTCGACCTGGCTCGCCTCGGGCGCGCTCGCCCATGTGCTCGCCGTGCTCGACCACGCCGGCGAGGAGGCGCGTGTCGTCGGCGGCGCGGTGCGCAACGCCATGTTCGGCGAGGCGCCCGGCGACGTCGACATCGCGACGACGGCGGTGCCCGACACCGTGATCGAGCGCGCCCGCACCGCCGGCTTCAAGGCGGTGCCGACCGGCATCGACCACGGCACCGTCACGGTGATCGCCGACGGAACGCCGTTCGAGGTGACGACGCTGCGCGCCGACATCGAGACCTACGGCCGCAAGGCCAAGGTCGCCTTCGGCCGCGACTGGAAGGTCGACGCCGAGCGGCGCGACTTCACCATGAATGCGCTCTCGGTCGATCGCCGTGGCGCGATCTTCGACTATGTCGGCGGCCTCGCCGACATCGAGGCGCGCCGCGTGCGCTTCATCGGCGAGGCGGAGAAGCGCATCGCCGAGGACTACCTGCGCATCCTGCGCTTCTTCCGCTTTCACGCGACCTATGGCGCGGGCCCGCCCGATCCCGACGGCCTGCGGGCCTGCATCGCGGCGCGCGAGGGCCTGGGCCATCTGTCGCGCGAGCGCATCCGCATGGAGCTGATCAAGCTCCTGCGCGCCGCGCACGCGACGCCGACGCTCGCCGTGATGTCCGAGGCCGGCCTGCTCGAGAGCGTGCTCGGCGGCGTGCCGCTGCTCGCGAGCTTCGAGAATGCCTGCAAGGCCGAACGCACGGCCGGCGTCGACGGCGATCCGGTGCGCCGCCTCGGCGCGCTCGCGGTTTCGGTCGCCGAGGATGCCGACCGCCTGTGGCAGCGGCTGCGGCTGACGAATTCGGAGCACAAGCGGCTCACCTCGATCGGCGAGGGCTGGTCGCTGATCGATCCCGCGCGCGGCGAGGCGTCGGCGCGCGAGGCGATCTACCGACTGGGACCGGACCGCTATCTCGACCGCGTGCTGGTCGCCTGGGCACGCTCGCCGGCCGGCGTCGCGGACGCGGGGTGGCGGAGCCTCGCGAGCCTGCCGACGCGGTGGACGGCGCCGAAGTTTCCGCTGAAGGCGAAGGATTTCACCAAGCGCGGGGTCGAGAAGGGCCCGTGGCTCGGCGCCGCGCTGGCCGCCGCCGAGGAGGCGTGGATCGCGGCCGGCTTCCCGACCGACGCGCCGGCCCTGGCGGCGCTCGCCGAGGTGGCGATCGCCGCCTCGGCCGGAGAGCGCAAGTGAGCGGATCCGCGCTCGCGGCGGCCTTCGCCGGAATTTCGGTCCTCCAGCTTCTCGCCATCGCCGCTATGGGCGTGCTGACCTCGCTGATCGGCGGGGTCGCGGGCTACGGCACCGGCGCGCTGATGCCGCTCGTGCTGGTGCCGATCGTCGGCGCTGCGCCGCTGGTGCCGATCACCACCATCTCGGCGCTGATGACCAATTCGAGCCGCGCGACCGCCTTCCGCAAGGCGATCGACTGGCGCCGCGCCGCCATCGTGCTGGTCGCCGGGCTGCCGACCTGCATGCTCGGCGCCTGGGGCTACACCCTTCTGACCAGCGCCGGCGTGCTGATCCTGATCGGCTCCATGCTGGTGCTCTCGGTGCCGCTGCGCCGCGCACTGCGCAAGCGCGGCGTCCGCCTCGACGACCGGCGGCTCGCCGGCGCCTCGCTCGCCTGGGGACTGCTGATGGGCGGCACCAGCGGCGCCGGCGTGATCCTGCTCGCCATGCTGATGGGCGCCGGCCTCGACGGCGCCGCCGTGATCGCCACCGACGCGGTGGTCTCGGTCGCGCTCGGCCTCATCAAGTTCGGGGTGTTCGCGGCCGCCGGTGTGATCACCGCCCAGGTGGTCGCGGTCGCGCTCCTGATCGGCGTCGTCGCACTGCCGGGCGCGTTCCTGGCGCGCGCGCTGGTCAAGCGGCTGCCGATCCATGTTCACGCCGCGATGCTGGATGCCGTGGTGATAGTCGGGGGCGCCGTGATGATCATGGGCGCGCTGCGACGGTAGCGCGCTGCCGCAGGGCGCGTAAAAGCGGCGCCAAACGCAGGAAAGACAGGAGGCGTCGCAGGTGGCGGCCATAAAGGCGCCTATTGTCCAGGGGTAAGATGTAGATGGGGCGAGTCGGGGCGCGAGGGCGCTGGAGGGGCGGATGGCTTGGGGGAGGACGTTCATTTTGGCCGCGGCGGGACTGTGCGCGGCCGCGGGCGGCGCATCCGCTCTCACGATCTCCGAGACTTACGCCAGCGTGTCGCTCTCGCCGCCGAGCCCGCGGCTGGTCGTCATCTGTCACGATTTCGGCTGCCGGGAGCGCACACCCGTCGGGCTCAGCGCCGGCGACATCGCAAAGCTGTCGTCGCTGCTCGCGGCCGGCCGTGTATCCGCGGAGGCCGAGCGGCGTGCCGTCGCGGCCGCGGAGGCCTGGTTCGATCGGCGCGTCGGACCGGCCGCCGGCACGACCCATCGGGTGGCGCGCGCCACCGGGCTCGGCGGCCGGGACGCGGTCGGGCAGATGGACTGCATCGACGCCAGCCGCAACAGCACGAGCCTCTTGTTGATCCTCGAGCAGTTGCATCTCCTGCACCATCACAAGGTCGAGGGCGTGGAGGCGCGCGGCTACCTGATCGACGGCCTCGGCCCGCACGCGACGGCCGTGCTCATCGACATCCATACCGGCAAAGAGTGGGCGGTCGACAGCTGGACCCACAAATACGGCGAGAAGCCCGACATCATGCCGCTCGACGTGTGGAAGAAGGGCTAGCTGGCAGTGCGCTGGGCGGCGGTGACGATTTTGGGCGCGATGAAGATGAAGAGGTGAGGGGTTCAATCGTTAACGCCTCGCCATGGTCGTCGGCGTGCATGGCGGATGTGCACGATGCATGCTTCTCCGGCCTCGACGCTCCAATAGATCAGGTACGGGTAGCGGCCGGCGGGCAGCACGCGGATCTCCTGTTCGCCCGCACGTCGCCCGCCTTCCGGGTACTCGCCGATAAGCTCGATTGTCTTCCGAGTGGCGCGCTTGACGTTGCGCGCACCGAGTGGGCTGCGTTCGTCGATGTATTGGAGGATCGATTGCAGGTCGCTACGCGCACGCGGCGTGTAGCGTACCTTCATAGACCGTGCCGCTTCCAGATCGCTTCGATTTCCGCATCCGGGACGAATTCGCCGCGCCGAGCCTGCTCCAATCCTTCACGAATGGCAGCGCGAGTCTCCTCGTCCAGGGCCACAATGGGCGTCTCCTCAGCCATGGCGAGAACAGCGACCGCGACCACGTCCTGATCTTCCGCAGAAAGTTCGCGCGCCTTGGCAATTGCCTTTTCGAGAAGCTTCGTCATGACTTGATTCTATCACATGAACTAGCGCGCAGCCACACGAGCCGCGATGCCGTCGTGCCAAACACTGCCATGTCAGCCCGCGCCGATGCGGCATTGCGCACCTGCCGCCCGCCTTGTGGCGGCGCATCAATTCACCCATTATCCCGCCGAAAATTCAACGCCTCGAGGGGATGAGAGATGCCGAGCCGTACCCGCAGATTCACCATGTCGCGCCGCGCGCTGCTCGCCGGCGCGGCGGCCGCGAGCGTGCTGCCGGCGCCGCGCGTCCTCGCGCAATCGTCGGCGCCGCTACGCGTCGGCTTCCTCACCGTGAAGACCGGGCCGCTCGCGGCCGGCGGCGCGCAGCAGATCGAGGGCGCGAACCTCTTTCTCAAGGAGCGCAACAACATGGTGGCGGGCCGCAAGGTCGAGCTCGTCACCAAGGACACCGCCGGCAATCCGGCGACCGCCAAGACACGCACGCAGGAGCTGGTCGAGCGCGACAAGGTCGAGGTGACGATCGGCCCGCTCGCGACCAACGAGGCGCTGGCGATCGACGGCTACATCCGCGACACCAAGGTGCCGCTCATCACCACCACCTCGGCCGCGACCGTCGACCTCAAGGCGCACGCCGTGAACCCTTATGTGCTGCACGCCTTCGGCACCGCCCCGCAGGTGACCTATGCGCTCGGCGACTACGCCGCGAAGACGCTCAACTACAAGCGCGTCGCGATCGTCGCCGAGGACTTCACCTACGGCCACGAGGGGGCCGGCGGCTTCCAGCTCGCCTTCGAGGCAGGTGGCGGCAAGATCGTGCAGAAGCTGTGGCCGCCGCTCAACGCGCCCGACTACGAGCCGTATCTGGCGCAGCTCAAGCACGACGTCGATGCGATCTACATGGGTTTTGCCGGCAGCAACCCGCTGCGCTTCCTGCGCCAGTTCAAGGAGGCGGGGCTCAAGGGCAAGATCGCGGTGCTCGGCAACACGACCAGCACCGACGAGGGCATCCTGAAAGTGATGGGCGACGAGGCGGTCGACGTCGTGACGGCAGGCTGGTACGCGGCCGGGCTCGACACGCCCGACAACAAGAAGTTCGTCGCCGCCATCAATGCCGACTACAAGCACGACCCCGGCTTCTACACCGCCGGGCCGTACACGGCGCTGCTCATCATCGAGGAGGCGCTCAAGACCACGAACGGCAAGACCGACGACGCCGCGGCCTTCCTCAAGGCGATGCACGACGTGCGCCTCATCCACGGTCCGATCGGCCCGGTGCGCCTCGACGACTACGGCACGCCGATCCTCGACATCCACATCCGCAAGGTCGCGCGGGTGAACGGCAAGCTCGTCAACACCATCATCAAGACCTATCCGCAGGTGAGCCAGTTCTGGACCTACGACCCCAAGAAGTTCGTCCAGCAGCCGGTGTTCTCGCGCGATTTCCCGCCGAGCAAGAACCTCGAGTAGGGGATTGCCCACGGCCTAAATCGCCACGTCATGCCCGGCCTTGTGCCGGGCATCCACGTCTTCGCGATCCGGCAAGAAAGACGTGGATGGCCGGGACATAGGCGTGCGAAGCGACGCCGTTCTTCGAACGGCTATGCCCGGCCATGACGACCTCTTCCAATAGTTAATCTGCCAAACATTGCCGAATATCTCTTTCACCGGGCGTACTCGCAGGAGAATTTTTCGCGCGTATTTTGGACGCTTCCGGCAATTCGCCTCTTATCTCGCACGGTCACGCACGAAACGATGGCGGCTCGAGTTCCCGATCGCTATTTCAACGTTGCGATCGTATCGAGTTGTCCCCGAGGAAAGCGATATGCGTGCCAGTCTCACTCACACGGATGATGTCCCGCGCGTCTACGTGATCCACGAGAACGACGCGTGGGTCGAGCCGCTGCGGCGCGAATTCGAGGCGCGCAGCATTCCCTATGCGGAGTGGTTTCTCGACCAGGGGATGCTCGACCTGCGCACGCCCCCGCCCGAGGGCGTCTTCTACAATCGCATGAGCGCGTCCTCGCACACGCGCGACCACCGGTACGCCGCCGAGCTGACCGGCGCCGTGCTCGCCTGGCTCAAGCGCCACGGGCGCACGGTGGTCAACGGCGAGCGTGCGCTCGCGCTCGAGATCTCCAAGGTCGCGCAGTACGAGGCGCTCGCCGCCCACGACATCGAGACGCCCCCGACGATCGCGGCGGTCGGCCGCGACAACATTGCACAGGCCGCGACGCGCCTCGGTTTTCCGCTGATCCTGAAGCACAACCGGGCCGGCAAGGGGCTCGGCGTCCGTCTTCTTCTCTCGCCCGCGGCACTCGACGAGTACCTCGGCAGTCCGCAGTTCGAGGAGCCGATCGACGGCATCACCCTGGTGCAGCGCTACATCAAGGCGCCGGAGCCGTTCATCACGCGCGTCGAGTTCGTCGGTGGGCGTTTCCTCTATGCCGTGCGTGTCGACACCTCGCAGGGCTTCGAACTCTGCCCCGCCGATGCCTGCCAGGTGGATGCGACGGCCGTGGCCGGCGTCTGCCCGGCGGTGGCGCCGAGCGAGAAATTCCGCATCATTCCCAAGTTCGAGCATTCGCTGATTGCGCGCTGGCAGGCGTTTCTCGCCGCCAACGGCATCGGCATCGCGGGCGTGGAATTCATCGTCGACGAACGCGGCCGCGCCTTCACCTACGACGTCAACACCAACACCAACTACAATCCCGACGCCGAAGCGAAGGACGGCCGCCGCGGCATGGGCGCGATCGCCGAGCATCTCGGCCGCCTGCTCGCGCGCTCCGGTGAGCAGCAGGTGCTGCGGACCGGGACAAGGTGAGACGGGCGTACTGCTTCCAGGATGGTTTTTCGTCATGCCCGGGCTTGTCCCGGGCATCCACGTCTTTGCGGCGACTCTCCAAGGAAGACGTGGATGGCCGGGACAAGCCCGGCCATGACCAGAGACATGCCCAGAGAATTGCTTAATCGCCCCGTATGACCTCGAGCAATCGCCGGATGCTGCTTTCCGGCGCACCGATGTTCTCGATCACCACGTCGGCGTCGAGCCCGCGCTCCGCTTGCGCCGTGCGCGCCATGCGCCGGCCGAGATCACCATCGCTGCCGCGCTTGCGCGCCGCAAGGCGCGCCCGCAGGATGTCGGCCGGTGCCGTCACGTGCACGACCATGACGCAGGCGTAGCGCTGGCGCGCCGGCGCCGCGATGGTGCGCGACACGTTGCAGACGATGGTCCGGCACGCGCGAATGTCGGCGTCGATCGCGGCCGGGATGCCGTAGCAAAGCCCGTGCGCCTCCCACCACAGCGCGAAGCCGCCGGCCGCTGCGGCCTGGCGAAAAGCCGCGTCCGAGATCGTGTCGTGCTCCTCGGATGCGGTCGAGGTGCGGGTGACGACGCGACGCGGAAAGACGACGGAGGAATCCCCCGTGCAGGCGGCGCGCGCGCCGGCGATCAGCGTGTCCTTGCCGGCGCCGCTCGGGCCGACGACCAGGATCAGGCGGCCCGGGCCGATTTGCAAGTCCGGCGAATCGGCCGCAGCGCTCATGCGACGCGGCGTCCGCGCTGCCAGGTCGCGCGCACCGCCGGCACGTCGCCGGCGAGATGCGCGCGGATCATGTCGGCGCGCTTGCCGACCGCGATCTCCCCGCGATCGCCGAGGCCCACCGCCTCTGCGGGTGTCTTGGTCACGGTGCGGATGGCGGCCGGCAGATCGATCGCGGGCACGACTTTCGGCAGCCGCAGCGCCGCCATCAGCAGGCTTGCCGGCATGTAGTCGGACGACATCACGTCGAGCACGCCGGCGCGGGCGAGATCGGCGGTCGCGACATTGCCGGCATGCGAGCCGCCGCGCACCAGGTTCGGCGCCCCCATGAGCACGCGGATGCCGGCGGCGTGCAGCGCCTGCGCGGCCTCGATGGTGGTGGGAAACTCGGCGATCGCGACGCGGTCGCGCACCGCGTCGGCGACGTGTTCCAGGGTCGTGTCGTCGTGGCTTGCGAGCGGCACGTTGTGCGCCTGGGCAAGCGCGACGATGCCGAGATAGTTCGCCCCCGCATGCGCCTCCTGGTAGGCCATGCGCTTTGCAAAGAGCTTGTCGAGCTCGGCGTCGGACAGCCCGCCTTTCTTGCCACGGTAGTAGTCGCGCAGCTTCTGCTCGTCGCGGAACTGGCGCTGGCCGGGCGTATGGTCCATCAGCGAGGCGAGGCGCACGTCGCTGCGGCCGATCAGCGCCGTCGCCTCGGGAATGACGCTCGGCATCGGCACCTCGCAGCGCAGGTGCAAAAAATGGTCGATGCGCAGGAGCTCGCCGTCGCGCGCCTCGCCGATCGCGCGCGCGAGCGTCGCCGCCTCGCCATCCGCCTCGCGGATGCCTTCCTCGCTCCACACACGCAGCGAATCGAGCACCGTCGTGATGCCGCTCGTCGCCAGCTGGCCGTCGAACGACACGACCGCGGCGACCGGGTCCCAGTGCACCTTCGGGCGCGGCGAATAGTGCGCCTCGAGATGGTCGGTGTGCAACTCGACGAGCCCGGGCAGCAGCAGGTCGCCGTGCAGATCTTCGCCGCGCTCGGGCGGCGCGCCGTCGCCGTATTCGGCGATCGCGCCGCCGCTGACCGCAACCCAGCCGCGCTCGATCACGCGGTCGGCGAGCACGATCCGCGCATTGGCCAGGATGCAGTCGGCGCCTTTCGGTCTCATGTCTGTCTCACGCGGCCGCGCTGAAGCGTGTGATGTCGATGACGGTGTCGGCGATACGGTCGCGCACGTTCGCGTCGTGCACGATCGCGACGATGGCGGTGCCGCGTCGCTTGCGCTCGGCGATCAGGTCGACCACCACGGCGGAATTCTCGGCGTCGAGCGATGCGGTCGGCTCGTCGAGCAGGAGGAGCGGGAGATCGGCGAGAAATCCGCGCGCGATGTTCACGCGCTGCTGCTCGCCGCCCGAGAAGGTGGCGGGCGGCAGCCCCCAGAGCGTCGGCGCGATGTTGAGGCGGCGCAGCAATTCGGCCGCCTTCTTGCGCGCCGCCTCGCGGTCGGCGCCGGCGGCGACGAGCGGTTCGGCCACGACGTCGAGGGTGGCGACGCGCGGCACGGCGCGCAGGAACTGGCTCACATAGCCGACGGTGTTCTGCCGCAGCGCCAGGATCTGTCGCGGCGCCGCGCCGGCGACGTCGATCGCCTTGCCGCCGCGATGCACCAGGATCTGGCCGCGGTCGCAGCGATAGCTGCCGAAGATCATCTTGAGGACGGACGATTTGCCGGCGCCGGACGGCCCCGCCAGCACGGCGCATTCGCCCGGATGCACCGCGAAGCTCACGCCCGAGACCACGGGCAGCCGCACGCCGCCCTGCAGATGCATGGTGAAGGCCTTGGCGACGCCGGATAGTTCGAGCGCGACGGTCATGGGGACCTCATCAGTCCCGTCATTGCGAGGAGGCCGCAGGCCGACGAAGCAATCGCGATCCGCGAAGCATGAATTTGCGGATCGCGATTGCTTCGCTTCGCTCGCAATGACGTCATAGGTTTCCTCACGGCGGCAGAATCGATGCGACGAGGAGCTGCGTATAGGGCTCGGACGGATCGTCGAGCACCTGGTCGGTGAGGCCGGTCTCGACCACGCTGCCGCCCTTCATCACGATGATGCGGTGTGACAGGAGGCGCGCGACCGCGAGGTCGTGCGTCACGATGACCGCCGAGAGCTTGAGGTCGGCGACGAGGCCGCGCATGAGGTCGAGGAGCCGCGCCTGCACCGAGACGTCGAGGCCGCCGGTCGGCTCGTCCATCAGCACGAGGCGCGGCTGCGTCACCAGGTTGCGCGCGATCTGCAGGCGCTGGCGCATGCCGCCCGAATAGGTGCGCGGGCTGTCGTCGATGCGGCCGCGCTCGATCTCGACGCGGTCGAGCCAACCCGCCGCGGTGTCGCGGATGCGCCCGTAGTGGCGCGCGCCGACCGCCATCAGCCGCTCGCCCACATTGGCGCCGGCGGACACGCCCATGCGCAGGCCGAGCGTCGCGTCCTGGTGCACGAAACCCCAGTCGGTGCGCGCCAGCAAACGGCGCTCTGCTTCGCCGAGCGCCGCGAGGTCGCGCGTTTGCCCGTCACGCATGCGATAGAGCACGCGCCCGTCGGTCGGCTCGAGCTGTCCGCACAATAATTGCAGCAGGGTCGACTTGCCGGAGCCGGATTCGCCGACGACGGCGATCACCTCGCCCTCGTACAGGCTGAACGAGACGTCGCGGCAGCCGAGCTGGCGGCCATACCATTTGCCGAGGTTTTCGGCGACCAGCAGCGGCTCGTCGTTCCCGGTCATCGCATTATCGGTCATGGCGCGACCCGCTCGAGATCGAGGCGGAAGCAGTAACCGTAGCGCTCGTAGCCGAGCTGCTCGTAGAAATCATGCGCGCGCTCGCGCTTCGCGTTGGACGAAAGGACGAGCTTGTAGCAGCGCTTTTGCATGCCCTTCTGGCGGGCGAACTCCATCATGGCCCGGCCGATTCCGCGGCCCTGCGCGGCCGGCGCGACCATCACGTCCTCGACGATCGCCGAGGGCGCGCCGAGATGCCCGAGATTGTCCATGATGAGAAGCGCGAAGGTGCCGACGATCTCGCCGTCGAGCTCGGCCACGTATAGCGTGTAGTCGGGATAGCTTGCGAAGCGTGCGAGCAGGCGGCGCGCATCGGCGAGCGGCAGGATGCGGCCGTCGTCCATCCCGGGCTGCGCATAGAGCGCGAGCACCGCGGCGAGGTCATCCTCGGCCGCGGGCCGCACCACGATGTCGCGGGCTTCAGCCACGGCGCGCCTCCGTGCCGGCGCCGGGTGCCTGCGTGTCGCGTCGGCCCTCGCAGTAGTCCGTATCCGAGCACACGAACATGCGCCCGCCGCAGTCGTCGATGATCACCTCGTCGAGATAGCTGTCGGCCGCGCCGCACAGCGCGCAGGCGCCGGCGAAGCGGTAGCGCTCGAACGGATGATCCTCGAAGTCGAGCGAGACCACCTCGGTATGGGGCGGGATCGCATAGATGCGCTTCTCGCGGCCGGCGCCGAAGAGCTGCAGCGCCGGGCAGTCGTTCATCTTGGGATTGTCGAACTTCGGGGTGGGCGAGGGGTCCATCACGTAGCGGCCCTCGACCTTGACGGGATACGCATAGGCGGTGGCGATGTGGCCGTGCCGCGCGATGTCCTCGTACAGCTTGACGTGCATCAGGCCGTATTCCTCGAGCGCGTGCATGCGGCGCGTCTCGGTCTCGCGCGGCTCGAGGAAACGCAGCGGCTCGGGGATCGGCACCTGGAAGACGATGACCTGGTTCTCGGCGAGCGGTGCCTCGGGAATGCGGTGGCGCGTCTGGATCACGGTCGCGTCCGCCGTGCTGGTGGTGGTGCGCACGCCGGCGGTGCGCACGAAGAATTTTCGGATCGACACCGCGTTCGCGGTGTCGTCGGCGCCCTGATCGATCACCTTGAGCACGTCGTCCGGGCCGAGCACCGCGGCCGTGACCTGCACGCCGCCGGTGCCCCAGCCGTATGGCATAGGCATCTCGCGGCTCGCGAACGGCACCTGGTAGCCCGGGATCGCCACTGCCTTGAGGATGGCGCGGCGGATCATGCGCTTGGTCTGCTCGTCGAGATAGGCGAAGTTGTAGGTGGGCGCGGTCGCTGGCGCGTTCATTCGGCGGCCTCCTGAACGGGCGCGCCGACCGGCTCCTGCGCGCGCTGCGCCGGCACGCCGGCCTCGAACTCGGCGCGCAGGCGCCGCACCAGGCCGAGCTCGGCCTGGAAGTCGACATAGTGTGGCAGCTTCAAGTGCTCGACGAAGCCGGTCGCCTGCACGTTGTCGGAATGGGAGAGCACGAACTCCTCATCCTGCGCCGGCGCTTTCACCTCCTCGCCGAGCTCGCGCGCCCGCAGGGCACGATCGACCAGCGCCATGCTCATCGCCTTGCGCTCGCAGTGGCCGAAGCCGAGGCCGTAGCCGCGGGTGAAGCGCGGCGGCGTCGTCGCCGAGCCCTTGAACTGGTTGACCATCTGGCACTCGGTCAGCGTGATGCGGCCGAGCGGCACCGCAAAGCCGAGCTCCGGCGGCGTGAACTCGAGCTCGACCGCGCCGAGGCGAATCTCGCCCGCGAACGGATGCGTGCGGCCGTAGCCGCGCTGGGTCGAGTAGCCGAGCGCGAGCAGAAGACCTTCGTCGCCGCGCGCGAGGTTCTGCAGCCGCAGGTCGCGGTCGGCCGGGAAGCTCAGTGGATCATGGGTGAGATCGCCGACCGGCTGGTCCGGTGCCGGCTGCGGCGACGGCTCGATCAGGTCGTCGTGGGCGAGGAGATCCGTCACCCGCGGCATGCGGGCCGCGTCCGGCGCGGCGTGCGCCGGCTCCGTCGCCGGCGTCCCGTCGCCGTTCGCCTGCGTGTCGAGCAGGCGGTGGGTATAGTCGAAGGTCGGGCCGAGCACCTGGCCGCCCGGCAGATCCTTGAACGTCGCCGAGATGCGCCGGCGGATCGCCATGGCGGCAGTCTCGACCGGCTCGCTCGCGCCGAGCCGCGGCAGCGTCGCGCGGAAGGCGCGCACCAGGAAGATCGCCTCGATCAGGTCGCCGCGCGCCTGCTTGATGGCGAGCGCCGCCAATTCACGGTCGTAGAGCGAGCCCTCGTTCATCACCCGGTCGACTGCGAGCGTGAGCTGCTCCTCGATCTGCGCCGTGGTGATCTCCGGCACCGCCGGATCGCCGCGCCGCTCGTGCGCAAGCAGCCGGTGCGCATTCTCGATCGCGCGTTCGCCGCCTTTGGCCGCCACATACATTCTCAGGCCTCCTGCGTAACGCGCACCGAGCGCGGCAGTGCCGCGACCGCATCGTCGGTCGCGAGCAAGAGATCGATGCCGCGGGGAAACAGCGCGCGGTTCTGCGCGAGCCGCGCGACCATGTCGTGCGGCACGGGTTCGGCGAGCAACCGGCTGCGTTCGCGGATGCCCGGGCCGGTCAGCACCAGGCCGGCGCCGGCCGCGAGCGTCTTCACCTGCAGGATCAGCGTGGTGGAACGGTCGGGATAATCCGCCGTGCCGAGGTCGAACGCCGCAAGGTCCGGAAGGTCGGCGGCAGAGCCGGCGAACGCGAAGACGGCGCGATCAGGCGCCGCGACGAGCTCGCAACCGCAATGGAAGCGCAACCACGCCGCAATGTCGTCGTGCGCGGCCAGGTCGGCGCCGAGCCAGACCGGCGTGTCGTGGTCGCACAGCGTCAAGGCGATCGCGGCGGCGCCGCGCGCGAACGGGGAGGGCGGCACAAGCGCGGCGCCGATGCGCTGCACGCTGCCCGGCCGCGCCATCGCGTCGAGCACCGCGCGGAACGTGGATTGCGCCGAGAGTACCGGATCGGCAAAGCCAGCAGTCAGCATCATCAGCCCTCGCCGCGGACCAGCGTGAAGAATTCGACCTTGGTCGCCGCGACGCGCTCGGCGTCGGTCCGGCGCGCCGCATCGAGGCGCGCGCGAATCGGCGCAAGCACGTGGCGCTCGATCACATCCGCATGCGCGGACGTCTGCGCCAGCGCGTCGACGAGCGCGATCAGCCGCGCGTGCTCGCGGTCGCGCCCGAGCACGTAGCCGACGCCGGTCTCGCCGCTCGCGAGCCGCACCGCGGCGCGCGACACGGTGGCCTCGCCCAGGTTGAACGGCGCGCCGTCGCCGCCGATGCGGCCGCGCACCATCACCATGCCGTTCTCGCCGGCGCGCAGGTCCTCGTGCGGCGGCAGCGGGCCGAGCGCCCGCAGATGGCGCGCGATCTCGCCGGAGTCGCTCGATGCCAGCACCGACATCGCTTCGCGCCGCCGCTCGCGCAGCGCCGCCTCGTGCGGAGAAATCTGGTCGCTCGCCGTTGCCATGAATCCGGTTGGCTTCGAATCCGGTTGTCTTGACCTAGTTGTCTTGCCTAGTTGTCTTGCCTAGTTGTCTATGATACTAGACAACCATGTCCTAGCCCGCAAGGGTGAAGATCGCGTGACGCTGCTGTGACAAATCGAGTTGTCGTATGAAAGCGCGAACATGACACGTCGAGTCCTGCAGCGCGCCGACGACGGCGGCGCGGAACACGCGTCGTCCGGCGTCCTGCTGTGGCGCCGCATCGCCGACGAGCTCGAGCAGTCGATCGCGCGCGGCACCTATGAGCCCGGCAGCAGGCTGCCCGGCGAGATCGACATAGCCGAGCGTTTCGGCGTCAACCGCCACACCGTGCGCCGCGCCATCGCGGCGCTGGCGCAGCGTGGCATCGTGCGCGCCGAGCGCGGCAGCGGCACCTATATCGAGCAGCGGCGCATTCCCTATCCGATCCGCTCGCGCACGCGCTTCTCCGAGATCGTCGGCGGCGCCGGGCACGCGGTCGGCGGCCGGCTGGTCGAACATGCGGTCGAGGCGGCCGATCCGCATCTCGCCAGACAGCTCAAGCTCAAGCCGGGCACGCCGGTGCTGCGGCTCGAGCGCTTGCGCCATGCCGACCGCATTCCGATCTGCATCGGCTCGACCTGGCTCGAGGCCGCGCGCTTCCCCGGCGCGCCGCGCGTCTATGCGACGAGCAATTCGATCACCCGCATGCTCGCGCATTTCGGCGTGCGCAACTATGCGCGCCGGTCGAGTCACGTCACGGCGGCGATCGCCGAGGCGGCGGACGCCGCGGCGCTGCGGATTGCGATCGGCCGCCCCTTGCTGGTGGTCGACAGCATCGACGTCGACGCGGACGGCGCGCCGCTGCTGACCACCCATGCGCGTTTCGCGGCCGATCGGCTCGAGCTGGTGATCGAGCCATGAACGACGGTTCCGCGTGTCACGCGACTGTCATGGCGGTCGTAAAGAAGCTTGGCGCACCGGGGAGCGCGACGCGATGACCGAGAACACCGCCGCCCGCAAGATGCTGTCGGTCGAGCCGCTCGTCGACCCGAGCGCCGAGGTCAAGAGATCGACGCTCGGCCGCTACACCGAGGTGGGCGCGCGCACCAGGCTGCTCGAGGTCGAGCTCGCCGATTACTCCTACGTCGTCAACGACAGCGACATTGCGTATGCGCAGATCGGAAAATTCTGCTCGATCGCCGCGATGGCGCGGATCAATCCGGGCAATCATCCGATGCACCGCGCGAGCCAGGCGCACTTCACGTATCGGGCGAGCGCCTATTTTCCCGGCGAGGACGACGACCACGACTTCTTCGCCTGGCGCCGCGCGCATCGCGTCACCATCGGCCATGACGTCTGGGTCGGCCACGGCGCGATTGTGCTGCCGGGGCGCAGCATCGGCACCGGCGCCGTGATCGCGGCCGGCGCGATCGTCACCAAGGACGTCGCGCCCTACGCGATCGTTGCCGGCAATCCGGCGCGTCTCATCCGGCCGCGCTTTGCGGAAGCGATCGCCGCGCGCCTGCAGGCCTTGGCGTGGTGGGACTGGACGCACGAACGGCTGCATGCCGCACTCGCCGATTTTCGCGCGCTGTCGGCCGAGGCGTTTCTGGGACGGTACGAGGACGCGCCGGGGCGCGCCGTCGCGTGAGGGGCGCAATGGACCTGAAAATAGCCGGCGCGCAGGTTCTGCTCGACGACGGCCTGACCGACACGCCGGTGCACGTCAATGCGCAGGACGGCGTGATCTGCGATGTCGGCAGCGATCGCGCGGGCGGCGGCACGCTCGACGCCGGCGGGCTCATGCTGCTGCCTGGCATCGTCGACATCCACGGCGATGCCTTCGAGCGGCAGATCATGCCGCGCCCGGGCGTCGACGTCGCGCTCGACATCGGCCTTCTCGACAGCGACCGGCAGGCGGTCGCGAACGGCATCACCACGGTGTTTCACGGCGTCACCTGGTCGTGGGAGCCGGGCCTGCGCGGTGCCGAGAATGCCCGCGCGATCCTTGCGGCGATCGAAGAGCTCAAGGCGCGGCTCGCCGCCGACACGAAATTCCACCTGCGCCACGAGACCTACAATCTCGCGGCCGAGACCGAGGTGATCGACTGGCTGGGCGAGCGCCGTATCGGCGCACTCGCCTTCAACGATCATCTGCCGACCGAGGCGAGCCTTGCCAAGCGCGGCGACAAGCTCGCGCAGATGGTCGCGCGCTCGGGCATCTCGCACCAGGAATTCGTCGCCCTGGTCGATCGGCTGCGCGGGGACGGTGCGGAAGTGCCGCATTCGATCGAGCGGCTCGCCAAAGAGGCCAATGGGCACGGGGTCGCGCTCCTCTCGCACGACGACGCGAGCCCACAGACGCGGCGGTGGTTTCGCGCGCTCGGCTGCCGGGTCAGCGAGTTCCCGATGACGATCGAGACGGCGCGCGATGCGGCCGCGGCAGGCGACCAGATCGTGCTCGGCGCACCCAATGTGATGCGCGGCAAGAGCCATCTCGGCTGGATCAATGCGAGCGACATGATCGCGCAAGGACTCTGCTCGGTGCTGGCGTCCGACTACTACTATCCGGCGCCGCTCGTCGCGGCCTTCCGCCTCGCGGCGGATGGGGTCGTGCCGCTGGCGCAGGCGTGGCGGCTGGTGTCCGGGGGGCCGGCGCACGCCGTCGGTCTCGACGATCGCGGCAGCCTCGCGCGCGGCAAGCGTGCCGATATCATCCTGGTCGATGCGAGCATCGAGCGCCGCCCGCGCATCGTCGGCGTCATCGTCGCCGGCCGGATGGTCCATATGGTCGAGCCGGAACGCATCAAGCATTGATGCCGCGCTGCGGTATCGCGCCGCCGTCCACAGCAAAAGGCCAATCGTCGCAGCCGCTTGTCTAGCGAAAGGGCGACAGGCCCCGGTTGTTTCATGGGAGTGTCATGCACCGCTGTTAGCGCATGGGACGACACCATAACGACAGGGGTCGTCCAAATGAAACAGGGATTCGTCTTTGCCCACGCGGCCGGCGCCGCGCTGTTGGGCCTCCTCGCCACATCCTCGCTGGCCTTCGCCGAAAACGCCAAGGATTGCCCGAACGGCGGCACCGTCCGCTTCGGCGTCGAGCCTTACGATACCGCGCCGAAGCTCGTGCCCATCTATGAGAAGATCGGCAAGGTTCTTGGCGAGAAGCTCGGCTGCGACGTCAAGGTCTACGTCGCCACCAACTACAACGCCGAGATCGAGGCGATGCGCAACGGCAAGCTCGAGATGGGGCAGTTCGGCCCGCTCGGCTACGTGCTGGCGCACCAGGTCGCCAAGGCCGAGGCGATCGCGACCTTCGCCACCGCGGACAACAAGCCGAACACCTACTGGGCGAGCCTCGTCACCTGGCCCGGCTCCGGCATCAAGACGGCCGCCGAGATCAAGGGTCATTCGTTCGCGTTCTCCGATCCGGCCTCGACCTCGGGCCATCTCTTCCCGGCCTACGGCCTGCGCAAGGCCGGGCTCGATCCCGACAAGGACATCCGCGCGATCTACGCGGGCAGCCACACGGCCTCGTTCGAAGCGCTGCGCAACCACAAGGTCGACGCCGGCGAGCTCAACAGCGAGCAGATCGAGTCGGCGACGCAGCGCGGCCATTACAAGGACGGCGACGTCGTCTTCCTGTGGAAGTCGGACCCGATCCCGATCGATCCGATCGCGGTGCGCGGCGACCTGCCGGACGGCTTCAAGAAGCGGCTCATCGCGGTCGTGCAGAATCTCGATCTGTCCGGGCTCGCCGAGGCCGATCGCAAGCTGATCGGCGCGCACGGCCTGCGCTTCGTGCCGCAGAACGACGCCTCCTACAATGGCATTCGCGACCTGGTGAAGACGCTGCACATCGATCTGGCGGCGATGTAGGCCGTGTTGCCCGAAGGTGGAGGCGCGACGGTGCTGCAGGTCCGCGACCTCACCCTGCGCTACCCGAACGGCAAGCTGGCGCTCTCGCGATTCAACATCGCGGTGAGCGCCGGCGAGCTCGTGATCGTGCTCGGCGGCAACGGCAGCGGCAAGACGACGCTGCTGCGTTGCGTCACCCGCACGCTCATGCCGACCGAGGGCGAGGTTCGCGTCAACGGGACCGATCTCGCGCCGCTCAGGGGTGAGCGGCTGCGCCGCGCGCGGCTCGAGCTTGCCATGATCTCCCAGCATGCGAGCCTGGTGCGCCGCCGCAGCGTGCTCGCCAACGTGGCAACCGGCGCGCTCGGCCGGCTGGGCGGCGCGTGGACTGCGCTGGGCGGACTGCCGACGAGCGAGCTTGCGGCCGCGCACGGCCATCTCGCGGAGGTCGGCCTCGCGCATCTCGCGCATCAGCGCGCCGGCACCCTCTCGGGCGGCCAGGCGCAGCGCGTCGCGATCGCCCGCGCGCTGGCGCAGCGTCCGCGCGTGCTGCTCGCCGACGAGCCGGTCGCGAGCCTCGATCCGGAGGCGGCCGAGGAGATCATGCGGCTGCTGCGCCGGCTCGCCGCGGAAGAGAACCTCGCGGTGCTGTGCGTCCTGCACCAGGTCGAGCTCGCCTACAAATATGCGGATCGCGTGGTCGGCATCCGTGAGGGCGTGATGGCATTCGACCTTCCGCAGGCCGAGCTCTCGCGCGAGACCGTGCGCCAGCTCTATCTCAGCGAAGCCGCATGAGCGAAGCGACCGCGCCCGTCGCATGGGATCCGCGTCCGCCGGGCGGCGCGCTGGCCGCCGCCAAGCGCATCGGCATCGGCCTCATCCTCGTGCTGATCATCGCCCAGGCGCTGATCGTGGTCGAGGCGAGGCCGCAGGACCTGATCACCGGCGTGCACGGCATGGCCGACATCATCCGTCGCGCCGTGCCGCCCGATTTTTCGAAATTCGGCAGCGAGCTGTGGCCGGCGCTGGAGACGATCGACATCGCGATCTTCGGCACGGTCGTCGGTGTCATCCTGGCGATCCCGCTCGCAGTGCTCGCGGCGTCGAATGTCAGCCCCTCGCGCCCGGTGTACTACGTCGCGCGCTCGATCATCGGCTTCTGCCGCGCGGTGCCCGACCTCGTGTGGGCGCTGTTCTTCGTCACCGCGGTCGGGCTCGGGCCGTTCCCGGGCGGGCTAGCGCTGGCGGTGCATTCGATCGGCATGCTGGGGCGGCTGTTCGCCGAGACGATCGAGCAGATGGACATGGCGCCGATCGATGCCCTCGCGCTCACCGGCGCGCGCCGCATCCAGATCTTCACCCACGGCGTGGTGCCGTCGGTGCTGCCCTCGCTGCTCGGCATCTCGCTCTACCGGCTCGACGAGAACATCCGCTCGTCGCTGGTCCTGGGCTTCGTCGGCGCCGGCGGCATCGGGTTCCAGCTCCTCACCGCCATGAACCTCTTCCAGTACCAAGAGGTCTCGCTGCTACTGATCATCACCTTCGTCATCGTGCAGGCCGCCGAGCGCCTGTCCGCGATCCTGCGCGAGAAGATTTCGTGATCGGCTGCGCGAAAACCTGACCCGTCATCCTGAGGTGGCCGAGCGTAGCGAGGCCCTCGAAGCATGATCGGCCGGGACGCTTCAGGGAGCGAGCAAGCGGGCCCGCACGGGCCCTTCGAGGCTCGCTTCGCTCGCACCTCAGGGTGACGGCGTCAATGGCGAATGCTGCAGCACGCGAAAACGCGCGCCCGTGCCATCCTGCTTGCACACGCCGATCCGGTCGATTGCGATCGGCCTGTCGCCCCACACCCGCGCGAAGCTCGCCCGCAGCCGTATCGGCACGTCGTCGCGCCGCTCGACCGGCAGCGGCCCGATCAGCGTCATGTGAAAGCGGAAATCCGCGAACACGTAAGGGTAGCCCCAACGCTCGAGATGGTTGACCTGGCGCTCGGTCAGGCGCGATGGATTGCGGCGGGCGCGCTCCTCGTCCGAGAGCGGCGCCCGGAACTGATCGAATTCGGTGGTGCACGTCGCCGCGAGCGCGGCGAGCGCCGCGACCGGCGCACGCGGCACGATCGCGGTGAATGTCCCGAGCAGGCGTACCTCCGGCGCGATCCGCGCGATCTCGTGCGGCCCGCGCGCGAAGGCGAGGACCGCGGCGATCAACTCGTCCTCGCGGCGCGAGGGCGCAAGACGAAACGGCGCTTTCAGGGTCGCGTGGAAGCCGTAGCGCCGCGGCTCCGCGGTCAGCGCGCGCCAGTCGGCGTCGGCGATGTCGAGATCGGCGGGGCGCGGCAGGTCGGCGCCCGTGTAGCAGTCGTAGCCGAGCATGGCGCTGCCGAAGCCGTAGAGATCGGAATCGGCCGCCGGCACGAAGTAGAGGGCGTAGCGCGCCTGTGCGTCGGTCGTCACGCGGCGCCGCCTCCGGCGGAGCCCGGCAGGACGTCCGCGCCGGAGGAGCGCTCGGCCGGCCGCGGCTGGCCTTGGCGTGCATCCGGCGGCGCGGTGGCGGGCACCAGCAGCGCCTCGCCGATCAGAAAGAAGAGCCAGGTCGCGACGCCGCCGAACATCACCCAGGCGAGGAACGTGCGCTCGTCGGCGATGATCGACTGCGGCTCCTCGACCCAATAGAGCAGGGGCGCGTGCGGCGCGGCGGTCAGGTCGAAGCGCTCAAGCGCACGTGCGAGCGCCGTGTGCGCGGGCGAGAACGCGGTCGCGACATAGCGTACGCCCGCCCGGTAGCTCTGCTGCCAGCTGCGCGGCGTGCGGAAGTCGAGCGGCCCATAGCCCGACACGTCGGCGACCGCCCAGGCCTGCACCGGCTCGCTCGGCGTCCAGTTCCCTGCGACGATCGGCGCGACCCGCCAGGCGCCCCGCTGCGCGGCGCCGTCGGGCCGGCGCGGGAGCGAGGACGTGGAGAACTCGGTCGCGACGCGCGCATCGGTGAAACGAAACTGCGCCGCGTAAGGGAAGCGCCCGACGTCGTGCAGCGCGATCATGCCGGCCCTCGACCCGATGAGCTGAATGTCGCAATAGTGTGTGATGATGAGCCCGACGATGGGCATGAGCACGGCGCTGGCGAGCGAGGCGAGGCCGCTGTCGCGCCCGGCCCACAGGCCGAGATTGAGGCCGAGCACGACGGCCATGAAGATCGCCAGCATGGTCCAGCCGAGCGAGACGAGCGGCACCACGACCGCGGCCACCACCAGCACGGCGGCGAGCCCGCGCGCGGCCGCGCGCCACAGCGTCGGGCGGATCAGTCGGCGCAGCCGGCCGGGCGCGTTCGGCTCGCCCGGCGCGCTCATCACGGCGTTCATGGCCACTTCACCACGGGCGGCATCGACGAGAGGATCGAGTCGACATTGCCGCCGGTCTTGAGGCCGAACAGGGTGCCGCGGTCGTACAGCAGGTTGAACTCGACGTAGCGGCCGCGCCGCACGAGCTGCTCTTCGCGCTCCTGCGCGCTCCACGGCAGCGCCATGTTCCGCCGCACCAGCGCCGGATAGACGCCGAGGAAGGCGCGCCCGACCTCCTGCGTGAAGGCGAAATCGGCGTCCCAGTCGCCCGACGCCAGATAGTCGTAGAAGATGCCGCCGATGCCGCGCATCTCGTTGCGGTGCTTGAGAAAGAAATAATCGTCGCACCATTTCCTGTACTTGTCGTAGGGCGCGACCGCCCGATGTGCGTCGCAGGCGGCCCGCATGGCGGCGTGGAAGTCCTTGCTGTCCGCATCGTCCTGGGTGCGGCGGCGATCGAGCACCGGGGTCAGATCGGCGCCGCCGCCGAACCAGGCCTTGCTGGTGACGACGAAGCGCGTGTTCATGTGCACGGCCGGGACATGCGGATTGAGCGGGTGCGCGATCAGCGAGATGCCCGAGGCCCAGAAGCGCGGATCGGTCTCGGCGCCCGGGATCTGGCCGCGAAACTCGGGGGCGAACTCGCCGAACACGGTCGAGACGTGCACGCCGACTTTTTCGAACAGCCGGCCCTTCATGAGGCCCATCGTGCCGCCGCCGCCCGGCGCGCCGCTGTGGTCGGTGCGGCTCCACGGCGTGCGCGTGAAGCGGCCGGCGCCACTCCTGGAATAAAGCGCCTCCGGCGCCGCGTCCTCGAGCGCTTCGAGCGCTGCGCAGATGTCGTCGCGCAGACCTTCAAACCACGCCCGCGCGCGGCCTTTGCGTCCTTCGAGTTGTCCGGCGTCCATGGGCCTCGGTGCAGCGAGTGGCGAGTAGCCAATAGTAGCGCCAGCGGACCCCGTTCGCCATTCGCTGCCCGCCGTTCGCTATTCGCTGTTCCGCCCCACCTGCCGCAGCGCCTCGCCCACCACCATCGCGCAGGTCATCGCGACGTTGAGCGAGCGCATGCCGGCTCGGATCGGGACTTTCAGCCGCACGTCGGCCGCGGCGTGCACCGCCGCGGGCACGCCGGCTGATTCGCGGCCGAACAGGAGGATGTCGCGCGGTTCATAGACATGATCGAGGTAGGAGGTCGCGGCTTGCGTCGTGAAGAGCACCAGCCGCCGCCCCTGCGCCCGCCGCCAACCCTCGAACGCGCCCCACGATACGTGCCGCACGAGCTCGACCTGATCGAGATAGTCCATGCCGGCGCGACGAAAGGCGCGGTCGCTCACCGGGAAGCCGGCCGGCTCGATCAGATGGGCCTCGAGGCCGAGGCAGGCCGCCAAACGGAGAATCGTTCCGGTGTTCTGCGGGATGTCGGGCTCGAACAGGGCGATGTGCATGCGCGGCAACATGTCCTTGTTGCGCGAATCCGACGAAATTGCCGGTTATCAAGTGCCTTGGCCAGGGTTCCTTACGTCGGGCTTGCGCTATTATTCCAGGGGTGCCAATAGAACGCCGCGAAATCGCGCCGCTTGGCCGCCGTCCCCAGGGCCGGCCGCGGCCGGATTTCCCGCCGGGATGGGGGGTGCTCCGACGGGGGCGCCGAAGGGTTCGCTGCACAGGCGGGCCGAGGGAACAGAAAGGAACCAGGATCGTGACGACGATGTCATCGGCCGAGCCGACGCGGCGCGATTTTCTCTACATTGCCACCGGCGCCGTGGGGGCCATCGGCGCCGCCGCCACTTTGATCCCCCTTATCGGCCAGATGAATCCGGATGCCTCGACGATCGCGGCCGGCGCGCCGATCGAGGTCGACCTTTCGCCGATCGCGGAAGGTCAAGTCATCAAGGTGTTCTGGCGCAGCAAGCCGATCTTCATCAGCCATCGCAGCAAGAAGGAGATCGACGAGGTCCGCGCCGTTCCGACCAACACCCTGAAGGACCCGCAGGAAGATCAGGCGCGCGTCCAGAAGGGCCACGACCAGTGGCTCGTGCTGATCGGCATCTGCACACATCTCGGCTGCATCCCGCTCGCCAACCAGGGCGACTATGACGGCTGGTTCTGCCCCTGCCACGGCTCGCAGTACGACGCGTCCGGCCGCATCCGCAGAGGTCCGGCTCCCTTCAACCTCGCCGTCCCGCCCTACAAGTTCGTCTCCGACAGCAAGATCCAGATCGGCTGATCGGCCGGCCATTTTCGAGAAGGCACCATGAGCGGAACTTCGACCTACCAGCCGCAGAACGCATTTCTCAAATGGTTCGAGCGGCGCCTGCCGATCGTCGGCCTCGTGCATTCCTCCTTCGTCACCTATCCGACGCCGCGCAACCTGAACTACTGGTGGACGTTCGGCGGCATCCTCTCCTTCATGCTCGTCGTGCAGATCATCACCGGCATCGTGCTGGTGATGCACTACACGCCGAACGTCAACATGGCGTTCGATTCCGTCGAACACATCATGCGCGACGTGAACTACGGCTGGCTGCTGCGCTACGTGCATGCCACCGGCGCGTCGGCGTTCTTCTTCGCCGTCTACATCCACATGTTCCGCGGCCTCTACTACGGGTCATACAAGGCGCCGCGCGAGGTCCTGTGGATCCTCGGCGTGATCATCTACCTCCTGATGATGGCGACCGGCTTCATGGGCTACGTGCTGCCGTGGGGGCAGATGAGCTTCTGGGCCGCGACCGTCATCACCAGCCTGTTCGGGGCCATTCCGGTGGTCGGCGAGCCGATCGTCACCTGGCTGTGGGGCGGTTACGCGGTCGGCAACCCGACCCTGCAGCGCTTCTTCTCGCTGCATTATCTCCTGCCGTTCGTGATTGCCGGCGTGGTCGGGCTGCATGTGTGGGCGCTGCACATCGCCGGACAGAACAACCCGGCCGGCGTCGAGCCGCAGACCGAGAAGGATACGGTGCCGTTCACGCCCTACGCGACAACGAAGGACGCGTTCGGGCTCGCGGTGTTCTGCATTTTCTTCGCGTGGTTCGTGTTCTACATCCCGAACTATCTGATGCATCCCGACAACTACATCCCGGCCAATCCGGGCCAGACGCCGCCCGAGATCGTGCCCGAGTGGTACTACCTGCCGTTCTACGCGATCCTGCGCTCGATCCCGAACAAGCTCGCCGGCGTCATCGCGCTGTTCTCGTCGATCCTGGTGCTCGCCTTCGTGCCCTGGCTCGACACCTCGCGGATCAAGTCGGCGACCTACCGGCCGATCTACAAATGGTGCTTCTGGGCCTTCGTCGTCGTCTGCATCGGGCTCGGCTATCTCGGCTCGCAGCCGCCGGCAGGCATCTATGTGCGAATCGCCCAGTTCCTGACCTTCTGCTACTTCGCGTTCTTCCTCATCGCGATGCCGCTGCTCGGCCTGATCGAGACGCCGCGGCCGCAGCCGAACTCGATCGCCGACGCGGTGCTCAAGAAGGCGAAGAAGCCCATGGGCGTGATCGCCCTCCTCGGCGTCGCGGTCGTCGGGCTCGCCGCCCTCTTCGGCTCGACCACGCAGGCCTCGGCGCAGGAGGCCGAGAATCCGCCCGCGCTCAAGTGGTCGTTCTCGGGCCCGTTCGGCACCTTCGACCGCGGGCAGCTTCAGCGCGGCTTCAAGGTCTACAGCGAGGTCTGCAAGAACTGTCACAGCCTCAAGCTGCTGTCGTTCCGCAATCTCGGCGAGCCCGGCGGTCCGGGCTTCACCGAGGCGCAGGTCAAGGCGATCGCCGAGGACTTCAAGGTCAAGGACACCAACGACCAGGGCGAGGTCGTCGAGCGCAAGGGCAGGCCCGCCGACCGCTTCCCGCCGCCGTTCGAGAACGACGCGCAGGCGCGCCAGGTGACCGGCGGCGCGTTGCCGCCCGACATGTCGGTGCTCGCCAAGGCGCGCGGCTACAAGCGCGGCTTTCCGACCTTCCTGGTCGACATGGTCGTGCCGTATCAGGAAGCCGGGACCGATTACATCGCGGCCATCGTCAACGGCTTCGCGGAAAAGCCCGCGAACGTCACGCTGCCGCCGAACACCTATTACAACAAGTACTTTCCGGGCCACGCGATCGGCATGCGGCCGCCGCTCACCGACAAGCAGGTCGAGTACACCGACGGCTCGCCGCAGACGGTCGACCAGTACGCCCGGGACGTCGCGGCCTTCCTGATGTGGGCGGCCGAGCCGAACCTCGAGGCGCGCCACCGCATCGGCTTCCAGGTGATGATCTTCCTGATCGTGTTCGCCGGGCTCCTCTACTTCACCAAGCGGAAGGTGTGGGCGGACGTGCATTGACCGGCGCGACGCTCGCTCGACCACGATGTTGACAAAGGGCCCCGATCCGGGGCCCTTCGTTCATGTATTCCCCGTCATTGCGAGGCGCGCGTAGCGCGCCGAAGCAATCTCGTGAACACATTGATCGAGATTGCTTCGCTTCCGCCTACGCGCTAGGCGCTTCGGCGGACTTGAACCCGTTCCGTAGCTCGCGTAGCGAGCGAAGGCGGGTCGCTTGCAATGACGCCGTGGCAAGAGGGTGGGCTGATGTCATGACCAAATCCGTGCTCGGCATCATCGGCGGCTCCGGCATCTACGACCTGCCCGGCCTCGAGAAGGTGAAAAGCCGGCGCATCAAGAGCCCGTGGGGCGAGCCGTCGGCGCCGCTGCGGGTCGGCGAGATCGCGGGCCTGCCGGTGGTCTTCCTGCCGCGCCACGACGCCGGCCATCGCCTGTCG
>Ga0126371_10000448_pt1 | contig 33706 bp, 27 predicted proteins | sample PanSoiMetaPlot_4_FD_110145 | JGI IMG/M metagenome (GOLD analysis project Ga0126371, IMG submission 110145) | Tropical forest soil microbial communities from Panama - MetaG Plot_4 | ecosystem: Environmental > Terrestrial > Soil > Tropical forest > Bulk soil | place: Panama | collected 2016-02-17 | reverse complement strand
GTATCCACGGCGCCCAGCAGGAAACTGGCATAGGGGAGCCCGATGTGGTTTGCGCCGATATTGGCGGTGCTGGTGCCAATGGAAGTGTTCACCAGAGTGGAATAGTTCACCAGATAAGGCATCGCTGTCTGCGCGCTGCTCCAGTAAAACTGGGCCTTGCTGAAGTTCTGGGTGTAAGTTCCGCCGTTCCGCAGCTCGCCCCCGAACTTGAAGGTATGGTTCGCCTTGACCCATGTTAGGCTGGCGATGGATTCGAACTGTTGATAAAGGCTGTCTGTGCGCGGTATGGGCCCGAGAAACTGTGTGGAACTGCCAAAACCGCCCGCCTGCGGATCGGAGAGACCGCTGCTATAAGGGAAGGTGATCGGGCGGACGAACGCGGCGCTGCATAGTCCCAGTTGCCCGCAGATATCGTAGTCCTGGGTGACCGACGGTCGCCCCAGATCATCGGCGTCGAACCCCGCACCTACATGCAGCAGAATCGTCGGGGTGATGGTGCGGTCGTAGTTCAGGCGCTCGCGATGCGTATAGATGGCCCCCCCGAACGTGTAGGAAATGGGCTGGGCCAACCCGTCAAAGCCATAGCACGTCAGGCAGTACGTCAGGGTCCGGCTCCAGTAGAACGACAGTTTATCTTTGGGCCCCAACAGCTCATCCAGTTTAAGAGAAGGAATCTCGCTGTCTCGCTTACCGAGTTCCGTGTTCTGCCAGTTATTGACAACACCCGCGGCGTTACAAGGCGGCCCCCCTACACAGAAGGGCTGCGGCATGAAGCTCTGGATTTTCTTGGAAACCAGATCAAAGCGGGCCGACGGAATTGTATTGTTCGGAAACGGATCGGTGACGATCTGACCGTTGGGTGCCACCTGCGGCGTGGCGGGATCGTAAATAGTATTGGCGATAATCGGCCGGCCGAGCGGATCGCCCCCCAGATTCTTATTACCCGCAGCCGTTATCGCGGTGCGGAAATCGCCGTTGCGATACGCTGGTGTGGGCAGCGACATAACCCCCGGCAGTTGATTCTGCGTGTTCAGGTATTGCTCCCAATTGAAAAAGAAAAAAGTCTTGTTGCGGCCATCGTAGAGTTTGGGAATTCGTATAGGGCCGCCGAGGGTTACGCCATAATCGTATCTGCGTACCACCGGCCGTATATGCTCATCGGGGCTGCCGGGTTGAATGGAGAACGGCTGCGCGGAATTCAGGATTTCGTTCTGCAGGTAATTGTACGCGCTCCCGTGGTATTGATTGGTGCCCGACTTCATGGTCACGTTCATCACCGCGCTGCCCGCCTGCCCAAATTCGGCTGAGTAGTTGCTGGTTTGAACCGTCCACTCCTGAATGGAATCCATACCGGGCGCAGTCTGCTGGTTGATGCCTTGGGTCATCAGATTGGTTCCATCCATACCGTCGACCAGAAATGCTTCCGAAGAGGTGACCCCTCCATTGATGCGCACCGTGGGTCCCGTGGTGAACGTGGTCGCGACGGGTGTGTAATACGCGCCCGGCAGCAGCGCCACTACGTTGTACGGATTGCGGATGCCCGAGCTGCTCGCGCCCACCTGCAGAAGTGGAAGGGCATCCATAACCTGCGCGGCGATCGTCTGGCTCAGCTCGCCGCTTTCCGTCTTCAGCAGCGGGGCCTCTGCTTCAACGGTGACCGACTCGGTGGCGTTGCCGACTTCGAGAGTGGCGTCGACGCGAATAGTTTGCGCCGCCTGAATGATCAGGCCCGGCCGGACCAGTTTCTTAAACCCGGGAACAGTCACGGTGAGTTGATACATACCCGCCGGTAGTTGAGGAATGGTGTAGTTGCCGGTGGCCGACGACTCCACCGGGTACGAGGCTCCCGTCTCGGTATTGCGAGCTTCAACGGCGGCGCTGGCCACAACGGCACCCGCCGGATCGGAGATAGTCCCGGTTATGATTCCGCGGTCGCTTTGGGGAAACACAGCGGCAGCAGCGAGAAAGAGGCAAACAACGGGAAAATCGACACGCATCGCAACCTCCTGGACGGGCCCGCTGCACGTGTCCCCCCCGCGAATCAGAGCAAGAGACACCGCGCTAGGCTAACTTTGCATTTGAGTCGTTAACGGGCCTTCCTCGTGGGCTGAAGTCTATTCCCATCTGTGCCGGGTGTCAAGCATTTATCGATGGCATTTATCGATGGCATTCATCGGTGGACATCACGCTGACGAGAAACTCTGAAGGGGGCCAGCAGCAGCCGCTGGGCGTGTGGTCGACCATAGGAAAGTTGAGCCGATGCACGTTGTGGGCGTCACGGAAACAATCGCGACGCCTTCACGCAGCAGCGTCTTCGGCTATCTCGCCCGCAAGTGCGCTCCCGACTGCGTGAGCAGCCACCACCTCGGCAACTCTGCTGCGACGGGCGCGGCGTGGCCGCTTGTGCGCCCTCGACGACTCGCGCCTCACTGCCGGCGGTCGCCGCCGCTCCTCGCCTCAGCTCATAGTCTCGGTTGACCAAGCCGAACGTGGAGCGATTCTTAGGTCCAATATCACAAGGCATGGGTCCTGCGACGGAGCGCAGAAAGATCGCGCGAAACTTCGCTCTGTGCGCTGCTGGCAATTGAACCTCAAGGCCCGTCGAGATATACTCACACGCAATGCACGCGTCTGCCTAGACACCCGATTCAAGAGCTGCCGCGCGGGTCCCGGCATCGTCTACGAGCACGTGAAATGCAAATCACTGCTACCACAACCACCGGACGAGGCAAGAGCGGCAGCGCCAGCAGGCCCGATCTGTACTTCCTGCCGGCGCTGCTTTTCATTACCGTCGGCGCCCTCCTCATTCGTCTCTACGTGGGATCACGCGAGTTCATGGATTTTGACGAATGGCAACAGGTTTTCATAGCCAGTGTGCCTCGATGGATCGATCTGAAGTACGAATTACGGAACGAGGCACATCCTCCTGTTTTTTACATTCTTCTCAAGGCCTTGCTCGCATTTGGATCTGGCAAGTTGTGGTACAGGTGTCTTGCGATTGTGCCGGGCGCCGCCTCCGTTTTTCTCGTTGGAATGATCGGCCGGAAGGTATTTCGGTTTTCCTCAGTCGCCCTGTTATGTGCTGGCGCGATGGCCCTTTCGACCGCAGCAATCACGATCTCCATCGAAGTCAGGCAGTATCAACTTGCGACGTTTTTTATCCTGGTCGCGTTCCTTTCCTTTCTGAGTATCCTGCGCTCGCAAGCACGCCCTCGCCTTCTTTATTTCGCAACATTCTCCGCTGCTTCAGCATTGGCAGTGGGCTGTCACTACTTCGCTTTCCTATTCTTAGTGCCCTGCTTGCTAGTCTCCTTATTTTTTGAGTTCAGATCATGCCAATCACTGGCGGTCTGTGGACGCAAGGTCACGCCAAGGCGGACTTTGGGGCTGACACTGTCTTTTACGCTACCGCTTTGTGCGTTCGTCTATTTCTACTTGAAATATATCCAAAACTTCAATCTTCATGGCCATCCAGGCGAGGAGTTCTATTGGCGCCTGGCCGTAAACGAGACTTGGCGTACTTTTCTGCTAAGGAACTTTCAAAATTTCATGAATCTGTTCTCGCCCGTGCAGTTTCAAAGCCAGCTGGTACTTCTTCTGGTACTCGCGGTGCTGGGCATAGGATCGATATTCATCTTCCTAAAGAGCAGGCGCGAGGAGCGTACCAAATACCGTTACCGAGCCATTCCGGCCGCTTTCGTTGCCATCATAGTGCTTGAGCTGATGACTCTGTCGCTTGCAGGAAAATATCCCTTCGGCGGCTTAGTGCGGCATCAGTATATCGCTGGCCCATTCTTGCTTCTCGCTACGTTCTCTGTCGTGGATGACGCACTTTCCCTGTTGATTTCCGGACTTCGAGTCGTGCTGTTAACCGTAGTGGCGCTGTTGATGGCCAGCCATTTGATAGTTGCTTGGCCTGGGATCATCGTCTATCCAGATGGGCCAAAGCTGTACAGTTGGGCATTCGATCATTACCAGTCAAGCTTTCCGCAGGCACAAGCCGTTTATGTCGATCACTGGGGCGTGATCGGCTATTACATGAACACGGACAATCGAAAGCGCCGCTTTGTCCGGGGGATCACGGGCGTCGCGTTCATTGACCAGTACCGCGTGGGGAGACCTAGCGGTGGGATAGACATCTTCTATGACAAGAGCCGCTACAATTTGGACCTTTCCGATCCCATGCTCTACAACAGCTTTGCCACGTGTCTCACAGAATCTGGGATTAAGGAGCTGACATTATTTTTCTTGACTCCTGGAGATGTCCCGATAGCGGATCCAAATGGATTGCGAAGCACGATCATCGAACGAGCGGCTGACGGCGGCTTATCGGCAACCAAAGTGGTGATTGATCACACTGCGGTATATGCAGGTTTCATTCTGAAGTAGCCCAGCGGCGGGGCAGTCTGCCACCCGTTCCGCTGCCAAGTGCATTTCGGGGTGACCGAACAATCGCGCGCTCCCGCGGGCCCCGCGACCGACCGGGGCCGAAGCGATGTGCGGCCTCGCCGAGTTGCCCTGGTATCCAAACGCATTCCGCGACTGGCCACACGTCGCATGGTGCGCCATTGGGATTGACAAACTCCGTGCCTCCTGCGACGACGGGAACATCCGGGCCTCAGTTGTCTTCGATGGGGCAAAAACGGTCGTGGAGACACCGTGGGCTGGGTCGTTTGGGGAGTACAAGACGTTCGAGTCGCTGCGGGTGCCGACGAGGTCGTGTTCCGCTTTCTCCGCTGAAAATTTGTAGGGGCCGCGGTTAGGACAAGCGTTCTCTTTCTGCCGCCCTTGCCGGTATGACTCCGCCGGCCCGCATCTTTAGAAACCCGGGCCGCCAGCGACACCTCCTGCACACGCGGGAATGAACTTTTGGCTCACCCCTATTCAATTCCCAACGCCAATCCGCGCCTCTCAGGGGCTCCGGCGTGCGGCAGGGGATCGAACTGCAAACCGAGACACGATGATCAGCCGATGCTGTCCTTAAGAAGCCATCGTCCGGTTCGTTCGTGGAGCACCAGAAGTCTTTCGACAGATCCCTCTCCCTGACGCCTTCCCCGGCTCAACTTAAAATCGCGGTCAGGGACGCTTAGCGCTGCAGCCCCCCTGTTCCGATAGAATAGAAATCCCGATTGGAACGGGTGAGGAGGCTCCCATGAAACGGATTCTGTCGTCATCGGTCGCTCTGGCGGTACTAGCCGCCGCGCCCGTGTTCTCCCAGCGCAAGGCAACCATCGAGCATGTGCCCGAGATCGAGTTCTCGTCGGTGAAGAACCTCTTAAAACTGCCCCCTGGGGAGCATCTCGGAGAATCGGTCGCGGTTGCAACCAATTCCAAGGGCCATATCTTTGTCTATCACCGAAGCGCCAATACGCGGTTGTTTGAGTTCGACCAGAATGGAAACTTCATCAAGGAGATCGGCAGCGGTTATTACGGCTTCGAATTCGCTCATTCGGTGCGCGTCGATAAGGACGACAATATCTGGACCGTCGACGAAGGCACGAACATGGTCACCAAGTTCAGCCCCGACGGGAAGGTGCTAATGGTGCTCGGCCGGAGGCCTCCAGCAGTCCAAGGAGCCGTGGCTTTCCCCACTGGCCCGAATGCCCCAGCCCAAAAGTATATTTTCTGCCGGCCGACCGATGTCGGCTGGGATCCGCAGGGAAACATCTTCGTTTCCGATGGCTACTGCAACAATCGAGTCGTTAAATATGACAAGAACGGTCGGTTCCTAGCGCAAGCCGGTAGCGAAAAGGCCGGCAAGGCTTTGGGAGAGTTCGATCTACCCCACGGCCTGCAGGTAGACGGGCAGGGTAACGTCTGGGTCGCCGACCGCTCCAATTTTCGCTATCAGGTGCTCGACAACAACCTGAAACCGATGCGCGAGATTACGAACTTGGGTGTCGGCTGGACTGTGTGCATATCGGCGGGTCCTCATCAATACGCGTTCCTGTCGAACTCGAACCCGAACGGGAACCAGCCTGGAACCTGGGACATCACCGGCGAAATCTATAAGTCGGAGCTGGACGGAACTGTGCTGGGCAGGTTCGGCCACCCCGGAAAGCTGGCTCCCGGATTCCAGGTCGTTCACATGATGGATTGTCGTAATCCGAATGAGATCGTCGCGGGCGAAATCGAGTCTTGGCGGGTGCAAAAGCTGATTCTCCATCCAACCACCTCCAAGGCCGGTGGCGCGGCGCAGTAAGGAGAGAACACCATGACACCTCTAATATCAGCTCTGTTCACAGCGGCACTGAGTGCAGGAATTACGGCTAACGCCCAAGCCCCTGAGATTCGATACGATTCTGTCCCCAACGCGCTACAGCTTCCCGCCAATATTTATCTGGGTGAAGTGGGCGGCGTGGCCACGAATTCGCGCGGCGATATCTTCGTCTACACGCGCACCGGCCATCCCACTATCACCCTCGGTACGGCGCGACCGTTTGCCCATGGCGGCTCGAGGCTGTTTCAATTCGATCGCAACGGCAAGTTCGTCCGTGAGATGGGCAAGGACTCGTACGGCTTTATGTTCGCCGCCCAAGTACGGGTCGATCCGAACGATAACATCTGGGTGGTGGATCAGATGACCAACATGGTCATGAAATACGATCCGCAGGATCGCGTCGCGATGTTGCTCGGGCGCAAAGCGGAAGCCGTAAACGTCCCGGCCCGTGCAATAGAGGGAGACGGCGCCGGCCAGCCGACGGACCTGTTCAACCGTCCGACCGACGTCGCCTGGGATGCGGCCGGCAACATATTTGTCGCGGACGGGCTTGCTAATGCACGTATCGCCAAGTTCGACAAAGACGGCAAATTCGTGAAGTCGTGGGGCAAGAAGGGAAGCGCGAACGGGCAGTTCGCTAATGTGCGCAGTATCGCGGTGGACGCGCAAGGCAACGTCTATGCGGCCGACGGCGGCAACAAGCGGATCCAGGTCTTCGACAATGATGGCAACTTCAAGACGGCCTTCACGAATGTCGGCAATGCGCAAGCGCTTTGTATAACCAAGGGATCAAGTCCAGTTCTGTATGCCTCGAATTCCAATCCGCCCAATGATATTGACCGCGATGGTGAGATTTACAGAATGAGCTTGGACGGAACCATGACCGGCAAATTTGGCAGGGCCGGCAAGCTGCTGAAAGAGTTCGGGACCGTCAATGCTATCGACTGCCGCACGGAGAACACGCTCTACGTCGCCGAGATCGGCAATCTGCGGGTGCAGAAGCTAGTACTGCACTGAGTCGGGTGATGCGCCGGAACGAGTAGGAGGAAGCAAGGGAAATTGATGTGATGCAGTCTCGCTCCTTGCGCTTCGGGAGCGAGACTGGGGACAATACGCGACCTCACGGCCGCATACGTCCGGCGCGTGGTATGCTCATTTGGGCGGTGACCCCAAGCAAAATGGATTCAGGTTCTAGTGGGGGCAACTCCGTGGAGGTTCAAGTCCTCTCATCCGCACCACCTCTCACTGAATTTCCAATCATGCCGCGCCAGCCTTCCGGATCTCGAAGATGACGAACTCAAACTCTCTTCCGTGGAGAGTGCGTTGTACGCGGCGCCCGGTGAGCGCCCCGCCGATCTTTTGCATGGCCTTCATCGATCGAATGTTGTCGGTCCCTACCAGAAACACCACGTGGTCGACGAATCGAAACGCGTAGTCCAGCATGAGTCGTTTCATCTCGCCGTTGTAGACCCCACCCCAGTAGGAGCGGGCGAGAAAGGTCCAGCCGATCTCCAGCTCGCTCTGCTCAAACCAGAAGTATCGCGACGAGCCGATCACCTTACCCGTTGTCCGGTCCACTGCTACCAGAGCGCCTCCCGACTCCAACCCCTCCTGGAAATACTCGCGAAAACGCTCTTCCCGGTAGCGGTCGTGCGCGGGATGCACCTCCCAGATCAGCGGATCTGAAGCCACGGCAAACAACTCCTCCCAATCGCTCCGCCGCATCGGCCGCAATTCGAGAAGCGGGCCCTCGAGGTGCGGCTGCAGGTCGAACCGTGTCATGTTCTGTATTGTCCCCGATTTCAGTCCCCCTCTCCCAGGTGTCCTCTGGTTGACGAGAGGACACTGCTTGCGACTGTTTTTCCATTTCTCCTCCGAAACGCCGGACCTATCGACCGATTGTGGCAGGCTCCTCCTTGAATTAACTGGCGGCCTCACTCGCCCTCGACGGAGCCGACCGGCTCCTTTGCCGGAATGGCAGACAGGACTTGCACCAGTTGTTTGAGGTTGACAGGCTTGGCGATATAGCCGTCCATCCCGGCTTCCAGGCAGCGTGTCCGGTCACCCTCCATGGCATGAGCGGTCATGGCGACTATCGGTGTATGCGTCGCCAGCAATCGTTCCTGGCTACGAATCGCGGCGGTGGCTTCGAATCCGTCCAGTTCCGGCATTTGGATGTCCATCAGGATTAAGTCAAATCGATGGCGTCCGTACCAATCGATCGCTTCGCGGCCATTGTTCGCCACCGTGACGGTATGTCCGTGTTTCTGCAAAAGGCGGCAGGCGAGGCGTTGATTTACGACGTTATCCTCAGCGAGCAGGATCTCCATGGAGCGCGTGCTGCCAGAGACCCGCCGCGCCTCGGCATGGGACACCGGGACCTCCGTTTCCGTGTTGCACGCGGCCGCTTGGAGGCTGCGTCGCAACTCCGCCATTGCTACAGGCTTGACCAGATACTTCTCGATGCCAAGCCGGCGACACCGCTCTTTGTCGTTGGGCAAATCGGTCGAAGACAGCATCATGATGTACAGGGCGGAATTCCTGGGATCGTGCTGGATGTTCTCCGCCAGTTCGAACCCGTTCATACCGGGCATCTGAGCGTCGAGCAACAGAACGGTGTACGGGGCGCCCGACTGCCGGGCCTCGGCCAGGGCCGCGAGCGCCGCGGGGCCTGACTCGCACGATGTGGCGAACAGGTTCCAGTTTGCCGCCATGCATTCTAGGATGCGGCGGTTCACGGCATTGTCGTCGACGATCAGCATGCGCATTTCCGCAGGGAATGCGGAGAAAACCTGATCCGGCGCGGCCGGCTGCGGATCCTCCTCGAACTGGGCGGTGAAGTGAAATGTGCTGCCTACGCCTGGCTGGCTCTCGACCCAAATCGATCCGCCCAGCATCGCCACCAGCTTCGTGCTGATGGTCAGTCCGAGGCCGGTCCCTCCGTAACGGCGCGTGGTGGTTCCGTCGGCCTGAGTGAACGGATCGAAGATCATCTTCAGCTTGTCCGGAGCAATGCCGATACCTGTGTCGCGCACCGAAAACTGGAGCGTGTGTTGTTCGCCCTCCTGGCTGATGTCTTTGACCCGCACCTCGACTTCGCCTGCGGAAGTGAACTTGATCGCATTGGTCAAGAGATTGAGCAGAATTTGGCGCAAACGCCGCGCATCGCCGACGAGCCTCGGCGGGACTTCCGCACTCCAATCGCACAGCAGTTCCAATCCCTTCTCGTGCGCGCGCAGCGAAACCGTCTTCAGGGTCTCATTTAGCTCCGCGCGAAGGTCGAAGTGAAAGGGATCCAACGACAACTTACCGGCTTCGATTTTGGAGTAGTCCAGGATATCGTTTATGATCGCCAGCAGCGATTCGGCTGAACTCTGCGCCATCGACAGGTACTCCCTTTGTTCGGAAGTCAAGTCCGTTTCCAGAGCGAGAGCCGTCATACCGATCACGCCGTTCATCGGAGTCCGGATTTCATGGCTCATGTTGGCCAGAAATTCGCTTTTCGAGCGATTCGCCGCTTGCGCCTGCTCGACCATCAGCATGAGTTCTTGGCGTGATTTGGCCAATTCGTCAACCATGTGATTGAACTTTTCTCCCAGGGCGCCAATCTCATCCCGCCGCTCGATGTTCGCCCTGCCATTCAAATCGCCTCCGGCCACTCGTTCAGTAAACTTCATGAGCGCCGACAGCGGTTGGAGCAGGCGGCGCAGTTGAGTGTACTCGAAGCTCACAATTAGGACGAGCGACACAAGTAGCACGATGATGACGGCGCGCACGAGCCGGTAGAACAAGCTCTGCTGGTCGCGCGTCGACAGGCTGACTCCCACAATGCCGATTTGGTCGGATGATTCGCCCGCGCTGCCCAAATCGCTCACCCCTAAATCTGTCGGTGCTCGAATGCCCCTTGTCACGGCTACGCTTTCCGAAACCTCGGCCGTGCCCTTGTTCAGCCACAGTTTGGGATTGCGCGCCGCGGCGAGCAGCCGCCCCTGTTTGTCGCCAAACGTCACCGAGAGGATGTCGTCGCCGGTCGCGGCCGCCTTGGCAAGGCGATCCAGCGCCATCCGGTCGCCGACCAGAACGGCAAATTCCGCCTGAGCTGCCAGCAACTCCGCTGCCCCTTCGGCGCGCAACTGCAGTTGGCGGTCAAAGGCGCTGTGCTGGCTCACCAGCAACAGGATCGTCAGAATGACGCCAAACAGGCTGACCAATACGGCCTTGACCAACAGGACCCGTGTCAGTAGGCTTTGTCCTACCGCTACCATATCCCCCTCAATTGAACACCTGGAAATCGGATCTGGGCTCTGGCGGCTCCTGATAATTCATCCCCAACAGCCGCATGACCCGCCGATTCACAGCCACATTTAAGATCTTTGGAGACTCAACCGAACCGGATGCTTCGCCGTTAAGAATCCTTCGCGCTAGATCTCCCGTCTGCACTCCAATCTCGTAATAGTTGGGAAATACGCCCGCGGCCGCTCCGGCGCGGACAAAGCTCGCTGAATAGCCGATCAGCGGAAGGCGGTTTTCCAGAGAGCTTCGCAGCAGAGGGGTGAGCGTGGCGCTGTTATACAGGGAGCTGTCCGGCATACAGACGATCAGGTCCGCCTTGCCGCGCAGCGACAGCAGCGCCGGGAGCAGACCTTCCGGCCCAGCCGCGTGCGCGACCTGCAGTTGGAAGCCGCGGGCCCGCGCCCGTTTGGCGGCCTCGGTAAACGACTCCCGCGCCGGATTGCCAATGGTGCCGAAGCGCTTCGCGGCGGGGATCGCCGGCTGCACCTGGCTGAGAATATCGCCCAGTTCCACGTCGACGCATACCGACGCGCTGGGGTGCGTCACCGATTTCTCTGCAATCACTCCCAGGTCGTCGCGCAATATCATGGTCGCGACCACGGGCGCCTCTACACGTCTGGCTAGAACGATACGTCCCGCTTCGATTCCGATTGCGACCAGCAACCGGGCCCCGCCGCTCGCCAGTGACTTCTCCAGTTCCTCGGCGGCCCGCTCCGCCTTCAAATGCACCACAACCGCGCTCTGGCTGATGCGCGCCAGGCTGGCTTGAATTCCCTTGATCCCGTCGGCAAATACTTCGGTCAGCGAACCGGAAATGACCACCACCGGGGCCGTATGGGCAGCGCGTCCGGTCCGGAAGAAGTAGAGGCCGGCACCCAGGGTGGCCAGAAGTGCGCGTCGCGTCGGCATAAGCCGCCCTTCACTCCCAATGCCAAATCAATTTCAGGAACGCTGTGCGGCCGTCCTGAGGCATTTTCTTGACAATCAAGTCGATGGGATCGTCGTAATGCCAGTCCAGCAGGTTCCGGATGCCGAATTGCACATCGAAATTCCGGTGCAGCCGCTCCGTAGTCCAGGTCGTATCCACTAGCACCACGCGGCGCACCTGCTGGCCATCGGAAGTCTCACGGGGCCCCAACATCCGCAGGGCCCCGCTCCATTCCAGCCGGTTGTGGATCAAGGGGGTGGCCAGCGCGATTTTTGGAACATAGCGCGGCGAGTTGCTAAGCCAAACCCCGCTGTGCCGGTCGATGGCTTGTTGCAGCGCCAGACTGGCATTCATTTCCAACCTCTCGCCCAGTTTGCCCCGCATCTCGAATTCGACCCCGGCCGAGCGGTCACTTCCCAGGTTCACAAACTGCTGCACGCCCTCCAGCAGATCCCGCACCCGGATGACGTCGTCCAGAAAATAAAAGAAGCCGTTGACCAAAAAGGACAGTTGCCGCCGTTTGCGCTCCACGGACACTTCCAGGCTGTGACCTGTTTCCGGCTGCAAGCCCCCGCTGGCAAGCAGGTTCACATCAGACGAATATTGCTCGAAGGCGCTGGGGTTGCGAAAGGACCGGCCGTAAGTCAACTTGTAAACGGTTTTCGGGCCAGGCTGGAACACCAACGCCGCCTGCGGCGACAGAAAATCACCATAGTTTTGGCTGTCGTTGAAGCGCAATCCCAGCGTGGCTTTCAAGCGCCGGGAAAGCGGGATTTCCTGCTGCATAAACACGCCATAGGAGCGGTCCGGATGGCTGATGCGAGGCCATTCCATGGCCACCGGCTGCACCGTCCGGAATTCCAGGACATTTCGAATCTCGAAATCGGCCTGCAACCCGATGGTCAGCAGCCCGATGCGTCTCAGGGGCGTCGTCCAGTTCAACTGGGTTCCCAGCCACCGGGCCGCGGCATTACTCCGGTCGTCCTCCACGTACGAATCTCGCTGGTAGTCCCAACGGTCGGAGTAGAAATACTCGTCGTAATACGTGCGCCAGCGCAGCTTCCCTTTGCCCAGGTCCCGCGTGAAGCCTGCCTGCACGAAGTTCCGGCGTTCCTGCAACGCGCCGCCGCGATCGGCGAAGATCGAATCTCCCCAGGAAATCGGGGCATGCTTTTGGCGCGAGTTGAAATACGCCAGCACGCTCCAGTTCTTCCAGACCAGGTTGGCGAAGCTGTGATAGCCGCGCTGGCCGTCCACCCCCACGGCGAGACCTCGGTTGTTCGCGGGACTCTCGAATTCCGGCATGTAGACCGAGCCGCCGGCGTTGTTGAAGACCGAGCCCGACACCAACAGGTTCGCGCCTCGACCGAGATACAAGGAGGTGGCAATCATCGCCTTTTTCTCGCCCAGGGTGCCTGTCTCGGTGGTGGCATAGGCACGCCCCGTATCTACTGGAGACTTGGTGACGATGTTGATGTTACCGAAGATTCCATTGCTGCCGTAAAGCACCGAGGAAGGGCCGCGCACGATCTCGATCCGCTGCACCAGGTCCATGTCCAGCCCGAAATCTTGCCCGAAGAATCCGCTCTCGTTGTAAATGACCTCGGTCATGACGTGGCCGTTGATCATGATCAGAAACCGGGTGTTATAGTCGCCCGGTATCGAAAAACCCCGCTGGCCTACGGCCGTATAGATCCGGTCGTAGCTCGAATAGAACCCGCGCGCGGAAGCCAGTGCTTCCCCGAGCGTTCGATAACCGTATTTCCGGATGTCGGTGGCGGTAATCACCGTGACATTGGCGGGGGCATCCTCCAGGGTCTGCAGCCGTAGTGTTGCCGCTTCCACCACCGGGATTTCTCCGAACACCGCCTCATCGGAAGGTACTGAGTTAGGGGGAATCGCCGCGCCCCTGGGTGACTGCTGCGCCCACACGATCGCAGCGCCCAACCACAAGCCCACAATGAGTTTCGGGACGCCCAGGAATCCCGACGACACTGACATATGGATATCTCCCTAACGGATGGCCGTCGCTTCCTTAATCGGCAATTGGCGAATCCGGCTTTAGTATTGGGACCTGAGGAATCCGCTCTCAATCTCTGAACCACCCGCCCCGATTTACCCCGGGCTTATGGTACAAATGAATTACTCGACGAAGAGGACAGACCCCTCCGAGAGGTTCCCTCGAAACGGAAGCTCGCCCTCGAGCAGGCCCCAGTAGAGTGAAACGTCAGGCGCGACGACACCGCGCGAATCGAGCGCCGGCGCGAGCCGGAAGCTGGATGGCACCGCCGCCTCCCGTGGTTCCAGCAAACTTCGAAATGAGGATTTGCATGGCCGCCACCGTAACGCGACGGATCTTCGCCGAAGAAGTTTTCGATCGGGTCGGAGAAGAAGTCCGGCTGAAAGGTTGGGTCTACCACCTCCGCGTCTTGGGCAAAACCGCATTCATCATCCTGCGCGATTGCACCGGCGAGGTTCAGTGTGTCCTCGCGACCGAGTCGCTCAAGGAACACAGGTTGAAAGTCGAGGACGTGGTTGAGATCCGAGGAGCCGTGCGGGCCGAGCCGCGCGCCCGCACCGGCTGCGAAGTCGACGTCTCGGAAATCGGCGTGCTGAACCGCGCCGGGCAAAGCCTGCCCTTCCAATCCGCGGCCAACGTGGAATCGGTGGGGTTGGAGACCCTGTTGCAATACCGCCCCTTGTCGCTGCGCACCGAGGCCGTCGGGGACATCTTTCGCGTGCAGGCCGCAATCCTCGCCGCGTTTCGCGACGCCCTGAATCGCCGCCGCTTCACCGAAATCGCGACCTCGAAAATCGTCTCCGGCGGGACCGAAGGAGGCAGCAATCTTTTCGAGATCCAGTATTTCGATCGCGTCGCGTACCTCGCGCAGAGCCCGCAGTTCTATAAAGAACATGGGGTCGCCGGCTTGGAGCGCGTCTATGAGACTGGCCACGTGTATCGCGCCGAGCCTCACGCTTCCAGCCGTCATTTGACGGAGTATTACTCGCTGGATGTCGAGTTCGGATTCATCGACGGCCCAGAGGATGTCATTCAATTCGAGCGCGAACTCCTCACGGACATGTTCGACAGTCTGAACCGCAACTATCCGGAGGTGATCCGCCGTTATCGCGAAGACTTGCTTCCCTCCATGCTGGGCGTTCCCTGTTGGGAGTTCGCCGCGTGTCTGGAGATGCTGCGTACCGATTTCGGCCGCACTGACCTGGAAGACGATCTCGACCCGCTGGCGGAACGCCAGCTCTGCGAACGCGCCGCCCGCGAAAGCGGCGTCTCTGCTGTCTTTGTCTTAGGTTTTCCTTTGGCGGCCCGGCCGTTCTACACGGCGCCGCGCGGGTCGCACGGCGCCGCCGGCAGTTTCGACCTCCTGTTTCAGGGCCTCGAGATCACCACCGGCGGGCAGCGCCTGCATCGCCGCGACGATCTGGAATCCGCGCTGCGCTCCCGGTCGATCGATCCGGCGAACTTCGAGAGTCATCTCGCCATGTTCGATTTGGGAATGCCGCCCCATGGCGGCTTCGCCATCGGACTCGAACGCTTAACCTGCCAGGTGCTCCACCTGCCCAACGTCCGCCAGGCCGTTCTGTATCCGCGCGACCGGTACAAAATCACGCCCTAGGGCCAAGGCTACTCCAGGCTTTTCTTGTCTGACAGATTGCGCGGCGACTTCCGCCTGAGTAACGTAACCAACTTCTGCCCCGCCGCGGGAGTCCCCGCTTTCCCTTCCCGGACAATCTCCACTGCGTTCAGCTTTCTTCCGAACAGTTTTTCATTCGCGCCGTTGTCCTGCCGCAAAGTGGAACCCTCGAGCGACACGCCGGCGAACAGCCCGCGCGACCTTGAATAGGTCAGGATCTCCGCCTTCATCACAATGTCGGTATCCGCCGCTGCCGTCCTGCCCTTGGGACCGGCCGCCGCCGAAGCGTCCCCTCCCAGTTTCACCTTGCTCTTCAAGACAGACTCGGCGCCCTTCGGGTTCATCACCAGCAGCACGAAATCCGTCGCTTCGCCGCCCAGTTGAAATCCGATGTTGGCTCCCTCCAACGCAAACATCGCGGGCGTGGCCCACGGACCGGTGAAGTGCGCGCCGGAGCGGCAAACAATCGCGCCGCGGCCGTAGCTGCCTCCGATCCCGATCGCAAACTTCTTCACTGAAGGAAAGACGATCACGCACTCGGCGCGGTCCAGCAGGTCCCCTGGAAGATTATCCGGAATGTTCAGAATCTCTTGCAGAACGTTGCCGCATTCTTCCAGGCGGTCGGTCTCCTTTGTATCTGCTTTCGGACCCGCCCACAACAGGTTCGCGACTATCAGCAGCCCTATGCCTTTTTTCATTTGGAGGATCCTCGTTTATCCCAGGGCCCAATTGATTTGCGCACTCCGCCTGATTCTAGACGAACAATGGTAGCACCTGACCGCCCCGCCAATCGTTTCTATCCAAAGACGTGTTTACTCCGCGCGGCAAGTCCCTATTGCTTGGTGTTGGTCGAAGCGTTCTGCCGCGCGTCGCGCTTCCCCAGGTACATCGCCTCATCGGCCCGCTCGAGCAGCGCGGCCAGGGTATCGCCAGAACGCCAGACCGCGCAGCCCAATGCCGCCGTCAGCGTGACCCAGATCGGACCTGCCAGCCCTTCAATCTGGTATCCCCCCGCGAGTTTCTTGTGTATGCTCACAATCCGCGTAGCAGACTGCACCCCGTCGCAATCCAGCACCGCTACGAACTCGTCCCCGCCCCAGCGCGCTACCACGTCGGAACTGCGCAGAGCCGTCCGGAGACGCCCGGCGAATTGCTTCAACACTTCGTCGCCGGCGGCGTGCCCGTAACGGTCGTTCACATGCTTGAACCCGTTGAGATCCAGCAGTAGAACGCAAAACGGAAGCGCCTTCTCGATGCGGACCTCGATTTGTCCCTCTGCATAACGGCGATTGCTGACCCCCGTGAGCTCGTCTTGGGCGGCCAGCCGTTCCGCGTCGTCCAGCCGGCTCTGATATTTCGCGAGCTCCGCCCGCAGCACGTTGACCGATTGCTCACTCTCCCGCGTCAATCGCTCCACGTACGCACTCAGCTTCGACGCGCTGGAGAGGATCGACTCCCGCATCCGCGTCAGATCGTCCAGATTGGCAACGGCTTTGAGCGAACCGGTCAGGTCTCCGAACTGCCCCGCATACCGCTTGTCCCGCTCCGCTATCACGTCCGCGGTCCGCGCCAGCGTGACCAGGATCTCCTTCACTTCTGCGGTCTTCTTCTTCTGGTAGTCCGCTGCCCGGCCGCCCCATTCTTCGAGTTCCTGAACTGCCTTCTTACCATCTCGGGTCAAGGACTCGGGCGTTCGCTCTTCCGATACGCGCGCAATGATCTTCGCCAGTTGGTTCTTCAAATCCGAACCGAGCGCCGGGCAGGCCCGCGCCCCGCTGCTCCCCATCGCCGTCAGCGCATCCCCATACGCGTCCAGCGTCGCCTCGAGCAGTTTTCCCGGGTGCAGTTCAATGTGTCTCTTCAGAGAGATCATGGGCCTGATTCATTGTTCGGCGGCCCGCCGATCCGGGCAACGCTACCTTCGGTTAGCTACCGGAGCTCTGTATGCACCCCAAGCCCATGAATCTACACATCCGCTTCAGAAATCGTGACTTATAGCCAAAAATAGCCCACTGCCGCCCACCAGGACCTCGACTTCTCTTTAGCTTGATGGAGTGTGCGCGGATACGTGCAAGGGCGTTGGCGGTCCGTCTTGTCTCTAGAGTATTTGGATATTGTGAGAGATGTCCTGTGAACTCTCCATGGCCTGGGTGGTGTAGTAATCGCTGAACTTCATCAACTCGGCCACTAACTTCGTGCGCGGCACTTCGGTCCCATCCTCCGCGTGGCCGTGCTTGCCGGCCAGCGTGGAGACAACGGTCTTCATCACGGCGCTGCTGCCGCCATCCGCCCGCTTGCGCGTGAAAAGACCCCAAAGGTCTTTCGGGGTCGCATTTAGGCTACCGTGGTGGCCGACCTTGTAAAGATCCACATCTTTCAACTTCGCGCAGATCCCGTCGTCGTCGAGAGCGTACGACCAGTTCTCGATCTGCGCGTCTCCCGGGAAGAGCAGCTTCTTCCCGCAAAATTCGAAGAGCAGGATGACACTCGTATTATTCAGGACCTTGTCCAGCGTACGCACCAATTCCAGTAAGTCGTTGCCGTACATTTCCTGTATCTTGCGGCGGAACCATCGAGCTTCTGGTGGATTCTCGCCGGGCGAGTAGCGCGAAGCGTAGGGGAACACGGGCTGCATTTCCGTGTCGGGAATGGTGGGCTGCGGGCCGCCGGTGGAAAAGCCCAGCTTGGCGACGAGCGCCCGAGTCTGCCACAGATGCCAAAACTGCTCCTCGTCCCGCGAACGCTGCTTCTTAATGGCTTTGCTCTGTTCGAGCGTGGGCGGGCCGAGAACGGAGACCTGCACGCCCGGAAGGAGATCCGGCAGCGAGGTCTTGTAGTTGGCATACACGTATTCCGCCTTCTTCCCCATGGTTTGCAGGTTCCGCACCGCCTTGATATTGGGGAGATTGTTCTCCCCCAGAAAAGCGAGTTGACCGGCGAAACCCGATTCGGCGAATTGCTTCGCGTCCCGGTGGATGGCTCCAGAGACGGCCTCGAGGTTGCGCAGAGCCAGGCGGAACTCCTTGTGTTCGGGCGGGGCGGTGGCGTTGGTTTCCAGGTCCGGCTCTTCGGTCCAGGGCTGGATGACGAGGTCGGGTTGGCACTGGCGGATCAGGTCGCCCGGACCGTCTCCCCCATCCGTGGTCCGAAAGCCCTCGATGTGGTCCTTGTGGCGGTGTGTGGCCACTACCGCTGTCAGTCTGCCCCCGGTGAATTCGCGAATATCCGCAGCCGTCTGCTGCAGAACCTCCGGCTTGTTCTCGGGCATTTGTGTGGAGCCGAAGTCGATCAGGACGTGCTTCCGGTCTCCGCCGGCATACCCGAACGTGAGCAAGAAGCAATCGCCAAAGCCCACGTGATAGACGCGTAAGATCGCTGTTTCAGGTTCCTGGGCCATCGGCGCTCCTACATGAACCTCATGCGGTGCATGTCGGCGAAGCTGCGCTGCGCATCGGCGCCTTCCTGGAAGAAACCGAAGCGCCAGAGATATTTGAGACGCTGCGTTTGCCGCTCAGCATTGCGGATTTTGTTGCGCACGTGATACTTCAAACGGCAGTATTCGTCGAAAATCAGCGTTCCGCCCCCGTACAGCCGGATTAGCAGCCCGTCGTCCATGCCCTCCGGTTTCTGAATTCCAAGGTCCGCGAGTTCCCGGGCTCGGAGGTCGATCATTTGCACGTATTCCGAAACGGTTTCGCGCAGAGCGAAGCCATCCGGTCCCACGCGCAGACAAGGCCGGACGGAGATCACCCGGGTGTAGGCGTCCTCGTGCACGCCCAGCAAGTTGCGGTTTTGCCAGATGAAGCGAAAGACCTCGTCGGGATCGCGCTGGAGATTTTCGAAATGAGAATGTGCATAGGTAAGCCCGACGTTGGGGGGTTCCCACATGGCATCTTCGGCTTTGGAAGTGGGCTCGATGGTGTAGGCGCGGAAGCGGTCGAGCAGCACTTTGCGGAATTCGTACTTGGAATCGTCGGGGTGAATCTCGAAGTCGGCTGTCAAGATGGCGCTTAGGAAATCGCAGAATTGCAGGTCGGCCGGCGGCGAATAGTCGATGGCGCGGATGCACATGGTGAGCAGGTAGTCCGCGATGGCGGCGCCCTCTTCGATGACGCGGTCGAAACCATAATAACCCTCGCTGGTCTGGCCGAGCTGGTTCAGCCGCTTCACCCAGATATGCAGAAAGGCATTTAGAACGGCCGCGACCAGGATCTCGCCGCGCTTGTGGGGCTCTTCGTATTCGGACTGCTTGATGAGCCGGGGGTCGCTGGGAAGATCCACGGAGCGCCGCAGCGCCTGCCCGCGCACTCCGGAAAGCTCGGTACCCATCTGTTTGGCGAGGCCCAGCAGAGCAAAATCCTTCAGCCGATCCGCTCTCAGGTATTTGGCGTGAATCAGGCTGCGGTCCGGAGCCGGGTCCGAGGCTTCGGTCCAGCGCAGCACCGTGCTGACGACATCTTTGAGAGAGAAGATGCTGAGGAGCGCGATGATATCGGCGAAGCCCTCGTGAAAGCCGGCCTGTTCGGGCGAGGAGGGATCCGTGTATCGCTGGCGGAGGCCATCGAGGAGGGCGTGGGTGGTTTCGTGGGCTATGACGTCGTGCGCCAGACAACTGAAGATCGGCGTGCCAAGGCGGCCGCGGAAGTAGCCGAACATCAGGGCGCGTTCTTCCTTCGAGTAGAAGGCGTTGGCATCGGCAAACGCGTGCGGCGCGATCACCAGCTGGTGGCCGTCGAAGCTCCAGCGCACGCGGCGGCCCAGCGCATATTCGAAGCGCGAGAGGATACGCATGACAATGGCGTAGACGTTCTGGGCGTGAAAACCTGGCTCGTTGAGCAGGCGGTCGTTATATTCCTTGAAGTCTTCGGCGGTGGGCTGCTGTTCGAAAGACGGCTTCTTATAAGGATCGCGAAACGGACTTAACTCGAAGGGCCGGTAGAAGGTCCGGGTGGAAACGTCGTAATCGATGACGTAAGCGCGGTAGCCGCGCGGTCCGGGTTCGAGTTCCTCGAGCGGCACTTCGACTTCGGTGGTCAGGATCTGATCTTTTTCATCGCGCAGACCCGGGTCTTGGGCGATGATGGTCAATTTCCGTGTATGCGCGAGACCTGCTTCGGCCATAAGCCACCCGGTTGATGAAAATGACACAAATTAGTCGGAAATGCAATCCGGCTGCAATTGGCGGGTATTGCTGTTCTCGGAGCGAGGCTAAGTTCCGGGTTGCGGCGTTCCACTCGATATCGGCTTGGCTTCTGCACCAACTTGTGACCAACTCGTGACTCGACACGCTACCGCATCCTGTGATAGGTAATCGCGGGCGCAAAAACCTCGGTACAAGGAGCTCGATTCCTGGCGGAACAGTGCCGCAACGTTAGGGTCCGCTGTCAATGGAGTGATTTCTGGCATTTCTGCGTGTAGACTGAAGAGCCATGACCTCTCCGCCTATCGACTTATCTTCGCTTTCCTGGAAAGACCCGGACGTCGGGACTTCCCTCTCCGCTTTACACCAATACGTCGAGGACCAGGCCCAGAAGCAAATCAAATGGTATTGGGATAGCAAGCGCGCCAAGGCAGCCACCTCCATGGGTCTCCGCTTCGTCGCCATTGTCCTTTTCGTGCTCGGCGGATTGGTGCCCATCGTCAAGGCGACACTGCCCACAACGGTAACGTTCTCATTCGATTTCGGCCAGTCCGGATACCTTCTCATTGGTGTTGCCGCCGGATGCATGGGCCTGGACCGCTTCTTCGGGTACTCCACGGGCTGGATCCGCTATGTCACAACGGCCATGGCCATCGAAAAATCGCTCGAGGAATTTCGCCTCGAATGGACCCGCAACATGGCCAAGATGCGCGGAGCGCCGCCCACTCCGGAGCAGTTGGAGACTCTGATCCAAACCTGCACCGCGTTCAGCCTCGCGATCAAGAGCCAGGTCGAACAAGAAACCAAGGCGTGGGTCGTCGAGTTTCAAAACAATCTGAGCCAGCTCGAAAAAGAACTGCAAACGAAAGTGGATGAGGCCAAGGCGAAGACAAAATCGGCTGCCGCCGCAGGTTAATCACAAGCTCCGTCAAATTTCTTCATCCGCTTTAAAGCACAACATTTAGGTCCGAAACCTACCGCGCCGGAAACCCTCCTCGTAGGCGACTGCGAGTGATAATGAGGATGTGGGAAGGTCTACCGAAAACCGCGTGATGGAGCCAGCGAAAGCTCAAACTGGAGTGGAGCGAACCGGTCCCCTTGGTACCAAGCGGCGACCCCCGGTTAACTGCCTTAGTTGCAACAAACCCTCCCTGAATTCCGCAACGATCGTTGCGGAATCGCGTCGGGTCCACCCATGAACGCAAGGAGAAACATGGAACCCGTACAAGTCGAGCGCTTCTACCTGGGTTGCCTCGCCCATGCCTCTTACATGGTAGGGTCGGAGGGCATCGCCGCGGTCATCGATCCGCAGCGCGATGTCGACCTCTACGTGGAAGCGGCGGCCGGGAAGGGCTGGAGAATCGAGCACATCATCGAGACCCATCTGCACGCCGACTTCGTCTCCGGCCATCTGGAGCTGGCCGAGCGCACCGGGGCGCGCATCTATCTCGGGGCCGAATCTGGCGCGCAGTTCCCTCATGCCGCGGTCCACGATGCAGACGAGATTCGCTTCGGTCAGTGCCGCCTCCGGTTTCTCCAGACTCCCGGGCATACGCTGGAAAGCATTTGCATCCTGATGACGGATCTCGGCCAGCCGGATCAGCCACAGACTATCTTCACCGGCGATACCCTCTTTGTCGGCGATGTGGGGCGGCCGGACCTTTCCGCGACGCACACCCCCCAAGAACTGGCCGCGATGCTGTACCGGAGTCTCCACGAAAAACTTCTCGCGCTTCCCGATGACACTCTGATCTTTCCCGCGCATGGAGCCGGATCGCTCTGCGGCCGCCAGATGAGTTCGGAAAGTTCTTCGACCATCGGCCGGCAGCGGCAGACCAATTATGCCTTGCTCGCCCGCACGAGCGACGAGTTTGTGCACCTGCTGACCGACAATCTCCCCGCGCGTCCCGAGTATTTCGCGCAGGACGCCGATCTGAACCGCCGCGGCGCCGCGCCGATATCGGAGTTGCCCCGCCTCGCTGCCCTGACGGCGCCGGAGGTGCTGCGCCGGCAGAAGGAGGGCGCGGTAGTTGTGGACACGCGTCCGGCCATGGAGTTCGCCGTAGCGCACGTGCCTGGGTCGGTTCACATCGCTCTCACAGGACAATACGCTTCCTGGGCGGCGCGAATCCTCGGGCTCGATTCCCCCCTCATCATCGCCGGCGAAGATCCCGAGCACGTCCGTGAGTCGCAGTTGCGCCTGGCTCGTGTCGGAATTGAGAAAGTGGTGGGATACCTCGCCGATGGCGTCGTCGGTTGGATCCGAAGCGGGTACGAACTCGATTATATTCCTCAGATCTCGGCCCAGGAATTCGTCGAATTGCGCGAGCAGGAAAGGGATCGCATCGCCGTGCTCGATGTCCGGGAGCCGGGCGAAGTCAGCGAGGGCGTCATCGAGAACGCGACGAGCATTCCGCTCGGGAAACTCAAATCGCGCACGGGCGAACTCGACCGTAACCGGTTGCTGGTGGTGTACTGCCGGGGCGGCTATCGCAGTTCGATCGCCACCAGTCTTCTTCGGCGCGCCGGCTTCCGCGATATCGCCAACCTGACCGGTGGGTTCGATGCCTGGAAAGCGGCCGGCCTCCCGTCTGTGGCCGCCGGCTAGGCCGCTTATAGTAAGAGGAGCATGCCGTTTGACCTGGTGGTCCTGTTCGAGCATCCGGAATGGCAGAAGCCTCTGTGGGCGGTGCTGGAACGCCGCGGCATCCATTATGCGGCCCTTGACCTGAAACGCGCCGCGTTCAATCCGGATGCCGCGCCTCAGTCGCCCCTCTACTTCAACCAGGCTAGTCCGAGTGCGTACGTGCGCGGCAACGCGCGAGCCGTGCCGCTGGCGTTGTCGCTGATGCGCGCGCTCGAGCAGGGCGGGGCGCGGGTTCTCAATGGTTCGCGCGCGTTCCTGCTGGAAATCAGCAAGTCGGCGCAGACTGCGCTGCTGCGGAGCCTCGGCATCCCGCATCCGTGTGCGCTCGCCTTCAACGACGTGGACGCGGCGCTGGAGCAGTGGACATTGGGCTGGCCGGCGCTGCTCAAGCCGGAGCAGGGCGGCAGCGGCGCCCGCATGTTTCTGCTCAACTCCCCCGATGAGCTGCGCCGGCTCCTCCGCGACCAGCCGTCCTTGTGGCTGCCGGACAATCTCCTCCTGTTGCAGGAGTACTTTCCGGTGGATGCCGCGCGCGGCATCGTGCGCATGGAATTTCTGGGAGGCCGCCTGTTGTACGCGATGCGCGTCGTTTCCCACGGTGCATTCAATCTCTGTCCTTCGGAAGTTTGCAATCCCCAGGACGGCGCTGGGTCGCACTGCGCGGTTCCCGCGGAGGCTCCCGCGCGGCCGGTCGAGTTTCATCCCTATCCGGAAGTGCCGGCCGCCGCCGTTGCCATGGGAGAGAAAATCATGCGCGCCGGCGGCCTCGATGTCGGCGGTATTGAATATCTGGAAGCCCCCGATGGCCGGCTGATTTTCTACGATGTGAACGCCAATTCGAACCTGCGGGCGCCTATCGGACTAGCGTTCGGCTTCGATCCGTTCGAGCGCGTCGTGGACTATCTGTCGGATCAAATCGTCGCCGCTCATATAGACTAGGTTTGATGAAACGAACAGCCCTGATCCTGCTGGCCGCCGCTCTGGCGGCAACGGCCGCGCCCAAGCACGCCCAAGCTCCGAAATCGGTGCGCCTGTACATCTTCGATTGCGGAACCATTCATACCACTAGTGTCGACACGTATTCCCTCAAGAAGGAAGAGGTGGGCTCGACGGAAATGGCCATTCCCTGCATCCTGGTGGCGCATCCGAAAGGAACGCTCATGTGGGACAACGGCGACATTCCCGATCGCGCCTTTCCGGCCGGCGGCGGTCCGGCGACGGCGGGCGTAGTCACGCAAGCGAGGCCGCTGCTGCCGCAGCTCGCGGAAGTCGGCTACGCGCCGGCGGACATCACTTACCTGGCGATGTCTCACTATCACGGCGACCACGTGGCCAATGCGAACGCCTTTGCCGGTTCCACGTGGCTGGTGCGGAAGGTCGAGCGCGACCGCATGTTCTCCGATCCACCGATCCCGCGCTCCGATCCCGCCAATTACACCCAATTGAAGAACAGCAAAACTATCATCATCGACAAGGACGAGTACGACGTGTTCGGCGATGGAACGGTGATCATCAAATCCACCCCAGGCCACACACCCGGGCACCAGTCGCTGTTTCTGAAGCTGGCCCGGACCGGCCCGGTCGTGCTGAGCGGCGACCTGTACCACTATCCCGAAGAGCGCTCCCTGAACCGCCTGCCAGTGACGGAATTCAACAAAGACCAGACCGCCGCCTCGCGCGCCGAACTGGAAGCGTTCTTAAAGAAGACAGGCGCTCAGTTGTGGATCCAGCATGACTTCCTCGGCAACGCCAAGCTAAAGAAGGCGCCGCAATTTTACGAGTAAGCGGATCCGGTGCTTTGCGGCCACTAATGCAGTGAGGCCCGCCGCCAGCCACAGGAAACCGGAAGGCTCGGGCACAGGCGGGTCCGTGGGCGTCCACCCCGATGCCGAGGACACATCAAATACCGCATCGAAATCCTGGCCTCCAAACGCGTTCAGGATCACATCGACACTAATGGTGTCTCCCGAGATTCCGAAATCCACGCTAGGCACGTCCCAGATATTGGTGAAAGTATTCGATACGAGGGAAATCCCAGTAAAGGCCGGGTCTTCAAACTGGAAGTGAAAGGTATCGCCGAACCAAAAGCCGGCTTGGGTGCCGATGTCTAGCTGAGTATCGGTGAACACCGCTGTTATGAGATTGCACGCCCTCCAGCAGCCGAGCTCCGCGCCGAACTGCGATTCGCCGGGCTCAATCACTACACTCGTGCTGTTTTCGATCTTGTTCTGGTAGCCGTCGGGAATGGTGGTGAAGGCTGGGTCAAAGAAATTACCCGTATATGTTCCTTCGATAAAAGTCCCGGTCACCGTCGAACCAGTCAGATCAGCTCGCGCCGGAAAAGTTGTCAGGGCCATCAGAAGACCACCGAGCAGGAAGTATCGAACAAGTTGCATTGGCATCTCCTCCACAAACCTGGCGTCCTGGAAGATCTGGTTCAGCTTACAATCCTTTGTACTGGGACGTTAGATCTTTTTTAGGATTTAGGTTTTACTTTGTACTAGGTATAAAGAGCCATAGTTGCTGTAACTAGAAATATGCCGGAGTCTGATCGGCCGATCAGAAGGCGGCGCTTAGCTTCAGCTACTAGAATAAAAACATCAGGCTCATGCTCCAATCGATTGCGGCATTCGCGGTGTTGGCCGTACTCGCCGCGGTGCCCGCGCGGGCGCACCATTCCGCCGCTGCTGAATTCGATGCCTCCAAACTTCTCGTGCTCACCGGCACCGTGACGAAAGTCGAATGGACAAATCCGCATGTCCACATCCACCTGGACGTGAAGCCGGCGAAGGGCGCCGCCGTGGACTGGTATCTGGAGATGGCCAGCCCCAACGGGATGCGCGGTTTGGGTTGGATGCCTTACACCGTGAAGCGGGGCGACGTGGTCACGGTGGAAGCTTACGGGGCCAAGGACTATCCTTCGTTTGCGAAAGCGCGGCGGGTGAAGGTAGCGGACGGGCGCTGGTTATATGTCGATTCCGGCGGCTTCCGCGTCCCGCCGGAATAAGCGAGTTCATATGGTAAAAACTGAGGACGGATTGAGTCTCTTTGCCCGGGAAGTAGGTCGAGGTGAGGCTGTCGCAATTCCCAATCGCATTTATCTCCAAGAGTATTTCGAGCACCTGGCAACTAACCGCCTCTTCATCTTTTACGATCCGCGCAATCGCGGCTTTTCGGACGGGGTAACCGACGAGTCCAAGCTCGCGCGCGGCATTCATCACGACGTAGATGATCTCGAGGCGCTTCGCACGCACTACGGGTTGGAGCGGATGGCGATCCTGGCGCACTCCTACATCGCCGTGGCTGCCATTTTGTATGCCGTATCTTATCCCGATCGAGTCAGCCGGCTGATCTTGATCGGAGCGCCGCCGCCGGATCCATCTGCGTCGTATCAACCGCCCTTGCGTTCCTCAGACGGGACTCTGGAAACATTCCAACAGCGTTTCGCCGAACTGCGAAATCGGATGGGCTCGTTGTCTCCCGGGGACTTCTGTCAGCAGACCTGGGCCCTGTTACGGATGCTTTACGTAGAAAAACCCGAGGACGCGGATCGTCTGCATTGGGCTCCCTGCGATGTGACCAACGAGCTGAATTTCCTGCAGCCGTTTTTGAAATACATTGCGCCGTCGCTGGCTGCGCTCCGGCCGACAGCGGAGTTTCTGGCGAAGGCTACAGCTCCGGTGCTCCTCATCCACGGCCGGAACGATCGGAGCGCGCCTTATGGTGGAGGCGTCGATTGGGCTCGGCTCCTACCAAATGCGCGGCTGCTGACTGTGGACCACGCCGCGCATGTCCCGTGGATCGAGGCTCCAAACCTGATTTATGCGGCGATCGAAACCTTCCTTGGCGGCGCATGGCCATCGGCCGCCGAAGAGATCCGGGCGTAGTCTCGCGCCCGCTCGGATCAATGGGGGAAGCCCGTCGACTGCCTCACTCGCTCGGCCTGAAGCAAATGCCGGCTCTCGTGCTTGGAGATGATTTCCAAGCCCGTGCCAACAGTGAAACGCAGCAACGACAGGAAAGGGTTCCGGAAGCGGATGGCGTTCACATCATATTCCGCTGCCGTTCTGACCAACTCGCGAGCGGACTGATTGCTCCTCAGAAAGGCAGCCAGTATGCCGTCGCGCACTTTCTCTCCGGGTTTGATCTTTGCCGGCGCGCGCGCCCGCCGGCCCTGCGGATTGGGTGCAATATAGTTCTGAATGAACCACCTGCTCGGTCCGCCCAACCGGATTTCTTGAGCTCTTCCCTCCGTCCGCCCTTTCAGCGCGGCCGAGATTGCGGGCAAGTAGACTTCGTTTGTAATCGAGAGATGCTCCAGACACTGGCCTATGCTCCATGCCCCAGGCATCGGTTGCCAATTGAGTTGTTCGGGACCGAGTGTTTCTGCGATAGATTTCGCTCGAAAATCGGCGGCTTCCAGTTCCGACAGAAGGCGCAATGACCAGGCGGGCAAAGTATCGCCCGAGAGACGGGACACGCATCAGAATAGCATCGGTGGCGCACCGCTTGCTCCCAGGCCGCGTGCCCGCACAGCGCACGCCTCGCTATTGCCTGCGCCTTCTAATCGGGTGCCGCTCAGCGCTGCGTAACAAGCATCGCGACACGGCGATTTTTGGCGCGCCCTTCGGCTGTGGTGTTGTCTGCGACTGGAAATTCCTGCCCGTAACCCTGGGCGGAGAGGCGGTCCGCGGAGACTCCCCTGCGGATCAATTCAGACGTGACGGCCTTGGCCCGGTTGCGCGACAACTGAAGATTGGCGTCGGCCGGTCCAACATTATCCGTAAAGCCGGCTATTTTCAGTTGAATGGTAGGGCAATTTTTCAGAATCGCTGCCATGTCGTTGAGTTGTGCCTGTGATTCCGGGCGGAGCTGGTCTGATCCCGTCTCGAACACCAGCCGGTCGAACGTGAACCAAGTGGTTGGTGCAAGTTTAGCGTCGAAGTTTTGCAAAAAACCCAGGAGGCGCGACTCGACTCCGCTCTCGGGCAGGGTGAGGTTGGTGGGAAGCGTGCAAACGGGGGTTGCGACGCGGTTAGCTTCACCGGTCGGGGCGGTGACTCGCCCGACCACGGGCCGGCGTGCATTCAGCATCAACCAAAGAGCGCCCAGTCCCAGAGCGATGGCAAGCACCGGAAGCCAACCCAGGGATCGTTCCTTTCGCACCTGCTGGGTCACTACCGGAATAGCTGTCTCGGTTCTTGACGTCGTGGGCCAGAACAAATCGCGTAAATTGGCGGGTAAGGCATTCCGGATCGTGCCGCTCTCCGCGTCCAAGCGCCCGATAAGACCGTCTACGGTCGTACCGTCCTGGCGCATGCGCTTGCCCAGGAAGCTCATGACCATCGGCGCCGCCATAGATAAGAGGGTCGAGGCAATTCCAGGCCGCAACCCGGAAGCGCCTGCCACGCCAGCCGCGACGTTATACTCCGAGTTATCGAACAGGGCCGAGAGGATCTTTTGTCCTCCAGCCATCACGGGCGAGTTGGGGTCCGAAGCCGCGCTGGCGATTTGTGAAAAGTTCATGTTCTCGGCGGCGCTCGGGGCCACATCCAGGATCCGCTGTAATAGACCAGCGCCGTGGGCCCTGGTGACAAGACCGGCCAGCACCGCCGCAATCGACGATTTCAGGCCCTGCGAAACCGCCTCTTCGGGCGCTCCTATGGATTTAGCGAGGTTGTCGATGCTGTGCGTGTCCAGCATGCCAACCAGTGAATCAAGAAACGTATTTGCCATGTCCGCCTCCTCCTGGTACGTTCGATTGCGGGGAGGGCGCAGCGGTGCAGTCTGGGGTGAATCCGTTACCCGATGCCCCTGTCAGGCACCGCACGAACGATGTATTCAAAACATGGCAACCCTTTAGATGACAGTGAAGGATGAGGCTGATTCGCCGATCGAAAAAGCGGCAGCCCTCACTGTTCCGCAGCGAGTTTGCGGTAAGAATGTGCTAGAAGTTGGGTTCGATGTTACAGTTGGCGGCGAGATTGCGAGCCTTGATCAGCGGGATGAAGGGGTTGTCACTGAGCTTTACAAGTCGCGACGGCCGGGCGCTCACTTGCTCAATGACCGGCGAAGCTCCTTTGATGAGCGCTTCGGCTGGTACGCGATACCCGTTACCAGTCGCGCGGCTCACGTAGAACCCGGGCGTCTCGAGGTCTTCCCAGGAGACCTCCGAAAGAGGGCTAATGTTCCTTTCCGTTGCTTCCATGATTTTATCCTCCAGTTTGAAAACTTCGACTTTCAGCTTCAGACACACTCGTCGAACATAAATAACTTCTGACGACCAACCAAAATGCCCCTGCTGAAGATAGCCTTTAGCATTGATTCGAAATCGGTTCGACGGACTCAAATTTTAATTCGCCGGGCGATTGAAAGCCCAACCAGTTCTTGCCTCTGGTAGGAACGGCGAACCGCGAGTCTCGAGTGGCGCGGGCCGTGGGGGTGTCCTTCGGGTGTCGGCATCACCTGCTAAACTACAGCGCGATATTTTCGACTGTCATCACTAGCAACGAAAGGGTAACGGCTGACTCAGGTGTCTCCGACGAAGGACCTCGTAAGAGTTGTCAAGGAGGAACATCATGAATTACGAAAAAATAGTAACGCTATACGACACGGAGCAACATGCAGAAGACGCCAAGCATAATCTGGAAGCCGCAGGATTTCGATCCGGCGACATGAGCACTCTCACCGGCGCCGCGCTTGCGATGGGCCGGGACAAGCTTGCCGAGCCGGGACTCTGGCACCGTCTATTTGGTCGCGATGTGGAGCTTTACGAAGCCGCCGTGTACGGACGCGTCATCGGGTCAGGGGGAGCCGTTTTGACCGTTCGCGTTCCGGAATCGGACGTTCCGAGAGCTCTAGGTATTCTCAATGCCCATAAGGCGGTGGATATTCGCGATCGTGCCGTACGAGAGGGATTGATCCCGGCAATAGCGGCGAAGACCACTCTACCTCCGAAATCCGAAACTGTAGCAGCCGCCAAGGGTGCAACTGGTGAGGAAGTTTTCCGCTTAGCCGAAGAGCACCTGGATATTGGGAAACGCCTGGTACGGGAGGGCACAACCCGGATTCGACGTTATGTGGTGGAAACGCCCGTTGAACACCAGGTCACTTTGCATGAAGAACACGTGAAGGTGATTCGCCGGGCAATCTCCGACCCCGGATCCCTTCAGAATATTGACTGGACGGAGAAGACGATTGAAGTCAACGAAACGGCCGAGGAACCGATCATCACGAAATCGGCACATCTCACGGAAGAAGTAGTAATCCAAAAGGAAAGCAGCGATCACGTCCAGACTGTGAAAGATAAAGTGCGCCGCCAACAAGTTGAAGTGGAACGGACTCCTGGCCTGGAACCCGTAGCGAAGAAGTAAGAGCTTGGAACGCCGCTGCGGCGGCCGGTGATCACGGAGTAAGATTCGGCGTTTTCTAGATACGACCCGTTGAAACTGCTGTGACTCAGGAACGAGGGGTGAAAAATGTTTCATATCATTTGGATCATGATCATTGGATTAATCGTTGGCGCGCTGGCTAAATTGATCATGCCGGGGCGTGATCCTGGCGGAATCCTTGTGACTATGCTGCTGGGAATTGCTGGATCATTAGTCGGCGGATTTCTCGGCAGACTGCTTGGTCTATACGGGCCCAATGAAGGAGCCGGGTTTATCGTCTCAACCCTGGGAGCGATTCTACTTCTGGCGCTCTACCGAGTACTAACAACCCATCGGCATCCACCGGTAGGAGTCCACCGTTAGTGCGATGAATGGTTTGTGAGGTTGTCACGGCTGAATAGAGGAGAGAAAGTTGAATCCATTAGCCACGCTCGGCTTAGGTATGGGATCCGCATGGCTTTCAGGCTTCAACCTGTACGCCACTGTTCTGACCCTAGGCCTCTTGCAACGGTATCATCTCGTCCGTTTGCCTGGCGACCTCAGTCTTCTTTCTCGCTGGTGGGTGATCGGCGTCGCGGCGGCCCTCTACGTGGTTGAGTTCCTGGCGGATAAGATTCCGGTCGTGGATTCCGTCTGGGACGCGATCCACACATTCATTCGTGTGCCGGGTGGAGCGGTGCTAGCGGCTTCGGCATTTGCCCATTTCGATCCGGCCGTGCGCATCGCGGCCTTGCTGGCAGGCGGCACGCTGGCGCTCGGCTCTCATGGGGCCAAAGCGAGTGTTCGGTTGACGGCCAATACGATTCCGGAGCCGTTTTCGAACATCTTTTTGAGCACCGCGGAAGATATATTCACGGTGGGCCTTACGGCTCTGGCTGTTTTCCATCCCGTGGTGATTCTCGCGATCATCCTTGTGTTCGTCACGCTATTGGTCTGGCTTGGGCCGAAGGTGTTTGGCGCGATTCGCCGCACGCTGAACGAGGCCAGGGATGTGTTGGGCAGGGTGCGCGCAACCGCTTCTTCGTCCAGCTTAGGCGGAAAGGTCGTTTAGTCATGATTCATGCACGGTGGTCAGGAGCGAGGTTTAACGATATGCAAAGAGCACACCTATGTATGTTATCGGCGGGTTTCGGTTTGGGGGCGGCAGCCGGGCTGCTGTTCGCGCCTAAGGCAGGAAAGAAGACGCGAACCCAGATTGCGAAAGCCGTGATTGCGGCGACCAATTCGGCAAAGAAACACGGCCAAGCGATCGGACACTCCGCAGTGGCCGTCGTGAAACACGGCAAGGTTCCCATCATGCGAACCAAATCTCGACTGGGCGAGGCCATCAGAAGAGGCACTTGGGAGTACAAACAAGTTGTTGGACTTTACTAATGAGGCGTCTGAGACCGGAGTCGCTTCAGCCAACACGTCAGGATCACGGGAGTGATCATCATCGTAGCCGCTGCTCGTCCAGATTGGGCAAGCCAGGGGGAAAACGTCGATGATCGCGGTTCCCGAGATTCAAGCGCAGGTTGTGGGAGGCCGGACCCGGAAGCGCCTGGGCGGACGCGATTCCTGGGATCGGCTGCGGGGTCTGATTCGAGCCTGGTGGGCTTGGCTGGCAGTAGCCTTGTTCCTTATCGAGAGGGGTTACTGGCCGGTGGCCGTTTTGAGCGGCATCGTTTCGGTGGCCCTGTATCACACTTCACCCAGTGTCCACCCGGCCATCTTTGCACTGGAGTCCGCCATCGACACGGCAACCGCGGATTTTCGAACAACTCTGGCTGGTATGACCGGCATGCCTCTGGTCGGAGGAAATCGCGTCACAATCTACAACAATGGCGACGAGTTTTATCCAGCCATGCTGAACGCGATCGAGTCCGCCGAGTCTACTATCACGATGGAGCAGCACATATTCTGGAGCGGCCGAATAGGCCGGCGTTTCGCCAAAGCCTTCGCCGCAAAGGCGCATGAGGGGAAGGCAGTCAAACTGCTGGTAGATGCGGTCGGCTCGGCGCGACTGGGCGGTGAAATTCTGGACATTCTGGAGAAAGGCGGCTGTCAGCTGGCTTGGTTCCGGCCGATTCACTGGTATACCGCCGGCCGCGCGAATCAAAGGACACATCGGAAGTCACTGATCATCGATGGTCGGATCGGATTCACCGGGGGCGCCGGGCTTGCCGACAAATGGCTCGGTTCCGCTGCGCATGATTGCGGCTGGCGGGATGTGCAGATCTGCGTTGAAGGACCGGCCGTTCTCGTGCAGCAGACAGGGTTCGCGCAGAACTGGCTGGTCACGACCGGCGATATGTTGAGCGGCCGTGGCTATTTTCCGGTCTCGCAGCCGGTCGGAAACGTGCAGGTGCAGACGATTCAGAGTTCTCCTTCCGCAGGAGCCTGTGCGGCCGGCACGATGTACTTAATGGCTGTGCAATGTGCGAGGAAATACCTCTTTATCGCGAACCCCTACTTCATCCCGGATTCGCGGGTAATCAGCACGCTGGCGGCTGCGTCCCGCCGCGGGGTCACGGTGAAGCTGATGGTCGCGGGCAATCGCAACGATATGTGGTGGGCGCGCCAGAACAGCGTGCGTCTTTATGGAAAGTTACTCGAGGCGGGAGCGGAGATCTACGAGTTTCAGCCCAGCATGCTCCACCAGAAAACCATGGTGGTAGATGGGGTCTGGGCAACGGTGGGAACAGCGAATTTTGACAATCGCTCGTTCGCCCTGAGCGAGGAAACCAACGTCTGTCTCCACGACGAGTCCTTGGTAAAACAGCTCCGCCAGATCTTTGAGGCCGACTTGGCTGCGTGCAGGAAGGTCGAACTCTCGGAATGGCGCCGGCGAGGCAGTTTGCAGCGAACCAAAGAGCGCATGGCTTCCCTGATCGAGGACCAGGTATGACCCAACCAACCCCTGGACTCTGCGCATGAGGCAGAGAGTCCGCGTGGTGACCTACAACATTCATAAAGGACGCGGACTCGACCATCGCACACGGATCGACCGCATCGGGCGTGTACTCGAGGGGATTAATGCCGACGTTATCGCGCTTCAGGAAGTCGTCAGCCACGAAGGACGGTCGATCGAAGACCATCAGGCGGACTACCTCGCGCAGAGATTCGGATATTTCTGCCAGATTGGCGAGACCCGTAAACACCACGGGGGAGTATACGGTAATGTAACCCTGAGCCGGTGGGACTTCGCGCGGGCGAAACAAGTGGATTTGAGCGTACAAGGCAGGGAGGAGAGAGGGGTTCTACGCACAGACATCCGGTTGGGATCGCACATGATGCATATTTTCAATGCGCACCTGGGGGTGGGCCACCTGGAGCGGCGGAAGCAAGCGAAGCGGCTCATGGATCTCGATCTGCTCAAGGCGCTCGATATCAGGGGCCCTCGAATCGTGCTGGGAGACTTCAACGAGTGGACGCGGGGATTGGTAACGCAGTCC
>Ga0126371_10000446_pt1 | contig 33766 bp, 33 predicted proteins | sample PanSoiMetaPlot_4_FD_110145 | JGI IMG/M metagenome (GOLD analysis project Ga0126371, IMG submission 110145) | Tropical forest soil microbial communities from Panama - MetaG Plot_4 | ecosystem: Environmental > Terrestrial > Soil > Tropical forest > Bulk soil | place: Panama | collected 2016-02-17 | reverse complement strand
CATGCCCGCGACCGCACGCGCATATCTCCGCTCCGACGAGAAGCCGACGCCGCTGCTCTCGGCGGCGTCGCTGGTCGGGCCCGCGACCGTGTACGTGGCGGCCGGCATCCTGCTGCCGCTGGCGATCCTGCTGCGCTACAGCTTCAACCGGTTCGAGCCGCGGCTCATGATGGTCGACGCGTTCTCGTTCGAGAACTACGTCAAGTTCTTCGCCGATCCATATTACACTGGCGTGCTGTGGACGACGCTGCGCGTGGCGCTCATGTGCACCGCCGCCTGCCTCGTGATGGGGCTGCCGCTCGCCTATGTGCTGGCGCGCACGCAGACGCGGTTCAAGAACGTGCTGATCATGCTGGTGGTGCTGCCGCTGTTCGTCGGCAACGCGGTGCGGGCGGCCGGCTGGATGGTGCTGTTCGGCTCCAAGGGCTTTCTCAACGTGACCCTGCTGTGGCTCGGCGCAATCAGCGCGCCGCTGCAGATCATGTACACCGAGACGGCGGTCGTCGCCGGCATCATCACGATCAACCTGTCCTACATGGTGCTGACCCTGCAGAGCGTGATCGAGGGCATCGACCGCAGCCTGGAGGAGGCGGCCTTCAGCCTCGGCGCCGGCCCGATGACGATGTTTCGCCGCGTGCTGCTGCCGCTCGCGCTGCCGGGCGTGCTCGCCGGCATCATCCTCACCTTCATTCTCAGCATGAACGCCTATGCGACGCCGGTCCTGCTCGGCGGTCCCACGTTCAAGATGATGGGCCCGCTGGTGTACGGGCAGTTCCAGCTCAACAACTGGCCGTTCGGCGCCGCGACGGCCTTCGTCCTGATGACCGCGACGCTCGGCCTGACCGCGACGGCGAACATTCTGGTGCAGCGGCGGTACCGGCGGTGAGGGCTGATCGAGACCCGTCATCCTGAGGCGCGAGCGAAGCGAGCCTCGAAGGATGATCGGCCGCGGTGCTTCAGCAAGCGAGCAAGCTGCAACGCACAGGCCCTTCGAGGCTCGGCGCTACGCGCCGAGCGCCTCAGGGTGACGGGGATGGGTAGGTTGTCCGCAACCCGTCGCCGAACGGGTCGTCCGGATCGCGCAAGAGCGTCGCCTCGCCGGTGACGAAGGCGCGGCCCGTGATGCGCGGGATGATCGCGCCGGACGCATCGCGCCGGTAGCGCGCCGTGAACACGCTGCCGATGATGCTCTCCTGCACCCAGGGTTCGCCGGGCGCGAGCTTGCCGTCGGCGGCGAGGCACGCGATCTTGGCGCTGGTGCCGGTGCCGCAGGGCGAGCGGTCGTAGGCACCGCCCGGGCAGAGCACGAAGTTGCGGCCATGCGCGCCCGGCCGGCTCGGCGGCCCGTGGAATTCGATGTGGTCGACGGCGGCGCCGTCCGTGCCCGTGATGCCCTGCCGCAGGAGAGCGTCCTTGATCGCCTCGGCGGTGCGCAAAAGCTCGCCGATGTTGGCCGCCGTCAGCGCGAGCGGCACCTCGCGCATGCAGAAGAACCAGTTGCCGCCCCATGCGATGTCGCCTGAAAAACGGCCGCAGCCGGGCACGTCGACGGTCACGTCCTTGCGCAGGCGATAGCTCGCGACATTCTCGATCGTCGCCTCGTTGCGCGACGTGAGCTCGACGCCGACGATGCCGACCGGCGTCTCGAACCGGTGTTGTCCCGGCCCGATGCGCCCCATGTGCGCGAGCGTCACCGCGAGCCCGATGGTGCCGTGGCCGCACATCCCGATGTAGCCGACATTGTTGAAAAAGATGACGCCCGCCGCGCAGCTCCGGTCGTGCGGCTCGCACAGCAGCGCGCCGACGATGGCGTCATGGCCGCGCGGCTCGTTCACGGCACGGCTGCGATAATGATCGAATTCTGCGGCGAAGCGCTTGCGCCGCTCGGCGAGCGGCCCGGAGCCCAGCGGCGGGCCGCCCTCGACGATCACCCGCGTCGGCTCGCCCTCGGTGTGGCTGTCGATCACCCGCATGGCTGAACTATCCGACGCTCTTCGCCCAGTCGCGGTACCAGGCCTTGAACAGCGCGAGCTGGTCCGCGGCGTAGCGCCTCTGGCTCGCCGACAACTCGTCGGTGGCGCAGAAGTGCAGCTCGTATTCGGGATTGCCCTCGAGCACCATGAGATATTTGTAGAAGAGCACGAGGTCGGGGCCCTCGTCGAACGAAGAAAGGATGGCGAGCGCGCGCTCGAGCTCCTCGGCAAGCGCGCGCGCATCGACGTCGCCGGCCGCGGCTTGGCGCGCGAGTGCCTCGAGCCGCAGCACCTCGCGCGGCAACGCGTTGCCGACGCCCGTGATGGCGCCGACGGCGCCGCAGTTCACGTAGCCGTGCACCACCTGGGTGTCGACGCCGACGGTCAGCATCACGTCGGGATCGGCGCCGCGGATATGCTCGGCGGCATAGCGCAGCGGCGCGGCGCCACCGAATTCCTTGAAGCCGACGAGGTTCCGGTATTTGCGCCGCAGCTCGAAGAACAGGTCGGCGCGGGTCTCGAAGCCATAATAATGACTGTTGTAGATGACCGACGGCAGGCCGTCCGCGGCGTCGAGCACGGCGGCGAAATGGGCGCGCTGCGCGGCGGCCGAGGAGCCGCGCGAGAGCACGCGCGGGATGATCATCAGCCCCGCGGCGCCGACCTCCCTGGCATGCGCCGCGAACGCGGCGGCGCGCATCGGGCTCTGCGCGCCGGTGCCGACGATGACGGGCAGCCCGGCCTTGACGAGGCGCTCGACGCCTTCCCGGCGCTGCTCGTCGGCGAGCAGCGGCCAGTCGCCCATGGAGCCGCAATAGACGACGGCCGACATGCCGAGGCCGACGAGCTCCTTGGCTTTGCGCACCAGGGCGTCGAAGTCGGGCTCGCGCCGCGCCGTGCACGGCGTCATCAGCGCGGGGATCATGCCGGTGAAGACGGGCGATGCCATGGTGGTCCCTCGGCGTAACGGCGCGGCCGCGCTCTGTAGAAGCTCGACACACTATCGCGTGGCGGGCCTCGGCAGAAGCGAGCGCCTCGCCTAGTCAGCCATCGGTCGCCTCCTCGGCGATCCGCAGGAGCTCCGACGGGTTTCGGATGGTCAGCCGGCGGCCTTCGCTGACGAGCAGGCCCGACTTCTCCCAGCCGGTGAGGATGCGGCTCGCCGTATGCAACGTCGTGCCGGCGACGTCGGCGACATCGCTGCGACGCAAAGGAAACGGGATCGTCGTTCCGGCGGCGGTGCTGCGGCCGGATTGCCGGGCGAGCCTGATCAAGGTGTGGGCGATGCGCCGCTCGGCGCGCTGCGTCGCCAGCTCGCGCATGCGCTCCTGCACCTCCAGCAGCCGCTTGCCGACGATGCGGATCGCGTTGATCGCGATCTGCGGATGGCGCGTCATCAGATCCAGCAGCTCGGCCTCGCCCCAGCTTGCCTCGACGGTGTCGCCGAGCGCGGTGGCGTCCGCCGGATAGCGGCGATCGGTGAAGAGCGCGACCGTGCCGAACATCTCGCCCGGGCCGATGAAGCGGACGACGACCTGGGCGCCGTCGCTCCCCGACTGGGAGATGCGCACCATCCCGTCGACGATCGCGTGCGCGCGCACGCCCGCGTCGCCCTGATTGAATATCCGGGTTCCGGCGGAGAGCCGCCGCGGTCGGGCCGCGGCCGCCACCACGGCCAGGACCGCCGGCGGCAAATCGGCAAATAAATCCGTAGTGGCAAGGGCTTGGGGCGAAATCTGAGAGTCGCACGTCATCGGCCGACTGTAGCCGAAAATCGGCGCCGAAAGACGAGACTTTTGCGCTAGCGCAAACCTTCGGGATTCCACCGGGCCTAGGATCGTCGCCGGTTCGGCAGCCCGGATGACGATCCATCGGGGCTCCGACGCCGGAACGAATTCACCGATGCGCCTGCATCGCGGCAGGCGGAGCGATCATGATAGACGTCATCATTGCGCGCGCACTGCATGTCCTGGCGATCGTGATCTGGATCGGCGGGGTCTCGATGGCGACCACGGTGGCGCTGCCGGCGGTCCGCCGCGGCGATCTCGGCGACAACGCCTTGCAGGCGTTCCAGGCGATCGAGGGCCGCTTCAAGTGGCAGGCGCGCACCGCCGTCATCGTGGCGGGGCTGACCGGTCTCTACATGACGTGGCGGCTCGATCTCTGGGATCGCTTCCACGCAGCGGCCTTCTGGTGGATGCACGCCATGGTCTGCCTGTGGCTGCTGTTCGCCTTCATCCTGTTCGTCGCCGAGCCGTTCATTCTGCACCGCCATGCCGGCCGGTCGGCAACCGCACGGCCGCACCGCGCATTCGCCCGGCTGCATCGCGTGCATTGGGTCCTGCTGGTGCTCAGCCTGATCACGGTATTCGGCGCGGTTGCGGGAAGCCATGGGTGGGCGATTTTCTAGCGTTGAGTGCGAGCGATGGCCAATGAGCAAGGGACCGAAACCATGATGCTGAAGCAGGTTCTCCTCCGGGTCCGGATCGGAGCGACGCCATGACCCACCACGCCGACGCCGCACAGGCACGCCGGGCGGCCATCACGGCACAGATCCAGGCGGAAACCGGCATCGACGAGCCGATGATCGAGCGGCTGGTGCGGGGCTTCTACGCGCGCGTCCGCGCCGACGCGATCCTCGGCGCGATCTTCGCCGCGAGGATCAAGGACTGGGAGCCGCACCTGCAAAAGATGTTTGCCTTCTGGTCGTCCGTCGCGCTGATGAGCGGCCGATATCACGGCCAGCCCATGGCGCGACACCTGCCGTTGCCGATCGACGCCCGGCACTTCGACCGATGGCTGGCGCTGTTCGAAAAGACCGCACGTGAGGTCTGCCCGCCGGCGGCAGCGGAGCGCTTCGTCGCGCTGTCGCGCCGTATCGCCGAAAGCCTCGAGCTCGGCCTGGCGAGCGCGCAGGGCATGATGTTGCGAAAGGGCGAGCGATACCTGCCCGCGAGCCGACGCATGGGTGAGGCATGAACACCTTGTTTGAAACCGCGCCCGCGCCGCCGCGTGGAAAGTCGTTGGGATAAGGGCGCCGATATCGAGCTGCCGGAGGCGAGATCAGGACAATGCCGAGATCCGGAAATCTGTCGGTCCTGCTGGTGACCACATGGGCCTTCACGGCCTGTTTCGCGGTGTGGACGATGTTCGGGGTCACCGACATCCCGATCCGCGCCGAGCTCAACCTGGATTCGACGCAGGTCGGGCTTCTCACCGCCACGCCGGTCCTGAGCGGCGCCTTGTTTCGCCTGCCGCTCGGCATCTGGACGGACCGCTTCGGCGGGCGGATCATCATGCTGCTCCTGCTGGTGGGCTGCGCCGTTCCGCTGTGGATCTCGTCCTATGCGACCGCGCTCTGGCAGTTTCTGCTGCTCGGCCTCGCGCTCGGGCTGGTCGGCGCCTCCTTCTCGGTCGGCACGCCCTATGTTGCGCGCTTCTTTCCCAAGGAGAGCCGCGGCTTCGCCATGGGCTTCTTCGGCGCCGGCACCACGGGAGCGGCGCTGAACATGTTCGTCGCCCCTTTCCTGGTGAACAACTACGGCTGGCAATCGGTGCCGAAGGTCTACGCCGTCGTTCTCCTGGCGACCGCGGCCCTGTTCTGGTTCTTCTCCGCCCCCGATCCCGGTGCCGGCACCGGCACGGCCACGATGCGGCAGCAACTGGCGGTGCTGCGCGATCCGCGCGTGTGGAAATACTGCCAGTATTATTCGATCGTGTTCGGCGGCTTCACGGCCCTGTCGGTCTGGATGCCGCAATATTTCAAGAACGAATACGGCTTCTCGATCGCCCAGGCCGCGTTGCTCGCGGCCTGCTTCTCGCTGCCGGGCGGCACGTTTCGCGCCGTCGGCGGCTGGCTGTCGGACCGCTACGGCGCTCACGCCGTGACCTGGTGGGTGCTGTGGGCGGCATGGATCGCCTTGTTCCTGCTCTCCTACCCGCGGACCGATCTGATCGTGCACACCGTGCATGGTCCGGCCAGCTTCGGCATCGCGCTGCCGGCGTGGTTCTTCACCGGTCTCCTGATGGTGCTCGGCGTCGCCTTCGCGTGCGGGATGGCGTCGACATTCAAATACGTCGCCGACGATTTCCCGGAGAACATGGGCGCCGTCTCGGGCATCGTCGGCATGGCCGGCGGCCTCGGCGGCTTCCTGCTGCCGATCATGTTCGGCGCGATCCTGGACCGGCTCGGCATCAACTCGAGCTGCTTCATGCTGCTCTACGGCATCGTCTGGGTATCGCTGATCATCATCTACCTGACCGAAGTGCGGCGCGCGCCGGTCATGGGCGGGCCGACGCAGCAGCGCGCGGCCGCCGCGTCGCCATAGGCAGAGGAGCCGCGATATGAGCCAATTTCTCGAACGCCTGACCTACCTGACGCGGCGGCGCGAGCCCTTCGCGCACGGCTACGGCGAGCTGCGCGACGAAGACCGCATGTGGGAGGAGGGCTACCGGCAGCGCTGGCAGCACGACAAGATCGTGCGCTCGACGCACGGCGTGAACTGCACCGGCTCGTGCAGCTGGAAGATCTACGTCAAGAGCGGCGTCGTCACCTGGGAGACGCAGCAGACCGATTACCCGCGCACTCGGCCCGGCATGCCCAACCACGAGCCGCGGGGCTGTTCGCGCGGCGCGTCCTACAGCTGGTATCTCTACAGTGCGAGCCGCATCAAATACCCGCTGATCAGGGGACGGCTGGTCAAGGCCTGGCGCGAGGCGCGCAGGACGCTCGGCCCGGTCGAGGCCTGGGCCGCGGTCGTCGGCGATGCCGAGATCGCCAAATCCTACAAGTCGGCGCGCGGCCGCGGCGGCTTCGTCCGCGCGACCTGGGACGAGGCGTGCGACATCATCGCCGCCGCCAACGTCCACACCGTCAAGACCTGGGGCCCCGATCGCGTGATCGGCTTCTCGCCGATCCCGGCGATGTCGATGGTCTCCTACGCGTCCGGCGCGCGCTATCTCAGCCTGATCGGCGGCACGCTGCTCTCGTTCTACGACTGGTACTGCGACCTGCCGCCGTCGAGCCCGCAGACCTGGGGCGAGCAGACCGACGTGCCGGAGTCGGCCGACTGGTACAACTCCGCCTACATCATCGCCTGGGGCTCCAACGTCCCGCAGACGCGCACGCCCGACGCACATTTTTTCGTCGAGGCGCGTTACAACGGCACCAAGATCGTCGCGATCACGCCCGATTATGCCGAGGTCGCCAAGCTTTCCGATCTCTGGCTTCACCCCAAGCAGGGCACCGACGCGGCGCTTGCGATGGCCATGGGCCACGTGATCCTGCGCGAGTTCTTCCTCGATCGGCAGGTGCCCTACTTCCAGGATTATTGCCGCCGCTACACCGACATGCCGATGCTGGTGCAGTTGCGGCGCGACGGCGAGCGCTGGGTGCCGGATCGCTATCTGCGCCAGAGCGACCTGCCCACGGCGCCGAAGTCGGACCGCGCCGCCTGGAAGACGGTCGCGGTCGCGGAGGACGGCGGCGCGCTCGTCGTGCCGCAGGGCTCCGTCGGTTACCGCTGGCCGCGCGACGGCGAGCCGGCGGGACGCTGGAATCTCGAAACCAAGGATGGCGAGACCGGCGCGGACGTGCATCTCGCGCTGAGCCTGATCGATCGCCGCGACGACGTGGCGGCCGTCGCGTTTCCCTACTTCGGCGGCAAGCCGCACGAGCATTTTCCCGGCAACGACCAGGGCGGCGATGTGCTGACGCGCAACGTCCCGGTGCGCAAGGTGGCGCTCGCCGACGGCGAAGCCGTGGTGGCGACGGTCTTCGACCTTCTGTGCGCCAATTACGGTCTCGATCGCGGACTCGGCGGCGCGGGCGCCAAGAGCTTCGGCGACAATCTGCCCTACACCCCCGCGTGGCAGGCGCCGATCACCGGCGTCGCCGCCGACAAGGCGATCGCGGTCGCGCGCGGCTTTGCGGAGACCGCCGAGAAAACCAAAGGGCGCGCGATGGTGATCATCGGCGCCGGCATGAACCACTGGTATCACCAGGACATGGGCTATCGCAGCATCATCAACATGCTGATGATGTGCGGCACGGTCGGCATCTCGGGCGGCGGCTGGGCGCATTACGTCGGGCAGGAGAAGCTGCGGCCGCAGACCGGCTGGACGATGCTCGCCTTCGCGCTCGATTGGGTGCGGCCGCCACGCCATATGAACGGCACCTCGTTCTTCTATGCGCACAGCGACCAGTGGCGCTACGAAAAGCTCGACGTCGCCGAGCTGCTGTCGCCGCTCGCCGACCCCGCGCCCTATCGCGGCAGCATCATCGATCTCAATGTCAGGGCGGAGCGCATGGGCTGGCTGCCCTCGGCGCCGCAACTCGGTGCCAATCCGCTGACGGTCGCCGCCGCCGCGGAGCGCGCCGGCGCGAGCGTCAAGGATCATGTCGTTGCGGGCCTGAAATCCGGCGCGCTCGCCATGGCGTGCGAGGACCCGGACAATCCGGTCAACTTTCCGCGCAACCTGTTCATCTGGCGCTCGAACCTGTTCGGCTCCTCCGGCAAGGGCCACGAATATTTCCTCAAGCATTTCCTCGGCACCCGGCACGGGCTCCAGGGCAAGGACCTCGGCGCGATGGGCGGCAAGAAGCCCGTGGAGGTCGCCTGGCTCGATCCGGCGCCGGAGGGAAAGCTCGATCTCGTCGTCACCCTCGATTTCCGCATGTCGACGAGCTGCCTCTACTCCGACGTCGTGCTGCCGACCGCGACCTGGTACGAGAAGAACGACCTCAACACCTCGGACATGCATCCGTTCATCCATCCGCTGTCCGCGGCGGTGGACCCGGTATGGGAGGCGCGCAGCGACTGGGAGACGTACAAGGCGATCGCGCGCCGGTTCTCGGAGCTCGCCGAAGGTCATCTCGGCGTCGAGCGCGACGTGGTGCTCGTTCCGATCCAGCACGACACCGCCGGCGAGATCGCCCAGCCTTTCGAGGTGCGGGACTGGAAGACTGGAGAGTGCGATCTCGTTCCCGGCGTCACGGCCCCGCAGATCGTCGTGGTGGAGCGCGACTATCCCGCCACCTATCGCCGCTTCACCGCGCTCGGACCGCTGGCCGACAAGCTCGGCAATGGCGGCAAGGGCATCGCGTGGAATACCGAGGCCGAGGTGAAGGGCCTCGGCGAATTGAACTACCGCGTCGAGGGCGGGGGGCCGACCGCGGGACGGCCGCGGATCGAGACGGACATCGATGCCGCGGAGGTCATCCTCTATCTCGCGCCCGAGACCAACGGCGAGGTGGCGGTCAAGGCGTGGGAAGCCCTCGGCAAGATCACCGGCCGCGACCACACGCATCTCGCGGCGGTGCGCGAGGACGAGAAGATCCGCTACCGCGACATCCAGGCGCAGCCGCGCAAGATCATCTCGTCGCCGACCTGGTCCGGCATCGAGAGCGAGCACGTCAGCTACACGGCCGGCTACACCAACGTGCACGAGCTCATCCCGTGGCGGACGCTGACCGGACGCCAGCAGTTCTACCAGGATCACCGCTGGTTCCGCGACTTCGGCGAGAGCCTCGCGGTCTATCGGCCGCCGATCGACACGCGCACCGTCGCCGAGATGCTGGGCAAGCACGGCAACGGCGAGACGGAGATCGTCCTCAACTTCATCACGCCGCACCAGAAATGGGGCATCCATTCCACCTACACCGACAACCTCCTGATGCTGACGCTGTCGCGCGGCGGGCCGATCGTCTGGCTCTCGGAGACCGACGCCAAAAAGGCCGGCATCGTCGACAACGACTGGATCGAGCTGTTCAACCTGAACGGGGCGATCGCCGCCCGCGCCGTCGTCAGCCAGCGCGTCCACGAGGGCATGTGCCTGATGTATCACGCGCAGGAGAAGATCGTGAACGTGCCGGGCTCGCAGATCACCGGGCTGCGCGGCGGCATCCACAATTCGGTGACGCGCACGGTGCTCAAGCCGACGCACATGGTCGGCGGCTACGCCCAGCTCTCCTACGGCTTCAACTATTACGGAACCGTCGGCTCCAACCGCGACGAGTTCGTCATCGTCCGCAAGCTCAACAAGATCGACTGGCTCGACCACTCGAATCCGGTCGATCGCGCGCACAAGGAGGCCGTGGCATGAAGATCCGCGCCCAGATCGCGATGGTGCTCAACCTCGACAAGTGCATCGGCTGCCATACCTGCTCGGTCACCTGCAAGAACGTGTGGACCTCGCGGCAGGGCATGGAATACGCGTGGTTCAACAATGTCGAGACCAAGCCGGGCATCGGCTATCCCAAGGACTGGGAGAACCAGAAACGCTGGCGCGGCGGCTGGCAGCGCAAGGCGAGCGGCAAGATCGCGCCGAAGCAAGGGGGGCGGCTCGCGATCCTCGCGAAGATCTTCGCCAATCCGCACCTTCCGGAGATCGACGACTACTACGAGCCGTTCACCTACGACTACCAGCATCTGCAGCAGGCGCCCGAGCTGCCGACCGCACCGGTCGCCCGGCCGCTGTCGCTCGTCACCGGCCGTCCGATGGACAAGATCGAATGGGGGCCGAACTGGGAGGAGATCCTCGGCGGCGAGTTCGACAAGCGCTCGCAGGACTACAATTTCGAGGCCGTGCAGAAGGACATCTACGGCCAGTTCGAAAACACCTTCATGATGTACCTGCCGCGGCTGTGCGAGCACTGCCTCAACCCGAGCTGCGTCGCGTCATGTCCCTCCGGCTCGATCTACAAGCGCGAGGAGGACGGCATCGTCCTCATCGACCAGGACAAGTGCCGCGGCTGGCGCATGTGCGTGTCCGGCTGCCCCTACAAGAAGATTTATTACAACTGGACCTCGGGAAAGGCGGAGAAGTGCATCTTCTGCTACCCGCGCATCGAGGCCGGCCAGCCGACCGTCTGCTCGGAGACCTGTGTCGGGCGCATCCGTTATCTCGGCGTCCTGCTCTATGACGCCGACGGGATCGAGCAGGCGGCGTCCACGGCGGACGAGAAGGATCTCTACGCGGAGCAGCTCAAGCTCTTCCTCGACCCGCACGATCCGGCGGTCGCCGCCCAGGCGCGGGCGGATGGCGTCCCCGACGCGTGGGTCGAAGCGGCGAAACGCTCGCCGACCTACAAGATGGCGGTCGACTGGAAGATCGCGTTCCCGCTCCATCCGGAATATCGCACCCTTCCGATGGTGTGGTACGTGCCGCCGCTCTCCCCGATCCAGTCGCATGCCAATGCGGGCGCGATCGAGACGGTGGGCGAGATTCCGGATGTGCGCTCGCTGCGCATCCCGGTGCGCTATCTCGCAAATCTGCTCACCGCGGGCGCCGAGGCGCCGATCGTCACGGCGCTCGAGCGGATGCTGGCGATGCGCATCTATTTCCGCCAACGCCAGCTCGGCGAGGGCGACGGGCAGCGCGCGCTTGCCCAGGCCGGCATCTCGGTCGCGCAGGTCGAGGAAATGCACCGCTATCTCTCGATCGCGAACTACGAGGACCGCTTCGTCATACCGACGAGCCATCGCGAGCACGCGGAAGACGCCTATGGCCTGAAAGGCTCGTGCGGATTCACCTTCGGCAATGGCTGCGATTTCGGGCCGCCGCACTCGACGCTGTTCGGCGGCAAGATGGGTCGCCGCAAGCTGACGCCCATCCGCCATATCGATACGTAGGGGAGGCGACCTTGCTTCTGTTCAGAGCCTTGAGCGCGCTGCTTTCCTATCCGTCCGGCGACATGCGGCGGGCATTGCCCGACATCGCGGATGTCGTTCGCACGACGACGCTTCTGACGCCGCGCGAGCAGAACGGCCTGTTCGGCCTCATCGACGAGCTCGGCCGCGGCGATCTGCTGGAGGTCGAAGAGCGCTATGTCGACCTGTTCGACCGCGGCCGGGCGCTGTCGCTGCACCTTTTCGAGCACCTGCATGGCGACAGCCGCGACCGCGGGGAGGCCATGGTCGATCTCAAGCGGATCTACGAACGGGCGGGGTTCGAGCTCTCGGCGCGCGAGCTGCCGGATTACCTGCCGGTGCTGCTCGAGTATCTGAGCTGCCGCGATCTCGCGGAAGCGCGGGTGATGCTCGCCGACTGCGCGCACATCCTGACGACGATCGGCCGCTCGCTGGTTGCCCGCGGCAGCCGCTATGCGGCCGTTCTGCAGGCCTTGCTGGTCATCGCGGGCGAGAGCCCCATCGATGCCGCCAAGGTGCCGCCGGTCCGGGAGGAGCGCGAGTCCCTCGACCGCGACTGGGCGGAACAACCCGCATTCGCCGGCGCGCCGATGACGGCGGCCCCTTCCGCCAAAACGACCGCGGGTTGAGAGGAGAAACGCGATGACGTCCACGGGCTATGTGAATACGCTGCTGTTCGGCGTTTATCCCTATGTCTGCCTTGCCGTCCTGCTGATCGGCAGTCTCATCCGCTTCGACCGCGAGCCCTACACGTGGAAGAGCGATTCATCGCAGTTGCTGCGCGCGGGTCAGCTCCGGCTCGGATCGAACCTCTTCCACTATGGGGTGATCGTCGTGATCCTCGGCCATTTCGTCGGCTTCCTGGCGCCGCATTGGGCGGTGGACTGGGCGCTCACCCCGGTTGCCCACCAGCTCCTCGCGATGGTGGTCGGCGGCGTTGCCGGGCTCGTCGCCATCGTCGGACTGACCATCCTGATCGCGCGGCGGTTGGGCGATTCCCGCATCCGGCTCAACAGCCGCAAATGGGATATCGCGGTCGTCTTCATGCTGTGGCTGCAGCTCGCGCTCGGCGTTCTCACGGTTCCGCTTTCCGCCTTCCATATGGACGGCGTCCTGTTCGAAACCCTGACGAGCTATGTGAAAGGTGTCGTGACCTTCGACGGGAGCGCGGCGGCGCTGATGGCCGAGGTGCCGCTCACATACAAGCTGCACATCCTTCTCGGCTTCACGATCTTCCTGATTTCGCCGTTCACCCGGATGATCCACATCTGGAGCGGCGTGGGCGCGCTTGCCTACCTGTTCCGGCCCTATCAGATCGTTCGCACGCCGCACACACGGGCACGGGAGCCGATCCGGTCATGAGCGTCTCGGTGAATGGTGTCGACGTGGCCGTGGGTCCGGAAGCGAACGGCGAGTTCGGCGCCGCCCGCGAGTTGCTGCGGCAACGCGCGATCGCGGTCGGAATTCTCGATGCGGCATCGATCGTTGCCGCGATCATCGACCAGGCGATCGAGGAACTGATTGCGCGCGAGGTCGTGACGCCGACGCCGACGGAGGAGGAGTGCCGGCGCTACTACGACACGCATCCGGAGGAATTCGCGAGCGGCGACCTGGTCCACGTCCGCCACATTCTTTTCCAGGTGACGCCTTCGGTGCGCATCCCCGAGATTCGCGCGCACGCGGAGCGGACGCTCAACGAGCTGCTGCGGGAGCCGGAGCGCTTCGCGGCCGTGGCGGCCGAGAAGTCGAACTGTCCGTCCGGCCAGCACGGCGGCAACCTGGGGCAGATCGGCCGCGGCGACATGGTGCCCGAGTTCGAGGACGCGATATTCCGGCTGGGTGCGACCGGCCTGTTGCGGGATCTGATCAAGACCCGTCATGGCTTCCATATCGTGGCGGTCGACGAGCGTATCCACGGAAATCGGCTGCCATTCGACATGGTGCGAGACCAGATCGCCGACGACCTGCGCGCCATGGTCGAAGAGAAGGCGCTGCGCCAATACATCAGCGTTCTGGCGGGAAAGGCCGACATCCGGGGCGTCGACCTCAACGCGACCGAGGTGCCGCTCGTTCAATGAGCGCCGCTCAGGCTTTCAACTGCTGCCTCGCGATGAACGCCTTCACGGTCTCGCGCGCCTTGTCGGTCTGCGGGCCCTCCTTGGCGACCCATTCGTGCTCGGAATTCTCGAACAGGTGAAACTCGACGTTGCCGCCGGCGGCCTTGTAGGTCTTGACGAATTTTTCCTGCGCCTCCGGCAGCACGTTGTCGTCGAGCGCGCCCTGCATGACCAAGAGCGGCAGCAGCGTCACTTTCTCCTCGCGCTCGAGGATCTCCTGCGGGTTGCTTTCGTGGATCGTCTCGAACGGGACGAAGAAGGTGGTGTTGTTCTTGATCATGCGGTCGCGGTGGCGGTTCAGCGCGTTCTGGTAGCGCGCGAACGTGTTGCTGATCGGCGAGCGGGTCGCGACCCAGGCGACGCTCGCATCGATATTCGGCGCTTCGGCGAGCGGGATCGCGTTGTAGCGCGGGTCGTGCGGGCGCAGCCCCAAAAGCTCCGCCACGTGGCCGCCGCTCGACGAGCCGTAGATGCCGAGCTTCCTGGCGTCGCCGTTCCACGATGCGGCCTTGTGCTTGAGCCAGCGCACGCCGTAGTTCGCGTCCTGGACGCAGGCCGGGTAGGGCGCCTGCGGCGCCAGCGTCATGTCGATGGCGACGACCAGAAGGCCGCTCGCCGCCAGCGCGCGGTCCATCGGCTCCTCGGCGTGGCGGTCTTTTGCGTTCCACGCGCCGCCATGCAGGTCGAGCACCGCGGGAAACGGTCCGGCGCCTTTCGGCTGATAGATGCGGGCCATCAGCTGCCGCCCTTGCGCGTTGCGGCGGAATTCGACCTCCTTGACGTCGATGTCGAATTTTGCAGCGGGATCATACGCGGCCGGGGCGGCAGCGTGGGCGGTACCCGGCCACATCGCGCATGTCGCGACGCCACTGGCGCCGGCGGCCGCCATCATCCTCGTCACGTCGCGGCGAGTCTTGTCGGTCAAGGTTGCCTCCCGTTGAGCGGTTTATTTGGCGCGAAGATAGCCGATCCGGCCGGGCGCCGCACGCCGCAATCTCGGCGCTTGGACTTTTCCCGTGCATGGAATAAGATGGCACGCAGTGGTTGTTGTGCGCGCGGGAGCCAACATGATCCGGCTGCAGCTCAAACCCCTCACCAGCCTCAAGGATGCGCAGGCGCAACTGCAAACCGCCATCGGCGTCGAGTTCGGGACGCTGCCGCCCTACCTCTACGCGCTCTACTCGATCAAGCCGGGCACCAACGCCGAAGCCGCGCAGCGGATCAAGTCGGTGGTGCTGCAGGAAATGATCCACATGTGCCTCGCCTGCAACATCCTCAACGCGCTGGGCGGCGCGCCAAAGCTGCAGCCGCAGAGCTATCCGGGACCGCTGCCGGGCGACATCGGCCCGAACGGCACGCCGCTCACGCTGCACCTCTACGCGTTCTCGTCCGACGCCATGGCGCAGGCGATGGCGATCGAGCAGCCCGAGAAGGTGCCGGACTTTCCAGTGGTGCACGCCGAGGCGGCGTTGGCGGCGCAGGCCAAGGCGGTGACGATCGGCGAGTTCTACGCCGCGCTCGACGCCTTCCTCGCCAAGCTGCCGGCGAGCGACTGGCACAAGGGGCGCAACCAGATCGTCGACGATCAGTTCTTCGCCGGGCAAGTTTTTGCGGTGAACGGCTATCCCGACGCCAGGCAGGCGATCCACGATATCGTCTCGGAAGGCGAGGGCGCCAAGGACGACCCGCTCGATTTCCAGCACGACATCGCGCACTTCTACCGTTTCGGCGAGATCTTTCACGGGAAGGTGCTGACCAAGGCCGACAACCCGCTGCATTACTCATGGGGGCCAGCGAAATTCCCGGTCGACTGGGCGGGCGCTTATCCGGCGATCACCGATCCGGGGCTGCATGATTTCTCGCACGAGCCGCCGGCCGCGCAGGCGGCGCAGAAGGCGTGCGACGCGGCCTATGCGGCGCTGGTCGACGCGCTGCAGGCGGCGGTGACCGGCCACGACGGCACGCTCGGGCAGGCGGTGCGCGCGATGTTCGACCTGCGCATCGCCGCGCTGCATGCCTTCACGGTGCCGCTCGCCGATCCCGCGCGCGTCGCGGGCCCGGCCTTCCGCTACAAGCACAGCTGAGACGGAGACCCACGATGAGCGTGCTCGAAACGCCGCGCATCTTCCTCAAGGGCGAGATGAGCTGGGATCCGATCACGACCAACAATTACGACACGAATTACGACGAGGACACGGACAAGCCGATCTTCCCGAAGGCCGCCGACAAGGTGAAGGCGTTCCGCACCCAGGCGATCAACCAGGTCGTGCCGGCCGGCAACTGGAATCCGCACGGCACCCACCGCGTCGCGTCCTACGATGCCGGCGTCTCGGCGGTCGACCTCGGCGCCGGGGTCGTCAAGAACGATCCGTTCGTCGCCGCCGCGATCCAGTTCACCGGCATGCTGGTCGATCTCGAGCCGTTCGGCGCGACGTCGTCGCAGATCTATTTCGACGGCATGACGTTCGGCATCGACGGCGGCTATCGCATCCTCGCGCCGCGCACCTCGCGCTTCACGGCGCGCTACATCAACTTCGCGCGCAACACCGTGAACAAGATGATCGCCGGGGTAGCCTCGGCGGTGTGGCAGACCTCGTTCGCGAAGAGCGACGGGCTGCGCGTCGACGCCTTCGATTCCCCGGCGTTGCAGGCGCTCGCCAAGGCGCTCGCCGGCGCCGACGTGCTCGGCCTCACGGTGCGCCTCAACGTCTACCGCACGATCTATTACGACAATCCGGCGCTGCGCAACGGATCGCCGGCGACCAAGCAGGCCGGGGAAGCGCTGGTCGCCAAGCTGCAGGGCGGCGGCTTCCAGCCGAACCCGGCGCGCAGCCATCTGGTCGGCGTCATCGGGCTGTGGCGCAAGGGCGAGCCGGCGCACGAGCCGGGCGATCGCGCGCTTTGCCCGGCGGGCCAGTCGCCGCTCGGCAGCGCCTACGCGCGGCTCGACGCGAAGGCGCTCACGCTCGATCTGTCGAACAGCGTCTCGGAAGTCACCGAAGACCTGAAGAAGCAGGATCTCGGACCGCTCACCGTGGTCGCGGTGGACCCGGCGACGCAGGCGCGCACCCCGCTCGGGACGTTCAAGTATGGCGACTACGATCGCGCCGCCTACGAGGCGAGCGCCGGCATCGTCACGCTGCCGCTCGCGGCCGGCGCGGCCAAGGCGGCGGGCGACAAGGACCTGCAGCTGCGCGATGCGTCCGGCACGGTCCTGCTCGCCGAGCAGGCGGTGCGGGCGATCCCGGAAACGCCCAACCTCTATCTCGACGAGGGCGAGAGCAAGACTGCGACCTTCCAGGTCTACGAGCGCGGCAGCCCGAAGGCGGCGGCGCTGCCGGTCACGCTGTACAAGATGAGCCCCGACGGCAGCAAAGTCGCGAACACGCTGCCGATGAAGACCGATCCGAACGGCGTCCTCTCCGTTCCGGTGGTGGGGACGACCGGCGCGGTCTTTCCCTACGTGCCGGTGCTGGCGAACGGCGACCCGCCGCCGGCGGGAGGAATCGACACGCAGGCGAACACCTACATGTACGTCCGCATCCTGCCGGCGGACGGCGACATCGGCCTGATGCCGCCGACCTGGGACAACGTGTACGCCAATGTGCTGGCGAACTGGAACGCATTGGCGCCGTGCATGGACAACTGGCTCATGCTCGACGACCCGGCGCAGGTGAAACAGTATGCCGCCGTGCTCAAGCGGCTGACCGATCCGGCCCGCTTCGAGAGCTTCCGCTTCATGCCGGTGACCCGCGACATGACCAAGGGCGAGCGTACGCTGCTCTACAATTATCTCGACGCGCCCGCCGAGGCGCTGGCGGCCGCCGCGGCCGCGAAGCCGGCGCCGCTCTCGCGCAATCTCGCGGCCTTGAGCCGCGCCATGCGGCGGCCGCCGCCGGGTGCGTAGGGCGGAGCCCCGCGTCATTGCGAGGAGCGCGGAGCGCGACGAAGCAATCCTGCTCTACGAACGCATGCACCCGCGGATCGCGATTGCTTCGTCGCTTCGCTCCTCGCAATGACGAGGCCAGCCCCTCACGCCGCGTCCGCGATCGGATCGAGCCCAAGCGCAAGCCGCCCCGTGAACCGGTGCTGCCGTTTCGCCGGCAGCGGATGGAACTGCACGCCGTGCGCGTCGCGCAAGAGCCGCTCGAGCCCGGTCTTGCGGTAGAAGCCCGCGCCGCCGGCGGCCTCGAGCGCCTTCTCGACCGTCGCCAGGACATTCTCGGCGACGATGGTCTTGCGCACCAGAATGGCGTCGGCAACGTCCAGGCTCATGGTGAAGTCGAGATCGTTCGCGAGCCGAACCATGTCGTCGACGGCGAGTTGCGCCGCGGTCAGGCGATTGGTCAGCTCGCCGAGCAGATAGGGCGCGGCCGGGTCGCTCGCGCGCTTCTTCGCCTCGACGCGGGCGATCACGGCCGCGGCCTCGGCGACGCCGGTGTAGACCGACATGATCAGCGGCATCGCGACGGTGAGGATGACGTTCCACGCGGGATGAAACCGGCCGCGCGACCGGCGCAGCGCGATCGCGGCGTCGGGCACGAAGACGCCGTCGAGGATGACGGTCTGCGATCCGGTGGAGCGCATGCCGAGGGTGCGCCAGTCATCGGCGAGTGAGACGCCGGCGGTCGAGAGCGGGACCGGGAAGTGCAGAACCTGCCAGCCTTCCTTGGGATCCTCGAAGGGCGCCGAGGTCACCAGCATGTCGCCCTTGGGCGAGCCGCTGGCGAACGGCTTTCTGGCGGTGACCCGGAAGCCGCCGTCGGCGCGCGCGACGGTGCCGTTCGACTCCATCCAGTCGTTGGCGCCGGTCGATACGAGCACGGCCTCGCCGGCGACGACGTGCTCCAGGAGCTTCTTGCCCGGACGGCCGTTGAGGTGATTGTAGACCGCGGCGGCCACGAGATGCTGATGCATCGACAGTGCCAGCGCGGTCGAGGGACAGTAATGCGCGAGTTCGCGCAGGAATGCGCACATCGCGCTGTACCGCGCGCCGCCGCCGCCGAGCGCGGCCGGCACCAGCGCGGAGAACACCTTGTGGGTCTTGAGTACGTCGTAGTGCTCGGCGACGAACTGGTCGCCTTGATCGCGATCGGCAACGCCTTCGGCAAAGCGCGGACCGAGGGTCTTGGCGAGTGCGCCGAGGTCGAGAGCCGGGGTCACGCCGAGGTCGAAAGCCAGGGTCATGGTCAAGCCTCCTGTTCAACATTGCCCTGAGCTTCGTCTCGACGGGGCCGGAGGACAACTTTAAAATCTGAAGCGGGCGGGCGAATTGCCAAGGAGGTATCGAGATGGCGCAGAAGCGCGGATACGGCCAGTTCTGCCCCATCGCGCTGGCGGCCGAGATCCTGGCCGAGCGATGGATGCCGCTCCTCGTGCGGGAGCTGTTGTGCGGCAGCGTCCGCTTCAACGACCTGCACCGCGGCGTGCCGCGCATGTCGTCGGCGCTGCTGGCGCAGCGACTCAAGCAACTGCAGTTCGCCGGCATTGTCGAGCGCCGGCGCGGCGCGGGCGGGTTCGAATACCACCTGACCGCCGCCGGTCGCGAGCTCTTTCCGGTCGTCGAGAACATGGGCCTGTGGGCGCAACGCTGGCTGCGCCACGACCTGGTCGACACCGCGAACTTGGATTCCGACCTGCTGATGTGGGACATCCGCCGCAATGTCGTGGGCCACGTTCCGGAGCGTGACCGCCGCTACGTCGCCGAATTCCGCCTGTCGGGCGTTCCGATGAGCCGGCGCCGCTACTGGCTGGTCTTCGACAACGGCGTCACCGATCTCTGCTACCGCGACCCCGGCCTCGAGGTGGACCTTTTCGTGGAAGCCGGCCTGCGCGCGCTCACCGAGGTCTGGCTCGGCCACGTCGCGATCGACCGGGCCATCCGCGACGGCGTTCTGCGCCTCGACGGGGCGCGCGCCGACATCGCAGCCTTCCGCGCGTGGTTCGCGCTCAGCACGTTTGCGCCGGCCGGCCGGGAGCCGACCGGGCAGGCGGAGCTTGCCGGACGAACGACAACGCCCCCGGCGCGGCAGCGAGATCGGCGCTCGTCGCAATGACGGAACGAAACTCAGCCGCCGGCCAGGCGAATGACGACACCGACGGCGGCGCCGATGAACAGCAGCAGGCACGCGGACGCCTGGACGAAGAAGCCGGGCAACCGTCTCTCGACGGCGCCACGATATCCCACGTAATAGCCGAGCCGGCCCACGATCCAGACGAGGCCGAGCACCGCGGCGCCGACGTCGCTGAGATAGATGGCGCAGAGCCACAGTGGCACCAAGAAGGTCGGCATCCATTCGAGCGTATTCATGTGCACACGGAAGATGCGCTCGAAGTCAGGGTTGCCGGTCGTTGCGGGATGCTTGATGGCAAAGTCGCGCCGCGCCACGGCAACGCGGGTCGCCAGGAAGAAATAAAGCGCGATGGCGAGCAAGGTGACGATGGCGGTGTAGGTCGGCATGTGCGCGATGCTCCTCGATGGCTACGGGCTTTCAAACGACCTGGTTCATCAGCTCCGCCTCGCCGCGCCAGAGGCGGGCGAGGTTCTCCTGCATGATCGCGAGAACATTGTCTTCATAGCGGCCGGTTTCGCCGGCCGTATGCGGCGTGATCAGGACGTGTTCCATCGCCCACAGGGCTGAGTCCGCCGGCAACGGCTCCTCGACGGTCACGTCGATGCCGGCGCCTTTGATCCGATGCCGTTCCAGGGCGGCGACGAGGGCGGGCTCGTCGACGACGCGGCCGCGCGCGGCGTTGACCAGATAGGCGGACGGCTTCATCCGCGCGAGCGCGTCGGCGTCGATCAGCTTCTCGGTCTCCGGCGTGAGCGGGCACGTGAGGGCGACGAAGTCGGCCTGCGGCAGCAGCGCCTTTAGCTCGGCCATGCCGTGCACCGCGTCGGCGTGGCCGGCGCCGGCGCGCGGATCGCGGCGAATGCCGATCACCCGCATGTCGAAGGCTTTGGCGAGCTGTGCCAGCCGGCCGCCGATCTGGCCGAGGCCGACGATCAGCAGGGCCTTGCCGCCGAGCTCGTCCTCGCGTCGGGCGAGGTCGCCGATCATGCCGCGCCAAAAATGTTTGTGCTGGTTGTCGCGCGCTTCCGGCAGGCGGCGCGCGAGGGCGAGGATCAGTGCCATCACGTGCTCGGAGACCGCGCGGGCGTTGACGCCGCGCGCGCTCGCGAGCCGCACGCCCTGGCGTGCGAGCGCGTCGCGCGCGAACTGGTCGGTGCCGGCGCCGATCGACTGGATGAAGCGCAGCCGCGGCGCGCGCGCGAGGAGCTCGTTGCGCCACAGGCCGGAGACCACCAGCACGTCGGCCGCGCCGATCCGCTGCTCCAGCGCGGCGGCGTCGCGCACCTCGAAGGCGTCGATGCCGGTGTCGAGCGCGCGGAATCGCTCGTGCAGGCGGTAGGCAACGTGCGCGAAGCAGATGGTGAGCTTGTCTTTCGCGGGAAACATCGTCTCTCCTGAAGTCACATATTCCTCGTCACGGCCGGGCCATAGCCGTTCGAAGAACGGCGTCGCTTCGCTCGCCTAGGGCCGTTCGAAGAACGGCGTCGCGGAGTTCACCCTTGGGCTTGCCGAAGGCAAGACCCGAGGGCTCGCCTATGTCCCGGCCATCCACGTCTTGCTTGCTGTCTCGCTAAGTAAGACGCGGATGCCCGCATTCGCGGGCATGACCGTTAGTGTGCTTTTATCCCCCACCCCGCATCTTGCGCACGAACTCCGCGACCTGCGCCTGCGCGGCGCCCGCGATGCGGGCGTTGGGGCGCGTGCCGCCGAGGAACGCGACGGCGAGCAGGATCTCGTCGGGGCGCGGCGCGTCCGGCAGCGCGATCGTCATCGTGTCCATGGCGTCGTAATCCCAGCCGTCCTCGAGCCCGCCGAAGATGATGTCGACCGGGCTGCCCGGGCCGCCGACCTTGGCGTTGCCGGGGATGAGCGCCGGGCCGCCGCCGGCGCCCTGGCGCATGGCGAGGCCGAGGCGCACGTGGATCATGCTCGCCCCGTGCTCGAGATCGCCCGCGATGCCGACGAGCGCCGCCTTGCCGTAGCCGCGCGGCGCGAGCGGCGCGAGCGCGGCAAGCGCGCGGGCGGTGAGGACCTCGCCGGCGCGGACCGACAGGTCGACGAGATCGGCGAAGTCGTCGAGCGGCGGCCGGCCGGCATGCGGGTTCGCCAGGACGCCGCAGGCCGCGACGCGCCGGCACGGCGTCGCGAGCGCGCGGCCGCCTTCGCGCAGCACGTCCTGGCTGATGACGGTGATCTGTCGGAAGTCCACGTCCGCTCCCATGTCCGCTCCCTGCGGGCCCACGTTCCCGAGCAACATTGTAGGCGGCGCGGACGTCGCCGCGATGGCCATTGACGTGATCCCATATGTGGGAAATGATCCCATATATGAACGAACTGACCCGGCATGCGGATGAGCGGCTGGCGGAGCGGCTGAAAGCACTTCGCGGCGAGAAAGGCCTGTCGCTGCAGGATCTCGCCGCGCGCAGCGGCATCAGCCGCGCGACGCTCTCGCGCATCGAGAACGGCGAGGTGAGCCCCACGGCGGAGACGCTGGGCGCGCTCGCGGCGGCCTATGCGATGACGATCTCGCGCCTGCTCGCCCCGGCGGAGCGGCCGTTCGCGCCCCTGGTCGCGCGCGAGCAGCAGAGCGCCTGGCACGATCCGCGCCACGGTTTTGCGCGCCACATCGTGTCGCCGCCGAGCGGCGCGCTCTCGGTCGAGGTCATCCGCGGCGAGATCGCCCCTCATCAGTCGATCGGCTACGACAAGCCGCCGATTGTCGGCCAGGAGCATCACCTGGTCATGCTGAGCGGCGCGCTGACCGTCACGGTCGAGGGCGCGACCCACCGGCTCCGGCCGGGCGATTGCCTGCGCTACCGGCTGCACGGCCCGTCGCGGTTCGAGACCGGCCGGTCGGCGGCATCCTATCTCATCGTGCTGGCCTGACTGGGGGGAACGATGGAGCACATCAAGGTCCAGATGGTAGCGCGCGACGACTTCGCGGCAGTCGAGGCGAGCCTCGCCGAGATCGTCGCGGACGGCGTCAACGGCGGCGCGGCGATCAGCTTCATGCAGCCCTATTCGCCAGAGGACGGCCTGCGTTTCTGGCGTGACGAGGTCTTCCCCGACGTCGCCAGCGGCAAGCGCGTGCTGTTCGTCGCCTGGCTCGACGGCGCGATCGTCGGCACCGTGCAGATGGACGTCACGCTGCGGCCCAACCAGCCGCACCGCTGCGAGGTCGCCAAGATGGTCGTGCATTCTGGCGCGCGCCGCCGCGGCGTGGGGCGGCGGCTGATGCTGGCGCTGGAAGCGCACGCGCGCTCGCTCGGCAAGACGCTGATCACGCTCGACACCCGCACCGGCGACAAGGCCGAGAAGCTGTACGGCTCGCTCGGCTTTCGCACCGCAGGCGTCATTCCGAACTACGCCTACGATCCCGACGGGCGCGCCCGCCACGGCACGACGTACATGTACAAGGAGATCTGAGGGCGCTGCAGTCCGTTCGCTCGCAATGACCGGAATGGCTCCATGACTTCGCGCCGCAGCACGCGCCCGAGCTAAGACTAAAGCGCATGTCGCCTACGCCGCGGCGCCGTTGACACCTGCGACAATTTGTCAGGAAATTCACCAGCCGTGATGGGGCTCCATCGTGCGGCGACGCCCCGTGCCGTCACGGCGACAGGGAGGCCGTCGTGAACAGGAATTTTCTCTACGTGATGATCGGGCTGGTGCTCGGAGTCATCCTCGGCGTTGCGAGCTTCTACTCGTTCCCCGACAAGGCGACCGCGTTCGAGGTCGCCAAGTACATGTCGCTGGTCAGCAATATCTTCCTAAAGCTGATCAAGATGATCATCGGCCCGCTGGTGTTCTCGACCCTGGTGGTCGGCATCGGCCACATGGGCGACGCCGCAACCGTCGGACGGGTCGGCGCCAAGACCATGGCTTGGTTCATCTGCGCCTCGATCGTCTCGCTGCTGCTCGGGCTCGCGATGGTCAACCTCCTGCAGCCGGGCGTCGGCATCACCATCGCGGACCAGCCCACGACGACCGCCAACATCTCGACCGCGGCCTTCAGCATCGACAACTTCATCGACCACATCGTGCCGACGTCGATCTTCAAGGCGCTCGCCGATGGCGAGATATTGCAGATCGTCGTGTTCTCGATCTTCGCCGGCGTCGCGCTGGTCGCGCTCGGCGAGCGCGGTCATCCGCTGCTCGAGATCGCCGAGAACATCTCGCAGGTGATGCTCAACATCACCGGCTACGTGATGAAGCTCGCGCCGATCGCGGTGTGCGCCGCGGTCGCCTCGGTCATCACCAAGTCGGGGCCCGGCATCCTGCTCAACTTCGCGAAATTCCTCGGCGGGTTCTATCTCACGCTCCTCGTGCTGTGGGCGATCCTGATCGGGGTCGGCTTCCTGGTGATCGGCAATCGCATGCCCGAGCTGATCCGGCGCATGTACGAGCCGTTCCTGCTCGCCTTCTCGACCGCGAGCTCGGAGGCGAGCTATCCGAAGATCCTCGAGCAGCTCGAGAGGTTCGGGGTGTCGAAGAAGATCGCGAGCTTCGTGCTGCCGCTCGGCTACTCGTTCAACCTCGACGGCACCATGGCGTACTGCACCTTCGCGAGCATCTTCATCGCGCAGGCCTACGGCATCGACATGCCGTGGTCGAAGCAGGTCGCCATGGCGGCGGTGCTGATGCTGACCTCGAAGGGCGTCGCCGGCGTGCCGCGCGCGTCCCTGGTCGTGATCCTCGCGACGCTCAAGCAGTTCGGCATTCCGGAGGCGGGGCTGCTGCTCATCCTCGGCATCGACCAGTTCCTCGACATGGGCCGCAGCGCCACCAACGTGATCGGCAACTCGCTCGCCGCCTCGGCTGTTGCGAAGTTCGAGAACGAGTTCGGCCCCGCCACGGACGCGGCGCCGGCCGCGCCGGCGGCACCCGCGGTCGGGCCGAAGCCCGCGGTCGCCTGACGGTCGTGTGACCTGGGCCGGACGCGCCCGCGCGTCCGGCGTCCACATGCGCCACGGAGGCCTGCCTTGAACAAGACCATCGCGCTTACCTTTGCGGTCGCAATGGCCGCCTTGCTGTCCGGCCCGCGCGCCATCGCGGAGGATCTGAACGGCGGCGCCGATCTGCGGGCGCCGCCGCCCACCACCGAGGCGAACACGCCGGAGACGCTGAGCGGCACGCTCAAGAAGGTGTTCGACAGCGGCGTGGTGACGATCGGCTACCGCGAGGCGTCGTTTCCGTTCTCGTTCGTGCGGCCGGGCGCGAAAGAGCCGCTTGGCTACTCGATAGATCTCTGCCACGGCGTGGTCGAGGAGATCGTGCGCGAGCTCAACGGAAAGCCGATCCGCATCGCCTACGCGCCGGTGACGGCGGACACGCGCATCGACGCGGTCAGGTCCGGCACGGTCGATCTCGAATGCGGCTCAACCACCGGCAATACCGAGCGGCAGAAGAGCGTCGCGTTCTCGCCGATCATCTATGTCGCCGGCACCAAGCTCATGGTGCGGCGCGGCTCCGGCATCGGCTCCTACCGCGGCCTGCGCGGCAGGACGCTGGTCGTGACCTCGGGAACGACCAATGAGGCGGCGATGCGGGCGCTCAACGACAAGTACAAGCTCGGCATTACCATCGTGGCGGCGCGCGACCACGACGAGAGCTACGCCATGCTCGCCGGCGGCAAGGCGGACGCCTTCGCGACCGACGACGTGCTCCTCTACGGCTTCATCGCGGCGAAGAAGGCGGAGGCCACCATGCAGGTGGTCGGCGACTTCATTACGTACGAGCCCTACGGCCTCATGTTCCGCCGCGACGATCCGCAGATGGCGGCGGCGGTCACGCGCGCGTTCCTCGCCATGGCGGAGCGGCGGGTGCTGGCCGAGACCTATGCGCGCTGGTTCCTGCAACGCGCGCCGACCGGCGAGCTGCTCAATTTGCCGATGAGCGTGCAGCTCGCCGAGGTCTTTCGCGGCATGGGCGCGGAGGATTGAGGCGCCTAGAGCGTATTTCGTTCCCTTGGAATCGAAATACGCTCTGCCTTCTTTTGTTTGGCGCATATCCGTGTCGGCGAACCGGTATCCACTTCGCCGGGATATGCGCTGACGCAGGGCGGGTGCGGCGGTGAGCTCATGATCCTGCTCAGGAGCGTGGCGCACAATATCGGCGTGGCGGCGGTCGGGTTCGCCGTTGCGTACCTGGGCGCACAACTCGATTGGTTGCTCGGTATCGCGCGATTTCATGGCGCGATTGCAGTCGCCGCGGGCTGGCTGCTGGTCGCGGCAGGCTTCCTGCTGCGTGCGTGGGCGACGTCGTGCTTCTACCAGCATCACATGATGGTCATTTCGCTCGTGCCGCAAGGAACGCTGGTGACCTCGGGTCCATATCGATACTCGCGCAACCCGCTCTACCTCGGCGGCAACGTTTTCATCTTCTTCGGGGCTGGGCTCGTGCTCGGATCGCCGATGGCGCTTGTCATCACGGCGCTCCACCTTCCGCTCGTCGATCTTTTCATCCGGCGCGAGGAGAAGCAGCTCGAGTTCGCTTTCGGCGATGAGTGGCTGCGCTACAAGCAATCGGTCCGACGATGGCTGTAGTCATGTGTCGTCATGCCCGGCTTAGCCGTTCGAAGAACGGCTAAGCCGGGCATGACGACGTCTATTGTTTTGCTCCGCCGATGCCCAGCTTCACGCCGCGCACCTCCTGCGCGGTCGGCGCGCGGGGGCCGCCGGGCTGGCTGATCGTCAGCCGGATCGCCAGGCGGCCGTCGCGGATCGCCGCGGCGGGCACCGGCAGCGTATAGGTGCCGGCGTTCTGGCCCGGACGCACGCCGAATGGCGAGATGGTGCCGAGCGGCTGGCCCGCTGCCGTCGTGACGGTGACAACGCGACCTTTGGCGAGCGTGCCGAGCTGAACCTCGATGAACGCGGTCTCGCCCGCGCCGAGCGGATGCGGCAACGCCAATGTCAGCTCCTGCGCGGCAGTCGGGTTCTGCGCCACAAGCGCAAGCAGCACAAAGGCGGCCGCCGCGAGGCGCATCGCGGCTACAACGTCCCCACCAATACGGCCTTGAGCGTCGGCGCCGGTCCGCGGCGGCCGCGCGAGGGCGCGACACGGATGTCGAGCGTCGCGTGCGGCGCGGCGCCGAGCTTGGCGAAGGCCGGCAGCGCCTTCGGCAGCGGCACCGCGAAGGTGGTGTCCATGCTCATCCGCATGCCGGGCATCATCGGCCCGAAGAACGCGATCGTGCCGGCGTAATAAGGCGTGTCCGGCCCGGCGCTGGCGACGCCGGGCGGCGCATTGACCAGGACATCGAACTCGCGCGTGGTCGCGAGGCCGCCCGGACGCGTCAGCGTGACCTGCGCGACCAGCGGCCGCTGCGCCGTATCGGCGAGGTGACTCTGCACGGCGGCGCGCGGCACCGTGACGGTGCCGCTGTTGTCTTTCAGCGCCGCGTTCAGCGCCGGCGGCCTGCTGGCCGCAACGCTCGCGCTCGCCTGCTGCACCACGTTCTCGCCGAAGCCGGGCGCGTAGTCGTAGTCGAAGACCTCGGTGCTGAGATAATCGCCCGCCCTGCTGTTCGCCCCGACCGGCGTGCCCTGGCCGTCGACATAGAACAGGAACGGCTCCTGCGAGAAGGTCTTGAGATCGTCGCCGGTCGGCAGATACGGAAGCTTGAGCGCCTGCTGCTTGCGCGTCCACACGTCCCACAGCCGGTCCATGTTGGCGTGATGCAGGAAGAAGATCGGATCGACCGGGGAGAGGAAGTTGGTCATGTTGCCGTACGGGCCCGGATCGATCGGCCCGACGCCGCCGATATAGTTGTGCACATTGTTGTGCGGCATGCCCTCGAGCACCGAGAAGCTGCCGGGGGCCGAGTTGTGCGACGCGGTCTTGGAGCTGGTGAAGCTCAGATAGGCGGTGGGGTTGTTGAAATCGGTCGGCAGCAGGCCGCCATAGATTACGAAGGGCGAGCAGTCGTAGGCGGTCTGGGTGTCGAGCAACGCATTGTCGCGCGAGAGATAGCGCGCGCCGCAGGTGATCGCGAAGGCCTCGTTGCCGGAAATGCCGGCCTCGACGTTCGGATCGGGATCGTAGCCGGTCACGTCGTTCCACAGCTTGTCGAAGTCGGTGTAGCCGCGCGTATTGAGCTGGCCGTGCTGGGCGGGCGTGAGGCCGCCCCAGGAGCTGTTCAGCGCCGCCTTGATGAACGACGTGAACCTGGCGAGGTTGCCGGTGTAGTGCTCGTACGCCTTGTCGGTCGGCGTGAGCACGCCGTCGAACATCTGCTCGGGGATGCGCGGCAGCTGCGTCCAGTCCCAGTAGGGCAGCGCGAAGGTGTCGTCGCCGGATAGCGCCCGGATGGTGCGCTCGAAGAAGCCGAGATAGCCGCGGTGCCAGACGTAGAACCACCAATTGCCGTGCGGGCAGTCCATCAGGTGGATGAAGGCGTTGCGAAACCAGTTCTGCGGGTGGTCGGCGGGCAGCTTGAGCATGGCGGCGACGCCCTTCGCATAGCTCGCGAGCGCCTTCTCGCCCTCCGGGCTGGTGACGTTGTGGCGCCTGTATTTCGCGGCCGCGCGTGCCCGCACGGGCGGCCACACGGCGGTGCCGGCGGCCGCGGCGGCGGTGGCGAGAAAATGACGGCGCGTGTGTCCGGTCGAGCGCATGAGGAGGGCTCCGCGAAGTAGCGCCACACTATGGAGGGCGCCGGCCTCAATCGCAACCTGCGGACGCCGTGCCGGGTTCACGCGGCGCATGGCGCCAGCAGCACCTGATCGCTCAGCCCGGCATTCTCCGAGCGCACGATCGCGAACCCGGCGCGCGCCGCGAGCGGCGCGAAGCCGGCGAGGCCGCGCGGCATCAGGCGGATGCGCGACTGCGCGATCAGGCGCCGGCGTGTCTCGTCGGCGCACGTCACCGAGCCGGCAACCACGCGCGCGCCCGCGCCGCCGGCGCGCAGCGCCGCGAGGTTGGCGACGATCGCGTCGTCGCTGCCGTACTCGAACAGGGCGCCCTCCGAGGACGCGGCCACGATCGCGCCGGCGGCGACGAGGGTGCGGACGAGATCGGCGAGCGGTGCGGTGGCGTTCCAGTCATAAGGCGTGTGATGCCACGCGATGTCGCGGCCGTGCAGCGGCTGGCCCGGCGCCAAAAGCGCCGCGAGCGCGTTGGCGCCGAAGGCAGGCCCGTCCCGGTCGCCATCGAGCACGTGCACCGCGATGCGGCGCGCGAGCAGGCCGGGGTGGCCGCGCGCGAGCAGGATCAGGGCATTGAGGCTGTCGAGCGCGGGACCGCCGCCGACGTTGACGAGGTCGAGCGGGGCGGCGGCGTTCGCGCGCAGATGCGCGACCAGCCCCTCGGCGAGAAGACGCGCGATCTGCTGCATGCGTAGCCGCATCAGAGCGACATGCGGCGAGGCGGCGACGCGGCGATCCGTCGGGCTGTCCCACGGCGGCACCAGGTTGTCCGGTCCGAGCTTCATCACGTAGGTGCTGAGCCCGTCGAGGAAACCGCCCTGTGGCGCGAACGCGGCGCGGACCAGCCGCGACCGCCGCGCCGCCGCGCCCAGCAGCATGCGCATGATGAAGGCCGGAACGAAACGGCGCCGCCGCTCGTCGGCGACGAAGGCGTCGTACAGGGCCCGCGCCGCCGTGTCCGGTACGGCAAAACGTGGGTCGGTGATGTCGATCACCGGCAGGTCATGACCCTCGCGCGTTTTTGCGGTCAGCATGGATTGAGCATCGAACTATCTGGCAGCGCGATCCCGGCTTACGCCGCCGCATCCTTCAGCGCCTGGATGTCCACTTTCGTCATCTTCATCATCGCGGCCATGACGCGCCCGGCGCGGGGGCCGGTCATGAGGTCGGGCAGGCCGGCAAAATTGATCTGCCAGGAGAGACCGAAACGGTCCTTGAGCCAGCCGCACACATTATAGCTGCCGCCGTCGCCGAGCGCCGCCCACAGCCGGTCGATGTCCGCCTGCTCGGTGCAGTCGACCATGAGCGAGAAGGCCTCGCTCAGCCGATACACGGAACCGCCGTTGAGGGCGGTGAAGCGCCGCCCCTCGAGCTCGAAGGCGACCACCATCACGCTGCCCTTCGGTCCGGGACCGGCGTCGCCGTAGCGCGAGACATGGGTGATGCGCGAGTTGGCGAACAGCGAGACGTAGAGCTTCGCCGCATCCTCGGCCTCGCGGTCGTACCACAGGAAGGGCGTGATGTTCTTGATGGCCATGGAGGCTCTCCTTTCACATCGCTTCAGCAAAGGACGGTTGGGGTTGCCGCAATCCGGCATGGGCCGAAAGATTTTTTGCCGGGTGGACTTGCGTGCGCGAAATGCCCAGACTGCCCGCATGAAACAACCCGTCACGATCTACGGCATCAAGAACTGCGACACCATGAAGAAGGCGCGGGCGTGGCTGGACCAGCACGGCGTCGCCTACGCGTTTCACGACTACAAGGCGGCCGGCATCGAGCGTGCGAGCCTCGAGGGCTGGGCGCGCCAGGTCGGCTGGGAGACGCTGCTCAACCGCGCCGGCACGACCTTCCGCGCACTGCCCGAGAAGGACAAGGGCGCGCTCGGCGAGAAGAAGGCGATCGCGCTGATGGCCGCACAGCCGTCCATGATCAAGCGCCCGGTCATCGACGTCGGCGGCAAGCTCATGGTCGGGTTCAAGCCCGAGCAATACGCCACGGCGTTCGCGGCCGCCCGCCGATAAAGCATCGATCCTTCCGGAGTGCCAATCATGCTCGTCCTCCCGCCGCCGACCAGCATCGGCCTCTTCGCCGTCGCGGCGTTGGCGCTGCTGCTAATACCGGGCCCGGCCGTCCTCTACATCGTGTCGCGCTCGCTGGAGCAGGGGCGGCTTGCCGGCCTCGTCTCCAATCTCGGTATTCATGCCGGAACGATGGTGCACGTGGTGGCCGCGAGCCTCGGCCTGTCGGCGCTGCTGATGACCTCGGCGCTGGCCTTCGCGGCGGTGAAATATCTCGGCGCCGCCTATCTGATCTGGCTCGGGCTGCGCCGCATCTTTGGCCCGGACGCCGCCCCCGACGCGACGGGCAGCAGGGGCCGGCGCGGTTTTCTCGAGCTCGTGCGCGACGGCTTCATCGTCAACCTGTTCAATCCGAAGACGGCGCTGTTCTTCCTCGCCTTACTGCCGCAATTCGTCGACGTGAGCCGCGGCCATGTGGCGACGCAGATCGCCTTTCTGGGCCTGCTCTTCGTCGCGCTCGGGATGGTGACCGACAGCTGCTACGCCATGGTCGCCGGCGCCGCGGGCGAGTGGATCAAGCGCCAACGCGGACCGCTGCGCTTCGAGCGCTACGTCACCGGCGCGGTGATGGTCGGCCTCGGCGTGACGGCGGCGTTCGCGGGCAACGGCAGGAAGTAGCAACTCCTACTCGGCGGCGCGGCGGCGGTCGATCTCGAGCGCGCCGGCCTTGAGGCGCGGGATCAGCTCGCGGCCGAACTCCACCGTGTCGTTGAACGGATCGAAGCCGCGGATCAAAAACGAGTCGACGCCGAGCGTGTAGTATTTGAGCATCGCGTCCGCGACCTGCTGGGACGTGCCGACGAGGCACGAGGTGTTGCCGAGCGCGCCGGTCGCGCGCGCGACGCCCATCCACAGGCGCTCGTCGTGGGTGTCGCGCTCGAGCGCGAAGCCCATCAGCCGCTTGCCCGCATTGTCGACCGGGCCGCTCGCGCCCTCCTGCCGGCTCCAGCCTTTCTTGCCGGTCATCGCGGCGAGGATGCGGTTCGCCTTGTCCCAGGCCTCGCCCTCGCGCTCGGCGATGATCGGACGCACCGACACGTTGAAGCCGACCGAGCGGTCGAATGCCGCCGCCTGGGCGCGGAACGCCGCCATGCGCTCGCGCGTCGTGGCGAGCGGCTCGGCATAGATCGCATAGACGTCGCAATGCCGCGCCCCCATCTCGAGCGCGCCCGGCGAGGCGCCGCCGAAGAAGAGCTGGGGATGCGGCTGCTGCAGCGGGCGCACGTCGGAGTCGGCGCCGGTGACGTGATAGAACGCGCCCGCGAAGTCGAACGGCTCGCGCTTCGACCACGCGAGCTTCATCAGCTCGAGATACTCGGCGGCGCGGCGGTAGCGCTCGGCCTTCGGGCTGAAGTCGCCGTCGCCCTGCTGCTCGGCGTCGGTCTTGCCGGTGATGATGTGCACCGCAAGCCGCCCGCCCGTAAGATGATCGAAGGTCGCGATCTTGCGCGCCATCAGGGTCGGCGCAACGAAGCCGGGCCGATGGGCGACGAGATAGCCGAGCCTCTCGGTGTGGGCGGCGGCGTGCAGCGCGACCAAAAATCCTTCGGCCGAGGATGAGGTGTGGCCGACCAGCGCCATGTCGAAGCCGGCCGCGTCGTGGGCGCGGGCGAACTGCATCACGTAGTCGGGCGAGAGGCCGCCTTCGAGCACGTGCAGGGTCGCGTCGCCGCTCGGCGGCGCAACGCCGATCATTCCGATGATGCGGACGGGCATGAGCAGTCTCCGGCCCTCGCGTCGAGACTGCGCGTGTCGACGGGACCGGTCAAGCGGCCGAGGCTTACGTGGAACCGGCCTCTAGAGGCTTGCGGTTCGGTGGCCTCGCGCGCGTCTTCGGTTGCAGGCACCAGGGAGGATCTGAGCAATCCTGCTATTCCACCGTCCAATTCCATCCAGAATTGTGCTACACTACGGTATGACCGCGGCTGAGCTCATTTCCTCCCTGCGCACCAGCGCCGCTGACATCCGCGCTCTTGGCGCAACGTCGCTGTACGTGTTCGGATCGACGGCGCGCGGAGAGGCGCGGGACGACAGCGATGTCGATCTTTTCATCGATTATGATCCGGACCGATTCAGTTTTGTCGAGCTGATCAGGCTGCAAAAGCGGCTGACCGAGTTACTGGGGCGGCATGCCGACCTTACGACACGCGAAGGGCTTCATCCGCTGCTCCGTCAGGGTATCGAGGCTGAGGCAATTCGGGTGTTTTAGTGAAGCGGCCGCATCTTGTTCGCCTGCGCGACATGCTCGAAAACATCGACGCCGTGGCGGAGATGGTAGGGGGAACCGATTTTGCCGAATATCGTCGGAACATGATGCTTCGCCGCGCTGTCGAGCGTTGCGTCGAGATCGTCTCGGAGGCGAGCCGCGGCATTCCGGACGAGATGAAGGCAGCCTTTCCCGATCAGCCCTGGCCCGAGATCGCATCGATCGGTAATCTCTTGCGGCACCATTACGAACGCATAGACGATTTGATCATGTGGAAAATCGCGACACGTTCCCTCCCGGATTTGCGGAATGTCGTTGCCTCCCTGATCGATGAGTCGGATCGATCCTGACGCCACCAATCACTGCTTCTCAACCGTATTCGGAGCACTCCATGGACATCTCTCTTTCCGGCCGCTCGGCCATCATCACGGGCGCGAGCAAGGGGCTCGGGCTCGCCATGGCGACGCAGTTCGCGAGCTCGGGCGCCGACGTGGCGCTGGTCGCGCGCGGGCGCGAGGCGCTCGATGCGGCGGTCGCCGATATCCGCAGCAAGGCGCAGGCGAAGGTCGTCGGGATTGCGGCCGACATGTCGAAGGCCGACGACGTCAAGCGCGTCTACGACGAGGCGATGCGCGCGCTCGGCAAGCTCGACATCGTGGTCAACAATGCCGGCACCTCGCAGGCCGGCCCGTTCGAGGCGCTCACCGACGAGCTGATGCAGCACGATCTCGACCTCAAGCTGTTCGGCGCGATCCGGTTGACACGGCTGGTCTGGCCGCAGCTCAAGGAGCGTCGCTGGGGCCGCATCATCAACGTGCTCAACATCGGCGCCAAGGCGCCGCGCGCCGCGAGCGCGCCGACCTCGATCTCGCGCGCCGCCGGCATGGCGCTCACCAAGGCGCTGGCCGGCGAGGGCGCGCCGCACAACATCCTGGTCAACGCCATGCTGGTCGGCCTGATCGAGAGCGACCAGCACGTGCAGCGCGCCAAGCGCACCGGCGTCGCGCTCGACGACTACAT
>Ga0126371_10000445_pt1 | contig 33817 bp, 23 predicted proteins | sample PanSoiMetaPlot_4_FD_110145 | JGI IMG/M metagenome (GOLD analysis project Ga0126371, IMG submission 110145) | Tropical forest soil microbial communities from Panama - MetaG Plot_4 | ecosystem: Environmental > Terrestrial > Soil > Tropical forest > Bulk soil | place: Panama | collected 2016-02-17 | reverse complement strand
GCGTCCCTTCGAGCGCGTAGCCCGTTCGCGGCGTCGGGATGTTCGGCGTGTAGAGCTCCTGGACGCCTGGGCAGCCGACACAGTCGAACGGGTTGTAGAAGTTCGCGCCTTGGGTGAAGAACGGCCGTACCTCTTGATAGAAGCGCGCGAACGCGCTCGGCGAGATCGTCTGCTGGTCGAGATCGACGTTCGAATAATCCGGGTGGACGGTGCCGACGAGGGAGGCTGTTGGCGTCACCGGCACCGCCCAATCGGCACCCGCGCGCAAGCCCGAGCCGCCGGACGTTTGGGAGGCGACACTTGCGAGCGAGTACACCGCCACACGCGCCTTGGTTCGCGTGGAAGCGACGGCTGTTTGCATGCCCGTGAGATATCCGGAAAATGCGACGTCGTTGTTGCCCTGTTGTGCCGGCGCATGCGACCACTCAAAGATCGCGCCCGAACGCTTTTCGAAGCGTATGAAATTCGCGCGCCACGTCTTGCGGCCGTCGCCGCGCATGACGTCGAGCGGGATCGCCATCGTCACTTCGTAGCCCGACGACGTTAGCCGGCCGACGCTTTGCCACTTCGGCGAATAGTTGAGGTTCTCGGAAGAGTGCGAGTAGTGCGTGCCGATCGGCGTCGAGGTGAAGAGGTATTGGAAGCCGCTGTCGCCGCCGGGCCAGAGATCGACCTGCACTTCGTCATCGGTGTCGAAGCCGACCTCATCGGTGCGCTGGGTCGCGAGCACGTCGCTCGGCTGCTGCGCGATGAACGCGACGTAGAGATGTTTGGGATCCTCGAGCAGGTACACGTCCGTCGTATGCGTGGCGGGCGTTTCTTGTTGAAGGTTCCAGCCGAGACTGACGTGCGTACCCGTCTTCCAGATCGCTGCCTCGGCGTTGCCGTCGATCGCAGGTGCGCTGGTCACCGCGACGGGGTCGATCGAGAATTGTTCGCTCGAGGTCGTCGACGCATCCGCGAGCGCGGGTGCGGTCGCTGCCGCGATCAGCAGTGCGGCCAGAGTCATCGAGAAGTTGTGTCTGCCCATCCTAGTCCACCCACTCGACCTAATTCGTTCGGTCTACTAGATAATTAGTTACTAAAGGTATGACCGCGGCGGTCGACCATGAAGGTCGACCGCTCCATCCACTACCCAGCTATTGCAAGCTGCCTTTGAGGATCAGTTGGAGTTCGCTCGAGGTCGCCGGACGGCAATCGTTCGTGCGATCCTCGTTGCACGTCGTGACGCTGTGGAACACCGTACCACGGACGTGCGCGTTGTCGAGGTCGATGCACTGGATGCGCCGGCTGAGATCGGGGGTCGACTCGTTCATCGCACAGAGCTCTGACCCGGTGAGGTCGGCGTTCGTGAGATCGGCCCCGCGAGCATCGGCAGCGCCGAGGTAGGCGTTGATGAAGCGCGCGCCGCTGAGGTTGGCGTCGACGAGGTCGCTGCCTTCGAGATGCGCATTCGACAGATCCCGGTCATGCAGGTCGATGCCCTTGAGATCCGAGCCGGGCGCGTTGAAGCCGCGCAAGTCGAAGCCGCTGAAGTCCGCTGTGTGAAGATCGGAGCCGGCGAATTCGGCGCCGTTCGCGTGGAGCGAGCGGAAGACCGTCTTCGAGAAATTGCACCCGTTGAGGTGCGCCCCGGTCAGGTCAGCGCCGTCGAGCCGCGCGCCGACGAGATCCGCGCCCTCGAGCCGGGCGCCCGAGAGATTCGCATTCCGTAGGTCGACATTCTCGAGGTTGGCTCCCGCGAGCGTGATGCCGTGGAGATCGCGTCCGTGAAGATCGAGGTTTTGGAGATCGCATCCTTCGCAGGCGCTGAGGAGATCGCGCGCGTTCATGCCGGTGAGAAGGCTCTGCGTCACGCGCACGCCGCTCGCGCGGATGCCGCCGGTCTTCGCGCCTTCGAAAGTTGCGCCGTCGAGGTCCGCGCCGACGAACGACACACCGCTAAGATCCGCGCCGTCGAACTTGACATGCGAAAGGTTGTCGCCGACGAAGCTCGCACCGTGAAGGTCTGCATTACGGAGATCGGCACCCGCGAAGTCGTCGCCGGTGAAGACGAGTCCGTGGAGATCGGCATTGCGCCAGTCGACGTGGCTGAAGTCGCAGCCGGTGCAATGCTGGATGATGTCGCGATCGACGGTCGGCGACGCGTTGCCGGCGGACGAGGCGGCAGCGACGACCGCGGCTCCGATGATGAAGGAGACGATCGCAATAAGCAAACGGGCTTGCGGAGACGGGGCGCCGAGCTTCGCTCGGCCTATCACATTCATCATACTACTAATTCCATAGTTGTCGTTAGCAAAAAGAAAGTGTAGCCGCGCTACCCGCGAGTGTTGTCGTTCGTGTCGTCGTCGTTGTTTGAAGTGGTTTCGGTGGCGGAGAGATTCGAGCCGCGGATCTCGATGCCGTCTGTCCGAGCTTCGGTCAGATTTACGTTCGAAAGATCGCAGCCGTTGAAGACCGCGCCGCGCAGGTCTGCCCCGCGCAGCTTGACGTTCGAGAAGTCGACGCCGTTGAAGTGCGCACCCTGAAGGTTCGCGCCGCTAAGGTCAGTGCCGCTCAGGTCGGCGCCGTCGAGCACGATGCCGTGGAGATCGCGGCCGTGAAGGTCGAGGTTCGAGAGATCGCAGCCGGCGCACGCGCTGACGATCGAGCGTACGGACGAGGTCGTGAGGATCTCATCGGTCAGCTGCATCCCCACGAGGCGGATGCCGTCGGTGCGAGCACCGGCGAACGTCGCGCCGCTGATGTCCGTACCGGTCATCACAGCGCCGCGGAGATCGGCTCCATCGAGCCGCGCGTTCGAGAGGTCGACGCCCGTCAACGTCGTCTGGCGAAGGTTGGCCCCGCGCAGGTCGGCGCCGCTCAGGTCGTCGCCGGTGAGCGTCAGCCCGTGAAGGTCGGCGTTCTGGAGATCTTTATTGCTCAGGTCGCAGCCGCTGCAATGAGCGATGAGGTCGCGATCATTCGGACCGAAGGAGAGGTTGTCGGTCGTGTCGGCTGCGGCCTCGACGAATGTGAAGTGCTTCGGCCCCATCGCATTGACGGTGATGCCATGGTGTTTTGGCGTCGAATCATCGTGAGAGGTCTGAGCCGCGTCGGCCGGTGCGGCGCTCGTGGCGTGTGGGGTGGCTGCCTGAGCGGCTCGCGAGGCGATTGACGCAGCGGTCCGAGCTGCAGCTGTTGCGGCTGTTGAGACTTGCGTTCCGACCTTCACATCGATGACCGGTTGAGCGACTTTGACATGCACGTCAGGTGCGACATTGACACGCTGACGGATCTCGATCCAAGCGGCCTGCGGTTCTGTCGCTGTCTTGAACTTCGACGACTCGATGCTCGTGCGGGCGAGCGTCTCGGTCGCGGTGGCGCTTTTCTCGGCGGCACGTGGACAATGCGTCGCGGTTGCGGTCGTCGACAAGGAGAGGCTTCCTAAGGCTTGGCCGCGGCGGTCGAGATGAATCTCGACCGCTCCTATCGAGGCGTTGCTCTCGACCGCTGCCACAGATATGTGATGGACCACCGCGAGTGCGTGGACACCGATCGGAACCACTTCGACCTGCGCGACGATCGGCGACGGGGCGGGAGCGGTGAGCGAGATGCCTGGCGCGCGGCCCGCCACGAGCACGAGCGCACCGGCGAGAACGGGCGCGATCGCGATGAGTCGAGATGTCCGCAACGTCGGCGCACCATCGCGACGCCGTTGGAGTAGATGCTCTATTCGCGCCGCGATCTGGTTTTGCGTCAGGAACGCACCGGGCGCGGTGGCCGCGAAGGAGGGGACGCGGCCATTGCGCGCGAGGTGCCACAGACAATCGGCGTAACCGGAAACGCCGTCCGCGCCTGCCACCGCCCAGTCGTCGCACGCGATCTCGCGCTCGAGGTCGATCCGACCGCCGACGAACCAGATCGCAGGATTGAACCAATACACGCGCTCGATGAAACGCTGGAAGAGATTCGTCCAATCGTCGTAGCGGCGAAGGTGCGCGTATTCGTGCATCGCGATCTGGTCGAGCGACGAACGGTCGAGCGTATCGACGAGGTCGGCCGGGAGGAGGATCGCGGGCGAGCGGAAGCCCGCCGCGGCCGGCGCGTCGATCGAATCAGAAAGTCGGAGCGAGACGGTGCGCGCGTCGGCATCGCGAGCCATCGTACGCGCGAGCGTCGGCGAGAGCGACGGGTCGACTTTACGGCTTGCGCGCTTGACCTTCCACAGGCCGACGAGTCCGACGAAAAGCACCGTGATGCGGGCGAACGCGATCGCCGCGATGAGCAGCCCGGCGATGACGCCGATGCGCTCGATGACGTCGGTCGACAGAAGAGGTGCGGGCGCCGGCGCCTGCGCAGAAAGGTTCACATCCGCACCCGATACACGCGGCAGCGTCGCCGGGTTGACCGTGGGAGCGAACCGGACGATGACCGCCGGCGGCGGTGTCACGACGTGCGCTCGCGAGAGCGAAAACGCAAAAGAGACACCCGGCAACGCTGCGATGACGATGAGCGCTGCGTACCAGGCGACGTGACGGCTCGCGGCGTTGAGACCGCTGTGGCTGCGCACGTAGAAGAAGACGAATGCGGCGACGAGCACACCGATCCACAGGCCGCTCCAGAGGGCCTGTGCGAGAGCCGAACCGATCTGGACGAGGTTCGCGCCCTGGTCGATCACTTGCGGCGGCCTTCCTCCTTAGCTGCTGCGTCGATCATGCTGCGTAACCGCTGGAGCTCGCTCTTGTCGATGTGCTCCGACTCGAGCAGATTGAGCATCAGCGTCCGCGGCGAGTCGTCGAAGAACTCGCGGAGAACGTAACCGACGACGCCGCGGCGCACTTCATCGCGATCGACGGCCGGCACGTAGACGAATGCCCGGCCTTGTACTTTGTGCCGGACGTATCCCTTGCGCTCCATCGTGCGGAGCGTCGTGAGGACGGTCGTGTAGGCGAGTGGCGGACTTCCTATCGCTGCGGTGACGTCGGAGACCGTCCCGGACTCCAACGTCCAAAGGACGTCCATGATTCTGTGTTCAGCGCCGGTCAGCGTCGGCGACTTCTTACGACCCACAAGTACTCCTCACAAAGGTGGCATTTTCCAAAGTATACCGTGGCATGCGCGTGACTGTCAACTAATTTATTAGTAGGAGCCTTGCAAGTCCTTCAAACGCCGATCAAGTCTTTCACGATTTTGCCACCTCGTATGACAAGCGCCACACGGCTGAGATCGTCGAGGATCTCCGGATGGGCGAGCGGATCGCCTCGAACGGCGATGACATCTGCCAGCTTGCCTTCCTCTATGGAGCCGAGATCGTGGTCCTTGTGCATGATGCGTGCGTTGTTGAGCGTCGCGCAGACGATGGCTTGCATCGGGTCGAGGATCTTCGACTTGAGCACGATCTCGAGGCCGCGACGGTTCTGCTCCGCTCCCAAGATGTCGGAGCCCGAGCCGATGAGCAACTTCGCTTTCGCCGCGATCCGGACGGCGTCTGCCATCTTCGACTCGAAATGGAGCGCGCGCTTGGCAATCGTCTCGTCGACGCCCCATTCACGCCATTTCGTCGAGAAGAGATTCGCGACTGCCAGCGTCGGGTCGAGCGCGGCGCCGTGCTTTTTCATCTCGGCGGCTGTCGCTTCGTCGAGCATCGTGCCGTGTTCGAAGCACTCGACGCCGGCTTCGAGCCCGTTGCGGATCGATTCGTTGTTGTGCGCGTGTGCCGCGACGTACGTCTCTCGCGCTCGCGCCTCGAGCACGGCTGCGTGGATCTCTTCTATGGTGAGCTGCGTATCTTCGAGCCGGTCGGTCTTCGACACAACGCCGCCGCTGATGAAGACCTTCAACTGTGTCGCGCCGCGGCGGAAGTTCTGACGCGCAGCTTTGCGGACTTCGTCGGCGCTGTCGCACAGCGCGAGGAGCTGGACGAGTCCGGGTATCGCGAGCGGCTGATTGATGTCGCAGAACGGGCCCGTGAGGTGGCCGTGGCCGCCGGTCTGTGCGATCGCGGGGCCCGATGGGAAGACGCGGGGGCCTTTGACGAGACCTTGCTCGATCGCGTTGACGATTCCACCGTCGACGCCGCACATGTCTCTGACAGTTGTGAATCCCGCCTCGAGGCACAGCTCCGCATTTCGAAACGCTTTGGCGGCGATCTCGGAAGCGCTTGTGAATCCGGTATCGCCTTGGAAATCGAAGACGAGTCCGAGGTGTGCGTGCGCGTCTATGAGGCCGGGGAGAATCGTGCAGCCGCCGAGGTCGATGGCTTTGTCGCCGTCGCGCGGCGATTTCGTCTGGCGCGATATGTTCGCGATCCGTTCGCCGTCGATCGCGATCGTCTGATCTTTGCGCGCATCAGCGCCGGTGCCGTCGATCAGCGTGCCGCCATGGAGAAGAAGGGCCATTGCTTTCGCGTGCCTCCGTTAGCGGGCAGTACCTTGGGAGTTCCGCCGCTACCTCCGAAGGCGGATTAGGATGCAGTATTTTCAGCTTTGTTCATCTAGGAGGGGACGACGCTGCGCGCAGGGCATTCGATTTTCGCGACACGCATACGACCCTTCGCACGAGGAGGCTTCAGTGCGCAGATCTGTTTCATTTGCGGGTGTTCTCGCGGGTATTTTCGCCTTTGCGTCGACCACGTTGAACGCGTCCGGCGCGGGCGGCGGTTCGACTGCGTCGAGCGATACGCCGGCCGATCGCCTTGCGTATCTCATCGGAACGTGGAACTGTTCGATCAAACTGACGCCGGCCGGCAGTCCGGCGGTGGTCAACCATGGCGTTTGGACGTTCACGAAATCGCAGAGCGACACGATTCACGCGCACTGGGCGGCTCCCGGCTACGAGGCCGACGACTACTACGGTTACGATGCGAAGACGAAGACGTATTGGCTCGCCGGCGTCGACACGCAGGGCGTCCTCGGTTCCCAGACCTCGAAAGACGACGTGACGTTCACAGGCAGTTTCGTCGCGGGCGGAGTGTCGTCGCCGGACCGCGACATCGTCACGCGTCCGACGCCGTCGAGGTTCAACGATCTTTCGGAGGTTGAGACGAAAGGCGCGTGGTCGAAAGCGGCTGACATGGAATGCATCAAGACCTAGACGGTCTCGTATGACGGCCGACTCAGCGAGCGGGGGCAGGCGCCGGACATTTGTGTCCGAGCCGATGACGCCCGAGCCCGGCTCGGGCTCTGTGGACGCGATGGCGCGCGGCGAGCCCGGCTTGCCGCACACCTTTTCATGGCGCGGCGAGCGCTTCGAAGTGGCGCGGGTGATCGAGACCGGTAAATCGCAAGGTGAGGATCGCGGCGACGTCTACGTGCGCAAGCACTGGTATGACATCGAGACGACAAGCGGTCTTCGTATGAGAGTGTACTTCGATCGCAATCCGGGCAAGTCGGGAAGCCAACTGAGCCGCTGGTGGGTCTATTGGGTCGAAAAGTGATCGTTTGCGGCCGAAAAAATTGAGGACCTAAGGCTCGGGAGAATTCGACGCGCTCTCGGGAACGTACGTGCAACAGCTTCGTACGTGGTCTTCGGGGGTTCGCCGATGAAGCGCTTTCTGGTCAATGCGGCACAGATGTCGTTAGCAGTCACCCTCGGCATCTTACTGTCGCCGGTCCTACTGTCGCTCGACAATTCGGCGATGCACTTCTTCAAGCACTGACGCGCGGACGCAATGTGGTATGCCGAGCGAAGCTCGGCTCGTAACCTAGCCAAACCGCGGCGGTCGAGCTAAAGCTCGACCGCTCCTTTTTTCATTAACGCGCGGTCGTAACGTTAGATCGTGGATTCGACGATTTGTTGGAGGGTGCGCCGCGGATGGTCGGAGTGCGCGAACGGCACGGGCCGCTCGCCGTACGACGAGTACTCGATCTGCGGCCGCAAGCTCGGACCGCCCGACCGTGTGAACATCGCCTCGTTGAACGTCGAGCCGGTCGGTCTGCCGGCGATGGCGAACATGCCGAAGGCCGTGGTGCCCGAGTACGATGTCCCCTGATAGTCGCCGACCATGTAGCCTTGATCCGTCAGCGCGCACCACGTGACGTTGAACGGTCCCGTGAGCTTCACGGGCGCATGCCACGTCGCGCCGCCATTTGCCGACTGGATGAACCCGACGCGTAAGGTGCATACCGAGCAATTCGTGTCGGTATAGTAGTAGTACGTGATCCCGATATGCGCATGCGCGCCGGCGGTCAATGGATTGACGCCAAGGCCGGGGATGAAATGATCAACGGTGCTCGTCGTCGCGTCAATGGGCACACGCGAGGGCGCGCTCCAATGGACGCCATCGGGCGAGACGATCATGACGATGTCGTTCTCGGCGCAGTTGTTGCGGAAACGGCAGTCTTGCCAGGCGACGTACACGTTGCCCGCCTTATCGACGGCTGCCGACGGCAATGACTCCGTGCGAAGGCTCCCATTGACGAAATGCTCGTCGATCGAGGATGCGACGACCGTGCTGCTCCAGCTCCCGCCGCCGTTCGTGGAGGTGAATGAAAGGACGTTGCCTTCGAAGGCGTCATCGATCGGCACGACAACGGTGCCGTTCGGCCGGACGACCGGCTGGCCGCCGATGCCGCTCGCGAAGTCGGCGGTGTTGCGAACGGGACCCCATGTCGCGCCGCCGTCCGACGTCGTCACCATGTTGATGATCTCGCCGTTGCCGGCGTCGTCAAATTCGACGTAGCAGTTGCCGAAGTGCGGGCTGCGCGTCGAATCGTCGCACGTGATCCAATTCTTGTCGCCGAAGATGCTCGGCGGACCGACTTGCACGGGTTTCGACCAGTTGATGCCATCGGGCGAGCTTTCGACGACGGGCGTCTGGCCGGTCGTGCTGATGAGCGGAAGCACCGACGCGAGCCAGAGACCGTGCTTCGCGTCGAACGCGATCGCCGGATCGCTCGCGCGGTCAAACGGGTTGCCGGGGTTTTGGATCTTCGTGAGGCCCGGCAAGAAGCCCATCGTCCAGCTCGCACCGGAGTTCGTCGACGTCGCGAAGCCGATGTCGGATGAACCGCCGTCGTAGAAGCGCCCGGCCTGGAAGAGGCTCACCATCGTCGTTCCGACACCGAGGATGTCGGGTTCGACCTCGGTCTGGTGCATGCTCGTGTTGTTCGTGAACGGATCGCTGCTCGTCTGGACGAGCGTCACGGTACCGTCACTTGCGAGCGGTAGCGACGCGACGACAAAAAATGCCGCGCCCACGGCAAACGAGATAGCTGCACGCAACGGTTGATAACTCCTCAAGGGCAAATGCTGGTCAAAGGCTATGCCGGCCGTCGCGGACTTCTGGCGACGGCGTAGCGGTCCTGTTCGTCCCTTCATACTATAAGAGTTGCTCATCGTTGGAAGGGCAGGACCGTTTAATATGAAAAATGGCGCGTTGACTTCGAGAATCGCGCATTCGTAGCTGATAGTGGGAGCGACGATGTTTTTATCCGTTCGCCGGATCGTAGCCGAGCTTCGCTCGGCCTACTACATCCTTATAATCATCTTGGCGACGACCAGCGTGGCGCGCGCCGCCGGTGATGCACCTGCTCCATACGCGACGTGGGTCCAAGGAGCGACCGCGCAGCACGGCCTCTTCACGATATGGCACAAAGACGGAAAGCCGTACATCGAGTTGGCGGCCGACCAGCTCAACCACGACTACGTCCAGACGATCGTGCCCGGTAGCGGTCTCGGCGGATGGTTCGTCGTGTGGGGGAACACCGATCACTTGCCGACGGAGCTTGTCCGCTTCGTCCGCGCGGGAGATCAAGTCGCGATCCTGTGGCCGAATCCGAATTTCGTCGCGCCGAGCGACGCATCCGCGGAGCTCAGCGTCGAAGAATCGTTCCCGCATTCGATCGTCGGTCTCGCGTCGATCGTCGCCGAAGACGCGCAGAGCGGCACGATCGTCATGGATGCGTCTCCGTTTTTGAGCGACATGATCGACCTGCGTGATATCCTGCGCCAAAATCTGCCGATCTCGGATCCGAGCGGCGAATATAGACTAGAACCGGATAAGTCGTACATCGGCGTGACGAAATCGTTCCCGGACAACATCGTCATCGAGGCAGAACAGGATTGGGCGACGGACAATCCGTCCGTCGTCGACACGGCGCCCGACAACCGCAACCTCCAGTTCCGCATCGTCTACAACATCGCGCAGCCACCGGGCCATTCGGACTACCGGCCGCGCTACGCCGACGATCGCGTCGGCATCTACGACGACATCTATCTCGATTTCTCGAACGATAAGGTGCGCGAGCGCCAGCTGCGCTACCTCATCCGCTGGGATCTGCAGCCGTCGGATCCGAGCAAGAAGGTCTCGCCGGCGACGCATCCGATGGTGTTCTACCTGAGTAACACGATCCCGGTCGCGTATCGGCCCGCGATCCGCAAAGCGGTGCTGACCTGGAACAACGCGTTTATCCCGCTCGGCATCAGCGATGCGCTCCAGGTGAGAGATCAACCGGACGATCCGAATTGGGATGCCGACGACATACGCTACAACGTCATCAGATGGGTTTCAGAAGCGCGGCCGTCGTTCGGCGCCGATTCGCAAACGCTCTACGACCCGCGCACCGGAGAAGAGTTCCGCACGGGCATCCTCGTGTCCGCGGGCAGTTCGTTCAACGAACATCTGACCTGGAAGTGGATCGTCGACCCGGTCCGCTACGGCCGGACGACCGATCCGATGCCCGAATCGTTCCTCGACGACAGCATCGTCGGGGAGATCTTGCACGAGACCGGCCACAATCTCGGCATGCAGCACAATTTCATCGGATCGATGGCGTACACCGCGAAGGAGCTGCAAGATCCGAAATTCACCGCGAAGTACGGCATCACGTCGACCGTGATGGAATACGCGCCGCTCAATCTTTGGCCGCGTCAAGATGGTCAAGGTTCGTTCAACCAGACGGTGCTCGGTCCGTACGATTACTACGCGATGAAGTATGCCTACGGGCGGATACCTGGCGCATCAACCCCCGAAGCCGAGCGCCCGACGCTCGAGAAATGGGCGCAAGCGTGGAGCGATCCGCGCTATCGCTATGCGTCGGATGAAGACGTATCGTGGGGCGACGGGCATGCTGCAGATCCGCGCGTGGAACAAGGCGATCTGACGAACGACCCATTGAGCTGGTGCCAGACGCAGATATCGATGTTCCATTCGCTCGTGATGTCGCTGAACTCACGCTTGCCCGACAGCGGTGAGGCCTACGAAGAAGAGACGATGGCGTTCCAGCGCATGGTTGGAAACGTCACGCGATGCGATGTTCTGCCCGAGCGGTTCATCGGCGGACAGTATCTGTCGCGAGCGCATCGCGGCGATCCGGGCGCGCAAACGCCGGTCGATCCGGTGCCGTACGCGACCCAGCAGCGCGCGTTTTCGATGCTGAGCGCAGACCTGTTCTCGGACGCGCAATGGAAGCTGCCGCCGAGCCTGCTGGATAAACTCGGTTATTCGGAGTGGTCGGGATACGGTTACGTCGAGTTTCCCGGCTACGGCAACTTGCCTCCGTGGGCGTACAATCCACCGGCGCGGCACTATCAATCGATCTCATCGATCGTCGGAGCGACGCAACAGAGCACGCTCGATTTCCTCTTCAGCCCATCCGTGCTCCAGCGGCTCGCCGACAATCCCTCGATGGCCGACCGCGAAAAGACGATGTCGCTCGAGGACCTGTTCTCGTGGATGCAGTCAAGCGTCTACTCGGAGGTCGCGAAGCGCTCGGACGTCTCCGACCTGCGCCGTGGTCTGCAGATGCGCTACGAGGCGACGCTGATCGGGCTCGTCAGTGCGCCACAGCCGCGCACACCGCTCGACGCGTCATCGCTCGCTCGCGCCGAGCTCGCGACGCTCGTGAGCGAGTGCGATGCGGCGCTGCGGTCGGGCTCGCTCGACATGATATCGCGCGCGCATTACGAGACGTTGCGGGCGAAAGCGGATCAGGCGCTCAACCCGAGGTAACGCTCTGATCGCTCGCGCCGTCCTCGTCGTGTGGCTGACGGCATGCTTGGCTGCGTCTGGGTGTGTGCGTGAGGAGCCGGGCTCTTCAGATGAAGGATCTGTTCCATACCCTTCGCCGTTGACGTCGGCGTTGGTGTCGAAGCTTGTTGACCTATTCCCGTCGACCGTCGGGGAAAATTCGTTCGGCCCAGGTGTCGACGTCAACGTCGTGCGGCCGTCTATGCTTTTCAGTGAAGCGCGAGTGGTCGACGGCACGCTCTATCTGATGTACTATCCGCTGCAGTCTTCCGACCAGCAGCTCGCGAGCCTATCGCAAGGTGTTCTCCATCCGGTGCGGCTTGCCCGCGATTATTACGCGATGGAGTTTCGGAACGATAACCGTCTGGTCTTGGCAAAGGACTCCGGCGGCGTGCAAGACTGGTACGAGTTGAGAAACGGCGTCGCGGTCGCGGCGCAAGAGCCGGCCTCGCCGGTGTACGGTCTTCCGCACCACGTCCTCATGGATGGAGATTCGTGCGCCGACGGATTGAACGAAACTCAGAGCGCGCTCGATGACGTCCGCAATCACGAGCGCGTCAGCATACTCTCAGATGCGGCGATGCTGCGCGCGACGGGCGGTCTGCTCCGGAAAGCGGTCGGTGTCTATTGCGACCACTTCAACGGCAAGAATTACGTGACGATGGACCGGCCCGGACTCATCTTCCGCATCGATGGGTCGAGCGTGACGCTCGTGTCAGAAGGTTGGATTGAAGCGGCGAGCGATCGGCATTTGCTGATGGAGACACAAACAAAGCTCGTCGACGTCGACGCGCGGTAGGTGCGGTCGCAAAGAATGGCGGCCGCCGTCCGGCGGCCGCCCTTCGTTCAGGTTTCTAGATGTACGGGTGGTACAATCCCAGGCCGCTGGAAACGCTGTGAGCCGTGGCGGTGAATTGGTACCACATATTTCCATCGGGTCCGGCGACCAAGCCGTTCAGCTGCGCGACCGCGGATGGGAATCGATGTTCGGTGAAGCCTTGACGTCTGACGTTGAAGAGATCGAAGCACTGGCCGATGCCGTCATCGCAGAGCCGATTGCCCCAGACGCAATGCCCGGGTCCTTCGGATATCACCACGAATGGGTGCGGGTTATTCGGGTCGACAAATTCCGACATGACTCCGTGCATGTTCGTCCTGAGGAGGCCGCCGGAACCGCCGCGGATGGCCGAGTAGAGCGCGCCGTCCGAGGCAGGCGTGATGCCATTGGGCGCAATCCCACTTGGCGTCTTGAACTCGGTGATCGTGCCACTTGGGGTGATGCGTCCGATCGAAGCCGAGCCTGCGTTGGCGAACCAGATGTTACCATCAATGGCGAGGGTGATGCCGCTCAAGCTCGCGTTCGAGTCGGGAACCCGGAACAGCGTCATGGCACCACCGGTGGTCGATCTTCCGACGAACCACTGCCCCGTCGACGGCGCGCGCGCGGTGAACCAAAGATTTCCGTCCGCGCCGCTTGCTATGTCGAGCGGCTGGGCGCCCGAGGGAACGGCGAACGTCGTCACAGTGCCCGTCATCGTGACGCGGCCGATGGAGCTGGTAGCGCCGTCAGTGTACCAGACGTTGCCGTCAGCTCCGGCTGAAATGCCGGACGCGACCGCATTCGAGGGCGGGAGCGAGAATTCGGTGACCGACCCGGTCGGCGTGATGTAACCGATCTTGCCGCCGAGCGTATCGCGAAACCAGACGTTGCCATCGGGACCAGCAGCCATCTGGTGTGCGTAGTTCTCAGTCGGACCGGCGAAATATTGGAATGGCGATCCGTAGCTTAAGGTTTGCATGGCGGTGCCCGATCCGCTGACCGGGTGCACAACCGCCGCGGTTAGTGAGCCACTGCATCCGGCGAGGAAGGCCGACGCGATGACTATCGCCGCTAGCGAGCGAGACGTAAGCACAACAATCTCCCTTCACTGCCCTGAATGATGTTGGTGAGACGAAGAAGGGGCGCGAGCGACGGGTAGACCCACGACGACTTCGGTCATCGCACTTCGCAGACTTGGCGAAACGTGCATGGCACCCTCCGCACACAACCGTTTGCCCGACGTCGGTTGACATCTAGTTTGGGGGGAGATCGGGCGAACAGGTTCGCCTAGTGCAGGGCACGCGGCGGTCGCGCCAAAGCTCGACCGCAGCAACTCGACCGCTACAGCAATCTGGGCTCAGAGTGCGTTGAAGGAGAGTTCCGCGTCGAAGGAACGGCCGGCATACCAATGGTCGCCCTGCGCGTTCAGGTACGTGATGCGGTACCGATCGTTCAGCAAGTTGCGGATACGCAACGTCAGCTTCGCGTCGGATCCGAACGGCATGCCATGCTCGACGTCGAACGTCGTGTGCGGTGTGTACTTGCAGAAGCCGACGGTCGTCGTCGGACAGGCGGCTGAAGACAACCCGCTTCCGTACTCGCCGTCGACCGAGAACCAGCCGCCGCGCGCGTCGTTGAAGAGGCCGCCGATAGTCGAGCCCCAACGCTGCTCGTGATCCGCCGGCGTCCAATCATCCGGAGAGCCGAAGCACGGCGCGAGCAGTTGCGTCTCGCATCCCTTGTTCACCGAGTACGTGTGATTGACGGAGAAGTAGAGCCGACCCTGACCGACGAGCGGTCGCTGATAATAGATCGACTGAGTCGCGATCCTGCCCAGCGCGTAGTTGATGTCCTGATGGAGCAGCGTCACTCCGACTTGTGTGTCATCGATGAGGTCTGTCGCGTCTTTTTGCATGACGCGAAGACCGAGGTCGCCCGGTCCGAGCGGGATATGGCCGCCGAGCTCGTAGTCGGAGTCGCGCTGTGGCTTGAGGTCGAATGCGGCGACGCCTCGCTGCAGCGGAAGGTTGAGAAGCTGCGCAGCCGTCGGCGAGACATTCTCGAACGAGAACGGCGTGAAAAAACGTCCGAAGTACGCGTAGACGCTGGACCGGTCGCTGATGATCCGCGTCAGCTTGACACGCGGGCTGACCTGCGAGAAGCCTCGTGTGAACTGGTTCGATCGAAGCTGGAACGCATCGCCGCGCAGTCCGTAGTCGAGTTCGAAAAAAGACCCCATGTGCCACGCGTCTTCGAGATAGACCGCTTCGGTGTGGCCAACATTCGGAGCGTCGTCAGAAACCGTATACGGGGCGCTCGGCGTCGACGGGGTGAAGATCGGCGACAGAAAGTTGCCCGGCTGCAACGCGACGTCGTAGAGCTTCGATACCTGCGCCGCGTCGTATAGCCCACCCCAACCGATTGAGTGCGACCCGTCGCCGAGCGTAACGTCCTCGTTGAGTTTCTCGTCGTATGCCGTCCGATCGCTATGGAGCGAAAATGCGCACGTCGTCGTCGTGAAGTTCGCGATCGAGAGTGCGTTGGCGCAGTCGGTCGCCAGCCCGCCTGCCGCCGCGTTGAGCGCCTCGCCGTAGGTCCAGTCGGTCGCGGGATCGCCGAAATCGCCGATGTGCGACCGCTTGAAACCCAAAGCGTACGACGACGCGCCGCGATCGCCGATCGCGTCGCGCTCTTGGATCGCGAGGAAAGAGTCATCTTGCGTCTCGTTGTCGTCGGATGACGGCGGTTGACCGCCAACGACGTCGACGGGCAGCTGATATGTCTGATACGCGTGCGAGAGCGTCACGTTCAAGAAGTTAGCGCCCCTAGGAAGCGTGATACGCACGAACTGGTTGGCGTCGCTCGATCCATCATGCGGCGAGGCAGGGTTCGGTGGATCGAGACCGCGGTTCGTCATCGAATTCCGGAAGGCGGTGACGATCGAGCCGGGCCCTACCGGGCCTTGGTAACCAAACGACGAATCGAGCGCGCCGAACGAGCCGGCATCGATCGAACCCTCATACGCCCGCGAGCCGGCGCCGGAGCGCGTGTCGATATTGAGCACCGAAGCGAACCGTTCGCCGTATTGCGCCGGGTACGCACCCTCGAGCACGTCGACAAACGCGATGTCATCGGAGTTGAATTCGGTGCCGATGTTCCGATTGAGCTCTTGCGGGATCGATACACCGTCGACGATGTAGTTGATGTCGCCGTGATCGCCGTTGATATGGACGACGCCGTTCGCACCTCGCGCCGCGCCCGGAAGCTGGACGAGCATGCTCGGGAAGGAGCCCGCGGCCGGCGAGCGGGTCAGCTGTTGGTTGTTGAGCGTCACGTCAGTTCCGGCTCGTCGGACCGGCGACGACTCAGCTATCGCGGAGACGACGGCGAGCTGCTTCGTCTTGAGTGCTACGGGCAGGTCTGCGCCGGTGACCCCGAGATCGACGATGAGGTACGCCGAGCCGGACGCAGCGGCGACGCGCACGGCGTACGTGCCAGGCGTGAGATTCGTGAATGCAAAGCGGCCTTGCGGCGTCGTTTGCGTGTGGGCCGTCACGTTGTCGCCCACTGCGTAGACATCTGCGTTCGCAACGGGCTTGCCTTCGAAAGTGACCGTGCCGCTCAAGGTGACGCTCGCCGCGGCCAGGGCGGGGTGTGGGAATGCAAGACCGCACACGCCGTACAAGATAAGGGCGCAAAGCGCCACTGGTCTGGAAAACATCGGATCGATTCTCCAATCGCGCGGGCCGGACCGTAGCGCGACGACGCGCAACGGATTCGACCTCCAAGTTAAGTGATGGTTACGCGGATTGGAGAGACGGAGGTGGACGGTTGAATAGGCGCGAGCACCAAACGTCCGTGGCGCGCGCATCGCACGCCGGTTGTTGCTCGACGAACGCTCCGCATTGCGGATCCTGAGCGGTCACCGGATAGTATTCGACGACGGCTTGGGCGATGCTCGGCAGCCGTCGAGTGATCGCTCTGATGACAAGGGACAGGATGAACGCGCTGATGATCGCGCCGATCGCACCCGCGCCGACGTCGTGACCGAGTAGTGGCGACCCTTCGGCGACGACTGTCGTCCAGCCGAGCGCAAATTGCAGACACGCGGTCGTCGTGATGAAGCCTCGTTTACCCGCAAAGGGCAGGCTCATCAGCCCGATTTCCGCGAGGCGCTTCGCATCGCGCCGGCTAGATGCGTTCGACAATAGCGCGGAAAGATCGTTCGTCAAAACGAGCAGCGCGATGAGAAGCGCTGCGCCGAGATAGTAGTGGAGCGGTGAGAGCGTGATGCGGCCAGCCGCGATGCCCATGCCCGCAAACTCAGAGACGAGGTGCGCGCCGATGCTGCCCATGATGACGAGCGCCAGATAAGTTCGGCGCAGGTCAGGATAGGGACGGCTCCGATGGATCGGCATCAAAGGGAATATCGGCTGATAAGGCACGGCCCGTTAGAATTCCCTACGGGACGGCTCGACCGCCGCCATGTACAGCGGCTCACACCATGTAGTGGCGGGCCGGGTTTGTTTCTTTCAAGATTGCGCGGTCGAGGTCGAAGAGCGAAAGATCAGAGGGCGTCGTGCCGGCAGCGACGAGTTCCGCCAAGATGCGTCCGAGCACCGACGCGAACTTGTACGCGTGCCCAGCGCCGATGGCAATCGCAGCGGGTGTGTTCGTCGGGAGCTTGTCGACGACGAAGTCGCGGTCGGGTGTGAGCGTGTATAGGCACGTCTTGAGCAAGATCGGTGGGCCGAGCGCCGACGGCAGATATTTCTCGACGAAGTCGTGGACGCGCCGGCTGTTCGCCTCGTCCGGTTCGAAACCGCGCGTACTAGGGTCGACAGGCAAGCCGCCTGCGTCTTGCGCGACTTTCGGTCCGTTCTCGCCGAAGATCGGGAAGCCGTAGAAGCTCGGATCGTCCATCCATATCCAAACGGGGAATCGCTCGGGCGCGAACGCGTCGAGATCGGCGGCGCGAAAATACGTGACTTGCTCCTTCGTAACTTCCAGCGGCAGACGCACGCCGAAATTTGCGAGCGCGTCGTTCGACCACGGACCTGCGGCGATGCACAGCTTGCCGGTTCTATACGTGCCATTCGCCGTGTGTATGGTGAACTCGCCACGCGACTCACCAATCGATTGCACCGGTGTGCGATCCTTGAGCTCGGCACCGTGCTCTCGAGCCATCCGTTGATGCGTGGCATTCGCTCGCGCAGCCATTGCGATGCCGGAGTCGGATTGAAAGAGACCGTGGACGTCGTCGCCGATGCGCCATTGCGGCCAACGCCGGCGGATCTCAGACGCGTCGAGCTCTTCGAACGGCACGCCGCACGTCCGCATGCTCTGCGCATACGACGCGAGGTCGATCGCACCGTCACGCGGTCCAAGATCGAGGCCGCCGGTCCTCAAGACGAGCTGGTCGCCGGATTCGTTTTCAACCTCGGCCCACGACTCGTACGCTCGCTTCGCGAGCTCGACGTAGTGCGGGTCGTGATACGAGAGGCGAATGATGCGCGAGTGATCCTGCGATTCGCCGCGGACGTGGCCGAGCTCGAATTGTTCGAGGCCGAGCACGCCGTCGCCGAAACGCTTGGACAGCCAGTAGGCGGCGGCGCTTCCGATGCCGCCGAGGCCGAGAACGATCGCGTCGTAGTCGCGGCTCACGATTCTCCGAGGCGCTTTGCGATGTAGCGCCGGATGTCGAGGCTCGCGTCTTCCATAGGCGCGTAGAACCCGCGATCGAAGACGCGCGACGTCATGCCTCGCTGCACTGATTCGCAGATACGCCAATCTTGGCGGTTTACGACATCCCAGAAATCGACCGCGTCCGATGGATCGAAATCTGACTGCGCGATCTCGGACGGGTGGAAGAGGAAGTCGCAGACGATCGCGGTGCGGGCCGGCGCTTGAGGCCACACGTAAAACGCGGCGACGTGGTCGGCTGAGAGGCTGAGCATGAGGTTCGGATAGGCGAGCTCGCCTTTGTGCCGCGTCCGCTCGTCCTCATCGAGATCGGGCAATGCCTCGCGCGTCGTCGTGCCGGTGCTCGTGAATGTGTACGCTCCGGGCCGATGTGGAATGCCGCGCTCCCAATCGAGGTTCGCGCCGCCCGCCATTTTGAACGCCGGCACGAGGCTGCACAGCTCAGGGTGGACAGGACCGCAGTGATAGCACTCGTTGTAATTCTCGAGCAGCGCTTTCCAGTTCGCGCCTACGTCGTATTCGATGCGTTTCGCTGAGCGGAGATCGGCGAGATTGTATCGCGCCAACCTGCCCGGGATCGGACCGAGCTGATCGGCGAGGCTCGCTTGAGAATTGGCGCCGGCGACTCGGACGAAAACGAAACCACCCCACGTGTCGAGATCGACGCCGTGGAGCGGCAGATCCGCTTTCGTGAGATCGTCGCCTTCTTCGAGATAAGGCGCCGTGCGGAGCGAGCCGTCGAGCTCGTACGTCCACGAATGATACGGACATCGGATCGTGCCGCTGAACGAGCCATGCGCGTGTCCGACCGCCGGCACGAGCTGGCTTCCGCGATGCCTGCACACATTGAAGAATGCGCGAAGCTCCTCGTTCTTGCCGCGAACGATGAGGATGCTTTCGCCGGCGACGTCGACGACGAGGTACTCGCCAGGCTTCGATATCTGCTCAGCGCGTCCGACGCAGAACCACTCAGCGAAGAAAACGTGATCGCGTTCGCGCGAAAACCACTCGTCTGAGACGTACGCCGCTCTCGGGAGCGTACGCTCGAGGCCGCTTGACATGCTTTGGGCTTCGCCTTTCAGGTAGTCCGCCCCGGCGCCGGGTAAGGCGGCTACAAACCACGAGGGTCACGTGCCGGTCATGGTCAAAACCGAGGGCATGCGACCGATATTTTGGGGGCGAATGCGCGTTTTCACCTGGTGCGCAGTAGCGATTCTTTCGGCAGGGTGCGCTTCAAGCGGCAATAGTTCTTCGTCAATGGCGACCTCAGCGCCAGCGACCGCGACGGCGGCTAACAACCTCCTCGATCAAGTGAAGCAGCGTGGCGAGTTGGTCATCTCGACGGATGCCGACTACAAGCCGCAGTCTTTCCGCAATCCCGACGGGAGTTGGGTCGGCTTCGACGTCGACGTCGGGCGCGAGGTCGCCAAACGCCTCGGCGTCAGGCCCGTCTTCAAGAACGTCAACTTCGTGCTCGTGACGCCCGGCGGCTGGAACGGCCAGTGGGATGTCAACATCGATTCGATGGCGATCACGAACGAGCGCGCAAAAGTCCTTTGGTTTAGCGAGCCGTATTACTTCACGCCGGCTTCATTCGCCGTGTACAAGACGAGCAAAGATCAGACGTTGGCGGATCTCGCCGGCAAGCGGCTCGGTGTGGGCGCGTCGACGACGTACGAGGATTACCTCGACGGGAAGATGTCGACCGCGCGGATCAAGCCGCCGGCGAAGACGACGGTCGTCACGTACGACACCGACGAGCTCGCCCTTCAAGACCTCGCTGCCGGCGATGGAGTCCGGCTCGACGGCGTCTTAACTGCGTTACCGACGATCGAAGCCGCGATAGCTCGCGGCATGCCGTTGCGGGTCATTTCTCCGCCGGTGTTCGAAGATTCATCGGCGATCGCGCTCGATCGCGCGAGCCCCGTCCAGTCGGCGCCGCTCTTGTGGGCGATCACCGGCATCATCCACGACATGCATCGCGACGGCACGCTCTCGCGGCTCTCGCAGAAGTACTACGGGATAGACATAACGGTCCGAAGGTAGTCTACAGCGCCGGACCTTCGGCGATGCCTAGCACCGCGTCGCCGTTGGGGACCGCAAACGTTCGCGCCGGGGAAGTAGAGCCGGGCGGGAACGCGATCGCATTTCCCTCGTTGTTATTGATCAGATAATTGCCGACGAAGAGCGTGCCGTCAGGTCCCCATGACATGCCCATGGCGACGAGAATTCCGTTCGTCAGCATGCCGCCGAGCTGACCATACGGCTGCGGGTACGTCAACACGTACTCATCGGCGAGGACGAGATCGCCGCTCGAATCGAACAGCTCCTTATAGCAGATCGTGTTCTTGAGGCTCTGAAGCGGCAGTACAGTATCGTCGTGCGAGCCGGCTTGAAATTCGAGCACTTGGCACGCGGGCGACTGGCCGGTGAAGTTGGAGACGAAGACATTTCCATGGGGATCGACGGCGACACCCTCGGCGAGATTGATCGATCCCTCGAGATATGTCGATGGTCGCATCTTGCCGCGCGGAAAGACCGCGACGTAGCCTTTCAAGTCTTGCGCATAGCCGATCGACCTCGCGCGGGATCTATCGGCGAATACGAAACAGCTCCCGGTGCCTTGTCCGGGCGGTCCGCATAAATTCGAGACGTAGAGATTTCCGGCGGCGTCGAACGCGCCATCGGATGGCCCGTCGATGCCTTGCGTGTAGGTACGAAACGGCGACGTCGCTCCGGGCTTATAAGCGTAGATAAGACCTTGTCCATTGGATCCGGCGTTGACGATCGCGGCGTAGAGGTCGCCATTTTTCGCGGTCCACAGACCCTCTGCAATCCCGGTCGCGATCGTGATCGTGTAAAGCGGTTTTGGGTCGCGCGCATAGGCCGGATAGACGATTATCGACCCGGCACCGCTTTGGAAGTTCAGCGTCGAGACATAAAGCACGCGACGGGGTGTGAAGGCGCCGGCTTCGGTCGATGCGCCAAGCGACTGCGCCGGAAAAGCAAAGAGCGTCAAACAAGTGACGACGCCAAGGAAGCAGCGCGCGATGATAGACGATGAGCGGGTCATGATGCCTCCGTGCACGACAAGAAGTCTTGGCGGCGCAATTTAGGATTGGGCTGCATTGAGCCTTCTATTCCAATGGGCGGCCCGCGGCGGTCGAGCTAAGGCCCGACCGCTACAAAGCGAACCTTGTTGTTTTTGTTAGGCGCAATCGATGCTTTCTGCGACGTCGTCCGAATGGGTTTCGACCGAGCGGAAAGCGTGCGTGCACGAAGAACGTATGAGTATGCGCGAATTCAAGCGAGTTGAATTGCAAGGCGCGGCACGAACGCTGCCGGCCAAGTACTATACTTCGCCCGAGATCTTCGCAAGCGAGCGAGAGCGCATCTTCGGGTCATCTTGGCTTTACGTCGGACGCGCCGATGAGATCCCGAACTCCGGCGACTACTTCTTGTACGAACTGTTCGACGAGAGCCTCATCGTCGTCCGCGGTGCCGACGGCGAGGTCCGCGCGCTCTACAATGTTTGCCGTCATCGCGGTACGCGCATGTGCGAGACGGGAACCGGCAAGTTCACGGGCGCCATCCAATGCCCGTACCATGCGTGGACCTACGCGCTCGACGGTCGTCTCATGGCAGCGCGCAACATGCAGAGCGCGCCCGGATTCGACAAGAACGAATGGCCGCTCGCGCAGGCGCATATCGCGCAGTGGGAAGGCTTCATCTTCGTCTCGTTCGCCGATAAGCCCGCGCCGTTCGAGAACGCGTTCGCGTCACTCGATCACCGCTTTGAGAAGTGGCACATCGGCGAACTCCACTCGGCGAAGCGCCTGACGTACGAGCTCGCGTGCAACTGGAAGCTCGTCGCGCAGAATTATTCAGAATGCTATCACTGTCCGGTCATACATCCGCAGCTCGACAAGCTATCGCCGTGGGATAGCGGGCGCAACGATCTCGGCGAGGGCCCGTTCCTCGGCGGATTCATGTCGTTGCGGACGCCGGGCGGAAGCATGACGCTCGATGGACATACGTCGCGTCCGCCGGTCGGCGATGTGCGCGGCGACGACCTCGATCGCATCTACTACTATTCGATCTTCCCGACGATGCTGCTCAGCCTTCATCCGGATTACGTCATGGCTCACCGGCTCGTGCCGCTCGCGGTCGATCGCGCGCGAGTCGACTGCGATTGGCTCTTCGATCCGAAGACGATGGCCGGCGCCGATTTCGATCCGTCTGACGCGATCGGATTTTGGGATCTGACGAACAAGCAAGATTGGAAGGTCTGCGAGTTATCGCAGGCGGGCATCCAATCGCGCGCGTACGTGCCCGGCCCGTACAGCCCGAACGAAGGCATCCTCCAGGCGTTTGACAAGCACTACCTGTCCGTGATCGGGCAATGATCGCTGCGGCAGCAATCGCCGCCTTCTTTAGTATAACCAATAGTATAGCCGCGATCTTCGCTCCGGCGCTGCCGATCGGCAGTGGACTCCATTGGCGATCGATCGGTCCGTCGATCGGCGGCGGCCGGACGACGTCGGTCGCTGGTTCGGATCGCGATCCGTTCCTCTATTATTTCGGCGCCATGGACGGCGGCGTGTGGAAGACCACCGACGGCGGCTCGACATGGACCGACGTCTGGGGCCAGAAGCCGGTCGCTTCGATAGGCGCCGTCGCGATTGCGCCGTCGGACGATTCCGTCGTATGGGTCGGGACCGGTGAATCGAACTCGCGCAACGACACGTCATACGGCGACGGCGTGTGGGTGTCGTTCGACGGCGGGAAGACGTTCGTCCATCGCGGACTCGATAAGACGTTCGCCATCTCGCGGATCTTGGTGTCGCCGACGGATCCGCATGTCGCGCTCGTCGGAGCCGTCGGCGATTTCTATCGCGACACGCCCGATCGCGGTTTGTATCGCACGATCGACGGCGGGCGGACGTGGCTCAGGACCTTGTACGCCGGTCCACAGAGCGGCATTTCAGATATCGCTTCCGATCCGAGCGGACGCGTGGTTTTTGCAGGCGTCTGGCAATTCCACCGGATGCCGTGGGATTTCGTCAGCGGCGGACCGCACGATGGTCTGTATCGTTCAGGCGATTTCGGCAAGACATGGACGCACTTGTCCGGTCACGGGCTGCCCGGCGGCCTGATGGGTCGTATCGGTGTCGCCGTGTCACGCAGCGATCCGCGCATCGTCTACGCCACGATCCAGTCGAAGTCGGGCTCTTTGTGGCGCTCGTCGGACGGCGGCGATACGTGGCGACTCGCGAACACCGACACGTACGTCAACCAGCGGCCGTTCTACATGAGCCACATCGCCGTCGATCCGACCGATCCAAGACATGTGCTCGCGGAATCCGAGGATTTGATCGAGAGCCACGATGCCGGTAAGTCGTTCGACAACGTCGACGGAGCCGTCCATCAGGACCATCACGACCTATGGTGGTCGCGTGACGGCAAACGACTCATCGAAGCCGATGACGGCGGCGCACCGATCTCGGTCGACGGCGGCCGGACGTGGATATGGCGCTTCAACGTGCCGATCGGACAAGTCTATCACGTCGGATACGACATGACGAACCCGTACGACGTCTGCGGCGGCTTGCAGGACAACGATTCGTTCTGCGGCCCGTCGGACTCGCTCGATCCGCAAGGCATTCTCGACGGCGATTGGCGGGATGTCGGCAACGACGGCGACGGCTCTTGGGTGTGGCCGGATCCCGCGGATCCCGACTACGTCTGGAACGTCGGCGTGTCGGCGCTCAACGGCCAGCTCGGCGTCTACGATTGGTCGACGCGAGAAAACGTCGACGTGACGCCAAGCTTGCGCGACACGAACGGCTGGGCGCTCGCCGGGATGCAGCATCGTTACAACTGGCAAGCGCCGATCGCATTTTCGCACGAATCGCCTTATGCCGCATATTACGGCGCGAACGTCGTCTTTCGGTCGACTGACCGCGGCAAGACATGGACCGTCATCAGTCCGGATCTCACGCTGAACGACCGGCGCCATCAGAAAACGGCGGGCGGTCCGATCAATACCGACATTTCGGGAGCAGAGTTCTACGACACGATCGTCGACATCGCGGTCTCGAGCGTCGACCCTTCGGTCATCTGGGTCGGCACCGACGACGGACTCGTGCAAATGACGCGCGACGGCGGCGTCCACTGGTCAAACGTGACGATGCGAGGCGTCGGCCCGTACGGGCGAGTGGAGACCGTCGAGCCGTCGAGTTTTTCTGTTGGCTCGGCGTTCGCCGTCGTCGACCGGCACATGATGGGCGATCGCCGTCCGTATATCTACGCGACGGACGACTTCGGGGCGACGTGGCGGCCGATCGTCACAGGCTTGCCGGCGGATCAGTACGCGCACGTCGTTCGCCAGTCGCATCACGATGCGGATCTGTTGTTCGCCGGTCTCGAGCAGGGTGTCTGGGTCTCGTTCGATCGCGGCCGCAACTGGCAGCAACTGCAGTTGGACATGCCGCCCTCGTCGGTCGCCGATCTGCGGATCCAGCCCGTGGCCGACGATCTCATCGCGGGGACGCACGGCCGGAGTTTCTTCATCCTCGATGACATCGGCGCGCTCGAAGGGCTTGCGCGGGCGCGTTCGACGAGCGCGTACCTTTTCTCACCGCGACCCGCGATCCGATATTGGCGTTGGTGGACCGACGGGTATGGGACCAGCGGGGGTGAGTGCTGCGCTCCGAGCGACCGGTTTGCCGGCGACAATCCCGATCCGGGAGTGCTCATCTCGTACTACTTGAGCACCGCAACTCGCGGGCAGACCAGGTTCGAGGTATTGGACCGATCGGGTCAGGCCATCGCGAGTTGGTGGGGGCCGTCGCATGCGGGCATCAATCGCGTGTCGTGGGATCTCGCCGAATCCCCGCCGACTCCGTGGTATTCGACGCGCAGCTGGAACCAGGGACCAGAAGACGGTCCGACCGTCGTTCCCGGCACATACATGCTGAGGATGCATTCAGGCTCGGTGACGGTCGACAGACAGCTCGTCGTTTTGGCTGATCCTCGCGCGATCTGGACGCAGGACGACTATCAGGCGCGCTTCGATTTCGAACGCTCGCTTCTCGCCGAATTGGACGGCGTCGACAAGGCGCTCAACGATCTCGATTCGCGCGCGCAGCAGCGACGATTGACGAATGCCGAGCGGTCGGTGTATAGGTCGTTGACTTCGAACCCGCGCAATTCTGAGGATGACTTGCTCCGGCCGGACATGCTCCGCGAACAAGTGCAAACGCTGCTGCTCGATATCGATCTCTCGCAGTCGCCGCCGACGGATGGTCAGCGCGCGGAAGCAGCGAGGGTCGCCGGCGTATACGCGTCCGTGATGGCTCGCTATAACGGGTTGCCAACCGCGCGCTAGGGGACCCTACGAAACCTCTTTCGAGTCGTCGAAAACCAACGCTTTGCCCGGCGAAAGGAACGGCTTGTCGAAATCCGCTCCGCGAAGCCATTTCCTCTCGTAGGGGACATAGACGTATACCGGCGGACCGAGCGTGCTTTCGAGGATGACCTTGATCGCCGGAGTCGGTTTCATTTCTTGCCGCCGGATCTCTCGCATCTGTACGGCGATCGCTGTCGACCGATACTTCCCAGACTTCACAGACTGTCGCAGACCGGCGATCACAAGCCGCTCTACGTCCTCCGTGGAACCCACCTCGTCGCCGGTGTAGCCGGCGAGGAGCTCGAATTTGCCGTCCTCACAGACGGCAGCTCCGACCGGAACCAGGTCGCGGTACTTTCGGATCATGTTCTGTGCATGCGGAACAATGGTGTCGATCAGCTGGTCGTAGTCGGCCCTGCACTCGTCAGAAATCGTGTAAGGCATCTTCTTCTAAGGCAAGGGCGACGGAGGCGGAACGAGTTTGGCGACTCGCGCCGCAGAAGCTGCTGCGTCGGCGTCACCTTGTGCCGCAGCGAGCTGATAGTAGTGAAGCGCTGTCTCATAGTCTTGAGGCACGCCGAGGCCGAGCTCGTACATCTTCGCGAGGTCTTTCTCGCCAAGGCTGTTGTTCTTCGCGGCAGCTAGCTGGTAGTAATCGACGGCCGTCTTGTAATCTCGCGTGACACCCGTGCCCGTCTCATACATCTGACCGAGGTTGACTTCGGCCAGATCGTTGTTCTGCGCGGCGGCGAGTTCGTAGTAATGACGCGCGGTCGCCGAGTTCTTCGTGACGCCGAGACCGTCAGCGTAGATCGCGCCCAGAGAGTTCTGGCCGTATGGATTTCCAAGATCAGCCGATTGTTGGAAATACTTCGCCGCCTTCGTGTAGTCTTGCGGCACGCCGAGTCCCTTCGCATAGAGATAGCCGATGTTGTTGAACGCGAGCGATTGCCCTTGCGCGGCTGCGAGTTGATAGTAGCGCATCGCCATCGGATAGCTCTGCGGAACGCCTCGACCGATCTCGTAGGAATGACCGAGATTCGCTTGCGCGAGCGAATAGTTCTGCGCGGCGCCGAGTTTGTAGTAACGGACGGCGGTAGACGAGTTCTGTGTGACGCCGCGGCCGTAGTCGTAGAGGACGCCGAGATTCGTCTCCCCGAGAGGGTTGCCTTGAGCGGCCGAGAGCTGGTAGTAGTAGAGGGCGGTCGGCCAGCTTTGCTCCACGAAATGACCTTGCGCGTACTGATAGCCGAGATTCGCCTCGCCCCACGAGTTGCCCTGAGCGACGGCGCGCTCGAACAAGTGCACCGCCGTCTCGTAACTTTGCGGTACTCCGTGGCCTTGCGCGTATAGGTTTCCTAGGTTGCTCTCGCCGAGAGCGCTTCCGAGCGACGACGCGATCTTGTAATAGTGCGCTGCCGTCGCGTAGTCTTGCGTTACGCCATCGCCCACGGCATACATGTAGCCGAGATCGACCGTTCCTGCGGCGTTGCCTTTGCCGGCGACAAGCGAGAAATAGCGAAACGCGACGGCGTAGTCCTTAGCAACGCCTCTACCGAAGAAGTATGCGGCGCCGAGGTCGAACTCGGCGTCGGTGTCTCCTCGAGCCGCGCCTTCGCGATATCGCTGCAGGCGCGCCGAGAGCTGCGCCGCCGTTTCGCCTTTAAGCACGTATGTGATGGAGCGTTGCCCTTTGGCCGAAAGACCATCAGCTTGGATGATGACGCCCTGCACGGATGTGCCGTGCGCGCCGGTCCTCGTCGCTTGGATCGATCCGTCAGTGCACACGAGCGTGACGCGCGACGCGTTGACGGCGACCGAGAACACCGTGCCGTTCTGCGAGGCCGTGATCGACGCACCGGACACATGGTAGAAGTCGAGCGGATCATCGAAGACGGCACGTCCCCCTGCGATCGCGACTGACTCCACGCTGCCCGTGAAGGCGAACGTCGCTGTCGATCCAGGCTCGAGCGTCGCGGTGCTCCTGCCGTTCTGGATGACGACGGTGTCGTCGACGGGCACGGAGATGCGGACCGCCTCGGGAAGACGTTCACCGAGCGTCAATCCTGAACGCAGCGGCGCACCGCTAAGATCGTGAAGGCTGACGTCAGGCACAGCGGCCACTTGGCGGTCGCCATGCAGGAGCTGCGCGACCGAGAGCCTCGGTGCATCGCCGCGCGCTTCGATCGGGAACAATGTCAAGAACGAGAACGCGAACAAGAAAAGCCGACAATAATTAGCCACGAGATATTCCTCCGGCGGCACCGGATGCTTGCTTGACGGCAGGGACGCGACCTGCCGCAGGTTTAGGGCTTTTGCGAAAGCGTCTCGACGATTTCGGCGACGATCTTCTGGACGACTTCGGGGTCGTCGTCAACGCTTTTGGCCTGGATGTCGTCGACGGCTTGCAAGATCACCGGATGGCCCCGCATGATCGGCAGCACGCACCGCGACTGCTCGCCGGCGCCTATCCACTTGCGGTGAGCACGCCGGATCTCAAAGCGGCAGTACGGCTTTTGGAAGTAGGTCTCGGAGTAGACGGCGACGATGAATCGGCTGGCGTCGATAGCGAGCGCGATCTTGTCCTGCCACGCCGAGCCGACGCGGATCGTCGACGTGTCGAAGAAGATCGAAAGGCTGCGGCCGTCGACGGTTTTCGCGTCGCGAAGCGGCGCGTAGACATGCTCGAATACCCAAGCGCCTTCTTCGTGGGCGTAGCTGACGAAGACGTCGTAATCGTACTTCTCCGTTTGCGGCACTTCGATGGTCGCGCTCTCTTCGAACTCGATCTGCTGCGCGCGGACTGCGCAGAGGACTGAGGCGAGAAGCATGCCGATCGAGATGAGCGTCACCTGCGGCTGGATCTCGCGTGAGGCGAACATCCAAAACTCGAATGCGCCGAAGACGACTATGCCGGCGAGGAGCGCGACGAGCGCTGCGATCCACGGGAGAAATCGTCGCGCCGAGCGCAGCTTGAGGCGTCGGGTGGTGAAGTAGATCGCGACGAACGCGAGGACGACGATCGCCGAGAAGAGCGGTATAAGGAAAAGGAGCATGCCGTTCTGCGGCTTCGCTTGGTAATAGCCTTGAAGGGAGACAGCCGACTGTTGAAGCGCGAGCTCGTCGGTGAGCGCCCAGGCGACGAGCTCGGGACCGCTGCGGTCGGAGTAGCTCGGCCTGTCGAAGCGCATCGTTCCAAGGATGACGTACTTGCCGGCAAGATCGGCGCCTTTGGGGAACGGCGCGCTTGGATCGATTTGGTAGACGGCCGGCGGAGCGGCGGCGATCTTCGGGCCGACGAGGACCGGCCGGTGCTCTGTATCGCACGGCTGGCTTGGATCAAAACCTGGGAGCATGCGCGTCGCCATCGCCCATTCGTCGTGATCCAGTCCGTTCGACGGCGCGTAGCAGACGCGATAGAAAAGGAAGCGCGAGCCGGGGACGATCGTGAAACCGGTGTGTGCCGCGCCTTTGAGCTGCGCGTAGACGACATCGTCGTGCGGTGGCGGCGCGCCGATCACCTGATCGCTGGCATCGACCGGCACTTCCTCGGTCGCATAGACCTCGATGCCGGCCGCGGCGGCGCTTCGCAATGCGGTCACGAGCGCGGTGCGCGCGCTCGTCCAGTTCGCATCGCACGGCTTGGAAAGACATGGACCGAAAGAGATGTCGAGCGCGACGGCGTGCGGCTTTTGACCGCTCTTCACCAGGTCGTCAAGAAATGCGGCGATCGTCCGTCGGTCGCCGGGAATATCCGCGACATCCCATGAGCGAACGTCGACGAGGGCGACATCGGCGGAAAGCGCCGCTTCGCGCGATGAGGCAAGCCATCCGAAGAACGTGACGTCGAGATCGTGCCAGGCCGGCATCCAAAGCGCGAGAACGAGCAAGACCGCCGCGTACGCCGCGACGAGCAGTGCCGTCCACGACGCCCAGTCGGGGATCGCGATGGAAATAAAACCACGCGCGGCTTGGAAGCCGCGTTGGTCGGGCGGGACCGGCGCGTCAGAGCTCACGCGAGCCGTCGAGGTTGGCGGTTAGGCGAGCGATATCCTTAGTCGAGAAGCCGAGGCGGTCGACCGCAAAGGTCGACCGCTCCGCTGACGCTGAACCCAGTCGACGATGTCACGGGGTATCGTTCTTTCGATCCTACTCGTGCTGTCGCTTTGCGCGTCTGCCCTGGCCGGCTCGACTGCGCCTGCTCCCGACTTCACATGGGAGACAGCGGGCAAGACCGTTCATCTGTCGGAGTTGAAGGGGCACGTCGTCGTGTTGAATTTCTACGCGACGTGGTGCCCGCCGTGTCAGGGCGAGATGCCTGCGCTCATCGACGCATCGCACCGCTACGCGGATGAGGGCGTGATCTTCGTGGGCATCGACGCCGGGCGCGATTCCGTTGAAAGCGCCGTCGCGTTCGCCCAACAGTACGGGATCGATTATCAGATCGTCGTCGATGTCGAAGGCAAGATCAGCGACTGGTACAACGTCACGGAATTTCCGACAACCGTGATAGTCGATCAACGCGGCGATGTCGCGACCCGAACCGACAACGAACTGTCCGCTGCGGGGATCGACAGGCTGCTAGGACCGTACCTCTAGTATCCGCTTATCCGAGCTTCGCTCGGAATACCACATCATCTCAGTGGAAAGGCCGCGGCGGTCGAGCTGAAGCTCGACCGCTACAACTTGCCGAGCTTCGCTCGGCCTACTACATCAGCTGACGTCACATCCTCGTGCTGATGGTGAAGACGTATTCGCGGACCGGGTTGATCGACGAAGGCGCATACGGATAGTACGCGTCGCCTGCGTAGCGGCCACCGAACGATCCGAAGCCGTAGAACTCGTTGTCCTCGTACGACAGCACTTGATCGTTGGTCGGCAGCTCCCACGGATAACCGTGGTTGTGGATCGCCGTGAAGACGTTCGTCACGAGAACGCCTGCCTTCATGTTCTGCGAGAGGTCGTGCGAAACCGCGAAGTTCATCGTCAGCCACGACGGTCCGACGAGCGAACCCAGTCCGTCGAACTTTCCGGTGTAGGGGTCTGGTCCGAAGTTCAGGCCTGACGACGGGTGCATGTCGGGGAACTGGAGCGGGTCGCCATACGGATTGCCGCTCTGGTAATTGAACGTCGGGATGAAGTCGAACCCGTGCGTGTGCTCATCGAGCGTCAGGTTGACGACCCATTTGACGTCGTACGACGGCGTGAATGCACCAAACGCTTGGAAGGCTGACGGCGAGTAGTAGCCGTTAGGATCGAAGAGTGGATACTTCGTCCCGTACGTCGTGTTGTACGCCGTGATCTGCGAGTTGATCGTGTCGATGAAGTTCGTCGCGCCGAGCGTGCGCTCGTAGCGGAGCTTCGTGTCGGTGTACGTCGCGGCTAAGATCGTCGACAGACCATCGGTCGTCGTGCGCGCCTTGCGAAGCAGGAGCTCGCTGCCGCGGATGCGGGCGGTGCCGAAGTTGTAGCCTGTCTCGAACGTCGGGTTGTTCGGCGTCACCGGCAGGCTGAGGACCTGATTGCGCGTGATGCGGACGAACGGCGTGACCTTCGCCGACCAGCCGCCGCCGAAGTCGCGCTCGTACGACGCGTCGTAGTTCGTCGCGTCTTGCGGCTGCAGGTGGTGGATGGCGAGGAAGCCGAGGCCGTCATAGAAGTTGTTCAAAACCGAAACCGTGTCGCCGGCGCCCCATTGCGGCGCGGCGATGTACTGTTCGCCGTACGTGTTCGGCGGTTCGACGTAGCGGCCGACTGAGAACCGCAGCACGTCGCGATCCGGCAACGTGTACGTCAAACCGAAGCGCGGGCTGAACTCGTTGAAGTCGAGTGAGCCTGAGACGTTCTGCCAGTTCGCCGCACCGGGCGCGACGCTCGGCACGTTGGGGAAATTCTGTTGGATGTTCGTCAGGTAGCCGAAGCACGGCTCGGACGGGCCGTAGTTGTAACCGTCGAGGCAAGTGCCGAACTGGTTTTGCGCGATCTCGGCGATGCCGTTCGGGCCGGTGATCTGCAGCGGCGTCGGCTCGATGTGGAACCGATCGAACCTCACCCCGATGTCGAAGAGCAGGTTGTCGCTCGCGTGCCACGTGTCAGCGACCGCGACGTCGCTGTTGATGTCGGGCAGATTGTTCCAATAGGCGTAGGGCTCGCCTTTGAAGGCGACAATTCCGCCGCCATTCTCACAATTCGTGAGACCGCCTGGGCCGCCGCTTATGGACCCGCAGAGAGTGTTCGCTCCAGCGTTGTCGGAGCAGACGCTGTTCGAGCCGATCGTGTTCGGCGCGCAGTCGAAGCCGAAAAAGTCCGGCGCATAGTTATAGCGCAAGCTCAAGTCCTTGACGTAGTCGACGTCGATGCGGAGCAGGTGCTGCGCGTTGAGCTGGTTCTGATAGTTGAGCGTCGCGCCCGTCTCGTTGTCGTGGAGCTGATACCACGAGTCGCCTACGAACGGATTCGTCGCCTGGTCGAACGCCCAAAGCGAGTAAAGAGAATACGCGTAGAACCGCAAGAACGACGACGACGAGAAGACACGGGTGTAACCGAGCTTCTCGATGCCGTTTTGCGTGTCTTGATGATCTTGGTAGTTCGCGGGGATGGCGCCCGTGTTATTGTGCGACGAGGGCCACGTAAGCGTTTCCATCAGCGATGGATCGTACGGCTGGCCGACCTTGCCGAGATACAACGTGCCCGACGGCCAAAGGACAACGCCGGCCGGTGCATCATCCGCAAGGTTCGGGTCGAGACGGCCACCGGAGTACGCGAACGGATTCGACGTCGTGCCGGTGACGTAGAGCGCTTGGAGGTCGTCGGACAAGCCGTCATGCGGCACGAGATAATGAAGGTTGAGCACGTTGTCTCGGATCGCCGCTGACGGGTTGACGAGATTCCAGAACACTGCGTGCGAGATCGGCATGTTGAGCTGGAACGCCGCAGAACAGTTCAGATTCGAGCCGTTGATCGTATTGAAGAACGGGCAGGTCGGATCGTTCGCCGCGACGTTGATAACGGTGTTGTCGAGGTTGTTGCGATTGCCGAAGTTGTAATCCGCGTTCGACGCGAGTGTCGAGAAATACCACGAGAATCTCTGATCGGGCGTGCCGCCGTAGGCGTCCGCCTGCAGCGAGTGGTTGTAGACGGGCGCTCCCGCGACGAGCGTCAAGTCTGCGCCGCCAGGATAACGTCCACGATTGATCTGTTCGTTGATATAGCCGGCCATCGACCGGCCCGCGTCGGCAGGCTCGCCGCCCGTGTAGACTTCGAGCGAGGAGAGACCGTTCGTCACGAACGACGTGGCGTTCGCCGCATCGAAGCTGCGGTTGAGCGGGATGCCTTCGAGCTCGAAGCCGACTTGATCGTTCGTGCCGCCGCGCATCGAGATCGAGCCATTGCCGCCGTAGCCGCCGCCGGTTCCGACGTCGCGCAGCACACCCGGTAGCGAGCCGACGACGCCATTCTGGCTGTAGAGCGTCTCCGCTCCGCCGGCGCTGCCCTGATACGTGTTGATCGCTTGCGCGTTCACCGCGTACAGATCACCTGTGACCGTGTGGCTGACGACGCTCACTTGCGCCGAAGTGGTCACGTGTCCGATGACCTTCGCGCTCGCTTTGAGCGCGAAGTCGGCGCGCGTCGACTGATCGGCTTGAACGGTGAACCCTGAGACGGTGACGGCATCGTATCCATCTTTCGTCGCCGTGACGCTGTACGTATCCGGCGAGAGATTGAGGATGGAATAGAAGCCTTTCGCGTCGGTCGTCGCGTTCGCGCTTTGCGAAGGCGCGATCGCCGTGACTTTTGCGCCGGCGAGCGGAGCACCGGAGTCATCGACGACGTGGCCGGAGATGCCGCCCGTCGTTCCGGCGAGCGCGGGCGACGAGAGGAGTGCGATGCTGGTGAGAACAGTGAGTAGGAATGCGGTCGATCGAGACATGCG